>Ga0182737_1002598_pt1 | contig 14558 bp, 17 predicted proteins | sample eDN5th30CBELigOP_FD_128878 | JGI IMG/M metagenome (GOLD analysis project Ga0182737, IMG submission 128878) | Enriched Organic Plus compost microbial communities from Emeryville, California, USA - eDNA 5th pass 30_C BE-Lig OP (version 2) (version 2) ... | reverse complement strand
CTTCTAGCGTCTTCTTCGCCTCCTGCAAGCGAAGCGCTACTGCCAATGCTTGCTGACGTTCCAGCTCAAGCTGCTCTTGTTTACTTCGTAGGATCGTGTGAAATAGATTAGCAAGCGACATACGCGTCAGCTTCTCGACATCTTGCTGCTCCGTCTCTAATTCTACTTCTAGCTTAACAATGAGTGCTTCCTGTGCTCTAATCTGTCTCAATAGCTCAGCACGCTTGCCCTCAGCTCGTGTCAGCGTATGCTTGCGCTCTCGTAATCTTGATATATTTTCAAAATCCAATTGGGACATCATAAGCCTCCTTAAAACAGAAAATACTGCTTGCATCATAGCATAATTTCTAGTTTTCTTCTATCTATAAAAACAGAATCTCACAATCTACGACCGTCATTTGCTTACTAACAAATAGAACGTTAGACGGTGCTTCTAATGTCAATATTTCGCTTACCGCAACATCGTTGAAACTACTAATTGTTAAAGAAGCTTGCAGCTGCTTCGATAACCATCTAATAATGCCGTCCTCTGTAAGCAATCCGAGAAATCTCTTATCCTGATCCTTTATAAAAAATCCCCTTTCGCTTTATCTCCTAGGTTTACTAACCTAGTAAGATATGCTTAAGGGGATAATATTATGTTGCTATTCATTAGCATCCTTTTTCTTCGTTCCTTTGCTTTTATAAGGCTTGGGTCTGCTCGCTGCGCGACGTTCAGCCGCCTGCCAACGATTCCAGCCCTTCTTCCCTGTTCCTCTTCCAGTGCCCTTCGCTTTCGCCACTTGACCACTCTCTTCCATTTAGTTCGTGAACCTTGATTATGAACGATTCAGGTAATCGTGTCAAATGGGAGTAGTGTTGAAGAGTCTTGTTTATCAAATAAAGCCACCGTTGACTCGTATCGTCTGCCCGGTAACCCAGCCAGAGTCCGGCCCAGCTAGGAACAGTACTACCTTTGCAATGTCCTCCGTCTCAGCAAGTCGTCCAAAAGAGTTCATACTGCCAACACTTGCGATTTGCTCTGGTGTTTTTCCGGCTGTAAATAACTCTGTATTGATTGGACCTGGTGCCACAGCATTAATAGTAATTCCTTTAGGGCCCAACTCCTTAGCTAACTGACGGCTGAATTGTTCAACAGCTCCCTTGGATCCTGTGTAAACACTATAGGTTGGAAACATTTGTCCGGTGACAGAGGTCGAAAAATTGATAATTCGCCCTCCTTCTCCCATATACTTCGCAGCCTGCTGAATCGCAAAAAATGTCCCCTTCGTATTGATCGCAAATTGTCGATCATAATCGTCTTCTGTTACAGCCAATAATGGTTTTGTAATCATGATACCTGCATTATTAACCAGAATATCGATCTGTCCGAAAGTATCCATCACAGTTCTAAAAAGCTGCTGGATCTCTACGACGCTACTGATGTCTGCTTTTACCGCCAACGCTTCGCCACCATGAGACTTAATAAGGTTTACCACCTGCTCTGCCTTCTCAGAACTGTTTGCATAATTAACGACGACCTTTGCCCCAGACTCCCCTAAAAGCTGAGCGATGTCCTTTCCAAGTCCTCTTGATGCACCTGTTACAAGCGCGACCTTTCCCATCAATTGTTTATTCATAACTATGCCTCCTTAAACTGAAAGTTTTCTATGCCCGAATGATAATTAGAGTATATTAGAATCAGCAACAAATATCAAGTGACAAATTATGATTTTTGTCATCTGATACCCATTTTATTTACAGCCTTTAAAATAAAAAACCTGCCAAATTTTTAATTCGGCAGGTTCTAGTTTCGTATTCCGTTCTGAAGCAATTCCCAAACCAGCTCAAATTCTTTATCACTTTTCTCGGGAATCCATTCGTGAGCATGAGAAGGATGATGAAATTTAGCAGTCGCAATAAAGATAGCTCTTGCAACATCAATGGATTTACAAGGTTTAAATTCTCCAATCTTAATTCCCCTGTCAAGGATTACTGCAATCTGTCTCACTAACTGATTAATATGTGAATCAATCATCTCGACTGCTTCCGTCGTAACTGACGCGTACATTGCAAACATTTCTGAATCGCTGAAAGCATAGTTCCTCTTAAATGAGATTAAAGTTTCAAGCCACAGATGTAGCTGCTTTGCCGCACTTCCGTCGGATCGCTCAGCTAGCTCTTCTAGCGGTTTTGCTATAGTCTGTCCCAGCCATCTTTCCGTTACTGCTTGGCGCAGTTCGGACTTACTGGCAAAATGGCGATACAGTGTCCCATGGCTCACACCTAGAACACGTGCTACATCCATAACTGATGACTTTTCTGGGCCAAAGCGTCTCAGCACTTGCTCTGCAGCATCCAAAATTTGTTCTTTTGTTAAAGGAAGGTCATTCGACAAGCCTTTTCCTCCTTCAGCTATTTTTTCGGTATTACTATAACATATCAAGTAAACAAATGACAATTTTAATATATTGTAATATGTCATTAAATACGCAACAAAAACACCTTCGACAGAGTCAAAAGTGTTTTTGTTGCGTATTTTATTTAATGTTATGATCAACTGCCATCGATAGCTACGCACCATCATTTGCTTTGCGCGGGAATATCGGGCCTGTAATGGCAGGATCAATTCTTATAAACCTCGAGCTAATAAATAATATAAAGCTGTTAACTAAGAAAATCGATCCTACACCAAACACTCCGCCTATACCGCCAAATATAATGGGTGCAACAAATTGCAGCACTCGATTAATCGAAAGACGTAGCCCTAAAATCTCGCCATGTCTTTCCACCGGACTCAAGTCCATCGCGTATACCATGCTTAATGGCTGACCCATGCCAAGGAATGCACCCATAAAGGCAAAGATGATCGCCAACAACAACGGTATATCGGTAAGAAAAACAAAGAGGAAGGTGAATGCACTTAATAGCACCGTACCTGACATTACTCTGCTGCGACCGATCATCTTAACTAGTCGATATTGCAGCAAACGTACCACTAACGACATCGATGCAGATAACGATAGAACGATCCCAATCTCACTAGAGGTCATACCAATATTCGATCCATATAACGGAAAATAAGCTGTAATTAACTCTCGTGAGTACAATACTACACCACTAATCAGTATCGCATTGCGTAAATTAGTATCCCTTAATAACCGCCATACCGATTCCTGCTGCAACGGAACTCCACTCTGCTTAATCGGCTCTCCCGACTTCCAATCGCTGCTTTTTAATAGAAAGCTCATTAGAATACCTAACAGCACCGCACTCATCGCTACTCCGAATGTCACTTGAAATCCAAAATGTGCGTAGATGTAGCCACTCGCTAACGGTCCAAGCATATCTCCAATTGCCCCAGATAAGCTATGCGTAGCAATCAGCTTCTCTCTGTCGCCATTCATATTTCCAACCGTTTTCTGAATCGATAGTACAATGAATAGCTGGGAGATGCCCATAATAATTTGCGAAAGGAATAAGAAGAAAAGATTAGGGATTAACCAGGGGAGCAATAGGGCTAAAAACACACCCAATGCTCCACAAAAGGCCATCTTTCTTGCACCTAGATGATCCACCCATCTGCCTGTACGAGCTGCTAATAGCATTGACAAAAAGGAGTATGAGGCAATAAGTATCCCTAAAGTAAATGAGTAATAGCCGAGCGTCGTGGAATAGATGGAGACGATAGGTCGTGTAGCAGATATGCCAAAAGTAAACAACGTGTTAATAATTAATATAATGTAAAAGGGCATTCTGTCACCAACTTTATGTTTACATAACTGCTGCCTCTTGATTGTTCGTACGATCTGCATATAACGTACAAGCTACATAATGCCCTTTATCGACCTCTACCTTGTTAGGCATACTTAATGCGCATGCCTCAACTGCATGAGGACAACGGGTTCTGAACCTACAGCCTGATGGAGGATTTAACGGACTTGGAAGCTCACCAAGCATCTGGAATTTCTCAAGCTTTTTCTCCTTCACATCCATAGAAGGCGCAGACTTGAACAACGCTTGTGTATATGGATGAGCTGGATTGTTATAGATCTGCTCCGCGCTTCCCTGCTCAACAACCATCCCTAAATACATCACCATAACCTCGTCACTCATTAGCTGCACGACGTTAAGATCATGCGAGATAAAAATAACCGATAAGGAGAACTCCTCTTGAATATCACGAAATAGATTTAACACTTGTGCTTGGATCGACTTATCAAGTGCCGAAACCGCCTCGTCAGCAATCAGAATTTTAGGCTCTAGCACGAGCGCTCGAGCGATGGCGACACGCTGTCTTTGCCCACCGCTTAGCATTTGCGGAAAACGATCGGCAAAGCTACGCGGAATTCCTACCGCATCTAAATATTTGTAGGCTATCCTTCTGCCTTCTAAGGGAGAAACACCATTTACCCACATGCTAAAGGCAACATTATCTAGCAAGGACATTTTCGGATTAAGTGAGGAAAATGGATCTTGGAACACCATCTGAATATCTCTTCTGATGCTTTTATATTCGGCCTTCGGCAAGCTTAGCAAATTTGCATCCTTATAAATGATTTCGCCTTGATCGGCCTCGATTAGCCTCATAATTAGACGCGCGAGCGTGGACTTACCACAGCCTGATTCTCCGACGACACCAAATGTCTTCTTCTCGTACAAGGAGAAGGAAACATCACTTACTGCGGATACCTTTTGTTTTGGCTTGCCAAAAAAGTTTTTCGTAATAAAATCTTTGGACAAGTTTTTTACTTCTAAAACGGATGCTTGTTCGTTCATAGATGTCCCTCCCCGCCTTGGCTAGTTATTTCACTTGAAGTGCATCGCGTATTCCATCAGCACAAATATTAATCGTTAATGCTGTTAAAAACAGCCCTAAGCCTGGAACAATCGTTAACATTGGATCTACGAAAATGAGTTGCTTAATGCTGTTAAGCATAACGCCCCATTCTGGCGTTGGCGGTGCAACACCTAGTCCAAGGAAGCTTAATCCAGCGGCGATAACAATTCCTAAAGAAATTTGACTTGTTGAGAAGACGAACAGGTCACTAAACACATTCGGTAGTACATGACGTCTCATAATGGCGAAAGGTCCCGCACCACTCGACTTGGCCGCCTCAATAAATTCTTGGTTGCGTATTCGCTTCACTGCCGTTTCCATTACCCTAGCTACTGGAGGTGTAAACACGATCGCAATCGAGATCATAATGTTCAACAGCCCTTGTCCTAGCGCAGCAGAGATTGCAATCGATAGGATGACTGCAGGAAAAGCATAGAAAATATCAAGCACACGCATAATTAACGTTCCGATTCTACCGCCGAAGTAACCTGCAATAATTCCTAAGCCGCCACCAAGACAAGCAGCTACAATAACAGGAACGAAGCCAGCTAGCAAAGTCATTCTCCCGCCGTAAAGCATACGTGTCAGCATATCCCTTCCTTGCTCGTCCGTTCCCAAAATATGTCCAGGGCTGCCGATTGGAAGCAAGCGATCCTTGGCGTGCCCCTCTAATGGTGAGTAAGGACTGATTACTCCTGCCAATATCGTCGATAAAATAATCGTTAATAGAATAATTGCAGATACAAGAGCAAACTTATTCCCACAGAAGCTGCGAAATGCTTTTCGTGCAAATGATTCCTCCGCTGTAGCAGCTGCGGGTGTTACGTTAGCAAGGTTGACTGTTTCTTTATCGCTAACCTCAACAGCTGATGAACTCATAGGCAGCCGCCTCCTTCCACACCAATGATCTTAATATCCATGGTTAACCTTTTTGTACTCTAGGGTCTATTGCTGCATGTAACAGGTCTACTAAAATATTAAGTAAAACAAAGAATACGGCAACGAGCAGTATACCTGATTGAATGATCGGATAATCACGCTGACTAATCGCTTGATAAATTAGCTGTCCAAGCCCTGGCCAAGAGAATACCGTTTCAACGAGAATCGAACCGCCTAGCAGCTGACTGAATTGAAGCCCTGCGATAGCAAGAATTCCTGGCGTTGCATTCTTCAAAACATGGAGCAGTATCGTGCTTGACTTCGCTCCTTTAGCCTTCAAGGTCAACACAAACTCTTCATTGAGCAAATCATAAACATTACTGCGAATCATTCTCGTCATAACACCAAGCGTGACCATTCCGCAAGCGATACCCGGTAAAATCATATGCTTGATCAGATCGAGAAATCCACCGTCACCACCGACACTATACATTCCAATTGAAGGCAGCCAATTTAAGGTTACACTGAATATCCCCATTAGAATTAAACCGCCCCAGAAGTTTGGGATACTAATGCCAAAGATCGCAATCATATTACCGATTGATGCAAAGATTGATTTTGGCTTGTAAGCAGCAATCACTCCGAGTATTAAGCTTCCAATAAAAGCAAAGGCAGCTGAAAATAACGCTAGCACTAAACTATTCTTGAATGCATCAAACAATAATGTATTAACGGAGGAGGTTTTAATGATCGATCTTCCCAAATCCCCTTGCAGCAAATCGCCCATCCATTTCAAATATTGCACGTATAACGGCTGATCTAAACCGAGAGATTCAATAAGCTGATCCTTAACCTCTTGTGAAGATTCTGGTGGAACCAGCGCGTCCACGGGGTTACCCGGGACGAGCTGAATGATTAGAAACACGATAATTGTTACTCCGATTAATGTTGGAATCATTAACAATAGTCGTTTTAGTAAGAAATTTAGCATACTAGCATCACTTCCTTCTGCGAAGCTATGAATCACCTACGAAGCCAATTAAGTTACTACTCTACGCTAATTGTAGTTAGATCTTGGAACCAAGATTGTGCCATTACGAATCCTTTAACATTAGGAGCTAATGCACGAAGGTTTTTATCATGTAGCAAGAATAACCATGGTGCATCGTCGTTAATTACAGCTGTCGCTTGTTGCATATACTTATCTACATCATCACCTGATGCTGTTTTAATTTGGTTAATTAATGCTTCTACTTCTGGATTTGTATACTTACCACGGTTATTACCTACAGGAGAAAACGCGCTTTCCGCAAAGTTGTAGTCAATTGCACGAATCGGAGTGTACGTACCTGTAGAGATCATAACTGCACCATAATCGCTGCCCTCAGGGAAGCCGCTAGCGAATGTTTCAAGAAGTGCTGACCATTCCATTACCTCTAGCTTCACATTAATACCAACTTCAGCTAGATTCTTTTGCACATATTCAGAAATTGGTTGCGGCCACATATTACCTGAGCCTGCAATTGGAATAACAAAGGTTGTATCTACACCGTTAGGATAACCCGCTTCTGCCAGCAATGCTTTTGCTTTTTCAGGATCATAGCTATATTGAGTAGCTTCACTGTTGTACCAAGATTGACCTGGATACATAAGACCTGTAGCAGGCTCACCCGCACCATTCAATAGACTTTCAGCTAATGTAGCGCGATCGATCGCATAGTTTGCTGCTTGTCTTACTAGCTTATTGCTCCAGATATCGTTTTGCATGTTAAACATAAATGGTAGAACATGTGGATAAGCATTTAGATAGATTTGGAACCCTCTGCTTTCTAGTGAAGCGATTGCCTCTGGTGGAGGAAGCTCAGCCCAGTTAACCTCTCCAGATTGCAATGCAGCTAGACGAGAAGCAGCATCTGCCATTGGACGCAGGATCACTTTACTTACCTTCGCTTTATCTCCCCAATACTCGTCATTACGAGCCATTGTCATGCTTTGTCCTTCTTTTAGCTCTACAAATTTGAACGGCCCTGTTCCTACTGGATTAGTAGAGAAATCTGCGCCAAGCTCTTTAATGGCAGTTGGACTACCAAACAATACCCATGTTAACTCCCAATTAAGCAAGGAGTATGGCTCTTTCGTCACCATTTGAATCGTGAAGTCGTTAATTTTAGAGTAGCTGGCAATCCATTTGGTGTAGTTCGCAACGCCACCTGCAGATTTTGCATCATAATATTCAAATTCAGGATTCATCACGCGATCAAGGTTGAAAATCGCAGCGTCTGCATCCCAAGGAGTGCCATCATGGAAGGTTACGCCATGTCTTAGGTTGAATGTCCATGTCATTAGATCCTCAGATACCTCATAGGATTCTGCTAGTGCAGGCTTAGGAACTGCAGCTTCAGTATCACTAGATAGATCCCAACGGAATAGTCCATCGTAAAGTTGGAAACCGACAAAGCGTAAGCCCTCAGATCCTTCTGTCGGAATCGTATTTGGTACAGGAATGTTTCCTGCGGTCATTGCAATCGTTAGAACACCATCATTCGATGAGCTTTCAGATGATGACGAAGATGTAGAAGATGAAGTTGAAGATGAGGAAGAATTCGTTGTCGTATTAGAACCACAAGCTTGAAGCACAAAAGCCAACACTAAAATTAAAGTAACAAATCTGAATTTAGTTTTCACAGTAGATTCCTCCGATACATGTTGTTATATATCTCTAATCTTTACAAACCACTAAATCGATTCGCTCATCAAATGACAGGCAACTTGATGATTATCGTCAACGGTCACTACACCTGGCTCTGTCGAGGTACAACAGCTCATTTTCTCTGAGCATCTGCCTGCGAATGCACAACCAGCTGGCATATCGATAAGCGCTGGTGGTTGTCCAGCAATCGCGTGTAATCGTTCCGTCTTAACCCCTGTCGGAGTAGCAGCAATCAATCCCTTCGTATAAGGATGCTGAGGATTGCCAAGTACCTGCTCTACAGTGCCAGATTCAACAATTTTTCCAGCATACATAACTGCAATCTCGTCCGCCATCTCGATAGCAACGCCAATATCATGGGTAACAAGAATAACTGTCATACCATACTCCTGTTGAATCTGCTTAAACAATGATAAAATTTGAGCCTGGATCGTCACGTCTAGCGCAGTTGTAGGCTCGTCTGCCAGCAATAGATCTGGCGCGCATGCTAGAGACATTGCAATGACTGAACGTTGTCGCATCCCCCCACTCATTTCAAATGGATAAGCCTTCACTCGCGTTTGCGGTGATGGAATTCCCACCTTATTAAAAAGCTCAATAACCTTTTGTTTAACAGCCTCCTTTGGTGTTTTCGCATGATTCGTAATCGTCTCACCAACCTGATGTCCTACCTTATATAAAGCATCAAGCGCTGATAAGGAATCCTGAAATACCATTGCTATTCGATTACCTCGAATATGGCGCATTTCCTTTTCACTCTTTTGCAGTAAATCCTCTCCGTTGTATTCGATACTGCCCATCGTTTTCGTATTTCTCGGAAGTATTCGCAATATCGAGCGGAGCATTACACTTTTGCCTGATCCAGATTCACCGAGAATGACAAGAGTTTTTCCTTTTTTCACCTCTAGGCTCACACTGCGTACAGCGGGAACCATCTGACCTCGAATTGAAAATTGTGATACGACGTTATTTAGCTTTAAGATGGTTTGCTCCATATCATTCCCTCCAATCCGCATCACTGTTATTTCGTTAATTCCTGATACGCATAAGCTGCTTGAAGTAATAAATGATCCGAAAAATGAGGAGCAATTAACTGCATTCCAATCGGTAAGCCATCAGTCTTACAAGGAATACTAATTGCTGGGTGCCCCGTTAAGTTAAAGCAGGCTGTGTTACGAAAATGTGCGGCATTCCCTCCTGTCACGTTTTGTAATAGATCCTCTAATTGATTTTCTGGTTGCTTGAAACGAGGAGCTCTTGATGGTTTCGTTGGGCAAACAAGAATGTCTACCTGTTCAAAAGCTTTATCGTAAGCCCGACGAATCGATTTTCTTACATTTTGAGCTTTAGCATATAACGCACCGTGATAACGTTTATTGGTATATTCAGCCATCGTCATGTTGTACTTCATCATAAGCGGCAGCTGATAGCCGTGACTTTGCTTAAATCTTCCGAAGGTAGTAATAAACGATGTTGGATAATAGGTTTCAGCGAATGCCCCACCAAAGTTGGTATCGAACAAATACTTGGCTCCCTCTTGCAGCAGCACACTTGCTGGCATATGAGCATTCGTATGTTCAGGAATTGAAACATGACTAACGATTGCACCTGCTTGAGTTAACACTTCCACCGCTGCCATAACGGTATCCTTCACCTCAGGGTCCATTCCTTCAAATTCAAAGCCTTCCGTTAAAATACCAATTCGTAGTCCCTTCACTCCGTTGGCAACGACCTCTGTATACTTCGGCAGCTCTGGAATATTCATTTGCCTTGGATCATAGCCGTCTGGTCCAGCGATAGCTTCAAGCACCGCTGCAGCATCCAGTACATTGCTCGTAAGTGGTCCAAGAAAGTCGACACCGGGATCTGAACCAAATACTCCAGTATGAGGAACTAAGCTAAAGGTCGGCTTTAGTCCATATACACCGTTATAGTGTGCTGGTGCTCGAACAGAACCGCCTTGATCGCCACCAATTGCGATATCTACTTCACCAGCAGCAACAATGGCACCAGAACCAGAAGAGGAGCCACCACTAACATGCTCAGGATTGTGAGGATTTCTCGTTCTTCCATAGTCTCCTACTCCTTGAAGACCAGAACCTGAAGAAAAGTCGATCAAATTCATTTTGCCGGTGATCGTTGCCCCTTGATCGAGCAAGCGAGTAACAATTGTCGCATCAAAGTCTGGCATATATCCATCCATAAAATGCGAGCCTAATGTCATCGGAATACCCGCTACCGCAATATGATCCTTCAACACAACGTTTTTCCCTTTAAGAAGCCCTTCCTCTGCCCCTTCCACCTTGCACTTACGAATGTAGGCGTTATAGGGATCTTCTTCGCGTGAAGGTCGGTAGCCTGGATCACGCTTAAAATATTTAAGCGGTAGCTGCTCTTCTTCCATTGGCATCTCGTAAAATTCATTCAAGCCAACTAACCCAGCAGCCATTTTTTGCTGAATGACTTCAGCCTCCAAGCTCGTAAATTGAAACCCTAGCTTCTCTCCGATTTGCTTCACTTCTTCAATGTCTGGAATTCTTAGCATGTTCCTCTCCCTCTCCTCACTTGGTGTAAAACATATGCTGATCTTGATAAAGCCTTTCGAGTGTGTACAGCCTTTCCTTCGTGAATTGAAGATTGACCTTTCCAATCTCATCAAGAAACAAATTCAACACACTATAGCTTGCAGCGTAGGATTCGAATAGCGTCTCAGTCTGTACAGGTAACACGAGCTGGCACTCAGTCATTCCCCATTGCTCTAAAGAGTAGCTGTCCGAGATGGTGAGCATTTCATATTTTTCCTTCTTCATATATTGGATGAGCTCAATCATCTCTCGTGGGTATCTCGGAAATACAAAGTTAATAGCGAGATGCTTCTCTTTATCTACTCGAGACAGTACATCGTAAACTTCGCTTGATCCACTCGTACATACTTTCACATTGGAGTGCAGCTTACTTAATAAGAAGTAAAAGTATGTAGCAATATGATTCGCTGAACGAAAACCAAAAATCGTAATCGATTCCTTCGTCGCTACAAGCTTCGCTAGTCGCTTAAGCTTTTCTTGTGAGATGGACTCGAACGCCTTATTCAAATTAGCTTGCTCTGCTTGAAGGTAGCGTTCATAATCATTCGTTCCTTCTGGAACGACCGTGCTCTGTACACCTCCTGATATTTGCTGTCGAATAATATTTTGTATTTCTTTAACGAAGGCTGAATAGCTTTCATACTCAAGCACAATCGTTACGAATCGCGTTACCGTTGATTGACTAGTGCTTGCCTTCTCTGCTAACTCAGAAGCAGTAAGAAAAGCAGTTGGTTCAAAGTGGTTTAATACATACTCTGCAAGTCTACGAATATTAGCTGATGATTTTTCGGAATAGATGACTTCTGATAGTTTCTGTCTAAGTGCTTCCTGCGTTTTGTATTTATAATGAATAATTTCATTCACCACCGTTCTGCATGAAATATTTCATTCATTTGTTGATGAAAGCTTAGCATGGGATAATTATTAGTGTCAATAAATATTACATCAACCTATTAAAATTTGGCTATTTCAATAAAAAATTATATGAAATTCTTATAATATGTTAATATACATAACACAATTAGTTAATTAAATATAACATATACATTACATAAAGTAATAAAGTTAAGTAGTTATCGATAAATCTGTAAGTGGATAATTGGGGTTATGTACTAAAAAATAGCTAAATAAATGCAAATGGGCTGTTGGAAATCAGTCAAAACTGACTCCAACAGCCCATTCTTATTGTCTTTTATATTCATATACTTCCGTTAATATCTATTATGATAAAGATTAATTCCGATAACGCTTTAATCGTTCTATGCTCACTTGATGGCTTCTGAAAAGAGCTATCTTCCTTCCATACTCCGATCATACCAGCGTTAATGCTAGCATCTACATCGTTAGTTGGATGATCGCCGACGTATATCGTTTCATTAGGCTGCAGATCAAGCCGCTCCATCGTTCCTTGAAAGATGGCTACTTCAGGCTTTCTCACGCCTTCCGTTTCTGAAATCAATATTGCATCAAAGTAATGATCAATTTTCAGCCCCTTGATGTTATTCATCTGAAATTTGCCAAAGCCATTTGTAATGATCCCAAGCTTGAAGCGCTTTTCCTTGAGAAGCTCCAGAATTTCACTAAAACCTGCACAGCCAATGCAATGCTTCTGAAAGGACTCTATATAATCGTCCAGCAAGTATTCCCAGCTTATATCTAAAGCGAACTCCTCACATAGCTGCTGATATACTTTATCCTTCCAAACATATCCCTTCTGATCCAATTCGATAAACCTGTGTAAGAAGTGTTGTTTGTTTACTGCTTGCAGCGCTGGGATTCTGATACATTGAGCCTCAAGAAAAGCAACTAATGACTTATCTCGATCAAGTAACGTACCATCCAAATCAAATATGACACCTTTTATCATTGGGCTATCCCTTTCTACCTGACAGCTTTTTTATCACAATAATGATTCCGAATACAATAAAATAAATGATTAGGACGTTGATAAAATAACCTAGCAAATTAATACTAACTCCTCGAATCAACCATCTGTCCTCATGATAAAATGTAAAAAATGAAACAGGGAAGCCATATTTCATGCCAATTGTACCTGTGGAGCTGCCTGGGAAAATCAATATAGTTAGTAGAGATAGCCAAAGCGAAAAACCTAAAATCTTAACATCCACTCTCACTATATCACGTCCTAGTGATGTTATTTATAAAAGATAATATAATTCTTAGGCCTGCATAAGCAATGATAGCCCCCGAACTATTCAATATTATATCGTCGATGTCGAAAATGCCTAATCTTGTGTAATATTGAATCACTTCAATTCCTAAATTAACTGTTAATAGACATATGATGAAAGGAACTGTCTTTCTAAGTGAGGGAAATAACAACGGCGCTAATATACTAAGAGGAACTAACATGATCATATTCCCAAACAGATTCATTGCCCAAGTATTGAAATTATAGCTATCCCTATTCTGCAAATAAGGAAGTATAGAGTTAAATGGTTCTAGGTTGTAACTTCTTACGAACATTCGAAAATGCATTCTATCTAAAATCAAATAATTTATCAGCACCAATGCATATGCAAGCAATAGAACCCACAATGCGATTTTGAATACTTTTGAATATATTTTTATCCCTCCTTAGCATCATAATTGCCTATCTTTTATGATTAGCTCTCCAATAGATATATCCAAAAATCGGTCCGATAAATATTGCATTAATGATACATCTTCCTACGATCTCTCCCAATAGTTCCGCATTAAAGTAATTATTGAAAGTCATTGCATTCTTAAAAAACCTCTCGATTAATGGACTAACTATGGCAATTGGAATGCCCCAATATAGGACACCGTATTTCAAAATATACGCTAACTTCCCCGTTCTTTTTGTTTTTGCGCGATAGGTGTATGGTCTTTTATACATTGAAATCACCTTCTATGCAAACTTAATAGTGATGCCTATTACTCTTCTCATAAAGATAAATATCCAGTGCCTTAATGGCTCTATGAGCGAGTTTAATGAACAGGATTGCACAATAAATAAAAAGCACGATAAACCCTAAGTAAACTAAAAAAATAAAAATTGATAATATTCCTCCAATTGCACCAAATCCCATGTAATCATCTCCTTTTCATTTCGGATTTAAAGTAATTACTGGCTGGTTAAACAAGCTTCATAGATTTTGTATTGATCGTCACCGATTGAATAGCCAGTACCAATCTCAACCCACTCATTTCTTTCATAGTATCCATCTATTTCGGTACATAAATATAGCTTCTCGTATCCTAATGTTTTCATATATTGCTTCGCATGATTTTGTAGAACTATTCCTAAATTTTGGCCTCTATATTTCTTCTCTACAAATAAGCATGCGAACCAAGGAAACAAGTCCTGCCTACTATTAAGATCGCTTCTTAGAATAGCGTACGAGCCAATAATGTCCTCGCCTTGTAACGCAACAAAAAATCGAGGCAAATCACTATCCGTATCTAGCGATCTTTCAATGCAATCCTTATAGAACAGATAATTACTTTTACCTCCCCATTTACTCCAAAAGTACTCGATAACTCTATCCTTCTGATCCGGTATTTCTCGAGCATTACGTAT
>Ga0182737_1002595_pt1 | contig 14564 bp, 14 predicted proteins | sample eDN5th30CBELigOP_FD_128878 | JGI IMG/M metagenome (GOLD analysis project Ga0182737, IMG submission 128878) | Enriched Organic Plus compost microbial communities from Emeryville, California, USA - eDNA 5th pass 30_C BE-Lig OP (version 2) (version 2) ... | reverse complement strand
TTTGCCGGCGCTTTGGTCCGACACCCGCAACAGTTGATTGCACTGCGAACAGCGGAACTCGATGGGCATGAGAGAGACACTCCAACAATGCGCGACCGGCTCCGTTTGAGGCTAATCCCCAAGACCGAGCGGCGCGATCAACGATCCTCGCGAAAACAAAGACAATATCCACGAAAGCGGAGCGTAATACACGCTAGCGCCCAGAAAAACCTCGCCGGCAGCCAAAACTCCGCTCGCGTCGCGCGCCTCGCTCATTCCGACTATCAGGATGATTCCCGGCCAGGCCGCTGCAACCCAAATTCCGCCGCAGGGGACGAATTGGAGCAACGCAGCCGACGCCACGCAATACAAAAACACACGGAATGTGCTCCCAACCGCCTCTCGCCTCCACCAAAGCCTAGCATCCGACCGGGCGTTCGGTCGCTGGGCAGGACGGTCGAAGCCGACCGTTGAATCGCGCTGTTGCCAGGTTTCGCCGCGATTCTCGCGGTTGGCAGAGCGACAGAACCGAAATCGCGAGCGGCTTCTCCCTGGGCGGGTTCCGCCGATCCTGGTAAGGTGGAAGTTTGTTCCAATCGCCAGGCGCACTGCCGACGCTTTGCGTCGGATCGACACTGCGGACGTTTCATGCTTTCGGCTGCCGATATTTTGGGTGAAGGTGGGCGGATCGCCGCTCGGTTGCCCGCCTATGAGCATCGGCAGCAGCAGCTTGCGATGGCTGCGGGCGTGGAACAGGCGCTGGCCGCCGGGCGGCATCTGGTCGTCGAGGCGGGGACCGGCGTTGGCAAGAGCTTTGCCTATCTGGTGCCGGCCATCTTGCACGCCACCGCCGATCAGGCCGCCGCCGACGAAGGAGGCGCAACGGCAAACGCGGTGCGCAGTGTCCTTTCGTCCGACGACGCCGAGCCGAAGCGGCGGATCGTCATCTCGACGCACACGATCAGCCTGCAAGAGCAGCTCATCGCCAAGGACTTGCCGCTGCTGCGGAGCGTGATGCCGCGTGAGTTCACCGCCGTGCTCGTGAAAGGGCGGGGGAACTACGTGAGCCTCCGCCGGCTGCACAGCGCCGCCAGCCGCTCGCGTCACTTGTTCTCCAGCGACGAGGACCTGCACGAGCTGCAACAGATCATCGCCTGGTCGAAGGATAGCGGCGACGGCTCGTTGAGCGATTTGAACTTCAAACCGCGCGGCTCGGTGTGGGAAGAGGTCGCCAGCGACAGCAGCAACTGCATGGGGCGCAATTGTCCGACCTACGGCAACTGCTTCTACTGGCGAGCGCGGCGGCGGGTGAACAACGCTCAGATCCTGATCGTCAACCACGCCCTCTTCTTCAGCGATCTGGCGCTGCGGCGCTTGGGCGTGAGCATTTTGCCCGACTACGACTCGGTCATTTTCGACGAAGCGCACACGATCGAAGCCGTCGCCGGCGATCACTTGGGGCTGGGCATCACGTCGGGGCAGGTGCAGTTTCTGCTCAGCAAGCTCTACAACGAGCGGACGCAGAAGGGATTGCTCGTCGCGGCGCGTGCTACCGACGTGCAAGATCGCGTGCTGCAATGTCAGCGGAAGATGGAGGAGTTTTTCGACGAGATCTACGCGCGCGTCTCGCACCTGACGCGCGGCGCCGGACGCGTCCATCAGCCGAATTTCGTCGAAAACCCGCTCAGCCCGGTGCTCACGCAACTGGCCAAGGAAGTGCGGCAGGTTGGCGAACGCTTTGACGACGACGCTCAGAAGCAAGACTACATCTCGGCGCACGATCGGCTGATCGCGCTCGCCGCCGAAACGACCGCGTGGGTCGAGCAGCAGCTCGCCGGCTCGGTCTATTGGATCGAATCGCAGCCGACTCGCTATGGCCGGCCGAAAATCACGCTTTCGGCGGCGCCGATCGACGTCGGCCCGGTGCTGCGGGAACATCTGTTCGACAAGACGCGGAGCGTGATTCTCACCAGCGCCACGCTCTCGACCGGCAAGCAGAACGAGTTCGACTACTTCAAGTCGCGCATCGGCCTCACCCAGTGCGACAGCCTCAAGCTCGGCAGCCCGTTCAACTATCGCGAGCAGGCGAAGCTGATCTTGGTGCGCGGATTGCCCGATCCGTCGACCGAAAAAGCCAGGTTCGAAGCGGCTTGCACGCCCCTATTGCGAAAGTACATCGAGCAGACCGACGGTCACGCGTTTGTGCTCTTTACGAGCTACGAATCGCTCCGCCGGGCGGCTGCCGAACTGACGCCGTGGCTGGCGTCGAAAAATCTGGCCCTCTACAGCCAGGCGGAAGGCGCGCCGCGCGGCCAGATGCTGCAGCGGTTCCGCGAAAATCCACGCGGCGTGTTGATGGGGACCGACAGCTTTTGGCAAGGCGTCGATGTGCCTGGCGACGCGCTGCAAAACGTGATCATCACAAAGCTGCCGTTCAGCGTTCCCGATGCGCCGCTCCTCGAAGCGCGACTCGAAGCGATTCGCGAAGCGGGGGGCAATCCGTTCCGCGACTATCAGTTGCCCGAGGCGGTGATCAAGCTCCGCCAAGGCTTCGGCCGCCTGATTCGCACGCAGCAAGACCGCGGCATGGTCGTCATCCTCGACCCACGCATGAAGACGAAACCCTACGGCCGCACCTTCCTCGAATCGTTGCCCGACTGCGAAATCGTCGAGGAATGGGCAACCAGCAGCGCAACGCCCGACCGGCGAGCGGGGGACGAAAGTCCCCCGAGAAGAACGGCAAGAGGACCAGGATTGCCGGGATTTTAGAACCTGGCGTCGTCAAAGGCGGGCATGGCCAGGACGAGCGACCGTGGAATCACGGTATCGCCGGAGCGTGACGTCATGGCATCGCGGCCGATCACGTGCCGCAGGTTGGTGTTGATTGTGTGGTCGCCTCGCCATTCAACGTAGGGCCTTCGGGCCTTGCGGCGGCGCTTCGCTGGCCGCGGTTTGGTTTGGCGTCCAATTGCCGTGATCGGAGCCGGCGCGGGCTTAGGGCGGCACGTAAACCTTGGTTCGGACGGTACGTTCGGTTCTGCGTGCGACGAGGGGTAGGCAGGTCGCTTCATGGGCTCATGGCCCAGGGGAGCCCATTGGGGCGGGGGAGTGCGTATAATCAACGCCCGGTTTTGCCGTTTGTGGGAGGAGTGTCATGCGGGGCTTGTTGTTGCGAGTGCTGCTGCTGGTTTGCGTCGTGGGTGGGGTAACCGTTGCGCGATCGAACCTTGCGCTTGCGGCCGAGCCAGCTGCGGCGGTCGAGCCAGGCAAATCGGACGCGGATTCGACGTTTCCGGTGGCGGTGATTCGGCTGGACAAGCTGTTCAAGGAAAATGCTGTCCTGCAAAGCCGGCTCGAGCCTTTGAAGGCCGAGGCGGCGGAGTTGGATAAGAATATTCAGCTTCGGCAGGCTGAGATTGAAACCGCTCAAGCCAGGCTCACTCGCACGCCGCAGGGTTCGCCGGAGTTTGAGAAGTTGCAGTTGCAACTGGCTCGGCTGCGGACGGAGTTGCAACTGATGATCAACCGCGAGCGGCAGAAGCTGCTCGATCGCGAGGGGCAGGCCCATATGGCGGTCTTTCGGGACGTCGAGGCGGTGGTTCGCGACTACTGCAAGCAGCGGGGGATCCGTCTGGTGCTCCGGCATCAGGACCCAGCCGACGGGGAAAATCTGAACTTCAACGCGGTGCTCGGGACACTGAATCGCGGAATTATTTATGCGGACGATCTCGATATTACTGACGACATCGCCCGGCTGCTCGCAGCCCGCCAGCAGGAGGCCCGCCGCTAAAGCGCGAGGGCGCGAAACGTTGTAGCGAACCCCCAACTGGGGGTATTGTGGGCAAGAGTGTTGTTTTAAGGGTTTGGGAACTGGTTTTCTTTTGTAAAACATTGTTTTGCAATGTTTTGTGAAAAAAGGTAGGCCGCAGCGAGCGGTTGCGGACCCTCTAGTAGGCCTTGTGTGGCGAATTTGGACCGACGAACTTCCTCTTTGATCCTCAGGCGGTGACTTATGCGACGGATGGTTCTGGCGGTAGCGGCGGTGTTGGCTCCCTTAGCGGCGCTCGGCTCGGCAGGCGAGATTGCGTTTAAGGACCAGGAACTGCCGACGAAGCTCGGCGTCGGCTACGCGGTTCGGCTGCTCGACATGAACGGCGACGGCCGGCTGGACATTTGCGTGGTCGACACCGACCGGATCGTTTGGCTGGCGAACCCGAACTGGGAGGAGCATGTCCTCATTCCCGGGAAGACCAAAAAGGACAACGTCTGCTTCGCCCCGGCCGACATCGACGGCGATGGCAAGATCGATTTCGCCGTCGGGGCCGGGTGGGCGCCGAGCAACACCCAGAGCGGCGGCACGATCCAGTGGATTCGCGAGGGAAAGTCGGGGGAGTGGGAGGTGTTTCCGATTGGCGAGGAGCCGACCGTCCACCGGATGAACTTCGCCGACCTGAACGGCGACGGCAAGCTGGAATTAATCGTCTCGCCGCTGCATGGCCGCGGGACGAAGGGGCCGGACTGGAACCAGAACGGCGTGCGGCTGTTGTCGTTCGCCATTCCGGAAGACCCGGTGAAGGGGCCGTGGAAGAGCGAGGTGCTGAACGACGACCTGCACGTGACGCACAACTTTCAGGTGACCGACCTGAACCGCGACGGCCAGCCGGACATTTTGATCGTCAGCTTCGAAGGCTTGCACGTGCTCGAGCGAGGCAAGGACGGCAAGTGGAATCGCAAGCGAATCGGCACGGGCAACCAGGAAACGTCGCCGAACAAGGGGGCCAGCGAGGTCAAACACGGCCGATTGGCGGGTAACAACGACTACATCGCGACGATCGAGCCCTGGCACGGACATCAGGTGGTCGTCTACACTCGCCCGAGCGACGGCAATGGCCTGTGGACCCGCACGGTGCTCGACGAGCAGCTCAAGTGGGGACACGCCGTCTGGTGCGCCAACCTCGATGACGACGAGGACGAAGAGCTGATTATCGGCGTGCGCGACAACCTCGACGGTCAGAATCGCTGCGGTATCCGGATTTACGATCCGATTGACGCGGCGAAAGGGGAGTGGAAGAAGATCGTCGTCGATCCGGGGAGCGTCGCGGTGGAAGACGCCGCAGCCGGCGACCTGAACGGCGACGGCAAGATCGACGTGGTCGCGGTGGGGCGGGCGACCCACAACATCAAGATTTACTGGAACGACAGTAAGTAGTCGCCCAGCGACAGGAGTAGCGTGCCCTTCGCTTCGCAGCGCGGCGCGCCGCTCACAACCCGAAACTTTGTTGGAAGGAATGCAGAGCGACGCCGCTTCGAGAACTGCCTCGGGGGACTGTCGTCCCCCGCTCGCCAGGGCCGCTTGAAAATGTCATGGTCGATAACGTTCCGTTTCAGTCGCTCAAGCATGGCGAGCTTACGATCGAAGGTTGGTCGCGCGCGGCCGTGCAGTCGTTCTGGCGCGTGCCAGAGCTGAAGATCGGCTTCGATTTCGGCGCCCAGCCGTGGGACTTCATGGGGACGCCGACCTGGTTCGTCTCGCATACGCATCTCGATCACATCGCGGCGCTGCCGGTGTATGTGGCCCGGCGGCGGATGATGAAGATGGATCCGCCGGTGATTTATCTGCCTGAGCATGCGGTGGAACTGGTCGAGCATTTGCTGCGCGTGGTGTCGCGACTCGACCGCGGCCGGCTGCCGTGCGAGCTGATCGGCGTGAAGCCGGGGGACGAGTTTGAGCTGTCGCGCGAGCTGCTCGTCAGCGCGGCGGCGACGAAGCACACGGTCCCCTCGCTCAGCTACGTGGTTTGGGAGCGGCGCAAGAAGCTCAAAGCCGAATTCCAGCACCTGACCGGCGAGCAGATTCGCGACGTCCGGCTGTCGGGGCAGGAGGTTTCCGAGGAGCGGCGGATTCCGATCCTCGGCTATCTGGGGGACAGCTCTCCGGCAGGGCTCGACGCCTGCCCGGCGCTTTACGAGTGCAAGGTGCTGATCGCGGAAATGACCTTTGTCGCTCCCGTGCACCGGAAAGAGAAGATTCATAAGCACGGCCACATGCACCTCGACGACTGGGTGGAGCGGCGCGAGCGGTTCCAGAACGAATTGATCGTGGCGGCGCACCTGAGCACCCGCTACCACGCCAAACAGGTCCGGCACTACGTGAAAAAGGCCCTGCCGGATATGCTGGGGGGGAAATTGCACCTGTGGCTCGGCTAACGCCGAGCCCGTTTTCAGTTTACAGTAGACCGTTTTCCGTTCTTGAATCGGCGATCTTGGGCTGCCGCGGTGCAACGAGCGCTCCAAGCGTTCCGGGCTCTACTGACAACTGAAAACTCCCAGACTGTCTACTGTCTACTGTCAACTGTTTACTCGGTTCCATGCCTTTCTATCCTGCCAAGAAGTTCTGTCTCTCGTTCGAGCTGTTTCCGCCGAGGACGGCTGCAGCCGAGCAGACGCTGTACGACAATCTCGAACAGTTGATGGCGTTCAAGCCCGACATGGTGACTTGCACGTACGGCGCTGGCGGTTCGACGCAGGGCAAGACGCTCGAGGTGGTGACGCGCGTGAAGCAGCGGTTTGGCGTGCGGGTGGCTTCGCACCTGACGTGCGTCGGCGCGACGGTGGACCAGCTTCGCGAGTATCTGACGACGGCGATGGAGAAGGGGGTCGATGCGATCGTAGCCCTGCGCGGCGATCCGCCGAAGGGGCAGGAGCATTTCACGGCGACCCAAGGGGGCCTGCGCTACGCCAGCGAATTGGTGAAGCTGATCAAGGCGGAGTTTCCGAGCTTCGGCATCGCTGTGGCGGGCTATCCCGAAGTGCATCAGGAAGCCGCCAGCCCGCAGGCCGATCTGGAAAACCTGAAGCGAAAGATCGATAACGGCGGCGACGTCGTTTTGACGCAGCTCTTTTACGACAACGCCGACTTCTTCCGCTATCGCGACAATTGCGAGGCGATCGGCGTGCGAGCGCCCATCGTGCCGGGCATTTTGCCAGTTACGAACCTGGCGCAGATCCAGCGCATCACGTCGCTGTGCAAGGCTCGGCTGCCGGAAGAATTTCTCGCTCGATTGGCGGAGCGGGACGACGCCGACTGGCAGTTCAAGGTCGGCGTGGAATACGCGACGCGCCAGGTGCAAGAGCTCGTGGACCGCGGAGTGCCCGGAGTCCACTTCTACGTGCTGAACAAGTCGCAGGCGACGTCGGCGGTGCTCAGAGAGTTATCAGTGGTTAGTTCTCAGTAGTCAGTAAACAGTAGACAGTTCACAGTAAACAGTATTACGGATGGCGCTTCCGGCCGCTGTGACGTGGACGGTCGGTGGCTTTCAGTACTGTTTACTGATTACTGTCTACTGTTTACTCAGCCGCCTATCGGCCCGCTTGCTGCGCTTCTAGGTCAGCCTTGTAGGCCTTCTGGGCGGCGGCTTCGCGCGAGAGTTTGAACTCGGGGCCGGCCGGGAAGTATTGGATGTCGTCGTGGATGTAATAGCCGCTCGGGAGCGTCTGGCCCGACTCGGTGATCTGGCAGCCGGTGCTGGCTGCGGCGGCGACGACCAGGCTTAGGCTGCAAAGCGTCTTCAGGCTGGCGAACGAGTTGATCTTCATGGCTTTAAGTCCCTGGCCAGTCGCGGGCCATTGCTCCCAGTAAGCCTGCTAGCGGAAGGCTGCAGTCGTCCGCAAACTCTCGCCAAACCATGCGAGCGAAACGAACGTCAGGCTACTTATCGGCGTGCGACGTGGTGGACTTTGACGATTTTGCCAGGAAAAACGGAGGCTCGTTTACGCTAGCGGCGCGCTCTTGCTCGCTGCCTGCCGACACTTCCATATCGATGATTTCCGCCAGGATGTTTTCCTGGTTGGCGATGTAGTGGATCGCCGTTTCGATTGCCTCGTCGTCGTTCTTGTAGCGGTCGCTGCCGCCGGCGGTCCACCAGCGGGACGGATGGCCGGTGTGCTTGCAAAGATCGGACTGGCTCACCCCCTTGAGAATGCGGCGAACGGCGGAGCCGTCGCTAGGACAGTCCATAACGAGGCAATGGACGTGATTGGCCATGACGGCGGCTCGAAGGATACGCCAAGTTCGCTCAGCCGCGGCTCTCACTAGTGAGTGACAGACGAGGGTCGCCAGCTCCGCGTCCAGATACACCGTCGCATGCTTCTGCTGCGATCTGGCATAGGCGAGCGTCTTGGCGTCTCCTGGCGCGAGAGGCGTTCCAGGTAGGTTTTCTCGCGGAAGGAAGTTGCGGTTGCAATCGAGGGCGCGAGAGGTGTGACCGCGTGAGTCGCCAGGAAGCCAGGTGCCGTAGCAGGTCCAGGTGATGTGCAGTGCGAACAATTGGTCGTTCATCACACACCCCCCAGCGAGTATGCGGCGTACGAGCATTCACGCTAACGAGCATTGTCTTCAACGAGCGTTGTCTTCAACGAGCGTTGTCGTCAACGAGCATCCGGGTTTATCCCGGATGCGAACAGCGAGCGAGCGTATCCACGCGAGCACGACGCGATTCTATCGCATGCGAGGTTGGATGTTTAGCGTCGGGCGGGATGGGGAGTCGTGTTGTGGTTCGCCTCCGGGATAAACCCGGAGGCTCGTTTCGCTGTTGGAGGCTCGTTTGTGGGAGAAGGCTCGTTTTTCGCCTACCAAACGTCCGCTTTCGCCACCGCGATGGCTGCGGCGAGTTCCGTGGTTTTGGGATTGAGCTCCAAGCCGACGAAGTCGCGGTAGCCGAGGTCGTAGGCTTCCTTGAGGACCCGGCTGTAGTTGATTTCGCCGGTGCCCGGCTCGTTGCGGCCCGGGTGGTCGGCAATTTGCAGATAGCCGATTTGATCGAGCCCTTCCTTCATGCGACCGCAGAGGTCTCCCTCGGTAATTTGCATGTGGTAGAGGTCCCAGTTGATCTTCACGTAGGGGGAGTTCACCTCGCGGCAGATCTTCAGGGCGTCGGGGCTGCCGTAGAGGCAGTGGCCCGGGTGGTTTACGCGGCCGTTCATCGGCTCGAGGATGAGCATCACCTTCTCGCGTTCGACGATCGGGGCGGCCCGCTTCAGGGCTTTGACGACCTGGGCGAGCATTTCGTCCTGGCTCATGCCGGGCTGGTTGTTGCCGGCGACGACGGTCATCTTCCGGCACTTCCACTTGTGGGCGACCGGACAGGCTTCTTCGATCGTCTTGATGAAGGCGTCTTCGTTCTTGGGATTGTTCATCCCCGGCGTAAAGCCCCAAGCCGTGAACTGGGCGATCTCGATCCCTAGCTCCTGCGACAGGTCGGCGATCTGGTCGACGTCTTTCCCCTTCCCCTTGATGGGCCAGAACTCGATGGCGGGATAGCCGAATTCGGCCGCCTTGCGGATCCGCTCGGGGAACGGCAGGTCTTTCCACCACATCTCGATGTTCACGGCGAACTTGGTGTGGGGCGTTTTGCCGAGCTTGGAGACGTCGACTTCTTCGGTGGCCGGTTTGTCCTGGCCCGTGACGGTGGACGCGAAGGCTGCGGCGCCAGCGAGAGCGGCGGTGGTTCCGAGGAAGCGGCGGCGATCAGAGAGGGACATGAGTGATCCTTGCGAACGTAATGCAGTCAAAGCGGAAACGAAGATTCCATTGAACGTTCCGCCGTGAGGAAATGCAATTCGGGCAAAGGGCGCAAACCAAGCCGGTCGCAAGCAGCGTCTGGAGAAGGGCCCAGATGGGCGGGGGGCGAAAGCGGAAAGCGGAAAGCCGGTAGCCGGTAGCCGGTAGCCGAACTTCCGGCTACGGGCGTCTTAGTATTCGCGCGTTTCTGGGCGGGTGGCAAAGCGGCCGGGGACGCCTCCTTCGTGCACGCTGAACTCGGCCCAGACCGGCAGATGGTCGGAGACGGCCAGGGCTTGCTGCAGCGACAGGTTATAGTGGCGCATGAAGTCGAACACTCCGCCGCGGGCCAGGAATTCGGTCGTCGCCGTCTGGTGGAAGAGGATGTTGTCGTATTGCGCCGTGCCGCGGGTATTCGTGGGGGCGTTCATCACGACGCGCACGAGCCCCGGTATCTGGCCGAGCTGGCCGAGGTGGGTGTCGTTGGCGTTGAAGTCGCCGAGCATGATCACGTCGTCTTCCTGGCGCGAGTCGTCGCGGACGGCGTAAAACACGTCGTCGAGCACATCCAGTTCACGGTCGACTTCGTCCGGATCGGTGTGGACGTTCACCAGCGAGAAGGTGAAACCCGGATTGCCGGCCCGAGCGCGAAACCAGCCGACGAGCGGCTCGCGGTGGAGCAGGTCGTCGGGGTCGTCAACCGTGTAAAGCTGCACGCGATCGACCTCGATCGTGGCGCGATCGAACACGAAGGCGTACTGCTCCTTACTGTGCGAGCGGCCGAGCCGCGGGCCGATGACGTAGTCGTAGTGGAATTGGCCGCCGGCGTTCAGCATCTCCATCAAGCGCGGCATGATGTCCTGCTGGGAGCGAATCTCTTGAATGGCGATCACATCGAAGTTGCGCAGGATGTCGACGATGATCGGCATCACGTTCGGGTCATTGATCTTCTGTTCGCCGAAGACCTGAATGTTGAACGACGCAATGCGGATCGAATCGACGTTTCGCACCGGCACGTCGGTCAGCGTGACGCTGGTCGGCGTGCCGGGCACGAGAAAGGGAATTGAGGGGAGCGATCCGCCGTTGACCGACTGCAGCACGTACCAGCCGAGCGCGAGCGCAAAGGCGGTGGAAGCCAGCGAAAACAGCTTCTTCATCGGCCCCTCCCTGGGCTACGACAAGCTCATGAGCCACCGCTCGAAGCGCAGCGGCGGACAGTGGCGACATTACTGGCGCTATTTACAGCGCGGGAAGAATAGTGATCCGCCGCCAGATGTGCCAGAGCAACTCGTTACCAGGTCGGCTGTTCTTCAGGCTGTTCGAGTTCGAGAATCCGCTCCAGCTCCCGGTCGGCCTGATCGGCGGTGAGTCGGCCGTAGGCGACTTCGAGCATCAGGCGGCTTTCGGGGGACAGGCCGGTGCGCTCGGCCAGCTCGATGGCCCGCTCGTAACTCGCCTCGCGGATGCCGGGAAAGTAGTGCAGCAGCGGCAGCAGCGCGGCTGCGAGCGCCCAGGAGGCCAGGGCGATCGACCCTTGGATGTGGTGGTGATCGGCGAACGTCAGCACGGCTAGCACGGGAGCGACCACCATCGTCAGCCACGAGGCTCCGCGCAGCCAGCCGACGAGAACCGACTTCCACTGCAGGCCGAGCGGCACGCCGTTGATGTTGTCGCCGTCCTCGCTGAACACGAGAAAGCTTTCCAGCGGCAGCAAGGGCACCCAGTAGAGGTGGAAAAAACGGGTGCTGACGTAGCCGATACGAGGGATCGCATCGACTTTTCCCGCCATGCGCGTTCCCGAGATGATGACCATGCAAGGAACCGTCTTGTGCAGGAGGAACCGGGCGAATGCCGAAGGAGAACGTCAACCTACCGCTGGGGCGGGGTGGTTTCAAGTTCGGCGGATGTCGCACGATGGCCCGCTCGCTGGTTCCAACGGGTGGGCTCGCGGCAGTGCGCTGCGCAGGACTTGTCGCTGTAAGCTATAATTCCCTGGGAGTTTACGGCTGCAATGGTGGCAGCGGTGAAAGCCGCGGACGGCTGAAGCCTAGCGAGTTCGGCAGCCAAGGTCGACTTGCCACCTATGGCCTCGCGGCGGTACACTCCGTAGTTTGTCTTTCCTCGCCTGGCGGCGTCAGCTGTGCCGCCGGCGGGCGTTAAAGTGTCTTCCTCCGCCACGGTGGTGGCGGTAAGTCGTGAAACATTGTCTTTGCTAGGAGACTGGCCGGTGGGTGTGAAGAAAACGGGACGTGGTCGTCGCAAGCTGGGTCAAAAGAAGCGTCGGATGCGCGCTCGCATTCGCCACCGCAAGAAGTAAGCGCTGGGTCGTGCAGGCCGGCCTAAGGGCTGTGTCGCTCGAATGCCCCTGTTGGCTGTGAGGCTGTGTCGATGAGTATGCCGCGACTCCCCAAGCCGAAGCGGAGCGAGATTCCGCCCGGCAAGGTGCTCTGCGAGTACTGCACTGCAAAGTGCTGTCGGTACTTTGCGCTGCCGATCGACACGCCGACCGAGCGCAAGGATTACGACACGATCCGCTGGTTCCTGCTCCACGACCAGGCGAGCGTGTTTGTCGACGACGGCACATGGTACCTGCTCGTGCATACGAAATGCCGGCACCTGCGCGACGATCATCTCTGCGGCATCTACGAAACCCGGCCGGAGATCTGTCGCGAATACACGACCGACGCCTGCGAGTACGACGACAGTTGGACGTACGAGCAGTACTTCGAGACGCCGGACCAGATGGCTGAGTACATCGAGGCGATCTTTCCGCCGCCGCGGGGCGCGAGCATTCGCTCGCCCAAGCCGGCCGGGCTGCCGGTGCTGCCGCTCGGCGCGGCGCGCTAGGCGCGGGCGCGTTTCTGAATCACGCAGGCCCGGCGGTCGCCCCGACTCGCGACGGGAAGTGAACCAGCGTCGCTTGCCGCCTGTCTTCGCTTTGCGCGCCCCTGGCGCTCGTTGCGCCTCGGTGGTGAAGTCTTTTTCCCAAGCTGTTTCGTGAAGTCAGAACCATGAGTAAGCCTCGGATCGAGCCCCGCACGCTCAAAGGTTTTCGCGACTATCTGCCCGAGGCGATGATCCCGCGCGAGCAGCTGATCGCCACCGCCCAGCGCGTCTATCGCAGCTACGGTTTTTCGCCGATCGACACGCCGGCGCTCGAGTACTTCGAGATTCTCTCGGGCAAGGGGAGCGACGAAACCGACCGGCAGATGTACCACTTCGACGACCACGGCGGTCGGCATGTGGGGATGCGGTTCGATCTGACGGTTCCGCTGGCGCGGTTTGCGGCGCAGCACGTCGGCGAGCTGGGGCTGCCGTTCAAGCGGTACGCCATCGGCAGCGTTTGGCGCGGCGAGAATACGCAGCGCGGGCGCTATCGCGAGTTCATGCAGTGCGACTTCGATACGATCGGCACCAAGTCGGTGACGTCGGACATCGAAACGGCGCTTGTGATTCACGACCTGATGCGGGCCATCGGCATCGACCGCTTTCAGATCCGCGTGAACAACCGGATGGTCCTCAACGGGCTGCTCGAGAAAGTTGGCTTGTCGGAGCAAAGCACGGCCCTGCTGCGGGCCCTCGACAAATTGGCCAAGATCGGCCGCGAGAAGGTCGCCGCAGAGATGGTGGCCACCGCCGGCACGACCCCCGAGCAAGCCGACCAGATCCTCAAGCTGGCGGAACTGAAGGGGGCGAACGACGAGATTCTGACGCAGCTTCGGCCGCTGGTGGCTGGCAGCTCGCTGGGCGAAGCGGGGATCGACCGTTTGGCCGACATTCTGGCGGGCGCTCGCGCCGGCGGCGTGCCGGAAGATTTTGTGCAGATCGACGTGTCGATCGCGCGCGGGCTCGACTACTACACCGGGGCGATTTTCGAGACGTTCCTCAGCGACCTGCCGACGATCGGCAGTGTTTGCTCGGGAGGGCGGTACGACAACCTGGCGGCGCTCTTCACGTCGCAGGAATTGCCAGGCATTGGGGCGTCGCTGGGGCTCGACCGCCTGCTGGCGGCGCTCGAGGAACTGGGCCGGATCGAGAAGGTGCGGACGCCGGCGCCGGTGTTTGTCGCCTTCTTCGATAAAGATCGGCTGAACGACTACATCAGCCTGGCGGCTGCGATTCGCAGCGCAGGGATTGGCGTCGAAGTGTTCCCCGACGCGAAAAAGCTGGGCCAGCAACTGCAGTATGCCGACAAGCGCGGCTTCCGCGTGGCGCTGATCGCCGGCTCGCGCGAGCTCGATGCGAAAACGTGCCAGGTGAAAGACTTGCAGAAGCAGGCGGCGACCGAAATTTCGCTTGCCGACGGTCCCGAGGCGCTGATCGCCGCGATTCGGGCTATTCTCGCCGGCTCGTAATCTTCGAAAAAATCAGCTGGTCGCCCGAAACCGGCGTCAGGCATTTGTCACCCCGCTTTCGTATGCTTCGGCGGGGTGACGCCATGGCGAAACGCGACAATATCTACGAAGCGGCGTTCGAGGCGTACTTGCGCTCGCGCCGCATTCCGTACGTCGCCGTCGACGAGGCGAAGCGGTCGCTCGGCGAGCGGCAGTCGCTCAAGAGTCCCGACTTTATCGTCTCACCAGTCGGGCAGTCCCGGTCGTGGCTCGTCGACGTGAAGGGGCGACGGTTCCCGACCGGCCGGCGCAAGCAGTATTGGAAGAACTGGTCGACGACCGACGAGCTGAAGAGCCTCGCAAGCTGGGAGCAACTGTTCGGCGCGCAGTTCCGCGGCCTGCTCGTCTTCGCCTATCAGGTGGTCGGCGACCGCGCGCCGCTGCCGCCACAGGAATTGTTCGAGTTTCGCGGCGGACTCTTTGGTTTTGTCGCGATTCGGCTGGACCACTACGCCAGTTGGTCGCGAACGCTCTCCCCCCGCTGGGGCACTGTGATGATGCCAGCCGTGCAGTTTCGCTCGCTAGCCTGCAGCGCGAGTGCGTACTTCGAGAGCGGACAGCGAACGAGTGGCGCTGCGTGAGCGGGGAGGGCGAAGGGGCCGAGAGGCAAAGCGGCGAAGCGACGGCTGCTA
>Ga0182737_1002590_pt1 | contig 14587 bp, 12 predicted proteins | sample eDN5th30CBELigOP_FD_128878 | JGI IMG/M metagenome (GOLD analysis project Ga0182737, IMG submission 128878) | Enriched Organic Plus compost microbial communities from Emeryville, California, USA - eDNA 5th pass 30_C BE-Lig OP (version 2) (version 2) ... | reverse complement strand
CCGGGCAATGTGAACAAATGGCTCGCCGCCAATGGCGACCCGCGCAACCCCGGCGTCGATGTCCTCCGCTGGATCGAGAATATCCCGATCTTCGAGACGAAGAACTATGTCCAGCGGGTGCTGGAGAACGCGGTCGTCTACGACGCGATGCGCGCGGAAAAGAACAGCACGAGACTGCCCGCCGCGCCGCTGAGCTTCTATCTGGGCAAGAGCACGCCGGGCTGATAGACGCCGACGCCGCCATGCAGGGAAAAGCAAATTACATCACGCCGCAAGGCTTCGCCGCGCTGCGCGCCGAATATGACCGGCTGCTGGGGGACGAGCGCCCGAAGATCGTGGAGATCGTCAGTTGGGCGGCGGGCAATGGCGACCGCAGCGAGAATGGCGACTATCTCTACGGCCGCAAGCGCATGCGGGAGATCGACGGCCAGCTCCGCCGCCTCGCGCGCAAGATGAAGGACGCGCGCATCGTCGATCCCGCGCGGCAGCCGGACAAGAGCCGCGTCTTTTTCGGTGCCACCGTCACCATCGCGGATGAGGACGACAACCGGCGCACCGTCACCCTCGTCGGCAATGACGAGACGGACAGCGGCGCCGGGCGCATCGGCTGGGACGCGCCGCTCGCCCGCGCCTTGCGCGGTGCGGGACGGGGCGACCTGCGCACCGTCCGCCTGCCCGCCGGGGAAAAGGAATATGAGGTGATGGCGATCAGCTATCCCGACTGAGCCTCCATCCGCCGCCCTGTGCGCCGGGGCCGTGAACCGGACGGATGTCCGCCCGTTTCTCCCCTTTGCAGGAGAGACGGCCATGCCTCGCGGAGACAAGAGCGCCTATACCGACAAGCAGAAACGCAAGGCCCGCCACATCGCGGAGGGCTATGAGGAACGCGGCGTGCCGGGGCCGGAAGCCGAGGCCCGCGCATGGGCGACCGTCAACAGGGAATCGGGCGGCGGCAACAGGAGCGGATCGGGACGCGGCAAGCCGGACACGCATCTATCCTCCTCGCGGGGGCAAGGCCCACAAGTCCGGCTCGTTCGAGCAGCGCAGCGCCGCCGCGCGCAAGGGATGGATCACGCGCCGCAGGAATGAGGGCGCGGCCAACCGATAGCAAGCCTTTGAGCAGGGACGGTGAGCGGTGGCAGGACATCGGAGGGGCTGGACAGACGCCCCGTCATCCGCTAAGGGCGGCCCTGCATTGCGGGGCTTTCCCGTTATGCGCCGTCCGAGACAGTCGGTGAAGGGAATTGGCCCTTCTTAATTTCCGGCCTAGACGGGGACAAGTTTCTCGCCGGTTCCGCCGCGCCATGCGCACGGTTTCCGGCCCTGCCTCTCCTGCCCTTTCCGGGGTCAGAGTGCGCGGTTGATCCTTCCCCCTTCGGACATTCGCGGTCATGCCCCGGCATGGTCGCATTATCCTGCCGGATGGTCCGGCGGGATGTAACTGGAGAATGGCATGGATCGTACCCAGAAATCTGAGGTGGTGACCACGCTGCACGCAACTTTTGCCGAAATCGGGGTGGTCGTGGTGACGCGCAACCTCGGCATGACCGTCGCCCAGTCGACGGCCCTGCGGCAGAAGATGCGCGACGCCGGCGCTACCTTCAAGGTTACGAAGAACCGCCTCGCCAGGATCGCGTTGAAGGACACGCAATACGAACAGATCAGCGACATGCTGACCGGTCCGATTGCGCTCGCCACTTCGGCCGATCCGGTCGCCGCCGCCAAGGTGGCGATCGAATTCGCGAAAACCAACGACAAGATCGAAATCGTTGGCGGAGCGATGGGCAACACCCTGCTCGACGCGGAAGGTATCAAGGCGCTCGCCTCGATGCCGTCGCTGGACGAAATGCGCGCTACGCTTGTCGGCCTCATCCAGGCCCCGGCAACGAAGCTGGCCCAGATCGCCCAGGCGCCCGCCGCTCAGCTGGCGCGGGTCTTCAATGCTTATGCGGAAAAAGAAGCCGCCTGAGCATACCCCTATTTCTTTGTTCTCACTCTAGTATCAGGGGCCACGCCCCGCCCAGAAAGGTATAAAGGTTAAACATGGCTGATATTGAAGCTCTGGTCGAACAGCTTTCGGCTCTCACCGTTCTCGAAGCCGCTGATCTCAGCAAGGCGCTGGAAGAAAAGTGGGGTGTTTCCGCCGCTGCCGCCGTTGCGGTCGCTGCCGCTCCCGCCGGTGGCGCTGCTGCTCCGGCTGCTGAAGAGCAGACCGAATTCGACGTGATCCTGACCGGCGACGGTGGCAAGAAGATCAACGTCATCAAGGAAGTCCGCGCCATCACCGGCCTCGGCCTGACCGAAGCCAAGGCGCTCGTCGAAGGCGCGCCGAAGCCCGTCAAGGAAGGCGTGAGCAAGGCGGAAGCCGAAGAACTGAAGAAGAAGCTGGAAGAAGCCGGCGCGACCGTCGAACTGAAGTAATTCGGTTCCGCGTCACGCGGCTCCTTCGGATTCTTCCGAGGAAAAAGGAGGGCGGCACCCGCTTGGGGCCGCCCTTTTCTTCTGGCGGTGCGGCCACGCTGGACCGGGGCGGAAACATCCGCGACAGGATGACACGTCGGCGGGTTTCCATGCGCCCGGTAAACGGCGGCAGGAGGATATTCATGACATTGCTCAAGCGGCTCGGCCTGTCCCTTCCGCTGGTTCAGGCGCCCATGGCGGGCACCTCGACCCCCGCCCTGGCTGCCGCCGTTTCCAATGCGGGCGGTTTGGGATCGATAGGCGTGGGCGCAACCGACGCCGCCGGTGCGCGCGGGATGATCGAGGACCTGCGCAGCCGCACGGAGCGCGCCTTCAACGTCAACCTCTTCGTTCATCACACGCCGCGGCCCGACGCCGCGCGCGAAGCCGCGTGGCTGGAATGGCTCGCGCCCCTGTTCGCCGAGTTCGGCGCCGCGCCGCCCTCCCGGTTGCACATGGTCTACAAGAGTTTCCGCGACGATCCCGGCATGCAGGCGCTGCTGCTGGAAACCGCCCCACCGGTGGTCAGCTTCCACTTCGGCCTGCCCTCGCCCGACATCATCGCCGCCCTGCGCGCGCGGGGCAGCGTGCTGCTCGCCACCGCCACCCGCCTTGAGGAGGCGCGCGCGATCGAGGCGGCCGGTCTCGACGGCATCGTCGCGCAGGGGATCGAGGCCGGGGGCCATCGCGGGATGTTCGACCCCGCCGCGCCGGACCCCGCGCTCGGCACCTTCGCGCTCACCCGCCTGCTCGCAAGCCGCATCGGCCTGCCGGTCATCGCCGCCGGGGGCATCATGGACGGCGCCGGGATCGCCGCCGCGCTCGATCTCGGCGCGGTCGCGGCGCAACTGGGCACCGCCTTCATCGCCTGCCCGGAGAGCGCGGCAGACGATGCCTATCGCGCGGCGCTCGCCGGGCCGGGGGCCTATCACACGCGTCTCACCGATTTCATTTCCGGGCGGCCCGCGCGGGCGCTCGCCAATCGATTCACCGCGTTGATGGAAAAGGCGGACGGACGCCGTCCCCCCGCCTATCCGATCGCCTATGACGCCGGGAAGGCGCTGAACGCGGCGGCGCGGCAACGTGGCGAGAACGGTTTCGGCGCGCAATGGGCCGGTCAGGGTGCTCCGCTGGCGAGGGCGATGCCCGCCGCCGCGCTCATCGAAACGCTGATGGCGGAACTGCGCCGCTGCCGGGCCGACCGCGCGGTATAGTCCGTCGCAAAAAGGGCGACGCTCCCGCGCCGCCCCTTCCCGTCAGACCGGATCTCGCCAACTATTTCTTCGGCCTGCCGCCCGCCTTTTCCTTCGCGTCCAGCCAGGCGATGATCTCCGGCTTCAGCCGCGCCCAAGTCACGACCCGCGTGCGGATCGCCGCGATCGCGCGGTCGATCACCTTGCGCGAGTCCGGCGTCAGATAGCGGTCCGCATAGGCGTTCAGCTTTTCCGCCATGGCAAGGTCCGCCGAATTGCCGCCCAGCCGCGCCAGCGCCTGGCTGCGCGCAGAAACATCGATCAGCGCCTCATATTTCTCGCGATTGGCGAGCACGAAATCGACCGCCCGCTTGTCATGATCGATCGCGACCGCCCCGATGATCGCGGCGCTGGTCGTCTTGCCCGGCTCGTCGGTCAACGCGAGCTTCAGCGCCTGATCCGCCAGCGCCGGGTCCTTCGCGCGGCCGAGCAGCGCGAAGAGCTGGCTGCGTTCCAGCGCGGACGGGGTGGCGTTGGCCATGGCCCGCAGCCTGTCCCACGTCGCCTGATCGGCATATTGCGCGACCACGCCCAGCCACACGAACTTCAGCGGCCCGTCGAGCGCGGCCGGATTGCTCTCCAATGCGGCGAAGCGGCGGCGCGCCTCGGCCAGCACCGCGGCATCGCCCATGCCGCCCAGCGTCGCGATAATGCTCTGGCGCAGCACCGGCACCTGCGCGCCCTCGCCTTCCCTCGCATCATAGCCGATCCGGGTGAGGATCGGCGTAAGCTTGGCCGAGCTATAGGCGAGTATCCGCTTCTGCGTCCCTTCATCGCCCACGAAGATGTCGCGCGGCCCGTTCATATAGGCCGGCAGGTCGGCGAGGATGATGTCGCTGGCGTCGGCGGGAACCGCATCGACCAGATCCATCGCGCGGCTCATCGGCTGATAGCCGCCGAGGCCCAGTTGCCAGTTGTCGGCGAGCAGGCCGCTCTGGTCGATGGGCGCGAGCCTGGTGAAGTCCTTCGCCAGCGCCGCCATGTTTTCCGCCGGATAGAGCGAACGATAATAGCCCGCCTGCCCCGAATTGACGACATAGGCCCCGCAGCCGGGCAGTTCCAGCGTGCCCTTGCCCTGAAGGACGATCGAGCGGGTTTCGCCGCCCGCAACCTGCGCCTTCACCGGCACATGCCAGCTCAGCGGCGCCCTGTCCTTCGCGTCGCGGCTGAACTCGCCCTGCGACAGCGACAGCCGCGTCGTACCGTTCACGCATTGCGCGGCGTCCACCTTCACCAGTGGGATGCCCGGCTTCATCGTGAAATCATGGGCGATGGTGGTCAGCCCCCTGGCGCCCGCATTCTCGACGGCCGTCCACAGGTCGTTGGTCACGGTGTTGCCATAGGCATGCGCCTTCATATAGGCGCGGATGCCCTCCCGCCACACATCCTCGCCGGCGAAGCTCTCCAGCATGGCGATGACGGCCTCGCCCTTCTGATAGGTGATCGCGTCGAATGCCTGGCTCACCTCGTCCACGGTGCGCACCTTCTGGATCACCGGATGGGTGGTGGCGTAGGCGTCCAGTCCCATCGCCCGCTCCCGCCCTTCGACACGGGTGAGCAGCGTATCCCATTCGGGCTTCATCCTGTCCGTGACCTTGGTGGCCATCCAGCTTGCGAACCCTTCGTTCAGCCAGAGGTCGTCCCACCACGCCATGGTGACGAGATCGCCGAACCACTGGTGCGCCATTTCATGCGCGACGATTTCATAGACGGTGCGCCGCGTCGCTTCCGACGTGGATTTGGGATCGACCAGCATCGCGCGCTCGAAGGTGAAGATCGCGCCCCAGTTCTCCATCGCGGAGAAGAACTGGCTCTGTCCCGGCCCGGCCACATTGTCGAGCTTGGGCAGCGGGAAGGGAACGCCGAAATACTCGTTGTAATAGGGCAATATCTCCGCCGACGCGTCGAGCGCGAGCTGCGCTTTCTTCACATTGCCCTTGCCGGTGACGACGCCGACCTCGGTCTCACCGGCCTTCGTCGTCATCCGTTCCAGTTCGCCCAGCCCGAGGAACAGCAGGTAGGAGGACATTTTGGGCGTCGTGCCGAAAGTGACGAGCGTGCCGCCATCCTTCTGCGGGGTGCTTTGCGCGATCGGCATGTTGCCGACCGCCATCTGCCCCTTGGGCACGAGGACGGAGAGGTCGAAGGTCGCCTTGTAGCTCGGCTCGTCCCAGCTCGGCACGAAGCGGCGCGCGTCGGGCGCCTCGAACTGGGTGAAGAGCGCGCGCTTGTCCGCGCCGGAGCCGTCCTTGTAATCCAGCGCGAAGAGGCCGTTGGCCTGCTGGTTGATGACGCCGGAATAGCGGATGGCGAGCTTGTACCTTCCGGGCGCGAGTTCCCTGGCGAAGCTGATCGTCGCCGTCTGCGCCGCCTTGTCCACCGCCACCGTGCCGGTGACGGACTGGCCCTTCCCTTCCGGCGCGATGCTGGCCGAGGCGAAGCTGAGATCGGCGGCGTTGAGCGTGATCGCCTTCGTCGCCTGCGCCAGCGTCAAATCGATGGTCACATCCCCGGCGAAACGGAGATTGGCCGCGTCCGGCGTGACGCGGATCGCATAATGGCTGGGCACGGCGCCGCGCGGCAATTGCGTGGTGATGCCCGGAGCGGGACCGTCGCCGGTCTGCGCCATGGCATGGGGAGCGGCCAGAGTGGCCAGCGCGAGCGCCAGCGGCGCGGCGGTGCGTTTCAGAAGGAGGAACCTGCGGGAAATTGCCATTTCGATATGCTCCGACAAGCCGTGGAAATGCAGACTATGCACAAGTGACAGGGTTGAGCGAAATCCTCGATCCGGTCAACTGCATCCTGCCACTATCCGCCGTCGCCTGTGCCGGGGCGGCAGCGGCCGGAGCTTTTTTCCCGCTACGCCATCCTTCCCCCTCGCCCCGCCCGATGACAAAAGGCCGACGCGATCTGAAAGCCCGGTTGCGTCGCGCAATTGCCCGGAATAAACAGGAGCGAGCGACCGGGCGCCCCTGCGTCCGGTCGCTTCATGCCGGGGGCATCGGAAGGGAAGACGCTAGCATGGACGACGCCTTCGCAGGGTTGCGGGATCGCAGCCATCCCCTCCGCGCCTCGCTCTCGCGGGAGATGCATGCCCGGCCGATACCGCGCTTCACCGCCCCGGCGCGCCTGCTGCAATTCGTGCTGCTGGTGGATGAGGAGGAGGCGCGCGCCAGCCATGCGGCGCTGGCGGAGTTGCTCGCCCCCCATGGGATCGTGCCCGACAGCCGGGAGCGCTTCTTCGCCTGCGCCATCGGCGCGTTAGGCTTCGCGTGCGAGCGTCATACCGAGTTCATGACCTACAGCTTCATCGCCAGCGCGCCTTCCGATGGGGAGCCGTCGCGCGGCGGGACGCTGTTCGACCTTTCCCCTTTCGGCGAGGTGCCGCGATGGATCGCCCGCCTGCCTGGCCGGATCATCCGCTCCACCCAGATCAGCCTGGTGAGGGAGGCCCCGACCGATGCCGAGATCGCCGCGCATTTCGCGACCGACGACCTCATCATCTCCGACGTCGCGCAGGGACATGCCCGCATCTGGAGCGATTTCCGCCTGCACGGCGACGGCTTCGGCCGCCTGCTGATAGAGGATCGGGGGCTGGAAGGGGCCGAGATGGCGCAGCTTGTCCAGCGCCTTCAGGAGCTGGGCAATTATCGCAAGATGACGCTGCTGGGCTTGCCCGAAGCGCAGCAGGCGACGCCGCTGCTGACCGCGCTCGAACAGCGGCTGACCGGCATCACCGCCCACATCGCGGCACGCGACAGCGACGATGACACGGTGCTGGAGGAACTGTCGGCGCTGAGCGCGGAACTGGCGCAGATCGTCGCGCGGACCCGCTATCGCATGGCTGCGACTCAGGCTTATGCGGAACTGTGCCTCGACCGCATCCGGCGGCTGTCGGTCGCGCCGGTGCGCGGCTATCGCTCGCTCGACGATTTCACCGAGCGGCGGCTGCTGCCCGCGATGCGCACCTGCGACGCCTTCACCCGGCGGCTGGAGGACCTGTCCCGCCGCGCCGCCTGGACCAGCGACCTGCTGCGCACCCGCATCGACACAGCGCTGGCGCGCCGCAACCGCGATCTGCTCGCCTCGATGGACCGCCGCACCGGCCTGCAACTGCGGCTACAGCATACGGTCGAGGGCCTGTCGGTGGTCGCGGTCAGCTATTATGCGCTGGGCATCTGGCACCATCTGCGCGAGGCGGTGGGCCATCAGGGCGCACATCTGCCCGGCTGGCTCGACATCGTGCTGATCCCGCTCATCATGGCGGGGGTATGGATGGGCATTCGCCGCATCCGCAGGGTGAAGCGGCCCGGCCCGAAATCGCACTAGGCGGGTGGCTCCGCCTCCTCTCCTTCCACGTTACTGAACGCCGGCACCCCCCGCGCCCCTCCGCCACAGCCTGTCTCAGGCCGCTGCGCTGGCCTCGCCGCTTTCCTGCCGGATAAGCCGCTCGATCAGCCGGTTGAACAGCGTCACGCCCCGGTCATGCGCGGTGGGCATGATCGTCGGCGTCGGGGTCATGTCGATCACGCGCTGCTGCGCCTCGATCATCACCTTGTCCTCACCGAACGCCTTGGCCGCCAGCGTCATCAGGAAATCGCGCTGCGTTTCGTCGCCATGGCCGCGCCTGGGCCCCCAGGAGAAGAAATAGCGGGCGGTTTTCTCCGTCATCGGCGTCACGGCCTGGCTGGTGAAGGTGACTCCACTGACCGCCTGCTCATAATCCGGATGGCCGTAGTCGAGCGCCCTGGCCGTGCCCGGCGGATAGGAGCCTCCCGACATCAGCAACACGCCGGGCAGCAGGAAATCATAGCTCGTATAATTGTCCATCGGCACGGGCGACGCCCGGGAGGAGGAGCCGCGCGAATTTTCCACCCAGCGCTGATAGCGGATTCCCCGCTCCAGCGGGGTGATCCGCGCCTGGCTTTCGGCAAATTGCGGCCCGGCCTGGAAACTTTCCGCATGGACGAAGGACAAATGGCTGAAATCCAGCAGATTGTCGTTGATCAGCCGCGCCTCGGCCGCATAGTCGAGATGGCCATGGCCCAATATGTAATCCGGGTCCTCCAGCCCCACCGCAGGCGGGATAAGCGCGGGGTCGGCCTTTTCGGCGTCCCCCATCCATATCCAGAGCCAGCTATGGCGATCCACCACCGGCCAGGACCGGACACGCGCCGTCTGGGGGATGAGGTCCTGCCCCGGTATCTCGACCACCCGCCCGTCGGGATCGAACAGCAGGCCGTGATACATGCAGCGCAGCCTCTCTCCCTCGCAGCGGCCCAGCGACAGCGGAGCGAGCCGGTGGACGCAGCGATCCTCCAGCGCATGGACCTTGCCCGACCGTGATTTCCAGAGGACGACCGGCTCACCCAAAATGGTTACGGCAAGCGGCTTTTCCGTCTCCAGTTCATGGGACCATCCCGCGACATACCAGGCGTTGCGCACATATTTCATGACGGCACCTTCTCATTTTTCCCGAATCTTCTCCTTCAGGGATATTTCCCGAATCTTCTCCTTCAGGGATATTGATTTAACGATGTTAAATAGTCAAGAAGTCCAGTCATGCGCAGACCCACCGCCCCCGGCCTCGACAGGCAGCGCCTGCTTGCAGCGGCCTTCGAAGTACTGGAGAAGGATGGGCTGGAAGGGTTGAGCATGCGGCGGCTGGCGGCGCATCTGGGCGTTCAGGCGCCCGCCATCTACTGGCATGTCAACGACAAGGCGGAACTGCTGGGCATGATGGCACGGGACATTTACGCGGCAGCCTATGCCGCCGTCCCCGCCGCGCGCGACTGGCGGGAATGGCTGAGCCTGTTCGGGCAGGCGCTGCGGCAGAGTTTTTCCAGCCACCGGGACGGCGCGCGGCTTTGCGCACAGGCCCAGCCGCCCGCGACCGCCGACCCGGCCAGCCACGCCCACCGGATCGCCGGGGAGTTGATGGCGCTCGGCCTCGACCAGCAGACCGCGCTCATGTTTCAGGCGGCGGTCATCTCCTATGCGCTGGGGTGGAGCGCGTTCGAGGCCAATGGCCCCATGCACCAGTTCCTGGACACCCTCATGGGCTTTGACGACAATTATCGCATCGGCCTGGACGCCATGGTCGCGGGCTTCCCTTCCCCCTCATGGTGAAGCCGGACAGGCGTGCTCAGCCATCATTTCTCGCATGCCGATCAAGGAAATCCGCGAAAAGCGCCAGCCAGCCGTGCACGGGCAGGTCGGGCCGGCCGAGACCAAAGCCATGGCCGCCCTCCTCGAAGAAGTGAGCCGCGACCGGGCGTTGCGCGACGCGCAGGGCCATAAGCATCGTGAAGCTGTTTTCCGGCGGAACGGCCGGATCATCGAGCGCGTGCATAAGAAAGACAGGGGGCGTGTCAGGGCCGACATGGGCGGCCGGAGACCGCCGCGCGACGAGCGCGGCGCCGGGGCTGTCACCCAGGAGACGCGCCCGGGAATCCGCATGTGTGTCCGGCGGGGACATGCTGATCACGGGATAAATCAGGCCCACGGCTCCGGGTCGCGCATCAAGGCGATCCACCGCATCGCGCGGGGCATAAACCTGCTGGGCAAAGTCGGTCGCCAGCGTGGCGGCAAGATGGCCTCCAGCGGAAAAGCCGACCGCCGATAGCTGTGCCGGGTCGATACCATAAGAGCCCGCCATCGACCGGATGAGCCGCATGGCTCGTTGAGCATCCTGCAAAGGTACGTCGGCACGATTGCCCCAGCCTTCACCGGGCAGGCGATGGACGAGAACGAAGACGGTATAGCCGCGAGCCGCCATGGCCTGCGCGACATCGACCCCTTCATTGTCGATCGAGACGAAGATGTAGGCGCCTCCCGGGATCACGAGGAGCGCACGGCCGTTGGGGCGCGCCGGACGGAACACCCGCATATAAGGCTGGTCGACATTGTGCATGAAGACGGGCGGAGCACCTGCCATCGGCAACGGAACCGGCCTGAAACCGCCGCCGGGCGGGCCTTCGGCCCAGAGGGGGAGGGTCGGCGCCTCGATCCAGGCCCCCGGAATTGGGCGGGGTGGCATCCTGGGTTGTGCCTTTGCCGGAGCCGCCGCCATGGCGGCCAGCCCGCCCGCGGCGGTCAGGAACATCCGGCGCCCCATGGCCGCCGGGTCTTTCGTCGGATTTTTTTCTTTTGTCATATGTGCTCCGGCTTTCCCTTAAATTCCCGGCGGATGCCCCTTCATCTTCATGAGAGGTTTCTGCCTCCGATATGCTCCCATGCCTCAGCATCCAACCCTTTTCATCGGCCGTCAGCCCGGGGCCAAGCCCTCTCTTCGAAATATGCAATCGATTTCTAACGCCTCGAAAGCCACTGGCAAGAGGTTTTCGCGTTTCCACGGAGCCAAGTCTCCGCGAAACGAAGCCTGTCATGCCCTTCACCCACGCAATGCCGTGCGCCCTTGAATATCCTGCGGCATGCGCTATCGATAGCAATCGATTGCAAATATCGATGATGTCACGGCAAGAGAGGAAAAACTGATGGGTGAAGGGGCGAAGCAGAATGATTTAGGGCGGCGCACATTTCTGGGCGGCGCGGGATTGGTGGCGGGCGTGACCCTGCTGCCCGAAATGGGCCATGCCGCGACCAGCGGTTCTTCGGCGGCAGCCAGGAAGGCAGGCAGCGGCGATGCCGTTCGGGCCGGCAATGGCATTGCGGAAGTCGCAACGGTCCATGGAAAGGTCGCCGGATATGTGGAACGCGGTATCTTCACATTTAAAGGCATGCCCTATGGCGACACGACCGGGGGAGCTAACCGCTTCAAGCCCCCCAGAAAACCAAAGCCCTGGGACGGGGTACGCAGCTCCCGCTCTTACGGGCCGATCTGCCCGCAGGATCAGGGAGCCGGGCGGTTCAACGACGAGGAAGCCTTCCTCTTCCCCTGGGTCGATGCCGTTCAGGCCGAGGACTGTCTCCGGCTGAACGTCTGGACACCCGGCATCGGAGACAATGGACGAAGGCCGGTGATGGTCTGGCTTCATGGCGGCGGCTTCGAGGCCGGTTCGGGCCATGACCTGGATGCCTTTGACGGGCGCAACCTCTCCGAGCGCGGCGATGTGGTGGTGGTTACGCTCAACCACCGGCTCAACCTGCTGGGCTTTTTCGATCTGTCGGAGTACGGCGCGGACTATGCGCAATCCGCCAATGTGGGCATGCTCGATATTGTTGCCGCGCTGGAATGGGTGCGGGAAAACATCGCCGCATTCGGCGGCGATCCCGGCAAAGTGACGATCTTCGGGCAATCTGGCGGCGGCGCCAAGGTGAGCACGCTTATGGGGATGCCGGCGGCACGGGGCCTGTTTCACCGCGCGATCGTACAGAGCGGCTCCTTCTCCTTTTTCCAGCCTCAGGAGCGCTCGCGCCGCCTCACAAAGCTGGTCATGGCGGAACTCAAACTCGACGAAAGGAATATCGACCGGCTCGCCGAGCTTTCCTATGCGGATCTGCGGAAAGCTGCCAGCACCGTCATGCGGCGGGAGAACCAGCCGGGCAACATCACTCTGAATCTGCGCAGGCCCGTCGAAAGGCTGGGCTTTTCGCCCGTCATTGACGGCCGGGTTCTGCCCGCGGCACCCTTTACGAAGGGCGCGCCAGCGATCATGCCGGACGTCCCGATGATCATCGGGACCACGCTGAACGAGTTCGCCTCGGGCATCAATCATCCCGAATATGAGACGATGACCGAAACGGAAGTGAAGCAGCGCCTCGAAGGCATGTTCCCCGGTAAGAGCGAAGCGGTCTATGCGGCATTCCGCAAGCGCACGCCGGAGGCCAAGCCCTTCGACCTCTGGTCACGCATCGCCAGCGCTTCCGTGCGTCAAGGCGCCCTGGCGCAAGCCGGAGCGAAAGCGGCGCAGGGCGGCGCGCCTGCCTGGCTTTACTGGTTCACCTGGCAAACACCGGTTCTGGATGGGCGCCCGCGCGCATTTCATTGCGCGGAGATACCGTTCACCTTCGCCAATGCGGAGCGCTGCGCCCGGATGACCGGGGGTGGACCCCGCGCCCGCGCGCTTGAGGCCACGATTGCCGACGCCTGGATCGCTTTCGCGCGTGGCGGCAATCCCAATCATCGGGGTATTCCAGGCTGGAGCCCGTACAGCGCCGAAACACCGGCGACGATGATCTTCGACGACATATGCAGTCTCACGGTCGGCATCGACCGGGAAGAACTGGCCGCGCTGACCTGAGTCAGGCCACCGGCCATCACGATATTTGCGGGTGCCGGCAGATCAAGGCCGGCACCCGCATTCCTATTTGAGGAAGCGGTTCAGGACTTGCAACTGAAGCTGGAGGCCACCTTGCTATCGCCGCCCTTATACTCGGCATGGGAAGGAAACGGACAGAGGGGTCGCGTTTCGGTCGACGGGGCCTTTCGCGCGGCGGTGATCGCCTCTGGCGCCTGCCCCTCCTCTACCCAGTCGACAAGGGCGGAGAGCATATCGAACTGATCAAAGCTGTTGCCGCCCTGGCAGTGCATCATGCCCGGCACCATGTAGAAACGGCTCGCATCGGTGAAAGCCTTGCCGTTTGCCTTGGCGGCCCGCTCGTAATACTCCCAGGTGGCGAGCGCCGAGAACCATCCATCAGAAACACCATGGAAGAACATCAGCTTTCCGCCTCTATCGAGGTAGGTGTTGAGGTTCGTCCAGTAATTGGTGTCCGTGAGCCGCTGCGTCGCATCCTGCCGGATAGCGTGGATACGCGCATCGAGATCGATGCTGGTGGCTGTGCTCGCCGGTCCAAGCGGGCCGGGCGCGCCGGTGGGAAGATAGCCGGACCGCATGTCGACGATGCCTGTGTCAAAGGGGACAGCGGTATAAATCGGATAGCCCGCCTTGTCCTTCGGTCCGGCAAAGGCCTTTTCCAGCGCGCCAGCCAGAGCGGTGCTGATACAACCGTCCTTCTTGCCGGACTTGCAGATCAGCTTCTTCGGATCGAATTTGCACTGGGCGACATTCTCGATCATCCCGTCCTTGAGTCCGTCAAGGCCATCGCATTGAGCAAGGACGCCGTCCAATATCGTCTTGCGCACCGAGGGAGTCAGCAACGAAGCAATGGACGGCTTCCCGTCAGCGCCTTTGGGCGCGACCTGGTTGAGCAGGACCTGCGTATATTCGATGGCCAGGTTGGAATCGCCCGTCCGCATGGCCGGCGCGCCTATGATCACGCCGTCGAACAGTTCGGGATAGCGCTGCGTCGCCAGCATGGTCTCGCGGCCCCCGGTCGAGCAGCCGGTCATGTAGCTATGGTCGGCATCCTTGCCATAATAGGATCTGGTGATCCTTTTGCCGAGCTGCGCAACCGTCCGCACCGAAGCCTCTGCAAAATCGAGGGCCGCGCGCTGATCGATCATGAAACTGGAATCGAACACGGCGCCCTTGTGGCCGCTGTCGCTGGATATGACGGCAAAACCCCGCGCGAGAGCGGGACGGTTCTCCGCCGCGACCGGACCGGTGGGCGGGAGGACCGAGCCGTTGAGACCCCCGCCGCCCTGGAGCAGGAAGCGTCCGCTCCATTGGTCGGGAAGCGCGATCGCGAAGTGAATGCCGTACTCTTTCCCGCCCGCGCCTTTGCGCGCATTGACGACGCCCTCGACCTTGCAATGGGCTGGCAAGGCGGAGACCGGCCAGCCATTGGGATCGATGAAGCTTTTGGTCGTTGCAGCGACATGGGTTACGGACGCGATCTTCACGCCATCGCCCAGATTTTCTCGCGCGAAGGCGGCGCAGCGTTGCGAGTTGGACTGTTGGTCGTTGGACTGGGCGGCGGCGGGCGCGACAATCGAAAGAGCGGCCATGCTGGCGGCTGAAAGTACGGCTAGTCGCGGCGGGATTCGCAATCGCATGTTTCCATCTCCT
>Ga0182737_1002586_pt1 | contig 14599 bp, 14 predicted proteins | sample eDN5th30CBELigOP_FD_128878 | JGI IMG/M metagenome (GOLD analysis project Ga0182737, IMG submission 128878) | Enriched Organic Plus compost microbial communities from Emeryville, California, USA - eDNA 5th pass 30_C BE-Lig OP (version 2) (version 2) ... | reverse complement strand
CTGGTGCTGGCGGCCCTTTATGAAAGCTGGACGGTGCCATTCGCAGTGCTGTTTGGTCTGCCCATTGGTGTCATGGGAGCTTACCTCGGCGCTTCATTGCGAGGTCTGACCAATGACGTGTATGTCCAGATAGGTCTGGTCATGTTGATTGGTCTGGCGGCCAAAAACGCCATTCTGATTGTTGAATTCGCCAAGGTGCGTCGTGAACGTGGCATGGGCATTCGTGAGGCCGCCCTTGAAGCTGCCAAGCTTCGTCTGCGCCCGATTGTAATGACGTCGCTGGCCTTTATTCTGGGTGTTCTGCCGCTGGTGATCTCCTCTGGAGCTGGAGCTGCCAGCCGTCAAAGCCTCGGCACCGCCGTGTTCTTCGGCATGAGTGCCGCAACGATCATCGGCGTGTTTTTCATTCCATGGCTGTATGTCATTGTGCAGACCATCTCCGAGAAGATCACTGGCCCTCCAAAGATTGAAGATCATGTAGATGGCAGTAGTGGCGCCGCTTCGAATACCACCTCACATGCGTGAGGTGGTATTGCCAAGCTGCTAAATGAGCAGCCGCATATCAAGAATGCGCTAAATTCTTGTTGAGTCCTTGCCTCAATCTAGGGACTTCTCACCCCCGGTTTTCCAGATAGTCCACGTATTGCTCGACCATGCGGTCAAAAGCGGGGCTGTCTACTTCGCTATGTTCGGCGCTGGCGTAGTAGAGGCAATCCTCAACCAGTTTGTGCAGCCCTTCACATTTTGGCCAGTGTTTGAGCAGCGTCATGCCAGCAGAGAATGCATTTTCCCACAATTCGAGATGCACACAGATATTCAGGCTGACCACCAGAAAAGGAATGGCCTGCTGCATGTCCTCAGGCACGCGACGCAGTTCCTCCACCGCCTCGTGCTTCATTCCGAGCACGGCGTATGCCTTGGCCTGTTCAGTCACCTGCTCAAACAGGCCCCACTGTTGCGGCGTTATTGTGTTCATCACCATATCCTTTTGTGAATAATCGGAGCAAAATCGGGATTGGTTGCCGGTGTCATCCTTTTTGAGTCACCGACCTTCTTTTCCCCTGCGCATTCTTATCTCCAGAGGGACAAAACTTTTGAGTCAACAGCTCAACAGTCCTCGGGTGCATCTTTTTCTTGTGCGACTGGCCATTTATGCCATACTCCCCACCCCTTATGGACATTCTCATCGGTTTTCTCATGGTGCTGGAAGGCATCGTCTGCGCCCTCCTCATCCTCATTGTGCTTATGCAACGCCCTCGTCAGGAAGGACTTGGAGCGGCTTTTGGCGGCGGCATGACCGACCAGATGTTTGGCGCCCAGACCACCAACGTACTGCAAAAGGCCACCACCTGGCTTGGCATTGGCCTGTTTGTGCTGACTTTCACCGTGGCTGTGCTGATGTCCCACAGACACAGCAGCGATGATCTGGCGCCGATTGTCACAGAAGAAGAACTGGCCACCCAGCCTGCTCCTGCAGCGCCAGCAGCAGTAGCTCCTGAAGCTCCAGCGACCGATAGCGCAGCCCCAGTTCCTGCACCTGCTCCAGCGCCTGCAGCTGAAACTCCCGCACCTGCGCCAACTCCTGCCCCAGAAGCTCCTAAAGCTGAGACGCCTGCGACCCCGGCGCCCACACCCGCGCCAGCAGCGACACCTGAAGCTCCGGCTGCTCCAGCGCCGGCCCCAGAAGCACCCGCAGCTGCAGAACAACCAGCTCCAGAAGCCCCTGCCCCTGCTCCTGCGAACTAAGCAAATTAACTCGCGCGAGTTCATAAACGCGACATAAGTTAAGGGATGCGTGATTTCTATCGCATCCCTTTTTTGTGCCCAAGCCTAGGCTTGGCGCTCGCCTGCCTGCTGACCGGGTGCGGGGAAGATCGCGAGCGGGCAGATCTGGTCTTTGTAAACAGCGCCGAGGTAGAGACTCTAGATCCTGCCTATGTCACGGATCAGGTCAGCATGCGCGTGAGTGAATCCCTCTTTGAAGGTCTGTGCCGAGTCAGCGCCGATGGAAAGCCTGAGGCTGCATGTGCGGAACGCTGGGAGATCAGCGAGGATAAAAAAATCTACACATTCCATCTGCGTCAGGGCTTGAAATGGAGCAATGGCGATGCGGTCACTGCCACCGATTTTGTCAGGTCCTGGGAGCGGGTTTTAAACCCGGCCACTGCTGCGGATTACGCTTCACAGCTTTATCCGTTGGTCAATGCCAGTGCGTATCACAGTGGCGATCTCAAAGATTTTACCCAGGTGGGCGTGAAGGCGCTGGATGACCGTACGCTGCAGACGACTCTGGAGAACCCCATCCCGTACTGGCTGGATCTGGCGGCCTTCCTGACGCTGGCCCCGGTGCATGTGCCTACGCTGGAGAAGTTCGGCGATCAATGGATGAAGCCAGACTACATTGTCACGAACGGCCCCTACCGCATTAAAAGCTGGCGCATTGACGAGCACATTCGTCTGGTGCGTAATGCGGATTATTGGGACAAGGAGAACGTGAAAATGCATACCGTGGATGTGTTGCCGATCTCCGATGCAAACACCGCACTGAATTACTTTCTGACAGAACAGGCGGATCTGCTGATGGACAAGGGGATGCTGCATCCCTCAATCATTCCAAAGCTGAAGACCAAGCCTTATTTCCACACCGGGCCATTCCTTGGCTCCTGGTTCATTCGCATGAATGTGACCAAGCCCCCGTTTGATAACCCAAAGGTGCGTCAAGCACTGGCAATGAGCGTGGATAAACAGCGCATCGTGGAGAAGATCACGCAGTTGGGTGAACCCGTGGCCGATTCCCTGGTGCCGCCTGGAGCCGGGCAGGACTACCAGCCCCCGCACGGTCTGCCGTTTGACCCTGAGCGTGCCCGCGCCCTGCTGGCAGAAGCCGGGTATCCCGGCGGGAATGGTTTCCCGCGAGTTGAATATCTGCATCTGCCGCAGACCATTGAAAGAAACATTGCCGTGGAATTACAGGCCATGTGGAGTCAGCATTTGGGCATCACAGTGAACCTGGTAAAACAGGAGCAAAAAATCTGGCTGTCTTCGATGCGTGAACTTTCCTATGACATGTGCCGCTCCAGTTGGGTCGGCGACTACAATGACCCAAACACCTTTATTGAAATGTTCACCACCGGGAATGGCAACAACCGCACCGGCTGGAGTAATCAGCGCTATGACGAGCTGGTTCCCATGGCGATGGCAGAGGCAGATGTAAAGAAACGCCACGCCATTTTTCAGGAGGCGGAAACCTTGCTCGTCAGCTCTGATCCGCCGATTATCCCGGTGTATCATTATGTCGGCGTGCAATTCTACAGAGCGGGCCTGCAAGGCGTGCGCGCGAACATGGTGGACATGCATCCCTTCCGCGCCATGAGCTGGGCGGATGAAGGTAATTAACTGGGCTCCATCGGACAGTCCTTGCACTAATTGAGGAACCTTGGATATAGTTTCACGACGGCTGTATGTGACAAAGTTCTGAAAGATGCGATATGACAACTCAGAAAATTGAAGCAAGGCTTAACTTCCAGCTACGCGAGGCAGAAGATGAAGCAGATCGCAAGTTACTCGCCAAAGTGGCGAAATACGGTTGGGCCGTTATGTCGATTAGCGCGGGGGAGTCGAGTGAAACTGAGCCACCCTTCAGTTTTACAATTGGTCTTTTTTTTCATGCACTTACACCTGAAGTGATCATTGTCGGAATGGAGGCTGGATCTGCTGTAGATGTCTTGAATGCCATTGGTAATTATGTGATGTCCGGGAAGTCGTTGCATGAGAATGTAATCTACCCAGAGTTGGCACCGGGACGCAGTGTGCTGTTTAAGTATGTCTCGGTGAAGCATTACCAAGCGTATCTGGGTACAGCGCTTTGGTTCTATCACGGACTCAAGAGGAAGTTCCCAGTTTTGCAATGCTTCTACAGCGACGAGCAGGGGAGATTCCCTTGGCATAAAGATTATATCAGGAACAAAACCTCCGCGCTGCTGCAGCTCGATTTGTCGAGTGACACAGATTTCAGGGTAAATGTAGAATCCGCATAAGTTCCCGTGAGTCGTTCTGCGTACACTGACCAAAAGATCTTATTTGTTGCGCCGGGGACAGGGCTGGAGACGTTATCCTCATAGATCGTATGTCTTCCGCTATTTCTATTTCACCTTCGCTTGCCCCCTATCTTTCCACAGAGCAGCAACGTCAGGCGGAGTTTCCCGTGGCAGCAGGCAGTATATTCATGGCGCATGCCGGGGTTTGCATCCTGCCGAAGCGGGTGGTGAATGTGATGAAGGGCTACCTGGATGAATGTGCGCTGGCACATCAGGAAAGCGGCGAGGTGTGGAAGCACCTGAATGAAACGCGGGTTATTGCCGGACGTCTGATAGGCGCCAAGGCTGCGGAGATTGCCCTGCTGGGGCCCACCTCCGTAGGTTTGAGTCTGGTGGCCAATGGTCTGCCTTGGCAGCCGGGCGATGAAGTGATCTGTTATCAGGATGATTACCCTGCCAATGTGTATCCCTGGATGGAACTGGAGCGCAAGGGCGTGGTGATCCGCTTCCTAAAACCTGAGCAGCCGGGGCACATTACCCCTGAACTGGTGGAACAGGCGCTGACCGATAAAACTCGGATGGTGGCGCTGGCCTCTTGCCACTTCTTCACCGGATTCAGGATTGATGTAAACGCGATTGGCAAACTGCTGCGCGAACGCAAGGTGTGGTTCTGCCTGGACGCCATTCAAACGCTGGGCGCGTTCGATACGTCCGTGGAGTATGTGGATTTCCTCAGTGCTGACGCTCACAAATGGCTGCTGGGGCCGATGGCGGCTGGCATTTTTTATGTGCGTGAAGAGCTGCAGGAGGTGTTGCGGCCCTCCCTGATTGGTGCGTGGAATGTTCATGCCCCGAATTTTATTTCCCAGGATCAGGTGCGCTTTGAACCAGGCGGCAGGCGCTATGAACCGGGGGTGCTGAATGCCGTGGGTATCTACGGCATGCGTGAGGCCATGGAGATGCTGCTGAATATAGGGATGGACGTGGTGTCCCAGCGCCTTCTGGATCTGAAAAACCACCTGACGCCAAAACTGGCGGCACTTGGATTTGAGGTCACGGGCCCGGTGGATGGCCCAAATGCGTCCGGTATTACGACTGCCACACGTTCCGGCGGCGCTCCGCTGCAGCAGGTTTTTGATCATCTAGCGGCAAATCATGTGGCCGTTTCCCTGCGGCATAATCGGTCAGAGGTGCCGCATCTGCGCTTTAGTCCTCACTTCTACAATACAGAGGCTGAGATTGACCAGGTTTGTGGATTGATCGCCGAACTGGGCTGAATCCATATTCCCCTTGCCAAGACGGGAATTCTCGTTTCATGTCAGGTTCTGCAATTTCACCCACATGGACGAACAACATTCCCAACAAGAACAGGGTTTAGACTTGAAAGAGATCCGTCAGATCGTGGATCTCATGAGCAAGAATGACCTGTCCTTCTTCCACCTCGAACACGGCTCCTTTAAGATCAAGCTGCGCCGTGGATCTGATATCGAGGCAGCGAAAGACCTGCTTTCCAAAATGCCAGTCAGCCAGGGCGCCATGGCCGCGCCCATGATTGCCGCGCCCGCCCCTGTGGTCGCAGCTCCAGCCCCGGCGACTGTCGCCACGCCTGCTGCTGCAGCGCCTACGGCTGAGGCGGCCCCTGCTGGACCAACCATCAATTCCCCAATGGTGGGCACCTTCTACCGTTCCCCAGGCCCCAATGAGAAATCCTTTGTAAACGTAGGCGACCAGGTGGATGAAAACACCGTGGTCTGCATCATCGAAGCCATGAAGGTGATGAACGAGATCAAGGCCGAGGCTCGTGGCACGATTGCCCGTATTCTCGTGGATGATGCCAAACCCGTTCAGTACGGTCAGGCGCTGTTTGAACTCAAATAAGCGAGGCTATTTTTTCCATGGGTGACGGGTCAGTGTCCCCCTGACTGGCAGTTTCCCACCGCTCGGCCACTCTCCATTGCCATTCACTGACAAATTCCATGTTCAAAAAAGTTCTTGTCGCCAACCGTGGCGAAATTGCCCTCCGCGTCATTCGCGCCTGTAAGGAACTCGGCGTCAAGACAGTCGCGGTGTATTCCGAGGCTGATGTTGATTCCATGCACGTTCAGCTCGCGGATCAGGCCATTTGCATTGGCCCTGGCCCTAGCACAGAAAGCTATCTGAAAATCCCACGCATCATTGCAGCGGCTGAAATCGCCAATGTAGATGCTATTCACCCTGGCTATGGCTTCCTGAGTGAGAAAGCTGAATTCGCTGAAATCTGCGAGCGCTGCAAAATCAAGTTCATCGGGCCATCTGCGAAAGTGATCTCGATGATGGGGGATAAAAACACCGCCCGCGCCACGGCCCGCCGCCTGGGAGTTCCGATCACACCGGGTTCCGATGGCGTGCTGGAAACCGAGGACGAAGCGATGGAAGTAGCGCGTCGCATCGGATTGCCCGTCATGATTAAGGCCTCCGCCGGCGGTGGTGGCCGCGGTATGCGACCTGTGTTGAACGAGGCGACTCTGCGCTCCAGCTACCAGCAGGCGAGCATGGAAGCCCTGAAGTGTTTCGGGGATGGCTCCGTTTACATGGAAAAGCTGGTGGAGCGTCCGCACCACATCGAATTCCAGGTAGTGGCAGACAGCCATGGCAATGTGATTCACCTGGGTGAACGCGACTGCTCCATGCAGCGTCGTAACCAGAAGATCATTGAGGAATGTCCTTCCCCAAAAATTTCTGATGAGATTCGTAAAGCCATGGGGGATGCCACCGTGAAACTCTGCCGTGAAATCGGCTATGAGAACTGCGGTACCATTGAATACCTCGTGGATAACGACGGCAAAAACTTCTACTTCATGGAAATGAACACCCGTATTCAGGTGGAACACCCGATTACGGAAGAAGTTTACGGCTGTGACCTGATCAAGGAGCAGATTCAGATCGCAGCAGGCATGCCGCTTTCCGAGCACATTCTGAAGAGCCAGCCCCGCCACCACTCCATCGAGTGCCGGATCAATGCGGAAGACCCTTTCAACAACTTCATGCCCAGTCCTGGCAAGATTGAACACTGGTACGCCCCAGGGGGGCGCGGTGTGCGCGTAGATACGCACGTGTACTCCGGTTACAGTGTGCCTCCTTATTATGACAGCATGATCGCCAAGCTAATCGTGACAGCCGCCACCCGTGACGCCGCCATCAAACGCATGCGCCGGGCCCTGGGTGAGTTCATGATTCAAGGCATCAAAACGACGATCCCGCTGCAGAGCAAGATCGTTACCACTTCTGATTTCCAGAACGGCAAGTACGACATCACCTGGGTGGAAAACTTCCTGCGTGAAGAAGGTCTGTCCAAGGGTTGATCCCGTCCTCCATTCCCTTTTATCCTGTTCAAACTGGCGCTCCATTAGGGCGCCAGTTTGCTTTTCGGCAGGAAGCATTTTTTTGTGAAAGCAGTGGACCCTGTTTACCGAATGCGAACATTTGTTCTACTTTTTGTAAACGCCCAGACACGACACGCTTAACGTCAATTCACGGATGCCCAGTTGCCAGGTGATTCTGTTTCACTACTTTGCAGGCTATGACCTCACCGGCGGCGTCTCTACAAAATTCTTCCCCTGATTCCATCAGCCAGTTGCTCGATGTGATGCATCGTCTGCGGGCGCCGGGTGGCTGTCCCTGGGATGCTGAACAAACCCATGAGTCACTGATCCCCCACTTGTTAGAAGAGGCTTATGAAGTGGTGGAAGCCATTCAAAACGGCGATATGCAGCACCTTTGTGAGGAACTGGGCGATCTGCTTCTGCAGCCGGTTTTTCACGCAGAAATTGCCAGCGAACGCGGGGATTTCACGCTGGAGGATATCGCGCGCGGCATCACTGAAAAGCTGATCCGACGCCACCCGCATGTGTTTGGCGATGCCAGGGCTGAAACTTCTGAGGCGGTGCTCACGCAGTGGGAGGCGATCAAGAAAACGGAAAAAGGTGCTGCTTTTGATGAGAAGAGGCCGTTTCTTCATGGCATTTCCCATGGTTTGCCAGCTCTTATTCGAGCCCAAAAATTGCAGAAGAAAGCGGCCAAGGTGGGCTTTGACTGGCCAGATGCCACGCCTGTGCTGGAGAAGATTAAGGAGGAAGCCGTGGAGATCGAGCAGGCAATTCAGCAAAAGGACCCCAAGGCCATCCAAGAGGAGGTGGGAGATCTGCTGTTTGCCGTGGTGAATCTCGCCCGCAAACTGGGGGTGGATGCTGAAACAGCCCTGGTGGCCGCCAACAACAAATTTGAAGATCGCTTTAACGGCGTAGAGCGGCGGCTGACGGCTGACGGCAGTGATTTGAGCCAGTTTAATCTGGAGCAGATGGACGCTGCCTGGGACGCGATCAAGGCAGAAGAAAAGCGCGAAATGGCAGGCTGAGCGCCTTTCTTACTGCATGCTGCTTTGGAACCACTCTTTTTCCCCGCGAAGCTGGGCAAGCACTTCGCCGACAAGGTAGAGCGAGCCGGTCACCAACACACGCTGGGAGTGCTTGCGGGCGCTGATTAGGGCCTGTTCAGGGGTCGCATGCATGGTGCTGGGCACCATGTTTCCATAAAGGGATTTAAAGCAGGCCTGGACTTCCTCAGCGGGAACAGCACGGGGGCTTTCAAATCCGGTGAAATGCCAGCCTGCGGCAATAGATTGCAGAGAGCGAAGCAGAATTTCCATTTCCCTGCCCTGAACACAACCGAACACAATCTGGGCCTTTTCCCTCAGGAAAAACTGCTGCCAGACCCTGACGAGGGTATCTACGGAATCCTGGTTATGAGCGCCGTCCAGCACCATGTTTTCTGTGTCAAAACGTTGAAATCTGGCTGGCCAGTCCACCTCACGGAGGGCATGGCGAAGAACTGGCTCGGTGGGTTTGAAACCAGCGGCCTTGAACGCCGCTACTGCCAGGGTGGCATTCCATAACTGGTGCTGCCCCGCCAGACCGATCTGATAACCGCGCAGGGGATTGGTGACGATGGTAAGGGGCGCGCCGCGTTCCCGTGCCGTGGCGGCAATGACCTCCATGGCTTCCGGCGCCTGTTTCAGCGTTACCACTGGCACGCCGGGCTTGATGATGCCTGCTTTTTCAGAGGCAATGGCCTGTAATGTGTCTCCCAAGGCACTCTGATGGTCATACCCAATGCTGGTTAATACGGACACTTCTGGCAGGATGGTATTGGTCGCATCCAGACGCCCGCCCATGCCTGTTTCAAGCACCGCCCAGCCCAGCTTGCGACGGCGAAACCAGTCCATGGCCAAGGCAAAGGTTAGCTCAAAGAAAGTCGGTGGAGTGGTCCAATCCGCTGTGATCTTTTTCAAGTTCTCAATACCCCGAGCAATCTCTGCACTGGAAATAGGGCGCTCTGCATCGCGAATCCTTTCACGGAAATGAACCAGATGCGGGGAGGTAAACAGCCCTGCATTGATGGAGCTGTGCTTGAACAGACTGTGAATGAAAGCGCAGACGCTGCCTTTTCCGTTAGTACCGGCCACGTGGATGAACTTTTGCTCCGGCTTTGGAACATCAAGGATGCCCAGCAGTTTGCGCGTATTTTCCAGACCCAGCTTGATCCCAAAGAGCTGGGTACTGTAGAGCCATTCCAAAGCAGTGCGTTCAGGGGCGGTTTCGTTCAGCACAACGCCACCCTAGCAAAAGAGCGAGAAGAGTCACTTCACAATTTTCTGCCAGAAATTAGACGTGGGAGCGCTGGTGCGCCAGCTCATGGGTTAACACGCTCAGGCAGAACATGGCAGCGGTTTCCACCCGCAGGATAATGGGGCCAAGCGTAATGGGCTGGCAGCCAAATTGTCGCGCTCTCTGGTATTCTTTATCACTAAAATCCCCCTCTGGGCCAATCGCGATCAAAGCAGTGCGGGCAGGTTGCTGGAGTGATGTCACAGCTTTTTTCAGGCTCACCGCATCGTTTTGTATCGCTGCCACCAACTTCAGATCGTACGGGGGAAGCTTTTCCCAAACCGAGTCGTAGGTCACTGGAGTATGCACGATGGGCTGCCAGTTCTGGCCACACTGTTTACAAGCTTCAAGCGCCACGCGCTGCCATTTGACCTGTTTTTTGGCGGCTTCAGCCCCGGCGAGTTTCACCACGGTGTGGGCGGTGATGACGGGGTGAATGTGCTGAACACCCAGCTCAACAGCTTTTTCAATGATCAGCTCCATGTTGCTGCCCTTGGGGATGGCCTGTAAAAGCGACAGTGAAACCTCTGGCGACGTAGTGGTGCCAGAGTGGAGAATTTCCAGCGTTGCCAAGCGTGAGGAAACTTCCGAGGCCAGGCGTGCATGCGCCCAATGTCCCTGACCATCAAAAGCAATGATTTCGTCGCCCGTCTTACGACGCATGACTGACACGCAATGATGCGCCTCCTCTGCTTCCAGGGCAAGGTTCGCTAGGTTCCAGCGATCTGGAGGAATAAAAAAGCGGGGCAGAGAGGCCATATTGCTACGGAGCATCGTGAATGCCGAAAGCCAAGCTGAAAATCAAGAGGTTCTTCAGCTCAGTTTTCGATCCACCTTAAATGCAGGCAACAGGCAATGCTCACCATGTTCAAAAAAAACATTAAAATGATGCAGATAATCGAACTTATCAGCATTCTGCCAATCCAACAATCCGGCATGAAACTTGCTATGATTTTTCCTGTAAGATAACGCAGGTTTCAAATCCTATCAAAATATACTGTCGCACTAATTGTGACACTTGGAGTTTGCAGGTTATGAATGTTTAAAATTAGATCCAAGGGTTATAAAGTATGATCTCTGTGATCAAATCTCAGTGTCACAAATCCTGATGAAGAAGACATCCAATGAATTTCTAAATAAACTGTCTTCGGGGTTTGTTATATGGTTTTATGGGCTCCCATCGGCCGGCAAGACGACGCTTGCCAATGCGTTGCAAGTCAGATTATCTCAACAGTCTATTAAAACCATGCGATTGGATGGAGATGTATTGCGTAAAGGGATATGTTCCGGCCTGGGATTTGATGCAAATGACCGGAAAGAAAACATTAGGAGGGCTGCTCATGTAGCCAAGTTAGGCTCGGATTCCGGGGTGGTGGTCATAGCATCGTTGATTACCCCGAACGAGGAATTTAGGGATATGGTTGAGGATATCATCGGAAGAGAATCTCTTTTTAGAGTTTTTGTAAGTTGTCCTATTGAGGAATGTGTTAACAGGGATGTAAAAGGCCTTTATCGCAAGGCCATTGCTGGCTCGCTAAACACAATGACAGGGATTGATGCAACTTTTGAACAACCGGGGCCGGGGGAGTTTTTTGTTGATACTTCATGCGACAGTGTTGAGGAATGCATGAACATCGTTCTACAGAATTTAGAAGCCAGGATTTCGTGCGACTGTTCGCCAATGAGGGCACCCCAAGTCTCAATGCATGATGCGGAATGAAATCAAGGCCCGATCATCTTCCTGCGAGACCAGCCATTGTGAAAATGACTAATCTGGAAATTTGACCGCATCGTTTTCACCATCCGCAGTCGATGCCCAATCCAGACACACAACTTTACAAGACAATTCGGGAATCCGCCAGATTGGCGCACTGGCAGATTGATCGTGCCAATCGCAACTGGCTGGGTGCATTGTTGGTTAAAAACCATGAAGCGATTAAAATCGCACGTGAATTTGAACGTGGGAACGAAGCATGCTGGAGCAAAAACATAGACAAGGCGATAACGCGCTGGATCCAGACGGTCCAACTAAGTATTTCCACCATTGAGCAAGTCCGCAAACATCTATTGGGACGGCTAATTTTTAAATGCAAACATGTCTGGAGGCTCAAGGAACACTTGCGGTTGGCGCAGAGTAATTATCAGAAATGGAAAGAAGCAGACTGGTTGCATCGGATGGAACAGACACCGCCTGCTTTTGACAACGACTACTATCTCAAACAGGTGGCGCGGGAGAATCTAAAACAGCTAACGCCCTATGAGCATTACAAGAAAAATGGCTGGAGACTCGGCTTAAACCCCAACCCCTTGTTTGATGTGGAGTGGTATCTTCAGCAGAACCTGGATGTCAGAATGCTGGAAAGAGAACCATTTGGGCATTATCTTAAAATGGGATGGATGGAAGGAAGGGACCCTCATCCGCTGTTCAAAAGCACCTGGTATATTAAGACGAACGGGCTGTTACTTGGGAAGCTCATGGATCCATTGACTCATTATCTCACACGTGGATTTCTCGAAGGTAGAACCCCCAATCCCACATTTGATCACGATGGGTGGGTTAAAAAATTTCCCGAGGTGTCGTTCGACACGCTTGCACCATTTACGCACTATATAACCAGCCTTGGGCCGGAAGGTGTGCAGCGGCAGATATCTATGGCCCAAGCAACTTTGAGGGGATTCGGTGACAATCACCTACAGGTCCTACATCTGGACAACTGGTCTTATCTTGAATGGGATAACAATAAGGAATGCATGAACCAGTCCCCAAAGGTGGCGGTGCACATTCATGTTTACTATGTTTGCGTTTTTGAGGAAATGCTGAACTATCTCCTGCGCATACCATTTTCCTTTGACCTGTTCGTGTCTACCAACAGCACTGCGAAAGCCGTGCAGGTTGAAAATCTTGTGAAGAATTTGGCCGCCGTGAACACCTTGAAAATCATGGTCACCCCGAACCGCGGGCGGGATGTCGCTCCAATGATTGCCGCTTTTGGAAGAGAATTACTGCGTTATGATGTGGCGCTGCATGCGCATACAAAAAAATCACCTGATTATCCAGGTGGCGGCGAACCCTGGTTAAAGCACAATATGGAGTGCTTGTGTTACAGTGAAGACTACGTGAGCAACGTATGGCGCACTATGCGAACATTGCCCAAGTGCGGTATTTTGTTCCCGTCACCATGGTCTGGTGTGAAGAATGCCATAAAATGGGGATGCAACGAGCATCATGCAAGAGGTCTTTTTCTCAGATTAAAAATATCACCATCCATACTACTCCTGAGTCCGCTGATGTTTCCAGTCGGCAATATGTTCTGGTTCCGGCCTGGAGCTCTACGTCCCTTGCTGGAGTCAAACATCGACTACAAAGACTTTCCAGAGGAGCCTATTCCTAATGATGGGACACTGGCGCATGCGGTGGAGCGCATCCTTCTTTATGTAGCCCAGCATGAAGGGTATTCATCCAGCGCGATTGAGCCCTCAAGGCAAGCTGCGACCATTTGACTTATTATAAAGAGCGCTGTGGGTTCAAATCATGCCTGATTTCACGAGGGCCGAGGAATTTTATTCAGCCACCTTCGCAAACGTCTGCCCCATGCCTCGCGGCTGAATACGCGCGTCTTTTTACTCGAAAGGGTTTTAAGCTGCGAAATTTTATTTTTCTGTGCTGAAACCTTGGCCCGCAATTTTTGACGTTCCGCCTCCTTGATTGTTAGCTTGTCTTGTAGTTTCTGAATCTTCAACTGATCATGCTGCTTTCTCAGTGCAGAGGAGGTCAGCTCCGCATGCAAATTTTTAAGCATGTGTCCAACACTGTGAGTGATGACTTTGATCTGCGAGCTCTTGAACCGAAACTCATCTGAGACGTCTGCGCCGATGATACGATCAAACTGATAGTGATGAACGTGATCTATGCGCGCGTTGACGGCTTGTATCGCTGGTTGCAAATTTTGCCATAATGCATCCTGCACCGCTGGTGCAACGGGTGTTTTTTCTGAGTCCACATCAGGAAGTTGATTGCACAGAGCATCGGCAACAAAAGAGGCGTCGCGTCCAAGTTCATGATTAAGAAAACGTAGAAACTCACATTCGCCAAGTGTTAGTGAGCGGTTGATGGTTCTCACAGGTGGCAGAGTTAAATCAACAGGGGTAACTTCCAGCCATTCGGCAACGGTTTCATCCAGATGGTGCTGTACGACTGAATAATTGCGAACTGTGATGTCTATATTTTGGTATTTACTCAGGTTGTCCAGACAGGCTTGTACTTTGAAAGGTGCACTGAAACAGTGAAACGTTTGGGAAATATCGGTAGTCAACCCGTGTCGCTTAACACTCTGTTGATAGTCAGAATTGGCATGACCCATCGGATTTCTAATTAGCAATAATATCTTAACCTGCTCAAATCCCTGGCTCTGAGCCCAGCTTAACAGGCAAGCGATGCGCTGATCAGCGGAGGTTCCATTCCAAGCCGTACCCCATGGAACAGGCCCGGTATCGTTTTTAGTGGCATCAATCAGGAAACGAAAAAGCCATTCAGAACTGAAAATAACAGATTCGCGGCCGGAGATGATGCCTGCAAGTGGAATAGTTGCAGGCTTCGTTTGATGGCGATAATTGTTCAGCAATGACTGTAATTGCATGCCATTGCCCGAGGTAATTTTGCCTGCGGCGGCATCAATATTGCTAGGATCGTCCGGATACAGAAATCCTTTAGATTGCAGCATAGTTTGATTCACTGCAAACAACGATTGCAGGTAGCTTGTCCCCGTTTTTCCATGACCTATGTGCAGGTAGAGAATTTTCATTAACTGCATCTAAAGTGGATCGTTGCGTGGCAGAGGCTTCGTCTGATAATACAATCGG
>Ga0182737_1002584_pt1 | contig 14602 bp, 10 predicted proteins | sample eDN5th30CBELigOP_FD_128878 | JGI IMG/M metagenome (GOLD analysis project Ga0182737, IMG submission 128878) | Enriched Organic Plus compost microbial communities from Emeryville, California, USA - eDNA 5th pass 30_C BE-Lig OP (version 2) (version 2) ... | reverse complement strand
TTCATGTACGCCCTCGGCTTTAGCGTGAACCTGCTGACGCTTTTCGGCTTGATCCTGGCGATTGGCATTGTTGTGGACGACGCAATTGTGATCGTCGAAAACGCGGCGCATCACATCGAGCGCGGAGAGCCGCCGAGATTGGCGACGATTCGCGCAATGCGGGAAGTCACCGGTCCCGTGATTGGCATCACGCTCGTGCTGCTGGCCGTGTTTCTGCCGGCTGCGTTCATGGGAGGCATCACAGGGCAGCTTTACCGGCAATTTGCGCTTACGATCGCAGCCACGGCGCTAATTAGCGCCGTGAACGCCCTGACGCTCAAACCGGCGCAGTGCGCCACCTACCTGCGGCCGCCGAAGGAGAAGAAGAACGTCTTTGCCCGTGGCTTCAACCACGTTTACGGCTACGTGGAGCGCGCCTACACATGGCTGGTGCGGCAGACGCTGCGAGTGATTCCGCTGGGATTGGCAGCCTACGTCGCTTTGCTGGCGCTGACCGGTTGGTGGTATAGCTCGTTGCCGACGAGCTTCATGCCGACCGAGGATCAGGGCTATTTGATCGTCAACGTGCAGCTGCCCGACGCCGCGTCGCTCGATCGAACGCTCGCCGTCGTCGACCACATTGACGGCATCCTGCAGAAGTCGCCCGGCGTGGACAACTGGTTCGTCCTCGGCGGCTATTCGCTGCTCGACGGCGCGGCTTCGTCGAATGCGGCGACGATCTTCGTCATCTTGAAGGACTGGGAAGAACGTGAGACTCCGGAGCTGAGCCAGAACGCGATTTTGGCCCACTTCCGCCGCGAGTTTTACAACATTCAAGAGGCGATCGTCTTCACGCTCGTGCCGCCGCCCATTCAAGGGCTCGGCGTCGGCGGCGGTTTCCAAATGCAGATCGAAGACCAGGGGGATGTCGGCCTGGCTGAGCTGCAGTACTACGTGCAGGCGATCATCGCCGAGGCGAACAAAAGCCCCGAGATTGGCGGCGTGAACTCGACGTTCCGGTCGGAAGTGCCGCAGATTTATGTGGACGTGAACCGCGTCAAGGTGAAGCGGACCGACGTGCCGCTGGCCGATGTGTTCGCCACGCTGCAAGGCATGTTGGGCTCGACCTACGTTAACGACTTCAACAAGTTCGGCCGAACCTACCAGGTGCGCTTGCAAGCCGAAGCCAAGTTCCGCGAATCGGCGGACGAAATTGCCCGCCTTCAAGTGCGCAACCGCCAAGGCCAGATGGTGCCGATTGGCACGCTCGCCACGATCGAGCGCACGACCGGCCCTCAGATCATCAGCCGGTACAATCTCTTTCCGACGGCTGCGATCAACGGCGCCGCCGCGCCGGGTTATAGCTCTGGTCAGGCGCTGGCGAAGATGGAGCAGATCGCGCGGGAGCAGTTGCCGCAATCGATGGGCTACGAATGGACCGCCGTCGCCTACCAGGAACAGCGCGTCGGCGGCCAGGCGTATATCGTGTTCGCGATGGCGACGCTCTTGGTCTATTTCGTGCTCGCCGCGCAGTACGAAAGCTGGTTCTTGCCGCTGGCGGTGATTCTGGTAGTTCCGCTCGGCATTCTGGGCGGAGCGATAGCGGTGAGCGCGAAGGGCTTTGACAACAACATCTACACGCAGATCGGCGTGGTGCTCATCATCGCCCTGGCCAGCAAGAACGCGATCTTGATCGTGGAGTTTGCGCGGGAATTGCGCCTGGCGGGGCGATCGATTACCGAGGCCGCCATCGAGGCGGCCCAGTTGCGCTTCCGGCCGATTCTGATGACCTCGTTCGCGTTCATCTTGGGCGTCGTGCCGCTGGTCTTCGCCACCGGCGCCGCAGCCGCCAGCCGGCAATCGCTCGGCGCGGTGGTGTTCGGCGGTATGATCAGTTCCACGATCCTGGCGGTCTTCTTCGTGCCGCTGTTTTATGTGGTAATTCAGTGGCTCGACGAGAAGTGGTCCGGCCCGCCCAAGCGGCCCGACGCCGAGGGCGAAGCCCACCCGCCGACGCCGCCGGAAGGCTCCTCCCCCGAGCCGCACGCCGCCTAGCCGTGCGTTGAGCCGCAGCCCCCCTGCCCTATGCCCATTTTGGCGAAGCTCTTAGAATGCGGCGATTCGTGGAGTTAGCGGACGCTTCTCGGAAACGCCGCTAACCGGGCGGCAGATTCTGAGGCGGAATCCTCGCTCGAAAAATCTGAATACTGACTTCCGAACACCGAATTCGAACCCTCCCAGCCATGGCCAAGACGGCAATCAATCCCACGCGCGACCAGGACTATCCCGAGTGGTATCAGCAGGTCATCAAGGCCGCCGACCTGGCCGAAGTGTCGCCGGTCCGCGGCTGCATGGTGATCAAGCCGTGGGGCTGGTCGATCTGGGAGAACATGCAGCGGGGCCTCGACGGCATGTTCAAGGCCACGGGGCACGAAAACGCCTACTTTCCGCTCTTCATTCCGCTGAGCTTTTTGCAGAAAGAAGCGGAACACGTCGAAGGGTTCGCGAAGGAGTGCGCGGTGGTCACGCACCACCGCCTCGAAGCCGGGCCGGACGGCAAGCTCCGCCCTGCCCCGACGGCGGAACTCGGCGAGCCGCTGATCGTGCGGCCGACGAGCGAAACGATCATCGGCTCGATGTATGCCCAGTGGGTGCAGTCGTACCGCGACCTGCCGATCCTGATCAACCAATGGGCCAACGTCGTTCGCTGGGAACTTCGCACCCGGCTTTTTCTCCGCACGGCTGAGTTTTTGTGGCAGGAAGGTCACACGGCCCACGCCACTGAGGCGGAAGCGCGGGAAGAAACGGAGAAGATGCTCAACGTCTACGCCGACTTCGCCGAAAACTGGATGGCTGTGCCGGTCATCAAAGGCGAAAAGACGGCTGGCGAGCGTTTTCCGGGCGCGGTCGACACCTACTCGATCGAAGCGATGATGCAGGACCGCAAGGCGCTGCAAGCCGGCACGTCGCACTTCCTCGGCCAGAACTTTTCGAAGGCCCAGCAGATCAAGTTCCAGGACCAGAACGGCACGGAGCAATTCGCCTGGACCACTTCGTGGGGCGTTTCGACGCGGCTGATCGGCGCCCTCATCATGACCCACAGCGACGACGACGGCCTGGTGCTGCCGCCGCGGCTCGCGCCCAAGCACATCGTGCTGCTGCCGATCTACCGCAACGACGAAGAGAAGTCGTCGGTGCTGCCGTACGTCGAAAGCCTGAAAAAGGAACTCGAGGCGCAAGACTACGCCGGCGAGAAGGTCCGCGTGCTGCTCGACGATCGCGATATTCGCGGCGGCGAGAAGAACTGGTATCACGTCAAGCGCGGCGTGCCGCTACGAGCGGAGATCGGTCCGAAGGACATCGCCAAGAACGGCGTCTTCCTCGCCCGCCGCGACACGGGTGAAAAAGGGGGCGTTGATCGCAACGAGCTGGTGCAGACGATCGGCCAGCGTCTGGCCGACATTCAGCAGTCGCTCTTCAAGCGGGCCCTGAAGCTCCGCGAGGACAACACGCGGACGATCACGAAGCTCGACGACTTCCAGGCCTACTTCACGCCGAAAAACGAAGAAAATCCCGAAATCCACGGCGGCTTCGCCCTCTGCCACTTCAACGAGACGCCGGAAGTGGAGGAGCTGCTGAAGAAGCTGAAAGTGACCATCCGCTGCGTGCCGCTCGAAGGAGGCAAAACCCCCGGCACGTGTATCTTCACCGGCAAGCCGGCCGACCGGATGGGGGTGTTTGCGAAGGCGTATTAAGCGTTTGTTTCGCAGTCACGGATTGTTAGCGGTACCGAACATTGCCGGAGGCGAACCGCCTCCGGCTACGTTCTCTCGGCATTGTTGGCTCCCTCGTTGGTTCTTCATGGGCGACATCCTTCCTCACCGCCCCGTGCTGCTGATCGTTGCCGCGTTTAGTCGGTATGCGGCGGCCCTCGATTGGGCCAGGGCCAAGACCGAAGGCGAGTGGGGACCGGTGGCGCTCGAGAGCGATCGGTTCGAGCACAACGAGACGCGGTATTACGAAGCGTCGATGGGGCCTGGGCTCTTGAAGACGTTTTTCGCCTTTGAGCGTTTGGTTGATCCGGCCCGGCTGGTCGATTTCAAGTGGCAGGCGAACGCCTGGGAGGAGGAGTACAAGGCGGCGTCGGAGCACGCGGAGGAGCGGCCGCTGAACTTGGACCCCGGCTATCTCACGGAGGCCAAGCTGGTGCTCGCGTCGACCAAGGACCGCGACCATCGGTTGTATCTCGATCGTGGGATTTATGCCGAGAATACGCTTTATTACGCGCGTGGGGCGTGGCAAAGTCGGCCGTGGACCTACCCTGATTATCTGCGGGCCGACTATCATGAGTTCTTTGTAAAGTGTCGCGATTACCTGCGCGCAAAATATCGCGCGTCGCCGTAGCTCGGGCGTGGCCGACGGTTTTAGCAACTCATGGACAGCACCAGCCTGCTTTTCTTTCTCGCCGGCACCGTGCTGCCAGGATTGGTCATTAGCCTCGTCGCCGGCTATCTGGTTCGCTCTTTGGCGGTGCGCGTGGGGCTGGTCGATCGACCGAACCATCGCAAGGTTCACACGACGCCGATTCCGCTCGGCGGTGGAGTGGCCATTTGGCTGGGAGTCGTCGGCTTCTTCGCACTGGGACAGATCGCCTTGCTGCTGGTCGACCGCTCGCCGCCGTTGGCGGCGCTCGTTCCAGCCTTCGCCCAGCCGCACCTGGAAGGCATTTGGCAGCAACTCGGCAAATTGTGGCTGATCCTCGCAGCCGCCACGGTGCTGATGATCGTCGGCCTGTGCGACGACCGCTTTGCCCTCGGTTGGAAGATTCGCATCGCGATTCAATTCGCCGTGGCGACGATTTGCGTTACGTTCATCGACAACCTGCGATTGACGGCGTTCATCGATTGGCCCCTGTTGACCGGGGCGCTCTCGGTGTTTTGGATCGTCGGGCTAGTGAACGCCTTTAACATGCTGGACAATATGGACGCCCTGTCGGGGGGCGTGGCCCTGATCGCAGCCAGTTTTTTGGCGGCCGTGATGCTGCTGACGCCCGAGCCGGGGACCCTTGGGCCGCAGTTTTTCGTCGCGGGATTGCTGCTGGTGCTCGCTGGGGCACTGCTCGGGTTTTTGTGGCACAACAAGCCGCCAGCCAAGATGTTTATGGGGGACGCGGGGAGCTACTTCGTCGGTTTCATGATCGCCGTCGCCACGCTACTGGCCACCTACACCGGATACAACAGTCCCGCGCGGCACGCGGTGCTCGCGCCGCTCTGCGTGATGGCTGTGCCGCTGTACGACATGCTCACCGTGATCGCCATTCGCCTTCGCGCGGGCAAAAGCCCGTTCGAAGCCGACAAGAACCACTTCTCCCATCGGCTCGTCGATCTAGGATTCACCAAACCGCGGGCCGTCGCCACGGTTCACCTGCTGACGATCACCTGCGGCCTTGCCGCTTTGCTGCTGCACCGGGTCGATTGGATCGGCGCCGCCGTAGTCATGCTCCTGGTCGGCTGCGTGCTGACGCTGATCGCCCTGCTGGAAATCACCGCCCGGCGGACACTTCGAAAGTGACGTGAAGCTCGCGTATGAAGAAGCGTTCACCCTCCCGCCGCCCTACTCCGCCGACCGCCGAGCGAGCCGCGCCGTCGGCTGGCGGCACTGGCCCCGCGCCGTCGCTGTTGACGCGGCAGCGCATCGAGCGCTTGCCTGACATTCTGCTCGGCGGCGTCGCAGCCATGCTCGTAGCGACTCCGCTGCTCCCCAGCGAAGCGACGGAAGTCGGCCTGGAGGCGGCGATCAATGCCCTGTGGCTGCTTCTGCTTCTGGGCTGGGGCCTGACGCTGCTACTCAAGCAGGGACAGACGTTCCGCTTCGGCTGGACCGACGCCGCGCTCGTCGGGCTGATCGTCTGGAACCTGCTCAGCGCGGCGGTCATGGGCCCGCAAGGCAACGGCCGGCAGACGCTTAACGTCGCGTGGCAGTGGATTATCTACGGCGCGATCTTCCTGCTGCTGCGCCAGCTCGCGCGCACGCCCCAACAGCAACGGGCTCTGGCGGCGGTGATGATTGCCCTTGGCGCTGCGCTTGCGGTGCATGGGCTCTACCAATACTTCTACAGCGGCGAGTTTATGCGCGAGAGCTATCGCCGCGATCCGATGAAGGTGTTGCAGGACAACGCCTGGCCGCTCGATCGGGCCACGCCAGTCAAAAAGCTGATCGAAAACCGCATCTTTAGCAAAGAACCGCTGGCGACGTTCGCCCTGACAAATTCGCTGGCCGGATACCTGGCGCCGTGGCTCGTGGTCGTAGCGGGCCTCGCGCTGCTTGCCGCGTGGACTCGGCGATACCGGCTGCTGGCTGGGACAGTTGCAATTGCCCTGCTCCTGTCGGCTTGTTTGTTTTTGACAAAGAGCCGCACCGCCTTGCTCGCGACGGCGGCGACGCTCGTGCTATTGCTGCTTTATGGTCCGCGCTTCGGCCGGCGATTGGATTGGAAGATTCCGACCGCCATTGCAGCCGCCGGTGTACTTCTTGGGCTCGGAGCGGTGCTGGTCGGCGGCCTCGATCTGGAAGTGCTGAGCGAAGCGCCGCTTTCGGTGCGGTATCGACTCGAGTATTGGCGGGCGACGACCGCCATGATTCTCGACTATCCGCTGTTCGGCTGCGGTCCGGGGAATTTTCAGGAGTACTACACCCATTACAAGCTGCCGCAGGCGAGCGAGACGATTAAGGACCCGCACAATTTCATTTTCGAAATCTGGTCGTCGGCCGGCACGCCCGCGCTGCTGTTCGCGCTCGCGCTCGCGGGTGGCTTCATTTACGATCAGCGGAGCGCCGCCAAAAGCGAACCGAATCCCCAAACGCCCGACGCGGACAAAAACAATCCGGCTCCCACCGACGTGCAGCGGTCGACGGCCGAAGGCGCGCCCGCTGAAGCGTCGTCCGGTGGGGCTACTAAATCTGAGCCGCGCATCGATTCGCAGGCCCGCTGGGTGCTCGGCCTGGCGGCGCTAGGCGTGTTGATCGCCATCCCGCTCGGCTGGATTGGTGGCTACCCGCTCGAGCCGTCGCTGCTTCCGATTCCGCTCCTCTTCGGTCAGCCGGTGCCACTGGCGCTCGGCTTACCGACCGGAGCGTTCGTCGTTTGGCTGCTGCGGCGCTGGATCGCCGACGGCGAGTTGCCCCTTTCGATTCCGATCATTGCCCTGCTCTGCCTGCTCATCAATTTGCTGGCAGCCGGAGCGGTCACTTTCCCGGGGGTAATGAATACGGCTTGGGTGCTGCTCACCTTCGGCCTGGCGAGTACGCAATCGTGGACGCCGGTGGCGATCACGCCTCGCCGCGCGACCGTCGCGGTTGCCGCGGTTGCCGCGCTGCTGGTGGCACAGATTTTCACGCAGTATCGTCCGGTGCTGAACGCGCAGGCGTATTTGTCCGCCGGCGAAGAATTGCGCAAGGCCGGCAAGCTGTCCGCAGCCGAGCGGATGTTTGTGGCCGCCGCCGAAGCTGATCCCTGGGCGCTCGATCCGCTGCGGAGCCTGGTCGATGTCCGCCTGCAAACCTGGTACGAGAACCGCTCGCCGGCCAACTGGCGGCGATACCAAGAGGCAGCCGACCAATTTATCGCAGCCAATCCCCTCTACTACGGGGTCTATGAGAGTATTGGAATTTCCGATTGGTCGGCAGCCGGCGTCGAGCCGACGCAGGAGCGGCGCGACCGGGTTGTCGACCTGTATCGCAACGCCGTGAAGTACTATCCGAACGGCGCGATGTTGCGGGCCCAATACGCCTGGGCCTTGTATCGGGCCGGACATCTCGACGAAGCTAAGAAGCAGGCAGAGGAGGCGTTGCGGCTCGACGCCGCGCATAATCACGTGGAGCAAAAGCTCAACGCCCTCTACCTCTACGACCCCAGCCAACCCGACGTCGACGCCCAGGGGCTGCGTCCGGAGACGGCTGAACAATCGATGAAAAACCTGCGTAACGCTAGCGGGAGATCGCCGAAATGAAGACCACACTGCTCGCTCTGGCGGCGCTCGTCGCCGGAACCGTCCTGGGTGTCGCTTCCTCACGCATGGAACTGCCCGATCGGCCTTCCCCTGCCGTCGCCTATCTCAATGTCGTCTCGACGGCGAAACGAGGCGAGGACGGCTCGAAAATCGGTCCTCAGGTGGAGGTCGTCAACGGCGAGATCCACGACTTCGGCCAAATGGACCGCAACGCGAAGCAAAGCTTCGCCTTCATTGTGCGCAACGTCGGCGACGCTCCCCTGACGCTCGAAAAGGGGGAGACCACCTGCAAGTGCACGGTCAGCGCCTTGAAGGGGAACCAGCTCGCGCCCGGCGAAGAGACCGAAGTGCTGCTCGAATGGACCGCCAAGACCGACGGGCTCGAATTCTCGCAGTCGGCGGAGCTGTTGACCAACGACCCAGCCCGCCCCAAGGTTCGGCTGCTCGTGAAGGGGAAGGTGATTCAAAGCGTTCGCCCCGATCGGAACGAATTGTCGTTCAACAACATCTCTGCCAACGCCGACGCGATGGCCCAGATGAAGATTTACGGCTTCCGCGACGAGCCGCTGGAGATCGTAAGCCACGACTGGCTGCAGCCCGAAACGGCGGACTATTACTCCGCTACCATCCGTCCGCTAGCAGAGGATGAGTTGGATCCTGCGGTGGGCGCGAAATCGGGCGTGGAGCTGACGGTGTACCTCAAATCCGGCTTGCCGCTGGGGACGCTTGCGCAGACAATCCGCCTCGTTCCCTCCTACGAAGACCTTACGCCGATTGAGATTCCGATCGTAGGTCGCATCGCGGGAGACATCACGTTCGTCGGTCCCAAGTTCCGCGGCGATAAAAACGTCTTGCAGTTGAACCTGGTGCCGCGCGAAGAAGGCGCGCGAGTGACGTTGCGGGCGCTCATCAAGGGTGAGCATCGCAACAACGTGCAACTCGAGATCGAATCGGTCGAACCCGAGGAATCGCTCAAGGCGACGCTCGGCGAGCCGACGCGCGACGAAAACATCGTCACGGTTCCCCTGACCGTCGAAGTGCCTCGCGGCGCTACGCCGGGAAGCCACCTGGGAACTGGCGACACGAAAGCCGGACGCATCGTGCTCAAGACGACGCATCCCGAAATTGAAAGGATCGAACTCGAAGTCCGCTTTGCCGTGAATCCCTGATTCCGGCCGGCGGCCACTTCCTCGAGATACATCATGGACGGAACCATGTCAGAACCTCAGCGCCGTTTCGTAGCGTCTCCGCTGAATTGCTCCTGTCACGCGGAAACGCTGCGCAAACTGGCGATCGGAACGCTTGCAGCCGCGATGCTGCTAGTCGGTTGCAACCGGAGCGAGGAAACGGCCCAGACGACGGACAAAGCAGACGTCGCCGCCGAGAACCTGCCCGCGAGCGAGCAAAACCCAGCGCCGGCTGAAGGCGTGCCGCTCGACGACGCGCCTCTGTGGCCCGCGGACAATTCCAAAACGGCTGCGCCGCCGCCGTCGGTCTACGGCCAACCGCCAGCCGACGCTCCGCCGCCCGCGGAAAATCCGTCGTTGGTTCCACTCGTACCCGCGCCGTCCGATTCTAGCGCCGCTGCGCCTACTGGCGACGAGGCGATGCCCCCCAACCCGCTGCGCTCGGGCAACGGCAATGCCGGCGTGCGTCCGCTTGCGCCGCTGACGCCCCCGCCGTCGCAGGACGCCGCGCCGACGGAAATGGAAGACGCTGCCGACTCGGACGCGGGGCCGCTCAACGCCCCCATCCGTCAGCCGAAATCGGGCGACGATGAAATCTCGCCGAGCGCTAACGCTCCCGCGACGCCGCCGAAGAAGAAAGAGCCGCTCTTCGAAGGTTGGCCGAAGCCGGCCGTCGCCCTCGTGCTTACCGGCCAGCAGAACGGCTACATCGAACCGTGCGGCTGCACGGGATTGGCGAACCAAAAAGGGGGACTCGCCCGCCGACACACGTTCATTCGCTCGCTGCGCGAGCGCGGCTGGCCGGTCGTGCCGCTCGATGTGGGAAATCAGACTCGCCGCGTCGGCGAGCAGGAACAAATCAAGTTCGCCCGCGCCGCCGACGCCTTGCGCGAAATGGAATACGCCGCCGTGGCGTTCGGCAGCGAAGACTTACGGTTGCCGATGACGGCGCTCATTAACGCCACCAATCCCGACGGCAGCGACAACACAATCTTTGTCGGCGCCAACGTCGCCGTACTGACTCGCGAGCTGCAGCCGACGTTCAAAGTGATCGAAGCCGGAGGCAAAAAGATCGGCGTCACCGCGGTGCTCGGCGCCGAGCACGAAGAAAAGCTGAAGGCCAAGGGGGACGATTTCGTCCACGAGCCGCCGCTGCCGGCGCTGAAGGCGGCTGCAGCCGCGCTCCAGGCGCAGAAATGCGACTACTACGTGCTGCTCGCGCACGCCTCGATCGAAGAGACCAAGACGCTCGCCAAGGAAGTGCCGATCTTCGACGTCGTCGTCACGTCGGGCGGCTACGGCGAGCCGACGGCCGAGTTGGAGCAGATCCCGGGAACCAAATCGCTGCTCGCCCAGGTCGGCACCAAGGGGATGTACGCCGGAGTGGTCGGCTTCTTCGACGACAAGCAGCAGCCGATCCGCTACCAGCGCGTGCCTCTCGACGACCGGTTCAGCGATTCGCCGGAAATGCGGCAGTTGATGGCCGAGTATCAGAAGCAGCTCGAGCAACTAGGGCTGGATGAGCTGAAGGTGTTTCCGCGAAAGCATCCAAGCGGCCACCAATTCGTCGGCAGCGAGACCTGCGCGGGGTGCCACACAAAGGCGGCCGTCGTGTGGGAGAAGACGTCGCACGCTCACGCCACCGAGTCGCTGATTCACCCAGGCGAGCGCGGCGACGTGCCCCGACATTTCGATCCCGAATGCCTCAGCTGCCACGTCACCGGCTGGGAGCCGCAGAAGTACTATCCGTTCGAAGGGGGCTATCTCAGCCTGCAGGACACCCCCCACATGCAGCACAACGGCTGCGAGAACTGCCACGGCCCCGGCTCGGCCCACGTGGCAGCCGAGAACGGCGAGGGGAACCCGTCCGCCGCCCTCATCGAACAGCTTCGTAACGACATGCGGCTCCCCTTGGCTGGCGGCGTCGCCGAGCGGAAGTGCATGGAATGCCACGACCTCGACAACAGCCCCGACTTCCATCTCGAAGGGGCTTTTGAAAAGTACTGGAAAAAGGTCGAGCACAAAGGCAAGGACTGACGTTCCCACCGCCAAGACCGCTTTGCCACTCGCTCGTCGCCGCATCGTCAGACATTGGCCGATCGGCCGCTCCCTTGGATGTGGGGTGCCGCGAAATCTGGTGAATTCCGGCATCAGCCTTCGCCCGCCGCGCTGTACCGGACCGATATAATTTCGGCCAAAGGAGGCAGAGATGGCAACGGAATCGGCAAGCTCGGCGGCGCGTGAAATTGCAACGTTAGGCGGCGGATGTTTTTGGTGCTTGGAAGCCGTATTTGTCGAAGTCAAAGGCGTTGAGAAAGTGGAGTCGGGCTACGCCGGCGGCACGGTTCACAACCCGACGTACCGCGACGTTTGCAGCGGAAGCACCGGCCATGCGGAAGTGGTTCAGATCACCTTCAATCCGTCGGTGATCACCTACCGCGAGTTGCTCGAAATCTTCTTTACGGTCCACGATCCGACGACGCTCAATCGTCAGGGGGCCGACGTCGGCACGCAGTATCGCTCGGTCATCTTCTACCACTCCGAAGAGCAGAAGCGGATTGCTGAGAAAGTGATGCACGAGGTCGATCGCACGGGGCTCTGGCCCGGGCCAATCGTGACGCAGCTCGAACCCGCGCCGGTGTTCTACAAGGCGGAAAACTATCATCAGAACTACTTCGCCCTGCACCCCGAACAGGCGTATTGCCAGGCCGTCGTCGCGCCGAAGGTCGCCAAGCTGCGCATCCACTACGCGGACAAGCTAAAGGGGTAGCGCGCCGCTCAACGACGAGCCGCGCCGGCGAGGCCTGCGCCCACGAGGTCGGTAGTCGTCGCGCCGAGTGTTTGAACAACATCCCGGGCCGAACTGATAGTTCGACTGCGATCAGGCTACTGAAAACTGATCACTGACAACTGAGAACAGTCCTAAAAGACGGTGACCGAAGCCCCTTCACCCGCGTCGAGCCGCCGAGCGGCGCTATCGTTGACGACGGCCACTTCCAATCGGCCATGCGAATCGAGCAGCGCAATCAAATCGCCCGGCTGGCTGAAGCCGTAGGTCGCCTGCACGCCGCTGATCTGTCGCCCGGCGATTTCGACGATTCGATTGCTCGGTTCTCCGCCGAGCGAAGCCAGGTGCTCGGCTGTGATGTTCGAAATCAGATTGCCGAACGAATCGACGTAGAGGATTTCGCCCGCCAATCGGTCCGCCTGACGCTGTGGCTCCGGCCAGTGGAGATCGACGAGCTGGTCGAGGGGCGGGCCTAGCGTTTCGGGAGCGGCGCCGAGCAGCAGATGGGCTGCGGTCGGCGCGAGCATGTCGCGGCCGTGAAACGTCGATGTGACTTGCGGCAGAAAGTAGTCGGGGTTCTCCAGGGCGAAGACTCGCCGGGGAGGGGCGACGCGCGCGAGTCGGCTTAACAGGCCGTTATTGGGAAGCAGGTAGCGCTGCTCTCCTAGCTCGGCGTAGATCATCCGCCGCTGCGTGCCGACGCCTGGATCGACCACGGCGACGTGCAGCGTTTTGGCGGGGAACCAAGGCGTGGCGTCGGCGAGGACGACGGCTCCCTGTCGGACATTCTGCGGCGCGATCGAGTGGGTGATGTCGACGATCTTCGCAGCCGGGCAAAGTCGCAGGAGGACTCCCTTCATCTGCGCGACGTAGGGGCTGTCTGCGCCGAAGTCGGTGGTGAGCGTGACGAGGGGAGCTGCCATGCTGGGCATTTTAGCGGTTGGTTGCCTCGTTACGGCGCCGCGCGACGCTTAGGATACGCGACGCAGAGCGTCGCGGGGCTTGCGTTCCCGCGCGGAGCGTGGGAACGAGGTGTGGGACGTGGGAACGAGGAGCAGTGCGGCGCGGCCGGACGGTGAAAAAACGAGCTGACTCGCTTACTTCGTCCGCTTGGGCCGATAGGTCGCAAAGCAGCGGGGCGTTTCCCAGAGCTTCGTCTCGACGATCGGAAAGCCGCGGCTGGCCGTGAACTCGTGGATCAGCTTGGCGATGTTCTCCGCGGTCGGGTTTTCGTCGATCAGGAAGAGTGGTTCCCCTAGCTCGCGCAGCATCGGAACCGCCGGATCGTCCCGGTGGAGGAGCATTCGGTGATCGAGGTTTTCGTCGATCCAGGCGCTGACGACTTTCTTGATGTCGCTGAAGTCGAGCACCATGCCGCGGTCGTCGAGCTTTTCGGCTTCGATCGTGATGACGGCCCGGCCGTTGTGACCATGCAGATAGCGGCACTTCCCCTCATAATTCAGCAGCCGATGGCCGTAGCAGAAGTCGATTTCACGAGAGACGCGGAACATGGGAGTCGCCTGGTTCTAGGAGAGAGTTCTTCGTTGCAAAAAAGGTAAACAGCCGAAGGCGAACCGCCTCCGGGAAAAGTCATGCGAGAACGGCGTTCGCTCGCGCAAGGCTGCCCGGAGGCGGGTTGTCTCCGGCTGCTTGTACGCGAAGTAGCCGCGTCGCACCGCGCCGGTCACGCCGCTTCGCAGACTTGGGCGTAAGGAGTGAGGTCGGTCAGTTCCGCGGTCGCAAAGGCGGCTCGACGTTCCGCGCACTTGTTGCACGCTCCGCAGTGCCGCCCTTCGCTCGGCCGGATGCAGGAAAACGTCAATTCCAGCGGCAGCCCGCGGCCGAGCTGCATGACTTGCCGCTTGTTCATTTCGGCAAAGGGGCGCAGCACCTTCACCGGGTTAACCGCGCCGCGGTTCATGGCGGCCTGAAACTCGGCGACGAATGCGGGCCCCGCGTCTTCAAACGGACTGGTGCCCAGCGGCGCCAGGGCGAGTTCCGCAATGCCGTGCAACTGGCACCAGACCATCGCCTTCACCAGCAGCAGGGCGTTTCGTCCCGGCAGGAAGACCGCTTCGTCGGGGGACGATTCATTTGGGGTGCCGCGGCCGGTCGTGCTCCAATGGACGCCGTACAGGTCGGCCAGCGGCAGGTCGAGGACGACCAGGTCGAGCAGCTCCGGGGTGGCGATCGCTTCGAGGTAGCGTTGCAGCCCCCGCAGCTCGTCCGCCTGCCAGACAACCCCCGTACGGATGTAGAACGGCTGCACGCGGCGCCCCTGTCGGAGCAATTGGCCGACGAGGATGCAGCTATCGAGACCGCCACTCGTGAGTACGCCGATTGGCGTCGGGCTGGACTGATTTGGCACTCCCGCATCCCCCCTCAAATAGCCAGAACGCCGCATTTTCCGCGGCGATGAACTTTAGCATTGTAAGAGGTTGGCCAGCCGAGCCGACAGGCCGATTTTGACGGTTCTGCCGGAAGTAGCGGGCCCGCTCCAGGTTCCGTTCGCCGATGTGACCGCTGGTGGCGGCGGACAGAGCTCCAGCACGGGGAGAAAGCCTGCTACGGCCAAATTCGGCTGGTTTAGTCTGGGTAACTTGGCTACTATCCCGACGATTTCAGCCGTGTCCAATGGA
>Ga0182737_1002581_pt1 | contig 14615 bp, 12 predicted proteins | sample eDN5th30CBELigOP_FD_128878 | JGI IMG/M metagenome (GOLD analysis project Ga0182737, IMG submission 128878) | Enriched Organic Plus compost microbial communities from Emeryville, California, USA - eDNA 5th pass 30_C BE-Lig OP (version 2) (version 2) ... | reverse complement strand
GATCAAGACGCTGGAATGGGAACGCATCCACGAGGTGCTGGCGGAGACCGGCTTCAACGTCTCCGAGACCGCGCGCCGCCTGGGCATGCACCGCCGCACCCTCGCCCGCAAGCTCGGCAAGCAGCAGGTCAAGTAGCGGCCCCGTAGCCCGGATAAGGGAAGCGCATCCGGGACCTGGCCGCGCCGCCACCTGCGATGGTGGCAGCGACGGCAACAGCGACCGCAAAGACGGAAGCAACGGCAACCGCAACGCAGCCGCATTGACGGGCGCCGGATGCGCCGGGCGTGCGGGGCCTGGGTACTCATGTCCCCCGGTGCCGGCCTGCGGCCGGCACCTCCTCCTTCACTTCGCACCCAGGCCCCGCACACCCGACGCTCTGCGCGTCGCTGGCGCTCGCTGGCGAGCAACGACAACGGCAACAGCAACAGCAACAGCAACAACAGCGAGAGCAAAGACTCGGAGACCGAGCCCGGTTTCGCACCGCTGGAGCACCCAGCCCCGGCACGGTGTGCGGGCCTCCGGGGCGAAGTAAAGGAGGAGGCATTCGCCGCAGGCGGATGCCGGGGGACATGAGTCACGGAGGCCCGCACGCCGGGCCGGGGCCCGTCAGGTCGCTGCGTGGTACGCGAACCGACACGGGCATGCTCCTGCCCCGCCCGGGGGTCACAAAGAACAAAGGCCCGGAAAACCGGGCCTTTGTTTCGAACCATGCAGCAAGCCGGGATCAGGAACGACGTTCCATCATCAGCTTCTTGATCTCCGCGATCGCCAGGGCCGGGTTCAGGCCCTTCGGGCAGGTGCGGGCGCAGTTCATGATGGTGTGGCAGCGGTACAGCTTGAACGGATCCTCGAGGTCGTCCAGGCGCGCACCGGTGTCCTCGTCGCGCGAGTCGATGATCCAGCGGTAGGCCTGCAGCAGGATGGCCGGGCCCAGGTAACGCTCGCCGTTCCACCAGTAGCTCGGGCAGCTGGTCGAGCAGCACGCGCACAGGATGCACTCGTACAGGCCGTCGAGCTTCTTGCGGTCTTCCGGCGACTGCAGGCGCTCGCGGTCCGGCGGCGGCGGGGTCTGGGTGCGGATCCACGGCTTGATCGACGCGTACTGCGCGTAGAAGTGGGTCAGGTCCGGGACCAGGTCCTTGACCACGTTCATGTGCGGCAGCGGGTAGATCGGGACCTCGTCCTTCTTGCAGTCGCCGATCGCCTTGGTGCAGGCCAGCGTGTTCGTGCCGTCGATGTTCATCGCGCACGAACCGCAGATGCCCTCGCGGCAGGAACGGCGGAAGGTCAGGGTCGGGTCGATCTCGTTCTTGATCTTGATCAGCGCGTCCAGGACCATCGGGCCGCACTTGTCGAGGTCGATCTCGTAGGTGTCGGTCCGCGGGTTGGCGCCGTCGTCCGGATTCCAGCGATACACCTTGAAGGTGCGCACGTTCTTCGCACCGGTCGGCGCGGCGAAGTGCTTGCCCTTGGTGATGCGGGAGTTCTTGGGGAGTGCAAACTCTGCCATTGGTCTTTCTCTCGCCCTGGCTCAGTACACGCGTGGCTTGGGCGGCACCACATCCACATCCTTGCTCAGGGTGTACATGTGCACCGGACGGTAGTCGAAGCTGGTCTTGCCGGTCTGGGCATCGACCGTGACCAGGGTGTGCTTCTGCCAGTTGGCGTCGTCGCGCTCCGGATAGTCCTCGTGCGCGTGCGCGCCGCGGCTTTCCTTGCGCTGTTCGGCCGAGTTGATCGTGGCGACGGCGTTGAGCAGCAGGTTGTGCAGCTCGTAGGTCTCGATCAGGTCCGAGTTCCAGACCAGCGAACGGTCGGAGACCTTGACGTCCTCGAAGCTGGCGAAGATGTCGGCCATCTTCTCGCAGCCTTCCTTGAGCGTCTTGCTGGTGCGGAACACCGCCGCGTCGGCCTGCATGGTGCGCTGCATCCGGTCGCGGATGACCGCGGTCGGGGTGCCGCCGTTGGCGTTGCGCAGCTTGTCGAGCTGGGACAGCGCCTTCTCGCAGGCGTCGGAAGCCAGCGGCTTGTGCGGCGCACCCTTCCTGATGGTCTCGGCGCAGCGGTTGGCCACGGCGCGGCCGAACACGACCAGGTCGAGCAGCGAGTTGGAACCCAGGCGGTTGGCGCCGTGCACCGACACGCAGGCCGCCTCGCCGATCGCGTACAGGCCCGGCACGACCGCATCCGGGTCGTCGCCGACCTTGCGCACCACTTCGCCGTGGTAGTTGGTCGGGATGCCGCCCATGTTGTAGTGCACGGTCGGGATCACCGGGATCGGCTGCTTGGTCACATCCACGCCGGCGAAGATGTGGGCGCTCTCGGCGATGCCGGGCAGCTTCTCGTTGATGACTTCCGGACCCAGGTGGGTCAGGTCGAGCAGGATGTGGTCCTTGTGCTCGCCGACGCCGCGGCCTTCGCGGATCTCGATGGTCATCGAGCGCGACACCACGTCGCGCGAGGCCAGGTCCTTGTAGTGCGGCGCGTAGCGCTCCATGAAGCGCTCGCCGTTGGAGTTGCGCAGGATGCCGCCTTCGCCGCGGACGCCCTCGGTGATCAGGCAGCCGGCGCCGTAGATGCCGGTCGGGTGGAACTGCACGAACTCCATGTCCTGCATCGGCAGGCCGGCGCGCATCACCAGGCCGCCGCCGTCGCCGGTGCAGGTGTGCGCGGAGGTGGCGCTGAAGTAGGCGCGGCCGTAGCCGCCGGTCGCCAGGACCACGCCGTGGGCGCGGAACAGGTGCAGCGAGCCTTCGGCCATGTCCAGGGCGAGCACGCCGCGGCAGACGCCCTCTTCGTCGAAGATCAGGTCCAGCGCGAAGTACTCGATCATGAAGCGCGCGTTGTGCGCCAGCGACTGCTGGTACAGCGTGTGCAGCATGGCGTGGCCGGTGCGGTCGGCCGCGGCGCAGGTGCGCTGCGCCGGCGGGCCCTCGCCGTAGCGGGTGGTCATGCCGCCGAACGGGCGCTGGTAGATCTTGCCTTCCTCGGTGCGCGAGAACGGCACGCCGTAGTGCTCGAGCTCGATGATCGCGGGGATCGCCTCGCGGCACATGTACTCGATGGCGTCCTGGTCGCCCAGCCAGTCCGAGCCCTTGATGGTGTCGTAGAAGTGGTAGCGCCAGTCGTCCTCGCCCATGTTGCCCAGCGCGGCGGAGATGCCGCCCTGCGCGGCGACCGTGTGCGAGCGGGTCGGGAAGACCTTGGTCAGGCACACCGTCTGCAGGCCCTTCTGGGCCAGGCCGAAGGTGGCGCGCAGGCCGGCGCCACCGGCGCCGACGACGACCATGTCGTACTTGTGTTCGGTGATCTTGTAGGCGGACATCGGGTCTGTGTTCCTTGGCAGCCGGCGGTCAGTGGGCCAGCGCGATGCGGGCCACGGCGAAGATGCTGACGATCGCGCCGAGCACCGCGATGAACTTCACGCCGGTCTGCAACACCAGGGCCAGCAGCGAATGATGGATGTAGTCCTCGAGCACGACCTGCAGGCCGAGCTGCGCGTGCCAGAAGGTGGCGACCAGGAAGCCGACCAGCAGCACGGCGTTCCACGGACGCGAGACGGCGTCGGTGGCGGCCAGGTAGTCGCTGCCGACCAGGGAGAGGACGAACCAGACGAACCACAGGCCGAGGATGACCAGCGCGGTGGCGGTCAGGCGCTGGTGGATGAAGTGCTCGGTGCCGGTCTTGGCCGAGCCCCAGCCACGCACGTTCTTCAGGGGGGTACGGTAGCGGTTCATGCGGCACCTCCGTTCAGCGCGCAAACCCAGACCAGGGCGGTGATGACCAGGCTGCCAATGACCGACAGCCAGCTGCTGCGCACGAAGGCCGGGATGCTGAAGCCGATGGCGAAGTCCTGGACGACGTGGCGGATGCCGTTGCACAGGTGGTAGGCGAAGGCCCAGCTCCACCCGAACAGGAACAGCTTGCCGTACCAGGCGCCGGCGATGCCGGTGAAGCAGGCCCAGGATTCGGGACCGATCATCAGGGACAGCAGGCCGGCGGCGATGACCAGGGCGCCGGCGGCCAGCACGACGCCGGTGGCGCGGTGCAGGATCGAGGTCACCATCTGGACCTGCCAGCGGTACACCTGCAGATGCGGTGACAGGGGGCGTTCGCGACTGCTCATGCGCTGGTATGTCTCGGCTGTGCGGCCGTCACGGCCGCGTGGCTTGTAGGCGCCGCGTCAGAAGTCGACGCAGCGTCCGTTCTTTTCCCAGTCCCCGTAGCGGGTAGGCTCCGGACCCTCGCGCCCGCCGATCTCGCGCGGCAACGCCGGCGTGGCGCCATCGCTGGACGACTGCGTTCCACGTTCCCCGGGCTTTTCCGCCTCGGGAACGTCTGGGCTTTGGCCTATCATGGGACTCCTTGCAACGCACAAAATTTTAAGCCCGGGTTCACCGGCTGACAACCGGCACGCCCACCATCCTTTGGTATCCCCCTTGATTTCCGCGGACTTTTTCACACTCGACGAGCATACGGTACTCGCCCTCGATGGACCGGAGGCGCTCGTGTTCGCGCAGGCGCAGTTCGCCAACGACGTGACTGCGCTGTCACCCGGTCAATGGCAGTGGAATGCCTGGCTCAACGCCAAGGGGCGCGTGATCGCCGTGTTCGCGCTGTTGCGCTGCGGCGACGCGCTGCGCCTGGTGCTGCCCGACCACGACGCCGCGGAACTGGGCGACACGCTGCGCCGCTTCGTGTTCCGCCGCAAGGTGACGGTCACGTCCCGCCCCGACCTTCACGTGTCCGGCGCCTTCGCCGCGCCTGCCATCGCCTCAGGCGCCCGGCTGGCCGGCGACGAAACCGACGGCCTGGAACTGGATTACGGCGCCCCCGCCCTGCCCCGCACCCTGCGCATCGGCCCGGCGCCCGCACCTGCGGACGCGAATGCGCGTGAAGCCTGGGCCGTGGCCGACCTGCGCCTGGGCCTGCCGCGCCTGCCCGCTTCGCAGCGCGAGCAGTGGACGCCGCAGCAGCTGGCGCTGGACCGGTTGCATGCCTACAGCGTGAAGAAGGGCTGCTATCCGGGCCAGGAAATCGTGGCCCGCACCCACTTCCTCGGCAAGGCGAAGCGCGAGCCGCTGCTGCTGCACGTACCCGCGGACGTGGACGCCGGCGCGGAGGTGCAGCAGTCCGGGCGCGCGATCGGCCAGGTCGCCAGCGTGGCCGGCGGCGGATCGCGGCTGGCGCTGGCGGTGCTGCCGCTGGAACGCGGGGACGCGCCGCTGGAGGTGGCCGGGGTGGCGACTACGGCCGAACCCTTCGTCGAAGGCCTGGCGCGCTGAATTCAGGCGGCCAGCCGCGCGCCGTCCACCGGATCGAAGAAGTGCAGGTGCGCCGGATCGGCGCGCAGGCGCAGCGTGCTGCCCGGCGCGGGCAGCGCCTGTGGCGGCAGCCGCGAAACCAGCGTGCGGCCGTCGAAATCCAGGTGCAGGTAGGCTTCGCTGCCAACCGCCTCGACCACGTCCACCCGCGCCTGCAGCCCCTCCTCGGCCGGCAGCAGGTGCTCCGGGCGCACGCCCAGCGCCACCCGCCGGCCCAGCCAGGACGGTGGCACTTCGACGCCGGGCAGCGGCACCTGGCCCTGGCCCAACACCAGGCGCAGGCCATCGGCGGCCTGCAGCTCGCCTTCGAGCACGTTCATCGCCGGGCTGCCGAGGAAGCCGGCCACGAACAGGTTGGCCGGGCGCTCGTACAGCGCCATCGGCGTGTCGATCTGCTGCACCTTGCCCGCGTCCAGCACCACGATGCGCTGGCCGAGGGTCATCGCCTCGACCTGGTCGTGGGTCACGTAGACCATGGTCGCGCCCAGCCGCTGGTGCAGGCGCGCGATCTCGGTGCGGGTGGAATGGCGCAGCTTGGCGTCGAGGTTGGACAGCGGCTCGTCGAGCAGGAACACCGCCGGCTCGCGCACCAGCGCCCGGCCCAGGGCCACACGCTGGCGCTGTCCACCGGACATCTCGCGCGGCTTCTTGTCGAGCATGTCCTGCAGGCCCAGCATCGCCGCCGCCTCGCCCACCCGCCGCTCCACCTCCGCGCGCGGCAGGCCGCGCAGCTTGAGGCCGAAAGCCAGGTTCTCGGCCACGCTCATGTGCGGGTACAGGGCGTAGCTCTGGAACACCATGGCGATGTCGCGGTCCTTCGGGGCCACGTCGTTCACCACGCGGTCGCCGATCCTGAGGGTGCCGGAGGTGATCTCCTCCAGCCCGGCGATCATCCGCAGCAGGGTCGACTTGCCGCAGCCCGAGGGCCCGACCAGGACCATCAGTTCGCCGTCGGCGATGTCGAAGGTGGCGCCGTCCACGGCCACCTGGCCGTTGTCGTAGACCTTGCGCACCCGGTCCAGCTGCAAGCCCGCCATCACACCTCCGGAGAATACGTATGCGGGCACGATATACGGCGTCCGCGCACGCCGGGATGATGTCACGCTGTGCCGGCGATGGCGACCGCCGGCACCGCGCCCACGACCGTGCGCCGCGGCATGGAAACAACCGTTTCCACGGAGACATTCCTGACCACTGGACAAGACGCGCGCCGCACGGCGATATTCCAATGGTTTGCGCGCGCCCGCGCGTGCGCCACGCCCTCCCCCCACCGCATTCGCGCGCCCGCCCAGGCGGACGCCGCAGCCCCAAGAGAACCCCCGGACCCGATGTCGAACGCCACGGAAGCCCACCGGATGCATGACACCCTGCTGCTGTTCGGCGCCACTGGCGACCTGGCCCAGCGCTACCTGTTCCCCTCGCTGCTGCGCCTGCAGGGCGACGGCCTGCTGCCGCCGGACTTCCGCGTGCGTGCCCTGGCCCTGTCGCCACACGACACCGAGAAGTTCCGGCAGATCCTGCGCGAGCGCTTCGCCAGCCTGTCGCACTACACGCCCACGCCGGAGCAGGTCGAGGAGTTCCTCTCCCGCGTGGACTACCGTTCGGTGGACATGCGCACGCCGGCCTCGGTTGCCGAAGCGGTGGCCGACTGCGTCGACCGCCCCTGCGTGAGCTACCTGTCGATCCCGCCGGGCCTGTACATCAGCACCTGCGAAGGCCTGGCCCTGGGCGGCGCGTTCAAGGCGCCGAACCGGCTGATGCTGGAGAAGCCGATCGGCCACGACCTGGCCTCGGCGCGCGAGATCAACGCCACCATCGGCGGGCTGATCGACGAGGACCGGATCTTCCGCATCGACCACTACCTGGGCAAGGCGGCGGTGCAGAACCTGCTGGCCCTGCGCTTCGGCAACACCCTGCTGGAGGCGGTGTGGAACCGCAACTACATCGATTCGGTCAGCATCCTGGTCTCCGAGACCGAAGGCGTGGACGGGCGCAACTCCTATTACGCCCGCTCCGGCGCGCTGCGCGACATGGTCCAGAGCCACATCCTGCAGCTGCTGTGCCTGGTGGCGATGGAGCCGCCGGCCTCGCTGGCCGCCGACCGCATCCGCGACGAGAAGGTCAAGGTGCTGCGCGCCCTGCGCCCGTTCACCGCCGCTGAAGCGCAGCGCCACAGCGTGCGCGCCCGCTACATCGCGGGGACGATCGAGGGCCAGCCGGTGCAGGCCTACATGCCTCCGGATGACAGCGATGTCGAAACCTTCGTCGGCGTCACCGCGCACATCGACAACTGGCGCTGGGCCGGGGTGCCGTTCCACCTGGCCACCGGCAAGCGCATGGCCGAGCGCTCCACCGTGGTGACGGTGACGCTCAAGCCGGTCACCCACTGGCTGTTCGAGCGCCCCGACGGCGCGCATGCCGCGCCCAACCGCCTCACCTTCCGCCTGCAGCCGCAGGAGGACATCGAGCTGGGCCTGATGAGCAGCCTGGCCGGCCCGGAATGGGGCACGCTGGAACTGCATCCGCTGGAACTGGAACTGTCCTCGCAGACCGGGCAGAACCGCCGCATCGCCTACGAGCGCCTGTTCCTCGACGCCATGCACGGCAACCACGCGCTGTTCGTGCGCAACGACGAGGTCGAGGCCGCCTGGGCCTGGATCGACAGCGTGGTCGAGGGCTGGAAGGCCGGCGACGTGCCGCTGGAGTACTACCCCGCCGGCACCTGGGGCCCGCGCGAGGCGCTGCCGTTCCTGCCGGCGCAGTTCGACGCGGTCGGCCCGCGGCGCGAGGCCTGCTGAGCATGGCCGGCCACCTGCTGATCGCCGACATCGGCGGCACCAACGCGCGCTTCGCCCTGGCCGATCCGGACGCCAGCGTGCCGCTGCTGGACGACAGCGTGCGCGAGTTCGCCGTCGCCGATTTCCCGTCGCTGGCCGATGCCGCGCGCCACTACCTGGACCAGGCCGGCGCCGAAGCGCGGCGCGGCGTGTTCGCCGTGGCCGGCCGCGTCGATGGCGACGAGGCGCGGATCACCAACCACCCGTGGGTGATCTCGCGCACCCGCACCCGCGACATGCTCGGCTTCGAGCAGGTGCACCTGATCAACGACTTCGCCGCCCAGGCGATGGCGATCAGCCTGTTCCGCGCCGAGGACGTGGTGCCGATCGGCGGCACCGGCTGGACCCCTGCCCCGCTCAGCGAACCGCGCACCTACGCCGTGCTCGGCCCGGGCACCGGCCTGGGCGTCGGCGGGCTGATGATCCGCGACGGCCGCTGCTATCCGCTGGAGACCGAAGGCGGCCACGTCAGCTTCCCGCCGGGCACGCCGGAGGAGATCCGCATCCTCGAGATCCTCTCGGCGCAGTTCGGCCGCGTCTCCAACGAACGCCTGATCTGCGGCCCCGGCCTGGTCAACATCCACCGTGCCCTGTGCGAGATCGCCGGCGTCGACCCGGGGCTGCTGGAACCGAAGGACATCACCGCCCGCGCTGCCGCCGGCGACGCCCTGGGCATGCGCGCGGTGGACGTGTTCTGCGCGGTGTTCGGCGCCATCTCCGGCGACCTGGTGCTGACCCTCGGCGCCTGGGACGGCGTGTTCCTCACCGGGGGGCTGGTGCCGAAGATGCTCGACTCGCTGCGCCACTCCGGCTTCCGCCAGCGCTTCGAGTACAAGGGCCGGTTCTCGCCGAACATGGCCCGCGTGCCCTCGCTGGCGGTGATGCATCCGCGCGCCGGCCTGCTCGGCGCGGCGGCCTACGCGGTCGACCTGCTCAGGCGCGAGGCGGCGGCATGAAGCCGGACCCGCGCGTCGAATGGCTCGAGCACCGCGACGCCGAGGCGTGGATCCACGCCGTGGCCGCGGACATGGAACGCATCCTCGCGGTCGAGCTGGCGATCCGCGGCGCCGCGCGCATGCTGCTGTCCGGCGGCACCACGCCGGCGCCGGTGTACGAGCAGGTCGCGGTCGCGCCGCTGGACTGGCAGAAGGTCACCGTCGGCCTGGTCGACGAACGCTGGCTGTCGCCGCGCGACAGCGCCAGCAACGCGCGCCTGGTGCGCGAGAGCCTGCTGGAACGCGCCGACGTCGGCCACTTCGAACCACTGGTGCGCGAGGGCCTGACCCTGGCCGAATCGGTGCACGCGGCCAACCTCGAGGCCAGCCATGCCGCCGACGCCTGCCTGGCGGTGCTGGGCATGGGCAACGACGGCCACACCGCTTCGCTGTTCCCCGGCTCGGCCGACCTGGAGCGCGTGCTGGCCAGCGACCAGCCCTACGCCGCCCTCGACGCCACCGGTTGCCCGGTGGCCGGCGAATGGCCGCTGCGCATCACCCTCACCCCGGCCGGCCTGGCGCATACCCGCCACCGCCTGCTGCTGCTGCGCGGCGAGGCCAAGCGCGAGGTGTTCGAACGCGCGCTCGCCGGCGACGACGTGCGCGAGCTGCCGATCCGCGTGGCGCTGGGCATCGGCATCGAGCCGCTGCGGGTGCACTGGTGCCCCTGAGCTGCGCCGCCGCGCGGCCCGCAGGCCGCGGTTCAACGCGACTCCTGCATGCTGTGCATGGAATCGCCTCCGGCTCCTGCCCGGAATGACCCCGCAGGACCTTTCCCCCACGGTTTCCACTGCCCCAAGCCCATGAACCTGCATCCCCAGATCGAAGCGGTCACCGAGCGCATCCGCAGGCGCAGCGCGCCCTCCCGCGCCGCCTACCTGGCCGGCATCGAGCAGGCCGTGCGCAACGGTCCGAACCGTACCCCGCTCAGCTGCGCCAACCTGGCCCATGTGTTCGCCGCCTGCGGCGAGCACGACAAGGCCCGCCTGCGCGGCGCGGCCACGCCCAACCTGGGCATCATCACCGCCTACAACGACATGCTCTCGGCGCACCAGCCGTACGAGCACTACCCCGAGCGCATCCGCGCCCTCGCCCGCAGCCTCGGCGCCACCGCCCAGGTCGCCGGCGGCGTGCCGGCGATGTGCGACGGCGTCACCCAGGGCCGCCCGGGCATGGAGCTGTCGCTGTTCTCCCGCGACGTGATCGCCCAGGGCACGGCCGTGGGCCTGAGCCACGACGCCTTCGACGCGGCGCTGTACTTGGGCATCTGCGACAAGATCGTGCCGGGCCTGCTGATCGGCGCGCTGGCCTTCGGCCACCTGCCGGCGCTGTTCGTGCCGGCCGGGCCGATGCCGCCGGGCATCCCCAACAAGAAGAAGGCCGAGGTGCGCGAACGCTACGCCGCCGGCGAGGCCACCCGCGAGGAGCTGCTGGAAGTGGAGGCGCAGTCCTACCACTCGCCGGGCACCTGCACTTTCTACGGCACCGCCAACTCCAACCAGGTGCTGCTGGAGGCGATGGGCGTGCAGCTGCCGGGCAGCTCCTTCGTCAACCCGGGTACGCCGCTGCGCGAGGCGCTGGACGGGGAAGCGGTGCGCCGCGTGCTGCAGATGACCGCACTGGGCGAAGACTACCGTCCGCTCGGCCGGCTGATCGACGAGCGCGCCATCGTCAACGCCATCGTCGCGCTGATGGCCACCGGCGGCTCGACCAACCACACCATCCATTGGATCGCCGTGGCCCGCGCCGCCGGCATCGTCCTGACCTGGGACGACATGGACCAGATCTCGCAGGTGGTGCCGCTGCTGGCGCGCGTGTATCCCAACGGCGAGGCCGACGTGAACCGCTTCCAGGCCGCCGGCGGCGTGCCGTTCGTGTTCCGCGAGCTGCTCGACGCGGGGCTCATGCACGACCTCGCCACCGTGGTTCCGGAAGGCATGCGCGCCTACACCCGCGAGCCGCGGCTGGAAAACGGCGTGCTGGCCTCCGCGCCTTCGGCGACGGTGTCGGCGGACGAGACCGTGGTGCGCACCGTGGCCGCGCCGTTCGAGGCCCAGGGCGGCCTGCGCCTGCTCCGCGGCAATATCGGGCGCGGCCTGATCAAGCTGTCGGCGGTGAAGCCCGAATACCGCTTCATCGAGGCGCAGGCAGTGGTCGTCGACGCGCCGCAGAAGCTCAACAAGCTGCACGCCGCCGGCGTGCTGCCGCGCGACTTCGTCGCCGTGGTCACCTACCAGGGCCCGCGCGCCAACGGCATGCCGGAGCTGCACTCGCTGGCGCCGCTGCTGGGCATGCTGCAGAACCAGGGGCGCAAGGTCGCGCTGGTCACCGACGGCCGCCTGTCCGGCGCCTCCGGCAAGATCCCGGCGGCGATCCACGTGACGCCGGAAGCGGCGCGTGGCGGCGCGATCGGCAAGGTCCGCGACGGCGACATCGTCCGCCTCGACAGCGAGGCCGGCACCCTGGAAGTACTGGTCGATCCGCAGGAGTTCGCCGCGCGCGAAGTGGCGCCGAACACCAGCCCGGTCGCCCACGACCTGGGTCGCAACCTGTTCGCCTTCAACCGTGCCAACGTCGGCCCGGCCGACCAGGGCGCGCTGTCGATCTCCTGCGGCCCGCCGGCGCACGACGGCAGCGCCTGGGACTACGACGCCGAGTACGAACTCGGCTGCGACAGCGAAGCCGCGCTGGCGCCGCACGATTCGAAGGACGCCTGAGTCCGCGCGTGGCGCGCCGCCTGCCGGCGCGCCTTCGCCGGCAGCGACCGCACGTTGATGGATGCAGCCGCAACCGGCGTCCGCCCCTGCCATGCAGCCGGGTAGAATCGCCCTACCCCCGCATCCTGGAGTTCCACGCCCCATGAGCATCGCCGACACCCAGTCCCAGGCCGAACAGCTGCTGCGCAGGTCCGGCATCCTGCCGGTCGTCACCGCCGACAGCGTCGACGAGGCGCGCAAGCTGTCCGCCGCGCTGCTCAAGGGCGGGCTGACCGCGATCGAGCTGACCCTGCGCACGCCGGCCGCGCTCGATGCGCTGGTCGCGCTGAAGAAGGAGCTGCCGGGTATTGCCGTCGGCATGGGCACGGTGCTCACCGTCGAGCAGATGGAGAAGTGCATCGAGCTGGGCGCCGACTTCCTGGTTACCCCCGGCACTCCGCCGGAGCTCGCCGACGCGCTGGCCAAGGCGCCAATCCCGGTCGTTCCCGGCGGCGCCACGCCGACCGAATTCCTTTCGCTGATGGCGCGCGGCTTCCGCGTGTGCAAGCTGTTCCCGGCCACCGCGGTCGGCGGCATCACCATGCTCAAGGGCCTGGCCGGCCCGCTGGCCGACCTCAGGATCTGCCCCACCGGCGGCATCACCGAGGACACCGCGGCCGAGTTCCTCTCCCAGCCCAACGTGGTCTGCGTCGGCGGCTCCTGGATGGTGCCGAAGAACTGGCTCAAGGCCGGCGAATGGGACAAGGTCGAGGCCAGCGCCGCCAAGGCGGCCGGCATCGTCGCTTCGGTCCGCGCCCGCTGACGCAAAGCCCCTCTCCCACCGGGAGAGGGGTTGGGGAGAGGGTCGGTGTGCCGGTGCCGCCATATCCCCACGCGCACTCCTTCCCGCAGGAGGTCGCGACACCTCGTGCTGATCCATGTGCTTACGGCCACGGCCCCGGATGCGCTCCGCTTATCCGGGCTACAAGGGTCGGATAAGGCTGCGGGCCGCATCCGGGGTGCCATGGCTGGCTACGTATGAGGCACCAGCCTGGAGCCCCTCTCCCACCGGGAGAGGGGAGCAAGAACGAAACCGCGACCCAAACGCGCCGAAAGGCGCGGTAGCGCGGGGGTATGCCGCAAGCAGCACATGGATGTGCTGCGTTCGCGCGTTGGAGCAGGACGCGGAACCGCGCGATGCGGCATACCCACGCGCTGCCGCGGCTCCGTCCGGAGCCGACGCCCGAAACGCCGTTGCTGTTGCGTAACCCGGAAAGGTCGCGCCGCATCCGGGCGACTGCCTGCCATTCCTGGCCAAGCGCCTGTCGCCCTGGATTCCCGGATGCGCTTCGCTTATCCGGGCTACGGATCGAGCGAGAGGAGCAGGCGCTGGGCGCGCCAGGCCCAGGCCTGGAGCAGGTACCAGAAGGCCAGCAGCAGGCCGAGCTGCCATTCGAGTGCGTTCTCCAGCCGGTCCTGCCGATCGCGGTCCTGCATCATCGCGTCGGCAACGACATTGACCACGCCCAGCAGCAGCATTGCAATGCAGACCGCCAGCATCGCCCCCCATGGGATGCGCTGCAGTGGCCGCACGCTTCCACGCCAGCGGCGCAGGAACAGCAGCTGCGCCAGGTAACCGCAGCCGAAGAACACCGTGATGCCGTAGCGGCGCAGGAATCCGTAGGCCGCGCCTTCGGTGCCGAGGAAGGCGGCATAGACACCCAGCGCCGCCGCGGCCGCGACACCCAGGGCAGCCAGCAAACGTGACGGTGCGCTGCCACCGGCCCAGCGCGAGGCCAGCCACCAGTGCGCCGCCAGCAGTACCGCGCAGGGCAGCACCAGCAGCCGGAACAGGTGGTTGCCCAGCCCGTGCCGTGCCGCCCGGCTGATCGAGGTGCAGCCGTCCCAGTACGGATTGCAGGGCTCGATGTAGCCGGCGCGCAGCGACAACCACCAGGCCAGGTGCGCGGCCACGAACAGCAGCAGCGCGATCGCCAGCGGGACGGTCCACAAACGGATGGCCACGAGCGGCATTGCCACCTCCAGTCACGCAGCGGGACGCCCCCGCAGCGACGCCTGCCAGATCGCCATTGAGCCGCCCTGCCGGTTACGGCATGTCGCCCACCTCGATCCGCACCTTCGCCCCCGGCCGGTCGATGCGCAGCTCGCCGTTCGACCACTTCGCCGGCCGGCCATCGATGGTCGTGGCGCCAGGCGTGCCCGGATACGGCCACGGCAGCACCAGCCCGCCACGCGGGATCCCACTGCCCTCGTCCACCTGCAGCTCGAGCCAGCGCCCGTCGCGCCGCAGCGAATAACCCAGGCGGCCATGCGGCGTGTACAGCCCCTCGACCGCCATGCCCTCGCCTTCGAACCAGGCCACCGGCACGCCCGCGGCCAGCACCAGGCTGTCGTCGCGCTCGCGCGCATAGGCGAACATGTCCAGCGCCGAGCGCAGGAAGTCCGAGGCCACCCATGCGTGCGGCAGGTCGCCGACGAAGAACGGCTTGCGCGGCGTCGAGGACACCACCTCGGCCCACTGGTTCCAGGCCTGCGGCGCGCGGTCGGCGAAGAAGTACTCCACCACTTCCCAGGCCCGCTCGCGCCAGCCCAGGCGGACGAAGGCGGCGACGTTGCGCCACTCGTACGGCGTGTAGTCCTTCCATTCCCGCTGGCCGTCGCGGCGCTGCACGAACTCGCGCCAGTAGCGCTCGAAGGTGTTCTCCAGCAGGTCGCGCGGCAGCCAGTCCTGCTCGCCGCCG
>Ga0182737_1002580_pt1 | contig 14618 bp, 17 predicted proteins | sample eDN5th30CBELigOP_FD_128878 | JGI IMG/M metagenome (GOLD analysis project Ga0182737, IMG submission 128878) | Enriched Organic Plus compost microbial communities from Emeryville, California, USA - eDNA 5th pass 30_C BE-Lig OP (version 2) (version 2) ... | reverse complement strand
TGACGAAGCCCAGCGGACGGCTGGTGGTTCCTGCGAGCCGCCCGGAGGCAACAGCCCAAAACAAGAAAGGACGGCCCCACCGGGCCGCCCTTTCGACGCAACAGGTCGAGGACCGCGCGGCTAGACGTTGCGGGGGAGAAGCACCTCGCGAGCGATGACCATCCGCTGAATCTGGCTGGTGCCTTCATACAGCTGCATGATCTTCGCGTCACGCATGAACTTCTCGACCTGGTACTCCTTGATGAAGCCGTAGCCACCGAAGACCTGGACGGCGTCGGTGGTGACCTCCATCGCCGAGTCGGCGGCGAAGCGCTTCGCCTCGGAGGAGGTGAGGGTGTTGCGCTGGCCGTTGTCGAGCTGGCTGGCGGACTGCCAGGTCAGCAGGCGGGCGGCGTCGACCTTGACGGCCATGTCGGCGATGAGGAACTGGATCGCCTGGTGCATGGCGATCGGCACGCCGAACTGCTGGCGCTCCTTGGAGTACTGGACCGCGGCCTCGAAGCCGGACCGGGCGATGCCGGTGGCCATGGCGGCCACGCCGGGGCGGGTGCGGTCGAGCGTCATCATGGCGAGCTTGAAGCCCTTGTTCTCCTCGCCGAGCATGTTCTCGGCCGGGACCTCGACGTCGTTGAAGGTGAGGGTCACGGTGTTCGAGGCCCGCTGACCCATCTTGTCTTCCTTCTTGTCGACGACGATTCCGTCCTGCTTGTCGACGACGAAGGCGGTGATGCCGCGGCTGCCGGCGTCGGGGTCCGTCTTCGCGTAGACGGTGAACCAATCGGCGTGGGCGCCGTTGGTGATGAAGCACTTGGAGCCGTTGATGATGTACTTGTCACCCTTCTTGACGGCGCGGGTCTTCATGCCGGCGACGTCGGAGCCGGCGTCCGGCTCGGTGAGACAGAAGGAGGCGAGCTTGGGCTCCTCGCAGAGCATGCCGAGGTACTTCTTCTTGGTCTCTTCGGAGCCGCCGAGCGAGACGGGCGCCGAGGCGAGGCCGTTGCAGGCGAGGGAGGTGCCGATGCCGGAGCAGCCCCAGCCGAACTCCTCCTCGATCAGGCAGCCCGAGAGGTAGTCGAGTCCCGGTCCGCCGTAGGCCTCGTCGACGTGGGTGTTCATCAGGCCGACTTCCCAGGCCTTCTCGATTACTTCCTGCGGCCAGGTGCCGTCCTTGTCGTACTCGAAGGCGACGCTGCGCATCTCCTTCTCGGCGAAGTTGTGCGCCATCTCGCGCAGGTCCTTCTGCTCGTCGGTAAGCGTGAAGTCAACCACTCTGCTCAAACTCCTTCGGTCGTCGGGGACCGGTCGATTTGCTCGATGCGGGGCCGGGGCGAAGGCCCGGTCGGCGCCCGATTGACTAGTCAATCAATAGCTCCCGGGAAGGGTACCGGATGCGCGGCCCGGGCGACGCGGTTTCCCCTCTAGGCTGACCCCATGGAGGCAAGCGAAATCCTCGCCGTCGGCGCCGTCGAGCTTTCGGTCGTCCTGATCCTCCTCTGCGTCATCGTCGGGCCGATCGCGGCGGTCGCCTTCGCCCGGTCTGGCAAGGGCTATGACGAGATCGGCAGGGGCCGCTTCTCGGTCGACTTCGCCGACGACGGGACGGCCGACCGGGACGAGGAGGTGCGGCAGCTGGTCGAGGCCAAGGCATACCGGCAGAAGCGGCGCGGCGAAGCCCCGGTCGACGTCGAGTCGGAGGTCGACAGGCTCCTGTCCGGCGACCCCCGGGAGACCGAGGAAAGCCCCTCCCCCGCCGACCCGGAGCTGGCCCAGATCCGCGACGAGATCCGTCAGGTCGTGGTCGCCGCGAACGAGCGCCGCGAGCGCCGGGGCGAGCCTCCGCTCGACGTCGAGGCAGAGGTGGACCGGCGGCTCGCGGAGTTCGGCTGAGCCCCCGAGAGGGGCGCCCGCGCCCGGTTTGGGCGGGCAGGTTCGAGGGTTAGTATCTGTCCATGGACGACAGCAAGTCCCGCTACGAGCTCGAGGAACTGGTGGTTCAACCGGGCACCTACTTCAACCCGCAGACCGAGGTCGTGGTGGTGGTCGACGATTCCGCGTCGATCGACCAGGAGATCTTCAACATGGAGTCCTTCGAGGGCGCCGACTGGGTGAGGATCGCGGACGACGTCGCGGTCGACGAACAGGCGCGCGACGAGCTGCTCGAGCACTTTCAGACCCACTACCACGCGGGTGGCGGCGGCTCCGTCTCCGGCACCGCGCTGGAGCAGGGCGACGACGAGGTCGACGAGGACGAACGGGGCCAGGAGATCGGGCGCGAGGACTGATGTCACGCGGCCCGCTCACGCTCCTCGGCGTTCCGATCGACAGCGTCGGGAAGTCCGGGGGGACGGAGCTCGGGCCGGCGGCGCTGCGGGAGCTGCTGGGTCGGGACGGCTTCGAGGATGCCGGCGACACCTCCCGTCGGATCCGCGGCCTGGAACGGGACAGCGCCAACGGCTGGCTCGCCTTCGAGGACATCCTCGAGATGACTGCCGAGGTCCGGCAGCGTGTGGCCACGCTAATCGGGGAGGGCAGGGTTCCGGTGGTCCTCGGCGGCTGCTGCACCCTGGTGCCGGGGGCCCTGGCCGGCGCCCGCGACTCGCTCGGCGAGCTCGGTCTCGCCTACTTCGACGGCCACCTCGACCTGTTCACCGGCCAGACCTCGCCGACCGGCGAGGGTGCCGACTTCCCGGTTGCGGCCGCGCTCGGCATCGCGCCCGACGAGCACAACGAGGCGCTCGGCGAGACGCCCGTGGTGCCGGCCGAGCGCATCGCGCTGATCGGGGCCCGTGACCGGGAGGAGCTGGACCTGATCGCTCCCTTCCCGAAGGGCCTGGGGATCGGGCGCATCGAGTACCGGGACGACCTCCGCCACGAGGACCTCGACCGGGTCGGGCGCTCCCTCGCCGCCGAGCTGTCCGACGGGGGCTCCCGGTTCTGGCTCCACCTCGACCTGGACATCCTCGACCGCGACGTGTTTCCCGCCACCGATTACCTGATGCCGGATGGCCTGAGCATGGCGGAGCTGAAGGCGCTGCTCGCACCCCTCGCCTCGTCGCCGGGCCTGGTCGGGGTCGACGTCACCTGCTTCAACCCGGAGAAGGACCCCGACGGGCGCTGCGGGGAGGCCCTCGCCGGGTTGATGAGGGCGGTTCTCGAAACTTGAACCGCGAGGGCGTCGCGTAGGATCCGGCCCATGCTCGAAGCAGGCGACAAGGCACCAGATTTCACGCTCCCCGACCAGAACGGCGACGAGGTCAAACTCTCGGATCGCTGGGACGAGCCGGTTGTCCTGTACTTCTACCCGAAGGCCAACACGAGCGGCTGCACCACGCAGGCATGCTCGATCCGGGACAACCGCGCGGAGTACGACGCGGCCGGCGCGACGGTCATCGGCATCTCCCCGGACGAGGTGAAGGACATCGCCAAGTTCACCGACAAGAACGGACTGGACTTCACGCTGGTGGCCGACGCCGACCACGCGGTGGCCGAGCAGTACGGCACGTGGGTCGAGAAGTCCATGTACGGCAACAAGTACATGGGGGTCCAGCGCTCCACGTTCATCATCCGGGACGGCGAGATCCTCCGAGCCTTCCCCAAGGTCCAGCCGAAGAAGCACGACGGCCTGGTGTTGAAGGCCCTCGCCGAGATCGAGGGGGAAGGCTGATGTCCCACTGGGACAAGGGCTCTTACGAGATCACGGCCCAGCAGATCGCGCCGCTGGCACCGGTGGTCGCCGACGCGGTCGAGCCCGTAACCGGCGAGCCCACCCTGGACCTCGCCTGCGGCACCGGCAACGCCGCGCTCGAGCTCGCCCGCCGCGGAGCCGAAGTCACCGGGATGGACGGGGCGCCACGGCTCCTCTCCGTGGCCGAGGAGCGCGCCCGCCAGGCAGGCGTCGAGGCCGGGTGGGTCCAGGGGGACCTGACCGAGCTGCCGTTCCCGGACCACAGCTTCGAGATCGTGACCTCGGTGATGGGCCTGATCTTCTCCCCGGACCCGGCCCGGAGCGCCGCCGAGATCGGCCGGGTGCTGCGCATGCAGGGGCGGCTCGCCTTCACCTCCTGGGTCGAGGAAGGCCTGTTCAAGACGATGCAGGACATGTCGAGGGCGGCGGTCGCCGAGCGGTTCGGCCAGGCGCCTCCCGAGGGAGCCGACCGGCCGTTCCCCTGGGGCGACGCGCTCGCGATCCGCGAGCTCTTCGCCGAGCACGGCCTGATGGTCCAGGTCGAGGAGCGTGAACTCGCCATCCACGAGGACTCGGCCGCGGGGTTGAACGACCGCTGGTTCGACCACCACCCGATCTGGTTGACCATGAAGGACGCGATCGGCGAGGACGCCTACGAGGCCTTGCGCCGCGAGACCCTCCCGATCGTCGAGGAGCACAACGAGGCCGACGACGGCTCGTTCCGCTACACCCTGAGGTACCTGCTGAGCGAGGGCAGCCCGGTCTGACCGAGAAGGAGAAAATGGTGGCCGGCGAGCCGTACGACGCCACCGACCCCGAACTGGCGGCAGACCGGCGCCGCTGCCAGGAGGTCCTCCGGAGGTTCAACGCCGAGCCGGAGGAGCCGCTCGCCGGGACCGAGCTCGGCCGACTGTTCGCCGCCGCCGGCGAGGACACCTACGTCGAGCCGCCGTTCCTGTGCGACTACGGGTTCAACATCTCGATCGGGCGCGGCTCCTTCGTCAACTACGGCGGCATCGTGCTCGACGTCTCGCCGGTCGCGATCGGCGACGAGGTGAGGATCGCGACCGGGGTCCAGCTTCTCACCGCCGAGCATCCGCTCGACCCGGCCGCCCGGCGGGCCGGGATCGAGCTCTCGCGACCGATCCGGATCGAGGACGGAGCCTGGATCGGGAGCGGCGCGATCGTCTGCCCCGGGGTCACGATCGGGGAGAACGCGGTCGTGGGTGCGGGAAGCGTCGTGATCCGTGACGTCCCGGCCGGGGCGCTGGCCGCGGGCAACCCCTGCCGGGTCGTCCGCGAACGGGCCTGAACCCGGCGCCGGCTCCCGGCCGTCCGGGCGCCTAGTGACCGGTGTGGCCGGCCGCGTCGCCGCCGAAGAAGATCACGTACCCGAGGAAGGCGAGATAGAGGAGCCCCCAGATCGCGATCGAGGGCTTGTTGAACTGGCCCGCCCGGCGCAGCGACCAGTACGCCACGAGTCCGCCGGCGAGGCCCAGGCCCATCGAGAGGACCGCGAACCGGTCGAGCGTCCAGTCGACGAAGATCATCCCGATCGCGACCGGGATCGTCGACTGGAAGACCATCGCGCCGGTGATGTTGCCCAGCGCCAGCGCGTCCTTGCCGTCGCGCACCCAGAAGAACGAGTTCGCCTTCTCCGGGAGCTCGGTCGCAAGCGGAGCGAGGATCAGAGAGAGGACGATCGCGGAGACGCCGAGGTGTTCGGCGACGTTGAGCAGCTCGTGGACGAAGAGGTGGGCGCCGCCGACCATCGCCCCGAGGCCGAGCAGGAGCTGGATGATCATGATCGCGTTCGGGGGCCCGCCCTCGCGGTCGGAGCGGCGGTCCATGATCAGGGGGTCCATCTCGTGGCTTTCGCTGACGTCGCCGCTGTTGCGGATCGTCTGGACCACGTAGACCAGATAGGCGAGGAAGCAGACGACGCCCGCGGCGACCTGGATCTCGTGCGGCGGGCCGGTCACCCCGACCACCAGGGCGATCGCGAAGAAGACCATGAAGAAGACCAGGTCCCGGTCGAGCGTCTCGACGTGCACGTCGAGGTGCTTGCCCTGGGGGCGCCGCTTGACGTAGGCGAGCGCGGAGATGCCGACGAGCGCCATCGCGATGGTGGCGAGCAGGAACGGCGCGCCGACGATGGCGCCGACGGCGACGTCGCCGGAGCCCTCGGCCGCGCCGATCAGAGCGACGATCGGGATCAGCGTCTCCGGCATCGCGGTGCCGACCGCGGCGAGGATCGAGCCCACCGCGCCCTCCCCGAGGTTGAGCTTGTGACCCAGCCACTCGATCGCGTTCGTGAAGAGCAACGCCCCGGTGAGGATCACGGCGAAGCTGATGAGCAGGAGCAGGTATTCCATGGCGGGGTCCGGTCTCTATTCGGTGTCGGGGTTTTTCCGGCCGGGCGTGAGACTGAACCGTATCCGGGCGGGCGGAAGGGCATTGCCGGGGTCGTCGACGGAAAGGGTCAGATCCAGCCTACGGATCACCCCGTCGTCCGCTCCCACGTACGCGTCGAACTCGGCCCCCGCGAGCGACTCCTCCAGATCGGCGGGCGCGCCGGCGCCAGTCAGGGCCCAGGCGTCGCGGCGGGCGCCCCGGAGCGCCTCGGCCAGTCCGGCCTCGTCGATCTCCCCCGAGACATGGTCGACCTTGGCACCGCCGATCTCGTCGCTTCCCTCGAGCTCGAGCCCTTCGACAAGGCCGCGCAGCCCGCCGCCGGACGACCCCAGCGCGTCTCCGATCTCGGCCATGACCTTTGGCTCGGCCCGGACCTCCTTGCTCTCGAGGATCCTGTCCTCGTAGCCGAGCGCCTGGACCGCCACCGTGCCTCCGCCCGGAGCGGAGACGAACCCGGCGAGGTTGGCGCGCGTGAGTGCCCGGTCCAGGACCTGGTCGGGGTCGGGTTCGTCACCACCGCAGCCCGTCGCGGCGAGTGCCAGCGCCGACAGAATGCTCACGACCAGGATGGTTCGTCGCCGTTCCAAGTCGGAGCAGGCTATACGCTCGCCGCTCCAATGCCACCGCGCACGATCCTCTACACCGGCAAGGGCGGCGTCGGAAAGACGAGCGTCGCCGCGGCGACGGCCCGTCGCTGCGCCGCATCGGGCAGCCGCACGGTGATCCTGTCGACGGACCCGGCCCACAGCCTGTCCGACTCGCTCGGGGTGGAGCTCGGCCCGGACCCGGTCGAGATCTCGGACGGCCTGTGGGGCCAGGAGGTGCTGGCCGAGGCGGAGATGCGACGCAACTGGGACCGGGTGTCGGCCTGGATGAGCGGCCTCCTCCAGAGCAAGGGGGTCGACCAGGTGCGGGCGGAGGAGTTGAGCGTCCCGCCGGGGCTCGACGAGCTCTTCTCGCTGCTCCAGATCAAGCGCCACTGGGACCGGGGCGAGTTCGATGCCGTGATCGTTGACTGCGCCCCGAGCGGCGAGACGCTTCGGCTGCTGGGGTACCCGGAGATCGCCCGCTGGTGGGTCCGCAAGGTCTTCCCCTGGAATCGAACCCTGCTCGGCAAGGCCGCTCCGATCGCGAGGGCGCTGGAGATCCCCCTGCCGGAGCCGGAGCTGATGGACGAGGTCGAGCATCTGATCCAGAACCTGTTGGCGATGGACGAGATCCTCCGGGACCACGATCACTGCTCGATCCGGCTGGTGATGAACCCGGACCGCATGGTCATCAACGAGGCCCGCCGCACGTTCACCCACCTCTGCCTGTTCGGCTACCTGACGGACGCGGTGATCGTCAACCGGGTCTTCCCCGACGACGTCGAGGATTCCTATTTCGCGGGCTGGCGGGAGCGCCAGGCGGCCCAGCTCGAGGCGGTCGAGGAGGGCTTCTCCCCCGTCCCCGTCCTGACGGCGAGATACTTCGACCGCGAGGTGATCGGGGGGGAGATGCACTCCCGGCTGGCCGAGGACCTCTACGGCGACATCGATCCCTCCGGCCTGCTCCATTCCGGGATGGCGAGGGAGGTATCGACCGAGGACGGCCGGACCGTGATCCGCATCAGGGCCCCGTTCACGGAGAAGGGCGACGTGAAGCTCCAGCAGGCCGGCGAGGAGCTCCTCGTGCGGGTGGGCGAGGCGCGGCGCACTATCATGCTGCCTTCCGGGCTGGCCAGACGCAGCCCGACGAGAGCATCGTTCGAGAACGAGACCCTGGAGATCGTCTTCGAGGACCCCAATGTCACCGAGGCCTGAACACACTCCGCAGCAGCCCGGCGCCGACCGCTTCTGGGGTCAGTTCTCCCAATCGCGGGCTGGGCGCTCGGGGTCGGGCGACGCCGACGATCCGTCGAGCCGGAGCGGCTCCGGGCGGGACGAGCCCGGCCACGACGTCCACTGTCTCGAGTGGTGCCCGATCTGCCGCTCCGCCGAGCTGTTCCGGACCACGGTCTCGCCGGAACTCCGCCAGCAGGCGGAGTCGATCCAACAGGAGGCGATGGGCGTCCTCAAGGCGTTCCTCGACGCCTACGCCGAGAAGGCCGCCGGCGGCCCGGGCACCGGGGCCGGAGGGCCGGCGCAGGACGAGCCCCCGCCCGATACGACCCGGGTGACCGAGATCCCCCTGGACTAGCCCGGCCAAGTTCGGCGGCCGGGACCCGGCGCCTGCTGCCAGGCGGCGACCCGCCACGCCACCGCCACCCCCCAGGGTGGCTGCAGTATTGGAGCGTATGCCGAGGTAATCGCAGCCACCCCCAGGGGTGCCGCCCCGTCGGGTCGCCACCAGGCCACAACTCGGGAGGTCCGGGTAGCCGCGGCGTCACCACCAGCGGGCTAGGGCAGCGGGATGTCCCAGCGCTCCATTCCGGCTTCCATCGCCTCGATCACCCGCTTCAGGACGGCGACGCGGGCGTAGCGCTTCGACTCGGCGGGGATGATCGTCCACGGGGCGTTCTCGGTCGAGGTCTCCTCGAACATCTCCTCGACCGCTTCCTCGTACTGGGGCCGCTTGCCGCGGTTCCTCCAGTCCTCCTCCGTGAGCTTCCACTGCTTGAGCGGGTCGTCGGCCCGGGCCTCGAATCGCTTCAGCTGCTCCTCATCCGAGAGGTGCATCCAGAACTTGATCAGGATCGTTCCCTCGTCCGTGAGGCCCTGTTCGAAGTTCCTGATCTCGCGGTACGAGCGCTTCCACTCATCCCGGGTCGCGAACTCCTCGACCCGTTCCACCAGGACGCGGCCGTACCAGGAGCGGTCGAAGACCGCCATGCCTCCCCACCCGGGCAGCTTGGGCCAGAAGCGCCAGAGGAAGTGGTGCCGCTTCTCGTCATCCGTCGGCGCGGCGAACTGCGCGACGCGGACGTGGCGGGGATCCATCGGGTAGACCAGCCGCTTGATCGCACCGCCCTTGCCGGAAGCGTCCCAGCCCTCGAAGAGGACGCAGACCGGTGGCCCGAGCCGACCCGAGCCGAGCTGGCCGCCGAGGGTGAGGCGGAGCGCGGCGACCCGGTCCTGGGCCTTCTTCAGCTTTTTCTCTCCCTTCTTGCGGTCGAAGGACAGAGAGAGGTCAACTTCGTCGAGGCGTCCCATTGACCTTGATTATGTCCGCCCCAGAGGACCGGTCGGCGTATTGTCCACGGCATGGCAGTCACCCCTCGAGACCTTCCCGATAGCCCCGCCGAAGTCGCCGACGCCCTCCGGGGCGCGTCGTACCTCGCCGACGACTCGACCGCGCTGATCGCCTTCCTGGCGCAGCGCCTCGGCAAGCCAGTCCTGGTCGAGGGACCGGCCGGCGTGGGCAAGACCGAGCTCGCCAAGGCCCTTTCCCGCTCGACCGGCCGGGAGCTGGTCCGGCTCCAGTGCTACGAGGGGCTCGACGAGGCGAAGGCGCTCTACGAGTGGAATTACCGCAAGCAACTGCTCCAGATCCAGGCGACCGCCACCGCCCGGGCCGAGGACGAATCCGGGCCGGTCGCGATGGGGGAGATCTTCACCGCGGAGTTCCTCCTGGAGCGGCCCCTGATGAGGGCCATCGCCAGCCCCGACCCGGTCGTCCTGCTGATCGACGAGATCGACAAGACGGACCAGGAGTTCGAGGCGATGCTGCTCGAGCTGCTCTCCGACTTCCAGATCACGATCCCCGAGATGGGTCGGATCGGGGCGACGACGCACCCCATCGTGCTGCTCACCTCGAACAACTCTCGCGAGCTGACCGAGGCGCTCAAGCGGCGCTGCCTCTACCTCTGGCTCGACTATCCCTCGCGGGAGCGCGAGGTCGAGATCATCCGCCTCCACGCCCCCGAGATCGACGAGCGACTCGCGGCGCGGCTGGTCGAGGTCGTGGACATGGTGCGGGAGCTCGACCTGAAGAAGCCGCCCTCGATCGCCGAGGCGATCGACTGGGCCCGGACCCTGATCCTGATGGGGGTCGACGACATCGACGAGAAGACCTTCCGCGAGTCGCTCTCCATCATCATCAAGCACCGCACCGACCTGGACCTGGTCGCGGAGAAGATCGTGCCCCGCCTCGGCCAGGCGGCGAACGGTTCGGCCTCCGGCAACGGGACCGGGTGATGCCCGAGACGCCTTCGGGAATGGCGGAGCAGCTCCTCGGGTTCTGCGAGGAGCTTCGGTCCGAGGGCGTAGCGATCGGCACGTCGGAGATCCAGGACGCCTTCCGGGCGCTCGAGATCGTCCCCTGGACCTCGGCGGTCGACTTCAAGGAGTCCCTGGCCACGACCGTGGCGAAGTCGCCGAAGGACCGGGAGATCTTCGACCTGGTCTTCGACCGCCACTTCTTCAGGGCGACCGAGGAGGCCGCCCTCGAGTACGCGCCGGACGGCGGCGAGGGCACGCGCGCCCGCCTGTCCGAGGAGGCCCGGGACGGGCTCGACATGGAGGCACTCGCGGAGGCGATCCGCGAGGCGATCGAGGCCGGCGACGAGTCGGCGATGAACGAGCTGGCCCGGCTGGCGATCGAGGCCTACGGCCGCCAGGGCGAGAGCAGCGGCGTGGTCGGGGTCGACATGCAGCGGATCAGGCGCGGCCTCGGGCTCTCCCCCTCCTCCGACTCCCAGGCAGACGGCGAGGGCGATCCCCTCGACCGCGACCAGATCGCGCGCTTCGAGCGCCAGCTGCGCCGCGAGCTGCAGCGCCAGCAGATCCAGCGGCAGGGCCAGCTGCCGCCCGCGCGGCCGCTCTCCGAGCTGAACCGGGCGCTGCCGATGCGCGGCGCCCAGGACCTGGCGGCCGTACACAAGGCGGTTGCGCAGATGAAGCGACGGCTTGCCACGCTCGGCCACGACCCCCGCGGCGCCAAGCGCGGACGCACGGTGGACGTGCGACGCACCATGCGCTCCTCGCTCGAGACCGGTGGGGTGCCGCTCAACCTGAAGTACCGTCCCCGGCGGCCGCGGAAGCCCGAGATCTACGTCCTCTGCGACGTCTCCACCTCGGTCAGCTCCGCCTCGACCTTCTTCCTCTCGGTCCTCCACGCGTTGCACGACTCGTTCCGGAAGCTGCGGAGCTTCGTCTTCATCGAGCGCATCTCCGAGGTGACCCACGTCTTCGAGGAGGAACGCGACTTCTCGGCGATCGCCGAGAAGATCACCTCGACCGGCGGGGTCGCCGACGTCTCCGGCTACACCGACTATGGCCGGGTCTGGACCGAGTTCCTGACCGACGTCTCGGCGGATCTCGGCCCCCGCTCGACGGTGATCGTGCTCGGCGACGCCCGGACCAACGGCCGGCCGCCGGCGGAGGACGTGTTCGCCCGGGTCGCCGACCGCGCCAACCGGACGTTCTGGCTGAACCCCGAGCCGGAGCTCTACTGGAACTACGGCGATTCGGTGATGAGCGCGTACACCCCGTTCTGCGACGGGGCGTTCGAGTGCTGGAAGACCGAGCACCTCGAGCGGTTCGTGGACGTCGTCGCCTCCGGCAAGGCCGACGCGGCGAGCTCCACCCAGAAGTACACCTCGGGCCACCGCTACTGACCGGTGGGCGCGAGGCGGATCAGGGTCCGGCTTCAGCCGCGGGCGTCGCGGAACGAGGTCAAGGGAGTCGCGGCCGGGCCGGACGGCGAGGACGTGCTGGTCTGCCGGGTCACGGCGCCACCCGTCGACGGCAAGGCGAACGCCGCCCTGATCAGGCTCCTGGCCGCCGAGTTCGGCGTGCCCAAGTCCCGCGTCCGGATCGTCCGGGGCGAGACGTCTCGGGACAAGCTGGTCGAACTCCCGGACTAGCCGCGCCGGGCGCGTCAGCGGAAGCTGACGCGCTTGACGGCCTTGGTCCGGTTGCCGGCGGCGTCGGTCGCCGTGACGACGAGCCGGGCTTGGGCCACGTGACGTTTCCGGAGGCGCTTCTTCAGGCCCTTGTTGACCCTCATGTGGATGCGCTTCCTGCCGGCCTTTCGCAGCGTGAGCTTCTTGCGCCCCAGGGTGACCTGACGGGAGCCCCGCCCCCGGGCCCGCCTCAGCGGCCCGATCAGCTTCGCCTCGACCTGGATCGGCGTGCTCTCGTCGCGGACCTCGAGCATGAACGGCTGTCCCTTGCGGATCAGGCCGCGGAGGGTCGGCTTGCCGAGGGTCCTCACCTTGAGCTTCGGCTTCTTGCGGTCGAGCGGTGGGTCGGGGTCCTTGCGGGTCTTGCGGAAGGGACCGCTGATCTCGTAGATGATCCCGTTGGCCATCGTCTCCCCGGGGAAGCGGGCCCTCTGCGAGGTGAAGTAGAGCCGGCTGCCGGTCGGGTCGAACACGGGTCCGGTCAGCTCGGAGCTGGAGTGCCCCTCGACCGACACCTCGCAGAACGCGGCCGCCTCTCCCTCGGCGGAGATGATGCAGACCTGCATCCCCTCGTCGCTGCTGCCGCCCGGGTCCTCGCACACATAGAGGTCGCCCGAGATCGGCGAGACGGTGACGTTGTCCGTGTCGTGGAGCGGCGCGTCGTCACCGAGCGCGACGCCGTCGTAGAGCACCTCGAGGTAGGTCGACTCCGGGTGGTAGGCGTACACGCGGTCGTCCTGCGTCGTCGCGAAGTAGACGGTCCCGTCGTCGAACCACATCCCCTCGCCCCGCCTGAACGTGGTCGCCTCATCCACCTGACGCCTCGTCGCGGTCTCCCCGGTGTACTGGGGATCGGGCAGCTCGACCCAATCGACCTTGCCGTCCTCGCGGACGACCGCCACGTCCAGCCGGCCCTCCGAGAGGTCGGGATAGTTCTTCGGGGTGAAGCGGTAGAGGCAGCCGTCGCCGACGTCCTCGGTCAGGTACGCCTGCTTGCCGACCGGATCGACGCAGCACGCCTCGTGCTTGAACACTCCCATCGCGGGCCGGGCGATCTGGTTCGACGAGACGCCGTCTACGGTGAACGGCTTCTTGCCCTCCGGGTCGCACTCGTAGACCTGGCCGCGCTCGACCTCCTCGCACGAGAGCCAGGTGCCCCAGGGAGTGACGCCGCCGGCGCAGTTGATCTGCGTGCCCTCGAGGATCCGATACGCGTCCGTGACGTTGAAGTCCTTGTCGAAGCGGATCGCGCCCGTGCCGGTCTCGTAGAAGTCGCCGTCGATCCCCGGAAGGTTGGGGGCCTCGCTGTTGGAGGTGAGGATGAAGCCGCCGTCCTTCATCTTGAAGGTGCCCATGCCGTCCGGGAGCGGGTGGAAGCGGTAGTTGCGTGGCCCGATGTTCGTGTTCGATCGGGCGAGGACCCGGGACGTGAATCCGGCCGGCAGCCGGAGCCCGTTCGCGTCGGGCGCGCCCAGCGGCCCGTAGGGGCCCTCGCCGATCCGGGCCGGCGCCCCCATCGCCTCGATCGCCCTGCCGAGCAGCCCTCCCGCGAACGCGAGCCCGCCGGCGGCGCCGGCCCCCGCGCGCAAGGCATCCCTACGGGTCAGACCGTTTGAAACGTCGGAACTCATCCCTCTCCCCTTCGTAGAACTCTCCCTACGGGGAGGGTACAGCCTGGGCTCGGGCGCGGTTAGCGCGGCTCCCAGGCGTCCTTGGAGTCGGCGAGCTCCCTCACCTTCTGGGGCAGCTCGCCGGAGACCAGGTCCTCGAGGCTGGTCGATTCCAGCACGTCGCGGAGACTCGCCCGGACGGCGATCCAGACGGTCTGGAGGCCGGACGCGCTGCCCTGGTACGTGATCGACTCCGGCGGAGCCGACTGGACGTGGGCGATCGGTCCCTCGACGGCGCGGATCACGTCGGCGATCGAGACCTCTTCGGCCGGCTTCGCGAGCCAGTATCCGCCCTTGGCCCCGCGCCGGGCACGGACGATGCCCGAGTGCTTGAGGTCGAGCAGGATGTGCTCCAGGAACTGGAGGGGGATGTCCTGCGAATCGGCCAGACGCTCGCCCTTCACCGGTCCGTCCGGAGAGGCAGCGAGCTCTGCCGCCGCGCGAACGGCGTAATCGGCCTTTGCGGAAACGCGCATGGGCCTAGTAAACCAGCCCCGTCGGGCAGGGGCGGTGAGCCGGTCGGGGACGGTCTGCGAATTTCGGGCGGGGGCCGCCGGGTCGCGCGGGGAACCGGAAGCCACGGACGTCTCGCGCGGGGATCATTCGCCCTCCGCGAGGGCCTGCCGGTCCCTCGCCTTCGCCTCTTCGGGTCGGAATCGCTCGTACCAGCGCGGTGCCATTAGGATCAGGACGAAGCCGAGCCCGGCCACGAACGCCGCGATCGGCCACACGATCGGGTCTCCCTTTTGGACCGTGAAGATCCCGGAAAGGATCAGCACGACCCCCAGCGCGATCCGGATCGCGTCCTGGTTGATCCTCCCCATCAGCGCGGCGCCGACCACGACCCCCGGGACCGAGCCCAGGAGGATGTTGCCGACCAGCCCGAGGTCCACGTTGCCGTGGCCGAAGTGGGCGATGCCCGCCGCCCAGAGGACGATCGCCGCGTGGAAGACGTCGGTCCCGACGACCCGCTTCGGGGCCAGCCGGAACACCGCGATCAGGAGCACCGCGATCACGGTGCCGG
>Ga0182737_1002578_pt1 | contig 14620 bp, 11 predicted proteins | sample eDN5th30CBELigOP_FD_128878 | JGI IMG/M metagenome (GOLD analysis project Ga0182737, IMG submission 128878) | Enriched Organic Plus compost microbial communities from Emeryville, California, USA - eDNA 5th pass 30_C BE-Lig OP (version 2) (version 2) ... | reverse complement strand
CGACGGAGCTTCTTTTAACCGCAAAGTCTGGTTCATGGGCCGCTGGATCACCCACGGCGACTGGTACCCGGATACAAAACTGCGACTGTTCCGTCGCCAAAAAGCCAGATGGGGCGGCAGTCCCGAGCATGACTATATCGAACTGGATGGCAAGAGCATCTGGCTGGGCGGCGACTTGCACCACTTCTCGTTTCCTTCCATCAATCGCTACATTGAGAAGATCAATGTGTTTGCTGATGTGTTCCTTGAACGTCAAAAATCCGCAGGCAAATCCTGGTCTCTGGCAACCAATGTTTTCCGCCCTTGGTGGCGCTTTTTCAGAGCCTATTTTATCCGCCGTGGATTCATGGATGGCTTTCCAGGTTTGTGGATTGCCGTGGCCACGGCGTTTTCCGCATTCATCCGTTACAGTCGCAAGTATGAGGATGAGGCAAACGCCCGCGTGCATTCCCCCTACTTAAATCATAAATCCGACAACTTGTTGTAACCCTCTTCGTCCGACCCGTTCGTTCACTTTTCCATTCATGCGCATTGCTTTGGTTTACCATCAGTTTGTCCCACGTGGGGGGCTCGAAGGCTACCTCATGGAATTTGCCTACCGGCTGGTCTCGTCGGGGCATCAGGTGCTCGTGGTCACGGCTGAAGCCCGGCCGGAGGTCATGAAGGAATTGAAACTGGAATCCCGCATCCTGCCAGTGGTAAAGGGAACGCCACTGTTGCGTATGTGGCAGTTTGAGCGCCTGGCTTCTCAGTTGACTCGGGAGGAACTGGGCGTGGACATCATTCTCGGCTTTGGTCGCACCACGACTCATGACCTGCATCGTGCCGGAGGTGGCTGCCATCACGTCTATTCGAAACTCCTGCCATTCTGGAAGCGTTGGTCCATCAAAAACCAGCTTGAATTGCAGCTTGAACGGGAACTGTACAGCTCAGGCAGGACAAAACTGTACGTGGTAAATTCCTCACAGGTGGCCTCGCAGTTAAACGCCGCTTATGGAACGCCGCTGGACAGGTTCCGCGTCATTCACACGGCTGTGGATACCGCCAGATTCAAGCCCGCGGACGACAGAACTTCTTTGCGGGCCAAAATCTGCGCCCAACTCAAGACAGACCCCGATCGTCCAGCTTTCCTGTTTGTTTCACTCAATCATCGCCGGAAGGGGTTGGATGCGCTGCTGCAAGCCTGGAAAGACGTGGATGCAGACCTCTGGGTGGTGGGAAAACCCTTTGATGCAAGATATCGTGTTCAAGTCGCCAGATGTGGTCTGGGAAATCGGGTGTTCGTCTTAAATGAACGGTCAGATATTGGCCTGCTCTATCAGGCAGCAGACTGGTTTGTTCACCCGACCCAGTACGATGCCTGTGCAAATACTGTGCTTCAGAGCATGGCAAGCGGACTGCCAGGACTCATTTCCATAAACGACGGTGCCATTGATTTTGTTCGCGACGGCGAAAATGGATTTCTCCTGACCCAACCGCAGAACGCGGGATTTCTGGCAGAACGATTGAATAATGCCCTCGCGTTGAGCGAAGCAGAACGTCAGCAACTCGGAAAGGCAGCAAGAGAAACCGTCTTACCCCTGACATGGGCGGCCCATCTTAAAAAATGGGATGATGTGATGGCTGAAGTCGTCTAGCAAGAGGGGAGGCAGCCAAAATCAGCAACAATCAGGCGTGACGATCTTGTCACAATTGCTCATTTGTGGGATGTTTACAGAATTGACACAATGGGAGCAACTAGATGTCTGCCATGTCCGATACCGATAAGCCCCTAATCCTGATCGTTGATGACGAAGAAGATGTACGTGAACTTGTGGGCATGAATCTCCGGAGAGCTGGGTTCTCCGTTGAAGAAGCTGCTGACGGTCTTCAAGCATTAAAGAAGGTGCGTGAGGTCAAGCCCAGCCTGGTCGTGCTGGATGTAATGATGCCGGGTCGCGATGGTTTGCAGGTATGCGAAGAGATGCGCATGCTGGAAAGCACCCGCCTTATTCCCGTACTTATGTTGACGGCCAAGGGGCAGACAGAGGATCGCATCACCGGTCTTGAACATGGCGCTGATGACTACCTGGCCAAGCCATTTAGCCCGCGTGAACTGGTGCTGCGTGTGCAGGCTCTTCTTCGCCGCGCCGGCCCGGTGGGGGATGGCACTGAACTGAAAGTCGGCCCTTTTGTTTTCGATCTTTCTTCCGTAAAGCTCACAGTTTCCGGCGAGCCGATGGAGTTGACTCTGCTTGAATTCAAGCTGCTGCATCTGCTGGCGAATCACGAGGATGAGGTGGTGGAACGTGATACGATCCTGCGTGAAGTATGGGGCTATTCTGAATCTGTAAGAACCCGCACCCTCGACACCCACGTGAAGCGCCTGCGCGAAAAACTTGGCGACTATGCAGACTGGGTGCAGACAGCACGCGGTTTCGGTTATATTTTTAAAGCGCCTTCAACCGTACCAGTGTAAACTTTTTCACTGGCATGACCGAGATCACAGTTTGCTCCATTATCCTCGCCGTTTTCTTCGGCATTCTGTGGCGTCGCAGCCGCATCCAGGTAAAGGGCATAGAAAGTGAAATGGCCCGCCAGAAACGGGATGAGGCCGTTTTCTTGCAACACTCCCAGCGTCGTGCAGAAATGCTGCACCGGCTCGTGGACGGCATTGATGACGGCCTCTTTATCGTCAGCAATGAGCAGACGATCATGTTTGCAAACCGGGGCGCACTGCGTTTTTTCCCACCCATCACCGAGCCAGTAGGACGCCAGTTTATTGAATGCGTCAAAGATCACCGCATTGCTGAGGTGGTCGCGAACGGTGCCAGATCAGGACAGCGTCTGCGTGAAGAGTTGCTGGTAACGGTATCTGGCGGCTCCCATGAAGGGAACGCAGAAAGAGTTTATTCTGTCGAAGCGGTGCCTCTGTCCAGCAGTGAACCAGCAGGATTGGATAGCGCCGTGCTGGTCATTCTTCGTGATGAAACACAGAAGCATCACCTGGAAAAAATCCGCAAAGACTTCGTCGCAAATGCCTCACACGAACTGCGGACGCCGCTCTCCATCATCATTGGCTACCTGGAAAACCTGAAAGAGGGGGACATTACCGATCAGGCAGAAATCCAGCGTGCCTTCACTTTGATGAAAAAACACGGCGATCGCCTTGCTTCAATCGTGGAAGACCTGCTCGTCATCAGCCGCATGGAGTCAGGCCAGGCAGATGCCCTGCGTCTGGAGGAATTCGACTTCCACGCCTGCGCTCAGGATGTCGTGCATCGCCTCAGTCCCATGGCTGCCACCGCAAAGGCAAAGATGTCTTTCCGCGTAGATACCGGGAATGATTCCGTCGTGTTCGGAGATCGTTTTTATTGGGATCAGGTGCTGTTTAATCTGGTCGGAAATGCGATCAAGGAAAACCAGGGTGGGGGGGTAAATGTCGCCGTCCGCCTTCACCAGGAAAAAGAACATTCTGTCATTGAGGTGCGTGATGACGGCGTAGGCATTCCTTTGGCGGACTTGCCCTTTGTCTTTAAGCGCTTTTATCGGGTGGCACGTCACCACTCTCAGGAGATCAAAGGCACAGGCCTGGGATTGTCCATTGTAAAAAGAGCAGTGGAGGCCCACCACGGCACCATCACCGTTCACAGCAAGCCAGGCGTCGAGACCGTCTTCACGATTCGTGTCCCCCGCAAGATCAAGGCAGATGCGGAGGCCGCATCGAAGGGTGCTGTTCTAATGTCCGACTCCCTGTAAGACCCCGCGCCGTAAAAAACAGCTCGCCAGGACGCCATTCGTTGGCACCTGATCTTCTCCATCAAAATACAACGGGGGAGCGCAACGGAGCCTGCCTCTCAAGCCTGTATATTTTATCAACAATCAACAGCGGAACCGAAAAATTGGACACCTGCTGTTACCATACGTGTTTCATTACGTTATCGAATAATACCCCCCGCAGTTAAAAATAGGAACCATGATTGAACCACTGTGGGCCTGCCTTCCGTAACCCGCCTGCATGCTGAAGGCATGCCGGAAATAAGACGGTGGTTGAGGGAACGAAGTGACCGACACCACCGGTAAACGCATAAAAAATGGCACCCTGAAAGGGTGCTGACAATGTGGCCTCGCCCACGATGTATCGAACCCTTCTTCCATCCCTTCAGGATCAGAGCTGCCTTAAAAAGGTCATGGTATAACACTCTCCATCGTTGAAGACCTGCCGTCACGATCCCACGCTTGGCACCTGGCCTCCGGCCATCAAAACCCTACGGTAGGGGAGCGCTGCGTCGGGCCCGAAATCATTCCCATCCAAATAACTCCACGGAGCTTTTCACCCACCATAACCAATAAAACGTCACCTATTAGCCCTATAAGTCCCAGGAGTCCCACCCGCGCCGGAGGCACGTCGCCAGTAGCCCCGCGGTGGAGATGGCGCAGCCATCGGGAACCCGGGGAAGTCGATCACACAAAAAACACAGCGCCCCGGAGGGTGCGCGAGCACACGTCTCAACTCCAAAGATCTCCCCTTAAACAAACCCCTCTCATCGGCGAAGCCAATCCCCATCTGTGGTTCCCCAATCCCACCCCGCCCGTCACTCCCTTTCTGTCATCTGTCATCTGATAGTCTGTCATCTTATCGTTAATCTTGTCCAGATTCGTCCCTTCACCCCAAGGCATACATCACGATCCCGAATCCTTGGCGCCCCTCATGACATCATTCCGCTCATGTCGGGTGTCTCAGGGCCGACAATGACCGCAACCAGGCAAAAAAAAGCCGCATGTACTCATGCGGCTTTCCTAAATACTTAATTCTGAAACGCTTCTCAGTGGGTATGGCGAATGTCACGGGCAGCGCCAGCGTACACAGCATCTTCACCGATATTCACGGCATGATCGCCTGCACGCTCAAGGAAACGGGCGATGAACACCAGATCAATGTAGTCTTTCAGACGGCCGGTGTCCTCCTCCATGCGGCGGGTGACGCGGGCAATGAATTCGTTCTGTTGCTGGTCAAGCTCGCGGTCACGGGCTTTCAGCCCCGTCGCCAGTTCCATGTCTTCTTCGGTGAAAGAGCGTACAGCGTCTTGCAGCAGGGAACTGGCCTGCGCATGTATGGGCTCTATCATGCGAGTTTCAGGGAGTTCCACACTTTGCAGAAGGCGGCGTCCACGACGGGCGATATTCACCGCCTGGTCGCTGATGCGTTCAAGATTGCTGGAAGCTTTCATGGCGCTGACCACGCGGCGCAGGTCTTGCGCCATCGGGGTGAATCGAGTCAGAATGGCAATGCCCTCTGCATCAATGGTTTTCTCAAGCTGGTCAGCTTGCTCGTCATCTGCAATGACCTGATTGCAGAGATCAAGATCACGCTGGATCAGACCCTTGACTGCGTCATTGAGATTTTGCGAGGTGACACTGGCCATTTTAAACAGGTTCTGGCGCAGCTGATTCAGTGCACTGTCAAAATTGGAGAGGATGTGGCGCGGTTCGTTCATGGGTTTGGAGCGCTAATGCTGAAGCGAGTCGTTACGACGAAACTCACTATGGACAGTCGCAGAGCAGCGGCGAACGGTCCGTTGTGACGTTTGCGTAACATACCCCTCATTTAACACGCTAATATGTCATTTTCGACACTTATCGAGTGCTTAATTCAGAGGATGTACGCCCTGCAGCTCGCGCAAGTTCTGCGGCGCGCGGGATTCGCGGGCCATACACAGGATGTTTTTCAAACTCAGAAAGTGAAAAATCCAGACGGTCACACCACGTCAGATCGCCATAGCTCCCGGGTAAATTAAATCGTAAAGGAATGCCAAGGAGGTCAGGAATCATTAATACAGCAAGGATGCAGGGTGTGTTAAAGAGTGACCTCTGCAATGCCTTCAGCAGTTCATCATTCAAGGTCTCAGGCGGCAGCCCTTCCCAGCCCGCAAATTCAAGAAGATTGTTCAGGTCGGTTCTAGCCTTGGAATCTGGCTCATCTTTCATCTTCGCCAGCCCCTGGTTGTAAATGGAAGCAAGCGGGGCGTGGTCATGATTACCGTAGGATATCAGGCTCAGGGGGCGAAAAAGGTCAGGAGGGTTAATGCTGCCATCCTCATTTTTCTCCAGGAGGGGAAATGTCAGGTTGGGCATTTGTAGGTCATCCAAGGCCTTGCGCATGTAGTCCGGCATCGCCCCCATGATCTCTGCGAACAGCTGCATTGGGCCTGCCGCCTCCTGCATAATGGCGATGATCTCTCGTCCCTGTAAATCGTTCATGCCTGAATGCAGCTTATCGTCATCCGGTGCAGGCACAAAGCGCGGCAGCCGTCCCCCTGTACGTTGCGCTGCCTCATGCTCGCTTAAAGTCGCAAACTGTGAGTGCTCCGAACCTCCTTGCCATGGAAACATGTAGGCTCGAAAATATCCTCGCAAATGATCAAGGCGGCAGATATGAAAAAATTGCGCCTCTGACTGGAGGCGTTTACGCAGCCATGTAAAATGGGTGGAACGATGATTCTCCCACCGATAAGGCGGTAGTCCCCAGTTTTGTCCCCAGGTTTCCGAATCCTTGTTCGTATCAAAATAGACTACAGGGCGGGTGCCCATGCTCCACTCGATATCAAACAGATCGCGATGGCTCCAGACATCGGCGCTGCTTTTTGATACGCCAAAACTCATTTCACCCATCAGCAGCACCCCGCATGCATCAGCATGGTCACGCACCGCTTTCCATTGTTTGCGGGCAACCCATTGCACATAATTTAACGCCCGACACAGGTGCTGTATTTGTCCTCCTTCATCATGTGACTCCAGCCATGTTCTGGCAGCGGCGGGTGAACGGTGTTCCGGCTGCCATTGTTCCCAGTGCGGGTTGTTTTCGTACTTCATGGCCAGTGCACGAAAAAGCACGTAGTCTGCTAGCCAGTCTTCTTCCTGCTTTTCAAACTGCTTCAGCTCTTCATGCGCTTCCGCCTCGTTTGATTGTCGAAATACATCATAGGCCTGAACTAGTGCATTGAGTTTTAAGGAGTGCACCAGCCGATGTTTCACGCTTCCTTCCCGCAACTGGCTTAGCCAGTTCTGCGGAAAAATTTCGTCCAGTATACCAGAGGTCAAACCCGGCGCCGCCGTCTCATCCAGCGTTAGCAGCGCAGGAGAAAGGGCCCTGGAGCTAATCGGGTTGTAAGGACTGTGATCTCCCACAGTATCGTGAATCGGAAGAATCTGTAACACCTCAAAACCATGACGAGCGCAAAACTCCACGGCTTCTCTCACCGCCCTGGTGTCTCCAATGCCATGGTCATCGTCTCTACGCAGGGCGAAAACAGGGATCAATAATCCAGCGGATTTTCGGGCAAGTAGGGATTCCATGAGTTATACGGTGAGTTAATACAAAGCAAAGACGGCGGTAACTCCAGTTACCGCCGTGGCTGTTTGTTAGAGTGTAATCGCAGGCGACTTCACTAAATCATCCTTGCTTATGATTTGCTCTCCAGGGATTTTACCGACTCATGGTGAGAGCGCAGCATCGGCAGCGTTTTGTCCACCCATGCTTTCAAATCCGCATCCTTGGTATCTTCAGAAGCCTCTTCATAATTGTCCACGCATTCGTCATGGGCTTCCTCCATGTGATTCAGGAATGCTTTGTCAAAGTCAGCCCCGGATTCTTTTTCCAGATCTTGAATGGTTTTTTCATCCTCAGGATCATTGGATACACTTAGCTCAATCCCTTTGGCCTTGGCCAGTCCTTCGATCTCGGTTTGGATCGTGTTGTGATGCTCCACCATTTTCTCGGCGAAGGCTTTCACTTCGGCGCTTTGGGCCTTCTTGGCTCCCAGTTCAGCCACTTTGATTTCAGCTTTGTTCTGCATGGCAGCCTTCTTCACAAACATGGAGTCCGCAGAGTTCAGCGCGCCTTTTTCCTCAGCGGCAGCAGTTCCGGGCATAACCCAGGCAGCTATCGCGAGCAGCAAAATTCCAGCAGAGCATTTGATCGAGGTTCTATGTTTCATGGTGTTTTGTTTTTTGGTTTGTATGTTTGGTCTTTTTGGGGGTGATTAAGATCTTCTATCTACACGGTGAAGAGCGCGAGGGAGCGCGAAGGCAGATGCACCTCTCCTTGCTCGTTTGCCGGGTTGACCTCAGCAGTGGCAAGTTTCAGGTTCCATATCTTTTGTTCGCATTCAGGAAGCACAAAGGTTGTATCTTCATAGTGACTGTTCATAAGAATCAGCACAGAGCGGCTTTGTCTTGGCTTGCCATCATCGTCCATCTCCTGAAGCGCCTTGGAGGGTAGCCACATGCCAAAGCAGCGAATGTATCCGGCATGCCAGTCATCATCATTCATTTCACGTCCCGCTGGATTCCACCAGATGACATCTCTGGGCAGTCCTTCACCAGGAGATTCGCCCGTCAGAAAATCTTTGCGTGCAAGCACATCTTCAGACATGCGAATTTGAATCGCCTTTTTGGTAAACTCAAAAATCTCCTGCTGTACGTCATCCCAGTCCCATGACAGCCAGCTCAGATCGTTGTCCTGACAGAAGGTGTTGTTGTTCCCGTGCTGTGTGTGCCAGCGTTCATCACCCGCCAGCAGCATCGGCACGCCCTGTGAGAAGAACAATGTCGCAATGAAGTTCTTCACTTGCCGTCTCCGCAGGTCATTAATACCCTGATCCTCAGTCTCGCCTTCAGCACCACAATTCCAGCTTTCGTTGTCATTTCCACCATCGCGATTTTCCTCGCCATTGGCTTCATTATGTTTGTCATTGTAACTGACAAGATCTCGCAGACAAAAACCGTCATGGGCGGTAATAAAATTAATGCTGGCGTGAGGCTGTCGGCCACTGTGATTGTAGAGGTCAGCGCTGCCGCTCAGGCGTTTGGCCAGTTCATTGGCACGATCCGTTCCCTTCCAGTATCGCCGCACTTCATCGCGATAACGCCCATTCCATTCTGCCCAGCCGGTCGGGAAGTTGCCCACCTGGTATCCGCCCATGCCAATGTCCCACGGTTCTGCGATCAGCTTCACAGTGGAGAGCACAGGGTCTTGTGCAATGGAATCAAAGAAAGAACTCAGCTTGTTCCAGCCATACAGCTCTCTTGCCAGTGCGCTGGCCAGATCAAAACGGAACCCGTCAACGTGCATCTCCGTAACCCAGTAACGAAGACTGTCCATCAGCAGGCGTAGTCCCGCAGGATGCTCCATGCTAAGTGTATTGCCGCAGCCGGTGAAATCTTCATAGTATCTCGGATGCTGTGGTGACAGACGGTAGTATGAGGCATTGTCTAATCCACGAAAACAGAGGGTGGGCCCACGTTCATTGCCTTCAGCCGTGTGATTGTACACCACATCCAGAATCACCTCGATCCCGGCAGCATGCAGGTTTTTCACCATGTGTTTGAACTCATTCAAGCCCTCATGCGGATCTCTGGTTGATGCATAAGTCGGCTCATACGCAAAATAGGACAGGGTATTGTAGCCCCAGTAGTTCGTTAACCCACGATCCACCAAAAATGAATCATCAAGGTGATGATGAATCGGCAGTAGTTCAATAGCGGTAATGCCCAGGTCTTTCAAATAGCCAATCGCTTCCTTGGAACCAAGGCCTGCATAAGTGCCACGAATATGTTCTGGCAGTCTGCTTAGCTTTTTTGTGAACCCTTTGACATGGGCTTCATAGATCACAGTGCGATGCCATGGCGTTTGTGGGCTGGTATCTCCATCCCAGTCAAAATGGCTGTCTATCACCATTCCAAGCGGCGCGACGGCGGCTGAATCCTCATCATTAAAAGTCAGATCTGCTCCTGGATCTTCCAGTATATAGCCAAATATTGAAGACGTCGTCTTTTCAAGCTCTCGACCTATGGCTCTCGCATAAGGATCAAGAAGCACTTTGTGCGGATTGAAGCGATGTCCCTCTGCAGGTTCATAGACGCCATGAGCACGATATCCATAAAGCTGCCCAGCCTTTATCCCGGCAATGTGCCCATGCCAGACATGATTCGTACACTCGGGCAGGGGAACGCGTGTTTCGTTGCCATTGTCATCAAAAAGGCACAGTTCAATTTTGGAGGCATGCGCAGAGAATACGGCAAAATTAATACCGTCGTTATCAGGAGTTGAGCCGAGCGGGTAGGGGAGTCCAGGTCGAACGGCAGGTATGGAATTCATAAAGTGGTTGTGACATTGTTACTCTATACAGTGCAGTGACAGTTCCAATCAGGGGCGGCCTGTGTCACTGCATCAGGCAGCCTCCTGATGTCACAGCGTATCAGCGCTCGCTTTGGATGTATGCGAGCGGTTGATTTCTTAATTTAACCCCGATCCCGCCAGTTCTTGATGCATTCTCTCCAGATAAGAGCGGGCACGTGTCGCCCTGCTCAAAGCTTCTTCTATGGGCTCACCATCTGCGCCAGAGAGTTCAAGAATCAGTGAGCCGTTAAAATGACACCTATCTAGCTCTGAAAGCACTGTCCGCCAGTCAATATCCCCGTCGCCAGGAGGCAAATGGTCATCCCTGTTTCTGCGGTTATCATTCACATGCAGCATTTTCAGGTGACCGGATAGAGTATGAATTGCATCCGGCAGTTCGCCGGCAAGATGGGCATGACCCGTATCCAGACAGGCCCCTACACTTACATGTCTGATCTCGGCCAAAAGATACATCATATCACTCATGTGACCAAACAGCAGATGCGGAAGCATGTTTTCAAACAATAACTGCACCCCCAGCTCTGCGCAGTGTGAGGCCACTTGATTCAGCCCTTCCGCGGCAAATGACATGTGGCTGATAAATTCATGAGAAGGAGGTTTGCCGGCCCTTTCAGGACCAGGATGTAGAACCACATAACGAACGCCCATTTCCGCAGCCGCTCTACAGGCCGTCATCAGTTCCTCGATCGCACGCCGCCGTACGTTCTCATCAAAAGATGTAATATCTATGTGATCCGCAAATGGAGCATGAAAAGAAAAAGGCGCCATGTCCAGGTCGCGAATACACTGACCCGCCCGCCTGACATCACTTTCATTGTGATAGTCCAGATGCATGGGGAATGAACAGATTTCAATCTCTCTAAAACCCTGGGAGCGTATCGCTTCCAGCACCTCAAAAATAGGTCGCCTGTAAAAGCACCCGGTCGAAAGTCCAATAGGCCAGTGATTCATAACCTTTGCTGGGTAAGTAGTTTATCTCTAAGCGGCTCCAGACATGCGCCCGCGTCAGGGGGGTGCATGCAGAAACCTTTCTCCAGTGTGGATACACAGTTAAAGTCCACCAGTCTGTCTAATCCGGTTGAATAAAGCCCGGAAAACACACGGACATAAAAATCTGCCCGCGTACCAGCCTCATAGTCCTGCCAGCTTATTCCCCAGCCATGTCCAGGGTTCTCAAAAATGGAGCGAATAAAGCCAGCAATATGTCGCGGATGCCATCCATGCGCCATCAATGTGCGTGTGACGAGCTGCATGCCAGCCGGTTTGAGCAGCCGGTCATTTGGCTGCACAACAATATCTCTAACACAGGGTGGAAACAGGGTCAGTGGAGCCTTGTGATAAGTGTCAGCCCAGCGCTCCGGAGGATCATGAAGGGTGGAATAAAAATACTCATGAAAAGTTCTGAGGCGGGACGCCTCATACTCATGAAAAAGAACCCGCGTACCTTCCGTCTGATCAGGGATTCTTACACAGGCTCTGCGTGCTAATTCGCGCACTTCATCATCCCCCTTCCGAATCTCCAGGGCGCCTTTGTAGTCCATTTCATACAACGGTATCGCCCGCAGGGCGGGGCAGCTTCCGTGCAGACCCAGATCGTCCGTAATATTCTTAAATCCAGGTTTGTGATAATTGGAAAACGGCATGCGAACCATGCGCGTTTGCAGGGGATCGCCATACTCAGAGATATCAATGGAAATCATCTCACGTTTTCCTTCATGACTCGGCCCCACATTTACGGCGGTGATCTCCACAGGTATCTCCACTTGACCTGCCGCTTCTGCTTTAATGCAGTGCGCCATGTATTCCAGCAGCAACGCTATTCCCCCGAACGCCTGCTGCATCTCTTGAGTGATGCGTCCCTGCAAAAAAGCCGGCACCCGATCATGACAGATGTTTGTCAACTCGGGAGCCGGACCTAGCAGGGTAAGCTTCGCGGCAAGAGGATCACTCTTGCGCACTCGCCATACAAAATGATGTCCCTGACCCGTAACAATATGCAAAGGCCGTATGCCCCATCGTAACAGAAGTGTTTCAATGATTCTTACAACAGGTTCCTGAAGCTCAAATGTTCTGGCAGGATCAAGATAAACATCCGCAGGTGAATCAAAATTAACGTACTCAATATCCAGATGCAGCAGCAAGGAATCCTGATCTGCAAGTGAACGGCAAACATCATAGCCCTGTTCAAGCAGCGCGTTCAGTTCTGAGGGAAGATAAAGGAACCTTTGATCATATTGCCTGCCGTCGGAGGAGGTAATATAAACAGCGGTGGCGCTCTCAAGAGAGTCGCCACCCATAAACTCAGTTAGCCGTTTTTGCACAGCGGGGTCGGCATAAAAACCATCCATACCATGCATCAGACTACGGGGTTTTAATGAGGTTCAGGCAGCACATGCGTGGCAGCATCACCTCAGTGATTATTTAAATTTAATTAGGGATTTTTGAGAATCTCATCAATCTCCGCACGGGTTTTGCCCAGGCGCTGCTGAAGCCTTCCATACAGCTCCTCTTCCTTGCCTTCCTGATAAAGAAGATCGTCGTCAGTCAGGTCAGCAAAGCGCTGTTTAAGTTTACCCTTCACCTCATTCCAGTTACCCTTCCAGGCTAAAGACTCAGGGGAGGCTGTAAGATTTTCACTGACCTCTTCACGAACTTCAGCCGCCTTCTCGCGAACCTCTTGGGCTTCTTCACGAGTTTCCTCACGTGCCTCTTCGACGCGACTCTCACGGCAGCTCATTAGAAAAGCCGCAGCCAGCAGGGGTAGTAAAAGATAGGTTTTTTTCATAACATCAAGAAGTAAGGTTTTGCGGAGGTCAAATCTGCCCCCATGTTTGCGCGATACATCAGGGATTCGAAGTTTGCGCAACCTATGGTCGTATAAGGTCTTATCCCTGCAGCAATGACTGGCCTCCATCAATGTAGATCTCCGTTCCCGTGATGTGGTTCGAGGCATCTGAAGCCAGAAACCAGACAAGCTGCGCGACCTGACCCGCGGTGCCAGAATCTCCATCATTGATAGGCACCATGCCATCGGGAAAATCCACCGTCAGCCTCTTGTCTTTAAGGTCACGTCGCTCGGTCGAATCATCAATCTTGCTTTCAATGGCGCCCGGGCAGATGACGTTTACACGGATCTTTGATGAGGCCAGCTCCAGCGCCAGCATCTTGGTCAGGGCAACCTGACCCGCCTTGGAGCAGGCGTAGGCTGTCGCGCCCGTATTGCTAAACATGCGCGTGCCGTTCACAGAAGAAGTGACAATGATTGAGCCCCCCGTTTTTTTCATGTGAGGCACAGCGTGTTTGATGGTTAAGAAAGTTCCCTTGAGATTGATGTTAAGAGTCTTGTCCCACTCCGTTTCCTCCATCTTCTCAAGCGGAGCCCAGACTCCGTTGATGCCTGCGTTTGCATGCAGAATATCCAGCCTGCCCCATTGAGCCAGGGTCGTTTCAATCGCATCACAGATTTGCTCCGACTTAGAAATGTCCGCTGCAAGTGCAATGGCTTTGCCGCCATGATGCATGATCTCCCTACAGGTTTCTTCCACGTCTTCAAGAGTTCTGCTTACCACCGCCACGAAGGCGCCACTGTAACCCAGCGCTTTTGCTGAAGCTTTGCCCAGCCCGGACCCAGCTCCAGTAACCAGTGCTACACGCCCTTCCAGAGAGTCTTTTGGGATCTTCATGCCTGCGAAAAATCAGAGATTCAGGAGCTTGTCATTCGCGCTCCCAGCTTCACTTGATCGCTCTTCAGCGCTCCTGTGGATGTCAAAACCCTTCTGTTAATTATCCCCGCAGTCGTGCGCTCTGCACAGTCAACAAAAGGCGTGGAATTGTTTCTTTTTAATCATTGATGGATAGCTTAACCACCGCTATCTCAAAAACACGTGAATATTCTATGAGTCATCTGCCACCTCAGGGAGTCACTGCGGACTCCAGGCCAGAGCATGCCCATTTGAACCCGGAAGCGCCTGCTCTTCCCGCTTTCAGTGAGGCCATAAAATACTGGCTTAAACTTGGCTTCATCAGCTTCGGCGGACCTGCAGGGCAGATCGCAGTGATGCATCGTGAACTTGTGGAAAAGCGCCGCTGGATATCAGACAGCCACTTTCTGCACGCTCTAAACTTTTGTATGCTGCTGCCAGGACCTGAAGCGCAACAATTAGCCACCTATCTGGGCTGGAGGCTGCACGGAATTAAAGGAGGGTTGGCTGCGGGCCTGCTCTTCATTCTGCCCGCAGTCTTTATCATGTACCTGCTCGGCTGGCTGTATGTTACAGGAGGTCATGTACCGTGGCTAAATGGCATCTTTTACGGATTACAGTGCGCCGTCGTCGCAGTGGTCGTTTCTGCGCTGATACGGATTGCAAAAAAGGCCCTCAAAACTTCAGCCATGTGGCTAGTGGCGGCATTGGCATTCGCCGCTATTTTTGTGTTCGGGGT
>Ga0182737_1002572_pt1 | contig 14646 bp, 15 predicted proteins | sample eDN5th30CBELigOP_FD_128878 | JGI IMG/M metagenome (GOLD analysis project Ga0182737, IMG submission 128878) | Enriched Organic Plus compost microbial communities from Emeryville, California, USA - eDNA 5th pass 30_C BE-Lig OP (version 2) (version 2) ... | reverse complement strand
GAGTTGTATATCCTGCTCGGCAAGCGGGTTAAGGCGACGATCCGCCAATTGGGTTACCCCACAAAGAATGCGCTGAGAAACTGGTATCGCGAATACCAGCAGCATCAAGACCTGCGTGTTGGTTGTGTGGCTCGCGCACCGGAGTTTTCTGAAGCCCAGAAGCAGGCGGCGCTTGAACACTACCGCACTCACGATCGCTGTATCTCTGCGACGATGAGGGCGTTGGGCTATCCGCCCAAAAGCTTTGATAGCCATGGCACTGACAGGGCCAATGTCTGGAGCGGTTTGTAGGCGTAGCGCCTCCGGATCACGTTTCGCTTCTTCCTTCATCTGTCGCTCGACAACAGCAATCTTCGTATTACAGCTTTGGAGCTGATCGATAAGTAGACGTTCGAGTTCCACGACCAGCAAAGGCAATTGCGTATCGTGATCTTCGATCTCGCGTTAAAGTCTGCGCACAAAGGTGAGACCGGCCGGAACGACAATGCCATATTCCATCAATTGGCCACGCAAAACATTGATGATCTGGTTCCTTTGACGAACCAGAATATCTCGTGTCTTAAAGACCATTGCCCTTGACCGCTGTTCCGCAGACTTAACCGGAACGTAACGCATCGTTGGCCGGGTGGCCGTTTCAATAATGGCTTCTGCGTCAGCAGCATCATTCTTGTGTCTTTTGACGAAGGGCTTCCAGCGTCTACCGCTTCAATAACCTCGACTGCGGTCAATCTCACCCATAAGAGTTTCGCCCTTCTGCAGCCTTTGCAGGTTTTCAACAAGTATGTCAGCCGCCCCATGGCTGTCAGTTACACATGCGATGTGTGGGGTAACGATCACCTTTGGATGCGACCAGAGGGGATGTCCTGACGGGAGCGGTTCAGGTGCGGTTACGTCGATGAAGGCCGACGAGAGCTGGCCATTATCGAGAGCTGCAAGAAGCGCGTTGTAATCCGTATGCGGTCCGCGACCAACCAGAACCACGCTTGCACCCGTCGGCAGACGCGCAATAAACTCAGCATTGATCAAGCCTTCCGTTTCCGCCGTGAGCGGCAGAAGGCAGACGAGTATATCTGTTTGCGCAGCAAATGCCTGAAGCCCATCCGCGCCGGAGAAACACCGTACGTTCTCAATATTCTTCTCGCTTCGGCTCCAGCCGGACAATGGGAAACCGAAAGGCCTGAGCGCTGTCAACGCAGCTTGTCCCAGATATCCAAGCCCCATTACACCCACCCGGCGACGGCGTGCGCTTGGCTGAGGTAAGGTTTGCCAGATCTCGTTACGGCTTTGTTCCAGATAGACGGGCAATTGGCGGAATAGGGACAGCACGGCGAGTGTAACATATTCTTGCATCATCCGTGCAAGACCTGGCTCGGTCATACGGACGATGCGAACTTGAGAGGGAATATCTGTCTCTAGAAACTGCTCTACTCCTGCCCCGCTTGAGAAGATGATCTCAAGTGCAGGGAAGCGATCCTTCAATCCCTCAGGAGCCTGCCAGCACAGCAAATGACGCACCCTTGCCGCAGCTTCGGCATCCAAATCGCCGGATAGAAACTCCACTTCCGGCAGTTCGCGCGCAAATACGTCGCGGATCGCCCCGGTGCGTGCCGCATCCAGGTAACAATAGAAAGCCATAGCGCCTCCCCCTGCGTGACACGCAGCGCATGTCACGCATCAATATAAGTCAATGATTGAGAACTCGGCGCAGGAAGTCCTGCGTGCGCGGATGCTGGGGTGCGCCGAGCACTTCCTTTGCCTTACCCTGTTCAACGATGACGCCGCCATCAAGAAAAAGCACCCGATCAGCCACATCGCGGGCAAAACCCATTTCATGTGTCACGACCAGCATTGTGAGTCCTTCGTCAGCAAGACTGCGCATGACATCAAGCACGTCGCCAACCAGTTCGGGATCAAGCGCAGACGTCGGCTCATCGAACAGGATCGCCTGCGGTCTCATGGCCAAGGCACGGGCAATCGCAACACGCTGCATCTGGCCACCGGAAAGCTGGCCGGGATAATGGTTGGCGCGGTCTCCCAGACCGACGCGCTGAAGCAGGTGCTCGCCATATTTTCGAGCCTCGGCAGGTTTTTCGCCTTTGACGTAAACAGGTCCCTCAATGACATTCTCAAGCGCGGTTCGATGGGGAAACAGGTTAAACCGCTGGAACACCATCGCCATCCGTGTGCGAAGATCGCGGATCGAGCGATCCTTCGCGTCAACCCGCTGACCTTCGATCAGAATGTCGCCGCCCTGATAGGTTTCGAGCCCATTCAAGCAGCGCAGCATTGTCGACTTTCCTGATCCCGAGGGGCCAATCAGACAGACGACTTCCCCCTTCTGTACCTCAGCGCTGATGCCCTTGAGAACCTGAAGCGGACCATAGGATTTGGTGACGTTCTTTATTTCAATCATCGCCATGGTCAGTGTCCGTTTCTTTTACCAAAAAGCTTTTCAAGACGCCCGACAGCCATCATCAGCGGCAAGCTCAGGCAGAGATAGAACATGGCAACCAGCGTATAGACGCTCATGTTTTTGAAGGTCGAAGCAGCGAGCAACTGGCCTTGCAAGGTCAGTTCGGCGACCGTGATGGCCGATGCCTGCGAACTGTCCTTCAAAAGCATAACCATGATGTTGCCGTAAGGTGGCAGGATCACACGAACTGCTTGCGGCAGGATCACGCGGCGCATCGTCATGAACCAACCCATACCGATGGATTGTGCGGCTTCCGTCTGCCCATGATCGATAGCTTCGATACCAGCGCGAAAATTCTCTGCCTGATAGGCCGAATAGGCAATGCCGAGGCCGATGATGCCAGCCTGAAGAGCGGAAAGCGCAATGCCGAATTCCGGTAGAACGAAGTAGATATAGAACAGCTGCACCAGGATAGGAATGCCACGAATGACGTTGACGATAGCTCCGGCAATAGCCGACAGCCAGCGGATTCCCGACACCCGCATCAGCGCCCAGACAAGCCCTAGAAGGGTCGAAAGGACAAGGGAGCCCAAGGTCACGAGAAGCGTGTATTTCACGCCTTCCAGCAAGATCGGGAAGAACTCGCGGATGTCCATGAGAAAGTTTTGCATTGGCTTTGACTCTATTTATTTGGCGCGATCAAACGGGGATGAGGCCCTGTGGCCGGTAGGCCCCGTTTCGCGCGCTGACCGGAAAGCATGAAGAGCTTCTCCCTGGACGCACGCGTGGAGCACACCTGAAATTTCGAGCATGGGGGTCGATCCCCATGCTCGCACTGGAATTATTTCAGTCCGTATTTTGCAAGAATTTTCTGAAGCGTGCCGTCCGATTTGATGCGGGCGATGGCTGCATTGATCTTGGGCATGCGTTCGTCACCCTTGCGCAGGGCCAGACCAAACTCTCCGCCAGCCGAAGCCTCATAGCTCTCGACCATCTTCACCTTGGGGAACCGGCCCTGAGAGAGGTAATAGGCAGCCATTGGCCCATCCCCAAAACCGGCGTCGATACGCCCGGCATTCACGTCGGCAATGATATCGGGAATGCCCTTGTAGACCTTGACCTCACTGAACAGACCGCTCTTCTTGAACAAATCAACGAAGGTGGTCCCCACCTGTACGCCGACGGTTTTACCCTTGAGATCCGCATAGGTCTTGTATGCAGTATCATCCGAAACCGGTACGAAGACGCCTTCGCCGTAGCCATAAACCGGATCGGAAAAGTCCACGACTTTTGCACGTTCTTCGGTGATGAACATTGCCGAAGCGATCATATCGATCTTGTTCGCGGTGAGCGACGGCACGAGCGCCGAAAACTGCACGGCCTCGAATTCCGCCTTGATACCGATATCAGGTTCAATCGCCTTGACCACATCGATCAATACGCCGTCCATAGCCTTGGTTTGCGTGTTCACAAAAGTAAACGGCAAACCGGTGGGCGAAGAGCCAACTTTGACAATTTCCTGGGCCAGGGCGGGCATCGCACTCCCCAAGACGACCGCCATAGCTGCCAAACCGAAAATTTTCTTGAGACGCATGGCATTCTCCTTCCTAAATGCAGCGATAAGCCTGTTATTCATAACGCCGGTTGTGAAACCGCGTTTGATAAAGTGAAATTCGTTGTGACTAGCGTTTGCGTTGCGGCTTCTCATTTGTGGCCACCCAGGGAACCCGAATTGTTTCTCGATGCCCGTTCAGCGGCTGCTGTCGCTTCCAACTTGCGATCCTTCCGTTCAAGGTCGGCAAAAACCAGCGGCATGAACCAGGCATTTCCGCGCCATGTCGGCACAAACTGCGGCGGACGGAAATCGAAACTGCTCTCGCTGTTCGGCACACCCAGTATTTTCTGCGCGACCTTGAAGCCGAGCCATGGTGCCCAGACGACACCTGAGCCACAGAAGCCGGTTGCATAGTGCACCGCCCCATGCTGAAAAATTCGCGGCACCATATCCCGGTTCATGGCCACATAGCCGAACCAGCTATGCGAGATACTGACACCTTCCAGCTGCGGGAAAACCTTGCACATTTCTGTATAGTTACGCTGCGTAGCGCTTTCCGGATTACCCCGGCTCGTTACATCGCGACCACCAAACAAAATGCGCCGTCCATCCGGTGACGGACGGAAATAGTAAGTCATCGCGCGCGTGTCGGTGAGCATTTTCAAACCCGGCACCAAGTCGCGTACTCGTTCCTCGCCCAGATCTTCTGTTGCGATGATTCGCGAACGCAACGGCACCAATCGCTGACGCAACCAGCGGTCCGAATGATCAGTATAACCGTTTGTGCAAACAAGAACGTCACGCGCTTGAACGCGACCACGCGCCGTAATTACCGTTTTCGTATCAGTGGTTTGGTCGATACCTTCTACGCGACATTCGGCGTGGATCAACACGCCTTCAGCCAGCGCCAGCCGCACCAGTTCCGCATGGAACTTCGCTGGATGAAGGCCTCCAATATCCATACGCACGCTGCCGCCCGCATAGAGGTCCGTCGCAATATGTTGGTGAACCTGGTTAAGGGGAACCGCATAGGATTCGACACCCGTTGCACGCTGGATAGCTTCTGCGGTTCGAGCCATGGCGTCATATTCTGCGCGCGTCATCGCGCCGCTAAATCGGCCCACGAGCTTGAAATCCGCGTCTATATCTTCGTTAGCCAGAAAATCGATCATGAAGCGGCGCGCTTCATGACCTTCGGCGGCAATCTTTACTGCCCGTTCCATACCAAATTTGCGGATCAGGGTCTTGTCATCGGGACGAATATTGCCACTGGTAAAGCCACCATTGCGACTGGAAGCACCAAAGCCCAGTTGTTCCCGCTCAAAAACCTGAACCTTTCGTCCTGCTCGCGCAAGATGAAGGGCAGCGCAAAGTCCCGCATAGCCCGCACCAACGATGACTACATCGCAATTCGGCTCAATTGCACGCGGCCCAGCGCTTTGCGGCGGGGCTGCTTCCCACCAGTAGGGCGTATCCTTGTGAGCCATTTCTGATATGTCCCCTCCATGTTTTGGATGGATTTTGTTTTTAGTTTATTGAATGTCTGGCAAATATGAAGCAGAATAATGAAAACTAATCAACCCCGATTCATTCCAGTTCGTAGCGAGAGCCATTAAAGGATGCCAAAAGTGAACAAGGCAGAGATATCCCGGACCGCCCCTGTCAGCGAACCCACACCGAACGATGCGGGGGATATCGGAGCGCGTATCCGTACGCGCAGGCAGACGCTGGGCCTCACCCTCGGCTATCTCTCGGAAGTGTCGGGTCTGTCGACCGGGGCGCTGTCCCAGATCGAACGCGGCCTCGTCTCGCCAACGGTGCGCACCCTCTATACGATTGCCGATGTGCTCTCCATGAGCCCAGCTCAGCTCATTGACCCACAAGGGTTCGCAGCAGCAGCTCGCGCCAATCCCTATGTATTGCGTGCAGGCGAACAGCCTGAAGTGCTGAACGCTGGCGGCGTCATCAAACACCGCGCTTCACCTGAACTCATCGAAACCATGAAATCTTTCGCAGTGCGGATCATTCCGGGCGGGAGTTCCGGTGAGGAGTGCTACACGCATTCCGGCGAGGAACTGGGTTATATCATTTCGGGCAGTTTCACGTTGCAGATTGAAGATGCTCAGTATCTGCTTTCGGCAGGGGACGGATTTGCCCTGCCTTCAACGACTCGCCACAGATTCTTCAATAACGGTGAAGCGGAAGCTTTCGTTCTCTGGGTGAACAAGCCCGAGTAAAATCACCTGTGGCAGGCGGAAAAAACGCTGGAGAAAGATGAAAATGGCAAGCAGTCCGGAGAGCTTCTCGCGCTCGCTATGGTGGAACGCAGCTGGGGAAGCAAAGCCGAGCCATCCCAAACTGAATGGCGTGCACGAAGCGGACGTGGTTATCGTCGGCGGCGGCTTTACAGGCCTTTCAAGCGCATTGTTTCTTGCCGAGCGCGGCAAGACGGTGGCGGTCCTTGAGGCGCGTCATATCGGTTTCGGTGCATCTGGACGCAATGGCGGACAGGTGATCCCCGGCTTGAAGCATGACCCCGAAGATCTTCTTGCAACCTATGGGCCTGAGCACGGCAAGCGCATGATCGATCTCGTCGGCGGCGTAGGTGATCTTGTCTTCGACCTTGTGCGTAAACATGATATCCAGTGCTCACCCGTTCGTGCCGGTTGGATTCAAGCCGCGCATTCCCAGTTCGCAACCGCCGCCGTTCACAAACGCGCCCGACAATGGCAGGCACAGGGTGTCGAAGTCGAGATCTTGGACCGCTCGCAGATTGCCAGGCTTTCCGGCACGGAACGCTATTTCGGTGGATGGCGCGATCCACGCGCCGGTTCCTTGCAACCGCTGGATTATGCCCGCGGGCTCGCCCGCGCCGGCTCGACGCGCGGCGTTCAGATTTTTGAAGATTCGTCCGTTACTTCTCTCACGCACGAAAACGGCGACTGGATTGCGAATACCTCGAATGGGGCAGTTCGCGCACGCGAAGCCCTCATCGCCACAAACGCCTACACGGACAATCTTTTACCGGGTCTCGCCCAAAGCATTCTTCCCGTGCAAAGCATGCTGATAGCGACAGAACCACTTTCAGAAGAGCAGCGGCGAGAAATCATGCCGGGAGGTGTGGTTCTGTCTGAAACGCGCAAGATCGCTTTTTATATGCGCCAATCAGAAGACGGGCGTTTTCTCATTGGGGGACGCGGTGCCGTCGGGATGAACGAAAAGAAAGCACTGATGGAAGCGCTAAAAGCTGGAATGGTGAGGCTGTTTCCGCAACTGGATGGTGTTGGCATAGACTACCACTGGTCCGGCCACGTGGCACTGACCATGGATGGCCTGCCCCATCTTCATAATCCCGCCCCAGGTTTGCATGCCATGCTTGGCTATAATGGCCGTGGCGTAGCCATGGCGACCGCTTTTGGCAAAATGTATGCCGAATACATCGCCGAAGGTCGCCCCATGGTTTATCCGACCACTCAGATTCCGCGCCTTGCCTGGCATGCGATCCGTAAGCCTGTCATGGACCTTGGCATCCGCTGGTACTGGATCAAGGACAGCCTTGGCTTCGCATCGAAATAAATCCTATGCAGAAAGATTTTAACTTGCTGAGAAACGTAATCAATCTGGGCGTTGCGCCTTCATGCGCCTCCGATCTGGAAGCAGCTTTCCAAGCTATCACTCTGGATGGACAGTCTACTGAACCTTTCGGCGTCGGACGCGCAGTTCTTTCGGGAGAGGGACAAGACGTAAAGAGCCTATTCCCGTCTATCGTGATGCTTCGTGACGGCGCTTTGACACTTATAGACCGCGACGGTTGCGAAATCGTGTTGGCCAAGGGTGAGGCCGCTAGCCTACCTGGCTGCACATTCTCATGGAAGGCACGGGCAGCGGATTGCGTAATCCTCACGATTCATGAGGAGAACGCACCAGCATCATTCACTAAACTTGACCTTGACCATCCTATGGCGACCGGTGGCGCACCCAATGCAGCACTGCTCACCACGCCCGCTCCGACGACCTACCGTCATGAATTCCAGAGTGATGATCCGCTTGCCTGGGGCATATGGGCTACTACGCCTTATGCCCGCCACCCTATCACCTATTCCTTCTCCGAACTGATGATGCTGCGCAAGGGTGAGGTTACCTTATCCAACCCTGACGAAGGAAGCGTGACGTTTGTGGCAGGCGACATTTTCATTATTCGCCCTGGCGCTGTAGCGGCATGGGACAATCCGAGCGACTTACATAAATTCTGGATTGTTCACAGCGAGAAGTAATCGTGCATCGTTAGGCTTCTGGCTTTCACGGATTAGGCGCATGCATCGGCAAAAGGGGCAAATGAGCAATTAACGCCTATGGTGTGGTGGTGCTCTCATCAAGACTAAAAGGAATTCCTTTGATTAGGGATCAGAACAAGATCTGCCCCACACACAGGTTGCGGAGACTGAACCGGCATCTTAGGCCGTGGTCTCATAAATAGGCTAGCTATTTGAATGGATTAGTTATTGAAAGTCCTCGGATTTGGAGGTCTTTGATGTCACGTCGCCGCTATGAACTCACAGAACGAGAATGGTCGATTATTGCACCGCTGTTGCCGAGCAAACCTCGGGGCGTTCCACGGGTTGATGATCGCATGGTTCTCAACGGAATCCTGTGGCGCTTCCGCACCGGGTCATCATGGTCAGAAATCCCCGAACGCTATGGTATTGCCACGACCTGCTACAACCGTTTCGTTCGCTGGCGTCGTGCCGATGTCTGGGATCGGCTGCTTGAGGCTGTCTCTGAGGCCTATGATGGCGACATCGTGATGATCGACAGCACCTGTGTTCGTGTTCATCAGCACGGAGCCACAGGAAAAAAGGGGATGCCGACGATGGTGGCATGGGACGTTCCCGTGGCGGCCTCACAAGCAAAATCCACGCGATTGTTGATGCAGAAGGCCGTCCGATCAATCTTTGCCTGGCGGGTGGTCAGACTGCTGACTGCTCTCAGGCCGAGGGCCTCTCATTGAACGCATCAAAGCAGGCGGCGCCCTGCTTGCGGACAAGGCCTATGATACCGTCGGCACAGATGCTCAGAACGCGTTCAAGCAAGCAGTTGAATTCGGCCGGGCTCAGGCTGGACTGAAGATGGTGGCGCTTCCGCTATCATCGCACACGTCCTGGATTTGATGCCGACGGTGCCGTTTTTGCTGGGCGATGATTGATCAAAGTAAAGCGTTAGCGAAGACCAAATCGGTGCAAACTATCCTGATGATGAGCTGTTCGATAGGCCTTTGCTCAAAGACGACCTTGCATCGTCAGGCAAGAAGCTAACTAAAAGCCAGCATTCAACTCGCCAATGAGCCAGGTTGGGACGGCGTCATTCTTGTGGATCATATTGTCCCGTCATTCCAAAGGGGGTTTAGGCTTTTAATAGAGGATCGATCCGAGTGTGAGCAGGAATGTGACGTGCGCTCTGCCAGCCCGCTTCGTAACTAAGTCGTCGCTTTAATTTACTGCTTCCGCATCGCTGATTGAATGCGAAAGGGCATACAAATTTGAACGAGGTGGTATCGCATTAGCTTTCATTATCAGACTTTGCTGTCTATAAGTATGCGTTACGTGGTCTTATCTGCTGCAGGTTTTTAGTCCGAGAATGACGTAAGAATGACAAAGATCGAAAATATCGCTCCTGCTCCATCGCGTAGGCCCGTGTCTATGCAGCGGCAATCGTCTGTGCGTCGGACCATGGAGATCGTTCTGGACACTTGGAACTTTTTGATCCTCCGGGAAGCCTATTTTGGCGTACGCAGGTTCGATAAGTTTCAGCAGCGATTGGGAATTCCGCGGCAGACCCTTTCCTCCAGACTATCTGCGCTCGTCGCGAACGATATCCTCAGCACCGGGAAACGGCCGAACGAACCGGGGCAGCAGTATTTCTTGACGGTGCGTGGCAAAGATCTTTTCCCAACAATGCTTTCTCTAATGGAGTTTGGTGACAAGTGGCTGGCCGGCTCGAGCGAGCCTCCCCTCCAACTCATCCACAAGAGCTGCGGATGCAATTGCCATCCTGTAACCGTCTGCAGTGAATGTCTCGAGCCGTTCACAGCCAAGGAGGTGGCGCCGAGGGACGGACCCGGCGCGGGCTATGCTCCGGTAGAAAATCGCCCTACATCGCGTAGGAGCTCCGATGCAAGCCTGTTGGAGAGGGTTCGACCATGCTCGGTGGCACGCACACTGGGCATCATTGGGGACCGCTGGAGTTTTCTGATCCTCCGCGAAGGATGGAACGGCGTGCGGCGTTACGAAGAAATGCGGGAAAATCTCGGGATTGCGACGAATATTCTGTCCGACCGCCTGGCACGGCTCGTGCAGGCCGGCGTGTTTCGAAAGGTCCCTTACAATTCTGGCGAGCGGTTCGAATATAGGTTCACCGAAATGGGGCTCGATCTCTACAAGCCGATGCTGGTTATGATGGCCTGGGGGGATCGTTGGCTGGCTGATGGCAAGCCCCCCATGAGGCTACGCCACAAGACCTGCGGTCATGACTTCTCGGCGATCGTCGTGTGCTCGGAATGCCGCAAGCCGATCGCGGCCAAGGATACCGACTATCTGCTCAGATATCAGTTCGACCTATAGCCGTTTGAATCCGACTACGGCAAATCTGTCGCTTCTGGGGAAGTCTGGCGTCTCTCGCGGAGCATCTGGAAGATGCGTTCGGGCGTGACTGGGAGCGTCTCCACGGACACCCCCAGATGAGCCAGTGCATCCGACACGGCGTTCGCTATTGCCGCCGGGGCGCCGATCGTACCGCCTTCGCCCATTCCGCGGAAGCCACCGATGTTGTTGGGTAGATCGGCCTCGATATGGACTATGCCGATTTCGGGTACACTGCTCGCCACCGGCACAAGATAATCCGCTAGGCTGGCTGCCACTGCCTGTCCCTGATCGTCATGTATTATTTCTTCGAGCAAGGCTGCTCCGATCCCCTGCGCCACCGCGCCATGTACTTGTCCGTCCACGATCATCGGGTTGATGATCTTGCCGCAATCCTCCGCCACCACATAGCGGTGGATCTTTACCCCGAAGGTCTCAGTATCGACCTCGACCATGGCCAGATGCGTCGATGAGCAGGCTGTTCCGAGATAGGGGTCATAGGTCTCCGATGCCGTCAGATCCTCCCGCTGTTCACGCGGAATACGGCCCATCTGGGTATAAACGGCGGAGGCGACCTCCTTCAACGTCATCGACAAGTTCGAGTTCCGGCTACTGATAATGCCGTCGTGGACATCCAGTTCCTCGGCTTTTTGCTCCATCAGATAGGCTGCTGCGCGCAGCACTTTTCCTTTGACAACGCGAGCGGCAAGTGTTGCGGCGCCACCGCCGAGCACGGCCGAGCGGCTGGCATAGGTGCCGCTGGCCATTGGAACAAGAGCGCTGTCGCCGTGTTTGATTTCAATGTCCTCCAGTTTGCAGCCGAGTTCGTCCACGATGACCTGCGCCAGCGTCGTTTCCAGCCCTTGACCGTGAGAAGCAATGCCGAAGGCGGCGGTGATCGCACCGGTCGCGTCTATCTCGATTTTCGATGTTTCGGTACCGGTATTGATCGGCATGCCAGGCGCAACTGAAATACGTGATCCGATGCCGGTGAGTTCCGCATAGCTCGCGAGCCCGATGCCGACCCAGCGGCCGGCCTTTCTTGCCTCGTCACGCTCGCGAACCAGCACCGGATAATCGACATGCTTGCAGGCGCCTTCGAGACACTCCTGAAAGGCCGACTTGTCCCAGATGATGCCGGAGGCCGTGCGGTAGGGAAATTCATCATCCCTCACAAGATTCTTTCGGCGAAACTCGACCGGATCCATGTCAAGCTTACGCGCCGCCATCTCGATCAGGCGCTCCATTGCGAAGGTGGATGAGGGCCGCCCGACACCGCGATAGGGGCCGGTGGGCGGTTTCGGGGTTAGCACGCCGCGAATGCGGCCGCGGTAATGTTCCATCCGGTACGGGCCGGGCATGAAACTGACGACCTGCACCGTTTCGAGCGCTGCCGTCCATGGATAGATCGAATACGCGCCCACATCGCCGATCACATCGGCACGGAGACCGATCAGCGTACCGTCCTTCGTAACCGCCAGTTCCGCCTCGATCAGTTCATCGAAGGCCTGACTGGTGGCGGAAAGATCCTCAAGACGGTCGCTGATGTACTTGACGGGTCGCTTCAGCTTCCGCGCGAGTGCGCAGACGAGAATTTCCTCACCATAGAGCGATCCTTTGCCACCAAAGCTACCGCCCACATCCGGCGCGACGACGCGCATCCGGGTTCCAGGAAGGTCCAGGCAGCCAGAGAGCACGTCCCGGATGACGCCCGGTATGTTGGAGGAGGTGTAGAGCGTCAGAGATTGCTTACGGTTTTCCCATTCGGCAAGATACGATCGGTTCTCCATGGCGACAGCGGTCTTGCGGGTCATCCTGAACCGGCCCCTGACGGTCACTGCCGCCTCCTTGAAAGCCTCATCGACATCGCCGCGCTTGAATTCGCGGCGGATAATCGTATTCGTTCCCGCCTCATCATGCAGGAGTGGCGCGTCGTCTTTGACAGCATCGACCTGACGGATGGCGAAAGGCAGGGGCTCATAGTCAATGGTGATGTGTTCCAGCGCGTCCTCAGCGGCATAGCGGCTTTCGGCCACAACGGCGACGACCGGCTCGCCGACATAGCGGACCTTGTCCCGTGCCAGCGGCCAGATTGGCGTGGCATAATAGCCCGGCATCCGCGAAGTCGGGATGGCAGGCTTTATTTCTCCCTCGAGATCGCTGGCATCATAGATCGCGACAACGCCAGGCACCGAGAATGCGTCGCCGATATCAATGTTGAGGATTTTCGCATGAGGCTGGTCGGAGCGGCGCAACGCGACATGAACCATGCCGTCAAGCGCCATGTCGTCGACATATTTACCAACGCCGGTCAGAAGACGAGGATCCTCCGTGCGCTTGACGCGCTTGCCAACCAGCTTGGGACGAAGCTCGACGGAATGGTCAGAGTGTTTCATTCATAGAACTCCCGGCCTTTTCTCAGGCCCTGCCACTGGACGTCGTCATGGCCTGAGATGATCGTGTCGCCGCTGTCGCGCAAGGCCTTGAGCCGCGCGAGCGAGGCAGCCGCCAGATCCATGTTCCAAGTGTTCTTCGGTGCGATGCCGGTGTCGATATTGGCCTGGAGGGGGGCGGCATCCGACGCGAGGACGAAAGCGCCGTCCTTTTCCAGTTCGACGCGCGCCACGCTCATGCCCGGAGTATGGCCGGGCATTGGCATGATGACGATACGGCCATCGCCGAACACGTCATGATCCCCAACGAAAGTCTGGAATCCCTGGGGCTGTTCCCATTCCGTTCGAAGGTAGCCAAGATTTTCTGCACCTTCCGCCTTGGCCGTCGTGGCCTCCACCTCATGGCAAAGGATGGTTGCTTTTCGAAAATAGGAATTGCATCCGCAGTGGTCCGGATGGAGGTGCGAACAGATCACGAGGTCGATGTCGTCGGGTTGGAGGCCAATCTTTTGGAGCTGCTGGACGACCGTCTGCTCCGGTTGGAAGATTGGTGTCATGACCTTGCTCAGCCCGCCCCAACGCGCCTGCGGATCGTTCGCAGCTTCCGGATTGCAGCCGCTATCGAAGAGCACATTGCCCTGATATGGCGCATCAGCGTGGCATGAACGGGCAGTTCGATGGTTTCTTCTTTCGCGGCGCCGGAAACATAGATCGAGCGGCGCATCCGCAGCCGGCCGCCTTCGAGAAAATGCATCTTCATTTGAGAGGTCCTCTTTCACGTGCGAGTTCGCGGACGGCATTGACGATGTGCTCATAGCCCGTGCAGCGACAGATGTTTCCGGAGAGCGCTTCCCGGATTTCTTCATCGCTTTCCAGCGGGTGGTGGCGCAAAAGATCGGTAATCGCCATGATGAAGCCCGGCGTGCAGAAGCCGCACTGCAGGCCGTGATGCTGACGAAATGCTTCCTGAATGCGCCCGAGCCGGTCAATGCTTCCCTGGCCCTCGATGGTCTCGATTACCATGCCCTCTGCCTGCACGGCGAGCGTGAGACAAGAGCGCGCGCTACGCCCGTCGAGGAGCACGGTGCATGCGCCGCATACACCGTGCTCGCAGCCGACATGGGTTCCTGTGAGGCCCAACTCATGGCGCAGGAAGTCGCTGAGAAGTATTCGGGGTTCAACTGTGCGCGTGTATGAAAGGCCGTTAACGCTGAAAGTGATCTGCTTCTCAGCCATGACGTGGTATCTCCCCATTGGCTCGGGCCCATGCTGCACGCAGCCCACGCTTGGCCAATACGCCAGACAGATGCTTGCGATAATCTGCGGATGCGTGAATATCGGAGTTGGGGGTCAGGATGTTTGCCAATCTCTCTACGACCGTATCGAGAATGGATTCGGAAAGGTCGGTGCCCTCGACAATCTCTTCGATTTCGGGCAGGCGAAGCGGGGTTTCACCCACCCCCATCATGCCGATACGAACGCCGCGTACGATACCATTTTCGAGGCGAAACGTTGTTGCGAAGCTGGCGTGTCCGTCGTCGAATGATTTGAGACTATTTTTGCTTTTGAAGATTGGAGTTTCCGGCTCGGTTTGGGGTTTGATTTAAGCGGCTTTGGTTTGGTGGTTCAAGCGGCGTTTTTTGATCGTGT
>Ga0182737_1002571_pt1 | contig 14650 bp, 11 predicted proteins | sample eDN5th30CBELigOP_FD_128878 | JGI IMG/M metagenome (GOLD analysis project Ga0182737, IMG submission 128878) | Enriched Organic Plus compost microbial communities from Emeryville, California, USA - eDNA 5th pass 30_C BE-Lig OP (version 2) (version 2) ... | reverse complement strand
CGACCCCGTGTACAACCCCGGCGGCCCGGGAACCACGCCGCGGCCCGGGGTCCGGTACACGGCGCCGAGCCCGACCATCGACCAGCCCGTGACGATCGACCTGAAGAACCGGATGCGGATCACCTACAAGGCGAAGTAGCCCCGCGCGGCTTTCCGGGCGCCATGAGCGATCCCGGTCCGGCACCGAGCCGGCCCGGCGCTTCACCTTCTCCGGTCGCCCACCGCGGCGAGCCCGGGCCACACCTTCTCGATGAAAATGTCCGGAAAGTCGGGGACACTCGCCCGGTCGCGGATCCGCCGCGACGCACGGTGGGCGCTGGCCACCCCTCCCCTGGGCTTCCACGGGTGGCCGATCCTCTTCCCCAACCAGCGGTCCTGCCGGCGGGTCCAGGTCGCCGCGAGGTGGCTTTCGTTGCGATAGATCAGGTACCGGCCGTCCAGCGGGCGACACCACCCGCCCGGGCAGAGCAGCCGCTGCGGATCGATGATCCGCACCCCCCGGACCTTGCGGGCGGCCTTGTAGTCGTAGGACCGGGACCGCGAACGCGTCGTGCGGAACCCGCACCGCCGGGCGCGCTTCCAGTTCTCGCGCAGGCAGTCCGTCACGTCGAACGGCGCCACGGCCTGGTCCCGGATCAGGATCACCCGCCCGGACCAGCGCTTAAGGAAGCGCAGCGTTCGGACCATCCCCGCGACCAGCCGGTGCTCGCTCTGGTCGCGGTCCAGCTTGTGGCCGTAGCGGAGGACCGAGTAGGCCTGGTCGTTGGCGGCGGAGCCGACCAGGGTCAGGCCCGGCCTGATCCGCTTGATCCGGCGCAGCGCGTTTTCCCGCCAGATGTCGCAGTACTTGTCGATGCTGACCCGGGCCGCGGGGCAGCTGGCGCGGGCGAGCACCACCGCCCTCCATCCCCGCCGCTTGGCCAGTCGGGCGAGCGCCCCGCCCCAGTGTGCCGCGTGGGAGTCTCCGAGCAGGACCACCTTGCGCTCGGAGCCCGGGCGGCCGAACCGGCACACCCGGGACCGGACCTGGGTGTCCCCGGCCATGCACCCCTTGGCGTAGACCTCGCCCTCGTCGGTTCCCACGCGGTCGAGCCCGGGCAGGAAGCCTCCCTCCGCGAAACCGGTGGGCACCAGAAGGAGGCCGCACGCGAGGGCGGCGAGCGTGAGACGGCGCAGGAGCATGAAGCGCGGCGATTATCCCAGGATCACAGGCAGCAGGAATCTTTCGTTTCGTAGAAAACAGTCGGTTAGCGGATCTTTCCCTGTTACGCTTCGTACATGGCCCCCACCGCCACAGCGCCGATCTCCGATGACCCCGTGCTTTCGCGGGATCTCGGTTGGCTGCTCAACCAGACCTCCCACAGCCTGGCCGTCGAGCAGACCGCGCGCATGGAGAAGCTCGGCATCGCGCCGCGCGGCTACTGCGTGCTGAAGGCGGCGCTGGAGGGCGATCTGACGCAGGGCGAGATCGGCGAGGCGATCGGGGTCGACAAGACCACGATGGTCGTCACGCTAGACCGACTAGAGGAGGCCGGCCTGGCCGAGCGGGTGCCGTCGAAGACGGACCGGAGGGCACGGGTCATCAAGGTCACCCCCAGGGGCCGGCGCAAGGTGGCCGAGGCCGAGGAAACGACCGAGCGGCTTTACGAGGAGGTCCTCAGCGAGCTCTCGGAGGACCAGAGGCGCACCCTGATCGACGCCCTCAACCAGCTCCAGGCCGGTGCTCTGGCCCACAACTCTCCCTGCCAGAAGCCGCCCCGCAAGCGCGCGCCGCGAACATAGGTCCAAACCAAATAGTTTCGAACGGATCTATTTGCTACGGTTCTTTCTTCGATGAAACGAACCGAAGGGTCACCGATGTCCGACTGGTCCGCTCCCCCCTCCTCGACCTTGCGCGAACGCTGGATCGCCCTGGTCGTCCTTTGCACCGGCATGCTCATGATCATCCTCGACGGCACGATCGTTAACGTCGCGCTGCCGTCGATCCAGGACGACCTCGGGTTCGACCAGTCGGACCTGGCCTGGGTCGTGAACGCCTACCTGATCCCCTTCGGGGGCCTGCTGCTCCTCGCCGGCAGGCTGGGTGACCTCGCCGGGAGGCGGCGCATCTTCTCCGCCGGGCTCCTCGTCTTCATCGCGGCATCCCTCCTCTGCGGGCTCGCCACCAGCCAGGAGATGTTGATCGGCGCCCGCTTCCTCCAGGGCGTCGGCGGGGCGATGACCTCGGCCGTCATCCTGGGCATGATCGTCACGATGTTCCCCGAGCCCCGGGAGCAGGCCAAGGCCATCGGCGTGTACAGCTTCGTCGCCTCGGCCGGGGGCTCGCTCGGGCTGCTGCTCGGGGGCGTGCTCACCGACGTGCTGAGCTGGCACTGGATCTTCATCGTCAACGTGCCGATCGGCATCGCGACGGCGGTCATGGCCGTGCGGGTCCTGCGGCACGAGGAGGGCCTGGGACTCCATCACGGCGCCGACGCCCCCGGCGCGGTCTTGGCCACCGCGGCGATCTCGCTCGCGGTCTACACGGTGGTCCAGGCCGCCGAATCCGGGTGGGGCTCGACCACGACCCTGATCCTGGGCGGCGTCGCCGTCGCGCTGCTCGGCGCATTCATCCTCCGGGAGGCCACGGCGGGCAACCCCCTCGTGCCGCTCTCGATCTTCCGCAACCGCAACGTCGCGGGGGCGAACCTGATCTCGGTGCTCATGGTGGCCGGGATGTTCGGGATGTTCTTCATGGGCGCCCTCTACCTCCAGAGCGTGCTCGGCTACGGCGCGATCGCGGTCGGCTTCGCCTTCCTGCCCCTCTCGGTCGCGATCGGGGCGCTCTCGCTCCGCGTCTCCCCCGGCCTGGTCACCCGGTACGGACCCCGCCGGGTGCTGCTGGCCGGTCTCACCCTGATCGCGGTGGCGCTCGCCCTGCTCACCCGGATCGAGGTCGACTCGGACTACGTGACCGGGCTCCTGCCCTCGATGCTGCTGCTCGGCGTGGGTGCCGGTCTCTGCTTCCCGGCGATCATGACCCTGGCCATGTCGGGCGCCACCGACGAGGACGCCGGCCTGGCCTCCGGCCTCGTCAACACCTCGACCCAGATGGGCGGCGCCCTCGGCCTCGCTCTGCTGGTCACCCTCTCCACCACCAGGACCGACGCGCTGATCGCCGACGGCGACACTCACGCGGCGGCCCTCACCGGTGGCTTTCAACTCGCCTTCGCCGTCGCCGCGGGCCTGATCGTCACCGCGATCGTCCTCGCCCTCACGGTCCTCGTGCGCGGGCGAAACCAGCCTCAGGAAGCCGACACCCGCGATGCCCCGGAGCAGTCACCCGGGGATCGCGAAGGACGGCCCGCATACGAAGGCGCCTGAGCGCATCCGGCGGAGGCGGGTCACCCGGGCCCGCCTCCGCGTCGCCTCGCCCGGGCTGGAGTAAGGTGTCGCGCCATGCGCCCGAGTGGCGGCGCATGGCTAGCCACCGATGAGAACGCTCGAGTCAAACCAACGGCGGGAGTGCCGCCTCCGATGAGGGCCCTGGTGATCGGGGCCGGCGAGGTCGGGATGAACGTCGCCCGAACCTTGAGCACGGACGGTCACGACGTCACCGTCGTCGACAGCAATCCCGATCGCTGCGACCAGATCCGCGACCAGATCGATGCGCTGGTCATCGAGGGCAACGGCGCCAGCCCACGCCTCCTGCGGCGGATCGAGGCCGCGAACTTCGACCTGCTCGCGTCGGTGACCGCGGTGGACGAGACCAACGTGATCGCCGCCCTGGCGGGCCATCAGCTCGGGGTGAAGACCACCGTCGCCAGGGTGAGGGACCCGGAGTTCCTCGACCGCGAGGACGCCTTCGCGAGGGGCGTGCTCGGCATCGACTTCGTCATCGACCCCGACCGGGCGGCCGCGAACGACATCGCCGCCGCGCTGCGGCTGCCCGGCGCGGTCTCGGTCGAGTACTTCGGCGACGGGCACCTCGCGCTCGCCGAGCTGATCGTCACCGAGTCCTCCCCCCTCGTGGGAGAGCCCCTCGCGGTGCGCGAACGCCCGTACCCCGCGTTCATCGTCGGGATCACCAGGAACGGCGAGGCGGCGCTGACCAGGCCCGACACGGTGCCCGAGCCCGGCGACCACCTGCTCGTGTCCTCCCCGCGGGAGAACATCCAACAGGCCGTCGCCCACCTCGCCGGGACCGTGCGTGAGGTCAAGCGGTGCGTGATCTTCGGCGGCGGCAAGATCGGCATCGCCCTCGCCCGGCTGCTCGAGGAGTCGAAGATCAAGGTCACGGTCCTCGAGCGCGAGCCGAAACGCGCGCGGGTGTTGGCCGAGAAGCTCCCCCGGTCCACCGTCCTGCTCGACGAGGGCGTCGAGGAGGCCTCCCTGATCGCCGCGGGCGTGAACGACGCCGATGCGTTCGTCGCCTGCGCGGGCGACGACCGCGTCAACCTGCTCGCCGCCATGAACGGCAAGCGGGTCGGGGCCGACCTCTGCATGGCGACGGTATCGCGGGAGGAATTCACTCCGCTGGTGAGCGCCCTCGGGCTCGACGTCGCCTTCTCCCCCCGGCTGATCGCGGCCGAGGCGATCCTGCGCTTCGTCCACACCCGCAGCGTCAAGGCGGTTCACCTGTTCCAGACCGGGTTCGAGGCGATGGAGCTCGAGGTCCGGAAGGGCGCCGCGGTCGAGGGCCTCGCGATCGGCGAGACGCGGGGCATCCTCAAGCACTGCCGGGTCGGCGCGGTCCTCCACGAGGAGGGCGTCTCGATCCCGCAGCACGGGACGCCGATCTCGGCCGGGGACCGCCTGCTCATGCTGGGCCCGGCCGGGACGATGTCCGAGGTGGAACCGGCCTTCGCAGGAAAGAATTGAGCCGGGACTTCTCCTTCCTGTTCTCGCCCCTCGTCCGCCTCACGGTGGGCGGCACGTTCGTCGCATCCGGCCTGGCGATGCTCGTCTGCTCCGGGGTCGGGTTCGAGACCGGCGCGGCCGGCCTCGAGTTCGGCGTCTGTGGCCTGTCGGCGATCGCGCTCGGCTTTCTCCTCGTGAGCGGCGCGCTCGGCCCGCGGAGCGCCGCCTCGACGGTGAGGCCCGCGACCGGCTTCGCGGCGGTGACGCTCGCCTGGATGCTGGCCGCGGCGGTGGGCGCCGTGCCGTTCCTCCTCGTCGGGACGTTCGGATCGGGGCTGGACGCGTACTTCGAGGCGGTCAGCGGCTTCACGACCACCGGGGCGACCCTGATCCCGGACGTCCAGACGCAGCCCGACGCGATCCTCCTGTGGAGGAGCCTCACCCAGTGGCTCGGCGGGGTCGGGATCATCGTCCTGGTCGTGGCGATCGCCCCCGTCAGCGGCCCGGGGATCCAGCGTGCCTTCTACGCGGAGAGCACCGGGCTCCCTTCCGATCGCCTCACGCCGCGCATCATCGACACGGCCAAGATCATCGCCACGATCTACCTCTCGCTCTCCGCCCTCGCGGCACTCGCCTACTTCGTCGCCGGAATGGGCGTCTTCGACGCCATCAACCACGCGATGACGACGGTCGCGACCGGTGGCTTCTCCACCAGGAACCTCTCGCTCGGCTCGTTCGACTCGACCACGATCGAGGCCGTCGCGGTCTTCTTCATGTTCCTCGGCGGCATCAACTTCGCGTTCTACTGGAAGGCGATCCGACGCAAGGACGCGCGGCTCCAGTACCGCGAGGTGAGGGCGTACGGGATCATCCTGCTCGCCCTGTCCGCGGTGGTCGGGGTGAGCGTCGCGCTCCACGACGACGTCACCGGCGCCGGCCACGTGATCCTCGAGTCGCTCTTCGGCGTCACCACCGTCCTCAGCTCGACCGGGTTCACGACGGAGGACTTCGACGACTGGAACTCGTTAGCCAAGACGCTGATCTTCCTGGCCACGTTCGTCGGCGCCTGTGCCGGCTCCACCTCTGGCGGCATCAAGATCTTCCGCGTCGTGCTGCTCACGAAGATCTTCGGCCAGGAGATCACGAGGCAGCTCAAGCCGACCACCGTCCAGGTGCTCAGGGCCGGCCCCCACGTCTTCCGCGAGTCGGTTCGGCAGGCCGTGCTGGGCTTCTTCCTCGCCTACGTGCTGGTCTTCACCCTCGGGACCCTGGCGATGGCGGCATCGGGCCTCGACTTCGTCTCGGCCGCCGGCGCGTCCGCCTCGACCCTGAACCTGATCGGCATCGGGCTCGGCGAGATCGGGGTCACCGACGATTACGAGGCCATGACCGCGCTCGCGAAGGTCGCGTCCTGCGTCCTGATGATCGCCGGGCGCCTCGAGATCTTCACGGTCGTCGCTCTGCTGGCCGCGCTGTTCGACGGGCTGAAGAACGCGGCGAGCCACCGCTCGCCCTGAGCCCGCCCCGGGTCCCGGCCGGAACGTCAGCGGGGCCGCGCGAGGTAGAGCGCCTCGGCGTTGCGGCAGAGGATGGCCTCCGCGAGACCGGGCCCCACGGCCTCCCGGAGCACCTCCACATCCCGGTCCCCGAACGGTCGACGAGCCCTGGTCGACGGCAGATCGGTGCCGAACATCAGGGCGCTCGGGTCCAGCTCGGCGATCCTCGCGATCGCGGGGGCGGGGTCGAAGTCGAGCCTGCCGAAACCGGTCGCCTTCACCTTGACGCCACGCTCCACCAACCGCAGCAGGTCCTCGAACCCGTCGGCGCGCAGGCCGAGGTGGTCGATGCTGACGGCCGGAAGGGACGCGATCCGGTCACCGATCTCCGCGAGCTCGCGGGCGTCGACGTAGAGCTCGACGTGCCACCCGGCCAGTTCGTGCACCCGGCGGGCCAGAGATTCGAGGTCCTCGAGCGGAGCCGATCCGCCGCGGCGCAGGTTGAAGCGGACGCCGCGGATCCCGGCCGCATCGAGCTCGAGGATCCGGCCGTCCCCCGTGTCCGCCGGGATCTGCGTGACCCCGACGAACGAAGGTCCCAGCCGCCGCAGGGACTCGATCAGGTAGGTCTGGTCGAATGCCTGGAAGGACCCGGACACCAGCGCGCCGCCCCGGATGCCCAGGCCGTCCGCGCGTTCGAGATAGTCGTCCACGGTGAAGACCGGTGGCCGGTACCCGCCGACCTCGGCGAGGGGGAAGGCCGGGTCCAGGATGTGGAAGTGGGAGTCGAAGATCGGCCGAGTCAATCAACGGGCGCCCGCCCGGTCAACACACCATCTCCACTCGGTTCGGTCCTCCGATGCTAAAACCCGGGCCTTGGAGCCGAAGGACCCCCCAATCGCGCTGTTCGTGCGGTTCCTGAAGTTCGGTTGCCTCGCCTGGGGCGGTCCCGCAGCCCAGATCGCGATGATCTCGAGGGAGTGCGTATACGAGGAGGGCTGGGTGGACGAGGAGTCCTTCAGGAAGACCCTCGCCGTGTTCCAGGTCCTGCCCGGTCCCGAGGCGCACGAGCTGTGCGTCTACTTCGGGCGCCTGCGAGGCGGGAAGCCCGGTGCGTTCCTGGCGGGCCTCGGGTTCATGCTCCCTGGGTTCCTGCTCATGCTCGGGATCTCGATCCTGTACGTGGAGGTCGGCCTCGTCCAGCGGTTCGAAGGGGTCTTCGAGGGGGTTCAGGCCGCGGTGGGCGCGCTCGTGGCGATGGCGATCGTGCGCCTGGGCCGGAAGTTCATCACCGACGTCCCCCTCCTACTGATCGCCGCCGCATCCCTCGCCCTCACCCTCGTCGCCGGGCTCTCCTTCGTGCTCGTCCTGGCCGTTTCGGGACTGGCCTACTGGGCCTGGCGCGCGAGGGACCGTCTTCCCCGGGCAGCCGGCGCTCTCTCCCCGTTCGGCCCGTGGCTCGCCGGCGGAATGCTCGCCGCGATCACCCTGCCGCTCATCGCGATGATCTTCGTCGAGGGGCTCAAGGCCGGGCTCCTGACCTTCGGCGGCGCGTACACGGTCATCCCCTTCCTCCAGGGCGTGGCGGTGGACCACCACCACTGGCTGACGAACGACGAGTTCCTGGACGGGATCGCGCTGAGCGGGATCCTGCCCGCACCGCTCATCATCTTCTCCACCTTCGTCGGCTACCTCGCCGGGGGTCTCGCGGGAAGCCTCGCGATGACCTTCGGCATCTTCCTCCCCGCGTTCGTGCTCCCGATCTTCTTCCACCGACAGCTGGTCGCGGTCGCCGAGAATCCCCGGATCCGGCCTTTCCTGCTCGGTGTCGCGGCGGGTGTGATCGGTCTGATCGCGGCCGTGACGCTGCAGATCCTGGACGAGGGGATCATGGGCCTCCCGACCCTGGCGATCGCCCTCGCATCCTTTGCGGCGCTCTACCGCTTCGAGGCCAAGCTGACGGTGGTGGCGGTGATCCTGGGAGCCGGCCTGGTCGGCGCGATCGCCCTCTAGGCCGGCGTCTCCTCGTAGAGCGACGCGACCCGATCGAGGACGCGCGAGGCGATCTCCAGGTCCTCGTCGGGGACTTCGGCCAGGGCCGCCTTCCAGCCACGGCGCCACCGCGCGACGATGGGCGCCAGCGACTCGACGCCTCGCTCGGAGAGCTCCACCCTGACCACCCGGCGGTCCTCCTCCGAGCGCGTGCGGGTGACGTGCCCCTGCTCGGAGAGGCGGTCGATCATCTGCGAGACGCTCGCGGAGCTGAGCCCGAGCGAATGCGCCAGCTCGCCGACCGGCATCGGGCCGTTCTTGCGCAGCTCCATCAGCACGTCGAACTGCGCCTGGCTCACCTTGCTGCCGCCGACCCAGCGGGTCTCCCTCCCCTTGCGCCGGTCCATGCTGCGATACGCGCTCTTGAACGACGCGACGAGCGCCGCCTGGGCCTCGCTCAGTTCGACCGTGTTGTCAGGTTCCAAGTGGCTCAATCTCCGCCTCCGCAAGCTTCTCCTCTTCGGTCTGTGCTCCTTCCGGCGTCTCCGCCCGCCACAGGATCACGCAGGGGATCAACGCGAGGAGCGAGATGGCGAGCGACCACGCGTAGGCCGTGCCGAAGGCATCGGACACCTCGACCGCGGTCGTCGCGCCCTCTCCGGCGCGCTGCAGCACGACGGCCAGGAGCGCGGTGCCGATCGCGCCGCCGACCCGCTGGATCACGTTCATCTGAGGGGTCGCGTCGGAGAGCTGATCCTTGCGCAGCGAGGCGTAGGCGACGGTCATGGTGGGCATGAACGAGAGCCCGATGCCGACGCCCCGGATCAGGAGCATCACGGACAGGAACGCGATCGAGGTGTCCGGGCCGATGAACACGAACGGGAGCGAGCAAACGCAGAGAATCGAGATCCCGACCGTGGCGACCTTGCCCCCGCCGAAGCGCTCCGCGAGGCGAGCGGCGAACGGCGCGCACATGAGCATCCCGAGCCCCTGGGGCCCGACCAGCAGGCCGGTCATCACGACGCTTTCGTCCCGGACCTGCTGGTAGTAGAGCGGGACGAGGATCATCGTGCCGAAGAGGGCGGCGCCGATCGCGAAGGTGGTGAGCGAGGCCGCGCCGAAGATGCGGTTCGCGTAGAGGCGGACGTCGAGCAGGGGCCGCGGCGTGCCGAACGCGTGCCGCACGAACGCGGCGATCAGGACGAGGCCGGCGAGGATCGGCCAGACGACCTCGGGCGCCGTGAAGCTCCCGGTCGAGCCGATCTCCGAGAGGCCGAAGACCAGGGAAGGCACCCCGAGGACCATCAGCACCAGGCCGGTCACGTCGAGCCGGCCGGCCTCCCCCAGCTTCGAGTCGGGCAGCATCCGCATCGCCAGGGCGATCGAGAGGATCCCCACGGGCACGTTGACGAAGAAGATCCAGGACCAATGGAAGCTCTGGAGGATGAGCCCGCCCAGGACCGGCCCGAGGATCGGGGCCAGCATGGCCGGCATGACCACGATGCTCATCACCCTCCCCATCCGCCTGGGCCCGGCGACCTCGGCCATGATCATCTGGGCGATCGGCATGATCATGCCGCCCCCGATCCCCTGGACCACCCGGAAGGCGATCAGGGAGGTGCTCGATTCTGCGACGCCGCAGAGCGCGGAGCCCAGCGTGAACAGCACCACGGACCAGATGTAGACACGCTTGGCCCCGTACTTCCGGGCGGCCCACCCCGTGAGGGGAATCACGGCGGCGAGCGAGAGCAGGTAGCCGGTCGCGACCCACTGGATGTCGCTGATCGTCGTGTGGAGGTCGCGGGCGAGGGTGTCGAGGGCGACGTTGACGATCGTGGTGTCGAGGATCGACATGATCATGCCGAGGATCACGACGCCGGCGATCTTCCAGACGTAGGGCTCGATCGGGGTCTTGGTGTCTTGATTCATTAGGAACTTAACCTTAGGTTCCTAACTAGTTTCCGTCAATCGTGCGTTCATCACACAAGGACCCGGGAGCGGTCAGGGCGTTCGCGGGGGAGGCGTCCGGCGCGGGCGGATCGCCTCGAACGCCGAGGCGTCACTCAGCAGGGCGTTGTCGTCGTGCGCGCGCCCCGCAAACGTGAGCCCCACCGGCATGCCGATGTCGCGCATCGTCCCCATCGGGACCGTCACCGTCGGGATCCCGAGATGCCGCGGCACGAGGTTTCCGTTTGCCACCCATACCCCGTTGCTCCAGGCACGGTCGGCGGAGACCGGGTTCACGTCCGCGTCGGCCGGGCCCACGTCGGCGACAGCGGGGAAGACGACGGCGTCCAGCTCCAGCTCGTCCATCCAGAGCTCCAGATCGATCCGGCGGGTCTCCTCCAGGCCGCGAAGGCCACCCTCCAGCTCGGGCAGCTCGTCCCAGGGCGCGAGGCCCCGGCGCGCCAGCTCGACGTACTCCTCCATGCCGAAGGCGAGATCGCCCTCACGGCTCGGCAGCGTCCCCGGATCGTGGGGGAAGATCAGCTCGCCGTCGACATCGGCCAGACGGTTCAGACCGGGATCTCCGTTCGCCCTCAGGAAGTCGTCGAAGGCCCAGGCGGTGAGCCCCCTCAGCTCCTCGTGGAAGAACTCGGGCCGGATCAGGCCCCGTTCGAAGACCGTCGGGCAGCCGGGGCGGTCGCCCTCGTAGTTCGAGACGGCCGGGAAGTCGACGTCCACGACCTCCGCCCCGGCCTCGAGGAGATCGAGGCGCGCCTCCTCCCACAGGGCGACCACGGACGGTCTCGTCTCGATGCGCTCGCCCGTGGGCCCCCAGAAGCTGGTCTTCTTGCCGGTGCCGGCCAGGGGGTCGGCGTTCACGTACATCCGCGGGATGCCGAACCGCCGGCCCGCGAGCGCGTCGGGGCCGGCCGCGAGTTCGGGGTACGAAGCCGGACGGACGGCGGACGCGGCCGGGATCTCGATCCACCGCTGGCCGCGCCAGAGGTCTCCGCGGCTCTCGGGGTCGTCGGCGACGATCACGTCAAGCACCTCGAGGAGGTCGGCCATCGTCCGGGCGTACGGGACGACGACGTCCATGGTCGGCGTCAGGGGCCAATTGCCGCGGACCGAGATCACCCCGCGCGACGGGGTGTACGCGCACAGCCCGTTGTTCGAGGCGGGGCCCCGGCCGCTCGACCACGTCTCCTCCGCCAGGCCGAAGGCCGAGAGGCTCGCCGCCGTCCCCGTGCCCGCCCCGTTCGAGGACCCGGAGGCGAACGGCGCCGTCAGGTACTCCGCGTTGTAGGGGCTCTCCGCCCGGCCGTACGCGCCGCGCTGCATCCCCCCGTTGGCCATCGGCGGCATGTTGGTCTTGCCGAGGCAGATCGCCCCGGCTCGGCGCAGCCGTTCGATCGTGAACGCGTCCCGCTGCGCCTCGAGGCCCAGGAAGGCCGGGCTGCCGGAGGCCGCCGTCATGCCCTCGACCAGGTAGCTGTCCTTCGCCGTGTAGGGGATCCCGTCGAGCGGCCCGAGGCTCTCCCCCGCGGTCCGGCGGGCGTCGGACCGCGCCGCCTCCGCCCTCGCGTCCTCGTTCAGGACCACCACCGCATTCAGGGCCGTCTCGGTGCCGGGCGCGTCGTATCTCGCGATCCGCTCGAGGTAGGCATCGACGAGCGCGACGGCCGAGAACTCGCCCCGCTCCAGTCCCCCGCGCAGCTCCGCGATCGATGCCTCGACGACGTCCACGGCGTATTTATCGCAGGTCGCTCCCGCGTCCGGGCTGACTGACGAGTCAATCAACGACGCATTCCCGGCCGAGAGATGGGACAATCCCCGGCGCGAACCACCGCCCCACCATCACGCCGAAACGACTTAAACGGGAGAGCACCTTGGGTCACTACAAGAGCAACGTCCGCGACATCGAGTTCAACCTGTTCGAGATGTTCGACACCGAAGAGGTGCTGAAGACCGGCGCCTTCGGTGACCTCGACGCAGACACCGTCAAGATCATGCTCGAGGAGGCCTCGAAGCTGGCCGAGGGTCCGGTCGCCGACGCCTTCGAGTCCACCGACCGCAAGCCCCCGACCTTCGACCCCGAGACCCACGCGGTCAGCCTCCCCCAGGCCCTCAAGGATTCCGTCAACGCGTGGACCGAGGCCGAGTGGGAGAAGATCGGACTGATCGAGGAGGTCGGCGGCATCCCGGCCCCGGCCACCGTCTCGTGGGCGATCAACGAGTTCATGTGCGGCGCCCTCCCGGCCGGTTTCTTCTACCTCGCGGGGCCCGCCTTCGCCGGCCTGCTCTACAAGAACGGCAACGAGGAGCAGAAGCGCTGGGCCAAGATGGCCGTCGAGCGGAACTGGGGCGCCACCATGGTCCTCACCGAGCCCGAGGCCGGCTCCGACGTCGGCGCCGGCCGCACCAAGGCGATCGACCAGGGCGACGGCACCTGGCACATCGAGGGCGAGAAGCGGTTCATCACGTCCGGTGATTCCGACGACCTCTTCGAGAACATCTTCCACTACACGCTGGCCCGTCCCGAGGGGGCCGGCCCGGGTACAAAGGGCCTCAGCCTCTTCGTCGTGCCGAAGTACCACTTCGACTCCGAAACGGGCGAGATCGGTGCCCGCAACGGCGTCAACGTGACGTCGATCGAGCACAAGATGGGCATCAAGGCCTCCGCCACCTGCGACATGGCGTTCGGCGACGGCGACAACCCGGCCGTCGGCTACCTGGTCGGTGACGTCCACCAGGGCATCCGCCAGATGTTCGACGTGATCGAGTTCGCCCGGATGATGGTCGGCACCAAGGCCATCGCGACCCTCTCGACCGGCTACCTCAACGCGCTCGAGTACGCCAAGGAGAGGGTGCAGGGAGCCGACCTCACCCAGATCATGGACAAGACGGCGCCGCGCGTGACGATCATCAGGCACCCGGACGTCCGGCGGTCGCTGATGACCCAGAAGACCTACGCGGAGGGCCTGCGGGCGCTCTACCTGTTCACCGCCCTCCACCACGACCCCACGGCCGCGCAGGTCTCGCAGGGCGTGGACCCCGAGTTCGCCGCGAGGATCAACGACTTCCTCCTCCCGATCGTCAAGGGCGTCGGGTCCGAGAGAGCCTACGAGGTGCTGACCGAATCCCTCCAGACCTACGGCGGCTCCGGCTTCCTCCAGGACTACCCCATCGAGCAGTACATCCGCGACGCCAAGATCGACAGCCTGTACGAGGGCACCACGGCGATCCAGGCGCAGGACTTCTTCTTCCGCAAGATCGTGCGCGACGAGGCACGCTCGCTGAACCATCTGCTCGGGAAGATGGAGGCCACCGCCAACGCCTCCGGCGCCGGACTCGAGACGGAACGGGAACGGCTCGGCCGGGCCGTCGCCTCCATGCGGGCCATGGTCGAGACGATGATGGGCAACCTGATGGGCTCCCAGGAGGATCCGCAGAGCATCTACAAGGTCGGGCTCGGCTCCGTCCAGTTCCTCAAGGCCTTCGGCGACCTCATGATCGGCTGGCTGCTGATCACCCAGGCCGAGGTCGCGGCGGCCGCCCTGGAGAACGGCGCCTCCGATCGGGACCGTCCGTTCTACGAGGGCAAGGTCGCCGGCGCGAGTTTCTTCGCCCGCAACGCGCTCCCGAACCTCGAGGCGTTCCGGATCGCGATCGAGCAGATCGACAACGACGTCATGGAGCTCGCCGAAGAGGCCTTCTAGCCACTTGCGTTGCTTCGGACCGAGCGGCCGGGCCCTCCCGGCCGCTCTTCGTTTGCCCTACGAGCCGGCGTCCGACCTCTCCAACGGGTCCACGGCCGGACCTTGGACCACCGAGCCGTCCGCGTCGAATCGGGAGCCGTGGCAGGGACAGTCCCACGTCTGTTCGGCCTTGTTCCAGGCCACGATGCAGCCCAGGTGGGTGCATCGCGCCGAGAGCTCGTGGAGGTCTCCCTCCCGGTCGCGGCACACGGCCTTCTGCGCGATTCCCTCGCCCACCACCCTCCCCTCGCCGGGCGCGAGCTCGATCCGCTCCTGCCGGCGCCGGATGCGATCGCCCACGATCCGCTTGCCGGAGTCGAGGTTGTGCCCGATGAGCTGCTTTACGGAGCCGAGACGCAGCCGGTTGGGATCGAAGACCGACATCGCTTCCGTGTCCCGCCCCAGCACGTGATCGACCAGGACCCGCGAGGCGCCGGCCCCGGCGGCGAGCCCCCACTTCGAGAATCCCGTCGCCACGAGGACTCGGTCGTCCAGGGGCAGTAGCTGCCCGATCAGGGGAAGCCGATCGAAGCTGATGAGGTCGTGCGCGCCCCACTCGTTGTCGATGCCCCGGACGGCGAACCGAGAGCGAAGGTACTCGCGCAGCACTGCGAGGCT
>Ga0182737_1002569_pt1 | contig 14655 bp, 15 predicted proteins | sample eDN5th30CBELigOP_FD_128878 | JGI IMG/M metagenome (GOLD analysis project Ga0182737, IMG submission 128878) | Enriched Organic Plus compost microbial communities from Emeryville, California, USA - eDNA 5th pass 30_C BE-Lig OP (version 2) (version 2) ... | reverse complement strand
GGCCCGCAGCCGCGCCTCCAGCTCGAACGCGGTCACCCCGCTGGCACCGAACCCGAGGTCGACGACGAGCGGATCCGCGCCCGCCGAGCGCAGCACCGGATGCCGCGCGATCCACCGGTCCACCCGCCGCAACCGGTTGGTCCCCGTCGTCCCGCGCGTGGCGCGTCCGATGGGGGCGGTGGGGGCAGGCACCAGGCAATGATGCCAAAGCCGGCCTGAACGTCCGCCTCGATAGGATTGGGGCATGACCGCTCCCCGTACCCTCATCCTGCTGCGCCACGGCCAGAGCCAGTGGAACGAACTGAACCTCTTCACCGGCTGGGTGGACGTGCGCCTGACCGACCAGGGCAAGGCCGAGGCCGCCCGCGGCGGCGAGCTCATGGCCGAGACGGGGATCCTCCCCGACGTGGTCCACACCTCGCTGCTCTCGCGCGCGATCCAGACCTCGAACATCGCGCTCGACGCCGCCGACCGCCTGTGGATCCCGGTCAAGCGCTCGTGGCGCCTCAACGAGCGCCACTACGGCGCGCTGCAGGGCAAGGACAAGGCCGAGACCCTCGAACAGTACGGGCCGGAGCAGTTCAAGCTGTGGCGTCGCTCGTTCGACGTGCCGCCGCCGGACCTCGCCGACGACTCCGAGTTCAGCCAGGTGAACGACCCGCGCTACGCCGACATCGACGGCGAGGTGCCGCGCACCGAGTCGCTGAAGCTCGTCATCGACCGGCTGCTGCCGTACTGGGAGGGGGAGATCGTCCCCGACCTGCAGGGCGGCAAGACCGTCCTCGTCACCGCGCACGGCAACTCGCTGCGCGGCCTGGTGAAGCACCTCGAGGGCATCAGCGACGACGACATCGCCGAGCTGAACATCCCTACCGGCATCCCGCTGGTCTACCGCCTCGACGAGGACATGCAGCCCCTCGGCCCGGGCGAGTACCTCGACCCGGAGGCCGCCGCCGCCGGCGCCGCTGCGGTCGCTTCGCAGGGCAAGAAGTAACCCGCACGACGAAGGGGGCGGATGCTGCGGCATCCGCCCCCTTCGTCGTTCCCGCCGTCCACAACTCAGGCAGTTCGGCCGGTACAGGCCCCGGCGGGCGCCTGCGGCCCGGTTCTGCCTGAGTTGTGAACGGTCAGTCCTCGGCGCCGGCCCAGTCGCCGGTGGCGAGGTAGACGATCTTCTTCGCGACCGAGACGGCGTGGTCGCCGAACCGCTCGTGGTACCGGCTGGCGAGCGTCGCGTCGACGGTGGCCGACGCCTCGCCCTGCCAGGAGTCGCTGAGCACCTTCTCGAACACGCTGAAGTGCAGTTCGTCGAGCTTGTCGTCCTCGTTGCGGATCTCCTCCGCGAGTTCCAGGTCGCGCGTGCGCAGCAGCTCGGCGAGCTTGCCGGCCAGGGCGACGTCGATCTCGCCCATCTTCGTGAAGGTGCCCTTGAGCCCCTTCGGGATCGCGCGGTCGGGGAAGCGCATCCGGGTCAGCTGGGCGATGTGCTCGGCGATGTCGCCCATCCGCTCCAGTGACGCGCTGATCCGCAGCGCCGAGACCACCGTGCGCAGGTCGCTCGCGACCGGCTGCTGACGGGCGAGGATGTCGATCGCGAGCTCGTCCAGCTCGATCGCCTTGTCGTCGATCACCGGATCGTTCTCGATGACCTCCTCGGCGAGGGCCACGTCGCTCGTGCCGAAGGCGCGCGTCGCCTTGGTCATCGCCTCCTCGACGAGCTCGGCGATCTCGACCAGGCGCACCCGCACCTCGTCCAGGGACTGCTGGAACACCTCACGCATGGGGAAACGGACCTCCGGGTCGACGGCACGGCACACGGCCTCGACGATCATCGCCGCCGAAGGTGAACGGATGGTGCCGCCTCGGTGAACAGTATGCCGCGCGGGCCGGAACGGCACCCGGCGGGTCGCGCGGCCGCATACGCTGAGGGCATGGATCCGGCGCAGCTCGCGTTGCTCGAACTGCTCGCGGGCATCGTCATCGGCGGCGGTGTCACCGCGCTCGTCGCCGTCTCCCTGCGCGTGCAGGCGCGGCAGCGCGCGGACGCCTCGCCCGCACCGCCGGACGGTGTCCGCGAGGTGCTGCGGGCGATGGAGGATCCCGCAGCGGCGGTGGACCTCTCCGGGACGGTGCGCGCGGTGTCCCCGGCCGCCGCGGCGTTCGGACTGCACGAGGGCTCCACGATCGCCGACGACCAGGTGCGCGGCCTCGTCCGCGACGCCCGCGCCGGCGGCTCGGCGACGGCGTCGCTGGTGCTGCGACGCGCCGACGGACCGGGTGAGCAGAGCAGCGTGTCGGCGCGCGCCGCGACCGTCACGGACCGACTCGTGCTCGTCGTCCTGCGCGATATCACGGAGCGTGAGCGGATCGAGCGGATGCGGCGGGACTTCGTCGCCAACACCAGCCACGAACTGAAGACCCCCGTCGGTGCGATCTCCCTCCTCGCGGAGGCGATCGAGGCCGCGGCCGACGACCCGGCACAGGTGCGCGCCTTCGCGAGCCGCATGTCCGCCGAGGCGACGCGGCTGGCGGGGCTCACCGACCGGGTCATGCACCTGTCGCGGCTGCAGGGCGCCGATGAGGCGCTGCGGATGCGGCGGCTCGCGGTCGACGATCTGCTCGCCGAGATCGTGGCCGCGCACGAGACCACCGCCGCCGCGGCAGGGATCTCGCTCGCCCGAGGCGACGCGGAGGGTCTGTACGTGCTCGGGGACCCGCAAATCCTCGGCGACGCGGTGGGGAACCTCGTCGCGAACGCGGTCGCGTACTCGCCGGCGGGCGCCCAGGTCGGCATCGGGGTCAAGCGCGTCAAGGACGCGGTCGAGATCGCCGTCACCGACCACGGACCCGGCATCCCGGTCGCGGAGCAGGAGCGGATCTTCGAACGCTTCTACCGCGCCGACCAGGCCCGCTCCCGCCGCACCGGCGGCACGGGCCTCGGCCTGTCCATCGTCAAGCATGCGGTGGACCGCCACGGCGGCGAGGTCGAGGTCTGGTCCCGGCCCGGCCGCGGCTCGACCTTCACCATCCGGCTGCCGCTGGCCGACCCGGCCGGGAGGGGCGGCAAGAAGAAGCCGAAGCAGGAGCGCATGAAGAAGACGAAGGACAAGGTGTCGAAGGACAAGGGGAACCGCGTGTCGACCGCATCCGTCCGCCCCCGTCAGAACGGGGCATCCGCATGACCCGCGTGCTGATCGTCGAGGACGAGGCCGACCTGGCCGAGCCGCTGGCGTACCTGCTGCGCCGCGAGGGCTACGAGGTGGAGATCACCGAGGACGGTTCGGCGGCGCTGAGCGCCTTCCAGCGGCACGGCGCCGACATCGTGCTGCTGGATCTCATGCTGCCCGGCCTCCCCGGCACCGAGGTGTGCCGGCGGCTGCGCGCCGAATCGACCGTGCCGATCATCATGCTCACCGCGAAGGACAGCGAGGTCGACATCGTCGTCGGACTCGAGCTCGGCGCGGACGATTACGTCACCAAGCCCTACTCGACCCGGGAACTGCTGGCACGGATGCGGGCGGTGCTGCGCCGCTACGAGCAGCCCGACGAGGACGACGCGGGGGAGCGGGTGCTCACCGGCGGCCGCGTGACCCTGGACGTCGACCGCCACACCGTCGCGGTGGACGGCCAGGAGATCGCCATGCCGCTGAAGGAGTTCGAGCTGCTGGAGCTGCTCATGCGCAACGCCGGCCGCGTACTCACGCGTGGCCAGCTCATCGACCGGGTGTGGGGCGCCGACTACTTCGGCGACACGAAGACGCTGGACGTGCACATCAAGCGGATCCGCTCCCGCATCGAGCGCACGCCGAAGGACCCGGAGATGCTCGTCACGGTCCGCGGTCTCGGGTACCGGTTCGAGGCCTGAGACGACGGAGGGCGGCACCCGGTCGGGTGCCGCCCTCCGTCCGAGGCGTCAGGTCAGGGGACCAGCTCGCCCAGGTGCTCGAGCTCGCCGTTGAGGACGGGGATCGCGATGCTCGCGCCCTCACCGTCGCCGGACTGGAAGTAGATCGAGACGGTCGCGCCCGGCTTGACGTCGAGACCCTCGATGAGCACCGGCTCGGCGCCGACGAGGTTCTCCACGCCCTCGATGTCGCTCACGCCGAGGCTCTTGGTGGTTCCGGCGGAGACGCGGATCGTCTTCTTGATGGTGTCGGAGCCGTCGCCGACCTCGAGGTGCAGCGTGTGGTCCTCGTCGGTGGGGTTCACGATGGCGGCGATGAAGTTGCCGTCGACGCCCTCGTCGTCGGAGACGATCAGCGCGTTGCGGACGAGCAGGGGGCCCGCGGAGTCGGGCACGTTCATGCCGTCGGACGGCTGGTACTGCACCGTCGTGCTCTGAGGGGCGATGAGGCCGCAGCCGGTCGTCCCGAGGACGATGGCGGCGCCCACGGCCAGGGACGCGATCAGACGCGATTTCACAGTACCTCCCAGAGGGCAGACGGATTCTCCCAGCATTCTATGGGGTTCCGGCGGGCGGTGCTGACGGCTCGGCGACTGAGGGCGCATACCTTAGCGCAGATCGCCTGTGGTATCCTGTTAGCTGCCGAAAGGACATAACTCCATGCTTTTTGAGGTTGGCGAAACGGTCGTGTATCCGCACCACGGGGCGGCGACGATCATCGAGGTCAAGGAACGCGTCATCAAGGGCGAGACCAAGAAGTACTTGAAGCTCAACGTCACCCAGGGCGATCTGATCATCGAGGTCCCGGCGGAGAACGTCGATCTCGTCGGCGTCCGCGACGTCATCGGCAAGGACGGTCTCGAGCGCGTCTTCGAGGTGCTGCGTGCGCCGTTCACCGAGGAGCCGACGAACTGGTCCCGCCGCTACAAGGCGAACCTCGAGAAGCTCGCCTCCGGTGATGTCATCAAGGTGAGCGAGGTCGTCCGCGACCTGTGGCGCCGTGACCAGGACCGCGGCCTGTCCGCCGGTGAGAAGCGCATGCTCGCCAAGGCGAAGCAGATCCTCATCTCCGAGCTGGCCCTCGCCGAGAAGACCGACGAGGAGAAGGCCAGCGTCCTCCTCGAAGAGGTCCTCGCCAGCTGAGACGCTGCGCGTGGACGTCGCACCGCCGCCCCGGGTCGGGGTCATCGTCGTCGCGGCCGGTTCCGGCACACGCCTGAACGCGGGTGCGCCCAAGGCGTTCGTCGGCATCGACGAGCACACGGTGCTGCGCCACGCCCTGCGGGGTGTGTTCGCGGGGCCGTACGCGCAGGTCGTCGTCGTCGCGCCCGAGGGGTACGAGGGTGAGGCGCTCACCGACCTGCACGCCGTCGCGGGCGACCGCGCCGAGCTGACCCGGGTCGTCACCGGGGGAACGACGCGACAGCAGTCCGTCGCGCATGGACTGCACGCGCTGTGGCCGGGGGTCGAGGTCGTGCTCGTGCACGACGCCGCCCGCGCGCTCACCCCGCCCGAGGTGTTCGCCCGCGTCGTCGGGGCGGTCGACGACGGCGCCCCCGGGGTCGTCCCGGTACTCCCGGTCGTCGACACGATCAAGCGCGTCGCGGACGGCGAGGTGCGCGGGCAGGTGGACCGCGCCGAGCTCGGTGCCGCGCAGACCCCGCAGGGCTTCCGGCGCGACGTGCTCGACACTGCGTACGCCGCGGCGGAAGGCGAGCACACCGACGACGCCGCGCTCGTGGCCGCAGCTGGGCATCGCATCGTCGCGGTCGACGGCTCCCCGCTCGCGTTCAAGATCACCACGCCCGCCGACCTGGAGCGGGCGCGCTCGCTCGTGGTGCCGTTGCCGCAGGCGCAGGTGTCACCGCATCCTGGGGTCGACGCCCTCCCTCGCGTGGGCGTCGGCACGGACGTGCACGCCTTCGGCGGCGAGGGCACGCTCTGGCTCGCCGGGCTCGAATGGCCGGGGGAGCCGGCGCTGTCCGGGCATTCGGACGGGGATGCGGTTGCGCACGCCATCGTGGACGCGCTGCTGTCCGCCGCGGGACTCGGTGACATCGGCACCCACTTCGGGACCGACCGGCCCGAGTACGCCGGCGCACACGCCGACGCGTTCCTCGCCCGGACCGCTGGCCTGCTGTCGGAGGCCGGCTGGCGGGTCGGCAACGTGTCGGTGCAGGTGCAGACGCTGCGCCCACGGTTCCGCGCCCGACGCGAGGAGGCCGAGGCCGCGCTGTCGGCGGCATTGGGCGGCGCCCCGGTGTCGGTCGCCGCGACCACGACCGACGGCCTCGGGTTCACCGGCCGCGGCGAGGGCGTCGCCGCCACCGCGGTCGCCCTCATCGTCCGCGCCTGACGCCCGCATCCGCCCCGCCGTGTCGCGCCGGTCAGAGGGGGCGGGTGAAGTAGGCTGAGAGCGGGTCATCGGTGTAGTCGGCGAACGGGCCGCAGGGGGTGAAGCCCTCGCTGAGGTACAGGGTCCGGGCGGGGAGGAACTGCGGACCGCTGCCGGTCTCCAACCACAGCGCCGGCATCCTGGCCGCCCGCGCCGCGACGACGATGTGTCGCAGCAGGGCCCGCCCGACCCCGGTGCCGCGGGCATCGGCCGTCGTCCGCATCGACTTCACCTCGCCGTGCCCGTCCGGCAACCGCCGCAGCGCGCCGACGCCGAGGAGCACCTCGCCGTCCCACGCAGCCCACACGGTCACCTCCGGGGCGTCGAGCGCCGACACCGCGAGCGCATGCACGCTCTCCGGCGGCGACCCGGCGTGCATGTCGGCCAGGTGTTCGTCGATGAGGGCCTGCACGGCCGGATGCCGCAGGTCGGCGACGCGGATCTCCATCAGCCCTCCACGGCGAACGGTTTCGGGTCCCGCGGCGCGCGCGAGCCCCAGGCGAGGAGGACGAGGCCCGAGCCGAGCACGACGAGGCCGACGAGTGCGGCGGGGGAGAGGACCTCGCCGAGCACGAGGATGCCGAGGAGTGCCGCCGTGAGCGGTTCAGCGAGCGTGAGGGTCGCCGCGGTGGCGGCGCGCAGTCGTTCCAGGCCCCAGGTGAACAGCGTGTAGGCGATCGCGATCGTCGCCAGGCCCAGCCACAGCACCATGACCCAGCCGGAGGTCTCCGTCAGCCATGACAGTTCCGCGAACGGCAGCATCACGAGCGAGCTCACCGCGGACCCGAGTCCCATCGCACCGGCGACCGTGAACGGATCCCAGCCGCCGTCCATGAGGCGACGCTGCGCGTTCGCGAACACCGCGAACGACGCCCCCGCGCCGACCGAGCCGAGGAGGCCGATGGGATCGGTGCCGCTCGCACCGGCGTCACCGCCGAAGGCGAGCAGCGCGACGCCCGCGGTGGCGAGCGCCGTCGCACCGAACCAGGTGAACCGCGGCACGTGGCGGGTGATCGCCCATTCGATGAAGCCTGCGAGCACGGGCGCCGAGCCGAGCGCGATGACCGTGCCGACCGCGACGCCGTTTCGCGCGGTGCCGAGGAAGAACAGCGGCTGGTAGAGCGCCAGGCAGACGCCGGTGGTCGCCATGAGCAGGAACGACCGCAGGTCCAGTCGCGGTGCGGGGCGACCGGATGCGCCGCGGTGCCGCCGGGCGAGCGCGAACCCGAGCAGGGCGAGCCCGGTCCCGCCGATGACCAGGCGCATCGCCCCGACCCCGAGCGGCGAGGAATCCGCGGGTCCGAGGGCCTGCGAGGTGCCGGTGGTGCCGAACAGGACCGCGGCGGCGACGACCGCGAGGATGGGCAGCATCCTCCACTTCTAGCGTCTCCGTGTGACGGCGCGGTCACAGGGCGCGCCGGTAGGCTGGGACGGTGACGGTCCGGCTCTACGACACCCAGGCGCAAACGCTGCGCGAGTTCGTACCTCGCGACCCCTCGAACGTGACCATGTACGTGTGCGGTCCCACCGTGCAGTCCGGCCCCCACATCGGGCACCTCCGTGCCGCGCTGAGCTTCGACATCCTGCGCCGCTGGCTGGAGCACCGCCACGGCCGCGTCACCTTCGTGCGCAACGTCACCGACATCGACGACAAGGTGCTGCAGAACGCCACCGCCGACGAGCCGTGGTGGGCGCTCGCCTACCGGATGGAGCAGGAATTCGCCGCCGCGTACGCCGCGATCGGCATCCGCCCGCCGACCTACGAGCCGCGCGCCACCGGGGCGATCCCGGAGATGGTCGGCTTCATCGAGCGGCTCATCGAGGCCGGGCACGCCTATCCCGCACCGGACGGCTCCGGCGACGTGTACTTCGACGTGCGTTCGTGGCCGACCTACGGTTCGCTCACCCACCAGGCGCTCGACGCGATGGAGCCGGCCGCCGACGCCGACCCGCGCGGCAAGCGCGACCCGCACGACTTCGCCCTGTGGAAGGGCGCGAAGCCGGATGAGCCGGCGGATGCGACGTGGCCGGCGCCGTGGGGTGCGGGGCGCCCCGGCTGGCACATCGAATGCTCCGCCATGAGCCGCCGCTACCTCGGCCCCGAGTTCGACATCCACGGCGGCGGGCTCGACCTGCGCTTCCCGCACCACGAGAACGAGCTCGCGCAGTCCACCGCGGCCGGCGACGAGTTCGCCCGCTACTGGGTGCACAACGGGCTGGTGACCGTGAATGGCCAGAAGATGTCGAAGTCGCTCGGCAACTTCATCCTCGCCGCCGACGCGCTCGCAGGCCGCGACCCGCTCGTGCTGCGCTACGCGCTCGCCGCCGCGCACTACCGCTCCAGCCTCGACGTCTCCGAGAAGGCGTTCGACGAGGCCGAGGCCGCGATCGACCGCATCCGCGGGTTCCTGCAGCGCGCCGTCCGCGCCGTGCAGGAAGAGACCCGCGACCTGCGCATCGCGGCCGCCGTGCCGGAGCGGTTCGCCGCAGCCATGGACGACGACCTCGGGGTGCCCCAGGCCCTCGCGGTCATCCACGACACCGTCCGTGAGGGCAACAGTGCCCTCGACGCAGGCGATCGGGAGGGTGCGCTCCGCGCCTTCGCCGAGGTCGCCACCATGACCGGGCTGCTCGGCCTGGATCCCCTCGACCCCCGGTGGAACACCGGGACCGCGGCCCCCGAGGCCACCGCACTCGACCGGCTCGTCCAGGTCATGATCGCGCAGCGCGCCGAGGCGCGCGCCGCGAAGGACTGGGCGAGCGCCGACCGCATCCGCGACGCGGTCGCCGCTGCGGGCATCGTCCTCGAGGACACCGCGGACGGAACCCATTGGAGTATTCAGCATGGCTAAACCTGGACGTCCCGGCGCGAGCAAGGGCAAGAAGAAGGGCCCCACGAAGGGCACCGGCGGCCACAGCCGCAAGGCGCTCGAGGGCAGGGGGCCGACCCCGAAGGCCGAGGACCGGCCGTGGCACCCCGCGGGCAAGCGCAAGGCGGCCGCTGAGCGCTACGCCGCCGCAGGTGGCAAGGGCCGTCCCGGGCAGTCGTCCCAGGGCGGCGCGGGCCGTGCGCCGCGGGCGAAGTCCGCGGACGACACCGAGATCGTCACCGGCCGCAACTCCGTGCTCGAGGCCCTCCGCGCGAAGATCCCCGCCACCGCGATGTACATCGCCCAACGCGTGGAGATGGACGACCGCGTCAAGGAGATGCTCGCCATCGCCACCCACCGCGGCATCTCCGTGCTGGAGGTCACCCGTCCCGAGCTCGACCGCATGGCCGGGTTCGACGGCGTGCACCAGGGCGTGGCGCTCAAGGTGCCGCCGTACGAGTACGCGCACCCGCAGGACGTGCTCGAGCAGGTCATCGACCGCGGTGAGACGCCGCTGTTCGTCGCGCTCGACGGGATCACCGACCCGCGCAACCTCGGCGCCATCATCCGTTCCACCGCCGCCTTCGGCGGGCACGCGGTGATCCTGCCGCAGCGCCGCAGCGCCAGCGTGAACTCCGCGGCCTGGAAGACGAGCGCCGGGGCCGCCGCCCGCATCCCGGTCGCGCTCGCCTCGAACCTCACCGCGATGCTGAAGGACTTCAAGAAGCAGGGCGTGTTCGTGCTCGGCCTCGACGGCGACGGCGACGTGCAGCTGCCGGCGCTGGAGCTCGCCGACCGTCCCGCGGTGATCGTGGTGGGTTCGGAGGGCAAGGGCATCTCGCGCCTGGTCGCCGAGACCTGCGACCAGATCGTGTCCATCCCGATCTCGGCCGCGACGGAGTCGCTGAACGCCGGCATCGCCGCATCCGTCGCGCTGTACCAGGTGTCCACTCTGCGCGCCACGCGCGAATAATCGAAAGGAACCGCCATGGCAGTCATCGCCGTCCTGGGTGGCACCGGCTATGCCGGCCGCCACATCGTGAAGGAGGCCGTCGACCGCGGCCACAAGGTCCTGTCCATCGCCCGCAACGTCGCGGCCGACCGGGTCCCCGGCGCCACCTACCTGGAGGCGTCGCTGCTCGACCTGCCGGACCTCGTCACCCAGCTCGAGGGCGTCGACGTCGTCGTCTCCGCGGTCGCCCCGCGCGGCGACATGCAGGGCAAGCTGCGGCCGGCGATCACCGAGCTGAACTCGGTGCTGCCCGGCGACGTCCGCCTCGGTGTCGTGGGGGGCGCCGGCGGCAGCCGCGTCGCCCCCGACGGTCCGCTGCTGCTGGAGACCCCGGAGTTCCCGGCGGCGTTCAAGGCGGAGGCGACCGAGGCGTACGGCATCCTGCAGGACCTGCAGGCCGACGCGTCCGGCCGCGACTGGTTCTACGTGCACCCCGCGGGCGGCTTCGGCTCCTTCAACCCCGGTGAGCGCCGCGGCACCTACCGCACCGGTCACGACGTGCTCGTCGTCGACGACCAGGGCGAGTCGTTCATCTCCGGCGCCGACTTCGCGATCGCCGTCCTGGATGAGATCGAGCGGCCCGCGCACGTGCGCGACCGCTTCACCGTCGGATACTGACCCGGCCCGAGACACGAACGGCGGATGCCCGGCCCGCGGCCGCGGCATCCGCCGTCGTCGTCTCAGACCAGGTCGCGCCAGTCCAGGCCTTCGTCCTCGTCCTCCGCCGGGGCGGGCTGTCCGTCGCGGATGACCGGGATCGACACGGTCTCGGTCGGGGGGCCCATCACGGTCGCCTCGTCGCGACGATGGCGCAGCACGTCGTCGATGTAGCCGGTGAGCACCTCCGCCAGCGGCACCGAACGGCCGCGCGCCTGCGACATGTACCAGCGGTGCTCCAGCACCTGGTGGAACACCTCGGCCGGCTCCAGCTTGCTGCGCAGCTCGAACGGGATGGCCTTCACGACAGGCTCGAACACCCGGGTGAGCCACTCGTGCGCGACCATCTCCTCGTCGTCGTCCTGCCGTCCCACTCGGGCGCGGAACTCGTCCAGGTCGTTGAGCAGCCGCCGCGCCTGATTCTCCTCCACGTCGAGGCCGGTCAGCCGAAGCAGGCGCCGCTGGTGGTGCCCCGCATCCACGACCTTCGGCTGGATCGACACGGTGGTGCCGTCGGCCGTGGTCTGGATCGACATCTCATCGATGTCGAAGCCCAGCGCGTTCAGGCGCTGCACGCGCTCCGTGATCCGCCACGTCTCGTCGACCGAGAACGTCTCCTTGTCGGTCAACGCGCCCCACAGGGAGTGGTACGAGGAGACGATGCCGTCGGCGATCGCCACCGCATCCACCCCGCCCTCCAGGCGCCCGCCGGCGGCGAGGTCCATGATCTCGCCCGCGATGTTCGTGCGCGCCACGTCCAGGTCGTGCGCACGCTGGCCGGGGGTCAGGCCGTTCTCATGCAGTTCGCCGGTCTCCGCGTCCACCAGGTACGCGGCGAACGAGCCCGCGTCACGACGGAACAGCGTGTTGGACAGCGACACGTCGCCCCAGAAGAACCCGACGTTGTGCAGGCGCACGAGCAGCACCGCGAGCGCGTCCACGAGCCGGGACGCGGTGTCCGGCCGCAGCACCTGCGTGAACAGGGCGCGGTAGGGGAGCGAGAACTTCAGGTGCGCGGTGACGAGCGCAGCCGGGAGCGGCTCGCCGCTGCGGGTGCGCCGACCGGCGATGACCGCGACCCGGTCCACGCACGGTACGTCGAGGCGGGTGAGGTTGCCGAGCATGTCGTACTCGCGGCGGGCCATCTCCTCGGTGGTCTCCTTCACCGCGACGACCTTGCCGGACAGGCTCGAGAACCGCACCAGGTGACGCGAGAGCCCCTTGGGCAGCGACACGATGGCCGAGCTCGGCCATTCGCCCAGCGGCACATGCCAGGGCAGGCTCAGCAGCGCCGGATCGACGCTGGATGCGGTGATGGTGAGGGAGTCTCTCATCGTTCTCCGGGAAGCGGACGCGGCGCGGGGGTTCACAGAACCCGCCGCGCCGCGTCGTCGAATGGTGTGCCTGGGATCAGACGATGGCCTTGTCGGTGAGGCGCTCGCCCGACTCGATGTCGAACACGTGCACGTGACCGGTGACCGGTGCCAGCACGACCGTCTCACCCGCGTTCGGGTGACGGCGGCCGTCGACGCGCGCCACGATGTCGGTGCGCTTGCCGCTGACCTCGGCGTGACCGTAGAGGTAGCCGTCGGCGCCGAGCTCTTCGACGAGGTCGACGACGACCTTGAGGCCCTTGCCGTCCTCGGGGGCGACCTGGATGTCCTCGGGGCGGACGCCGATCGTGACCTCGGAGCCGTGCGCCTTGCCGATGGTGTCGGCCTCGACCGGCACCACCAGGTCGCCGAAGCGGACGCCGCCCTCGGCCAGGTCGGCCGGGAACAGGTTCATGGCGGGGGAGCCGATGAAGCCGGCGACGAAGACGTTGGCGGGCTTCTCGTACAGGTCGCGCGGGGTGCCGACCTGCTGCAGCACGCCGTCCTTCAGCACGGCGATCCGGTCGCCCATGGTGAGCGCCTCGGTCTGGTCGTGGGTGACGTAGACGGTGGTGACGCCCAGACGGCGCTGCAGGGAGGCGATCTGGGTGCGGGTCTGCACGCGGAGCTTGGCGTCGAGGTTCGACAGCGGCTCGTCCATGAGGAACACCTGCGGCTGGCGCACGATCGCACGGCCCATGGCGACGCGCTGCCGCTGACCGCCCGAGAGCGCCTTCGGCTTGCGGTTCAGGTACTGCTCCAGGTCGAGCAGCTTCGCCGCCTCGAGCACGCGCTGGGCGCGCTCCTCCTTGCCGACGCCGGCGATCTTCAGGGCGAAGCCCATGTTCTCGGCGACCGTCATGTGCGGGTACAGCGCGTAGTTCTGGAAGACCATCGCGATGTCGCGGTCCTTGGGCGGAATGTCGGTGACGTCGCGGTCGCCGATCAGGATGCGGCCCGAGTTGACCTCTTCGAGACCGGCGAGCATGCGCAGCGAGGTGGACTTGCCGCAGCCGGAGGGGCCGACGAGGACGAGGAACTCCCCGTCGCCGATCTCGAGGTTCAGCTTGTCGACCGCGGGGCGGGTGCCGCCCGGGTAGAGGCGGGTCGCGTTGTCATAGGTGACGGACGCCATCGTTGTTCTCCTTCACCGGCAGGTACGTGCCGGACGATCCGTAGTGAATGGAAACGCGGGCCGCGGCCCGCGGCGCCCACCATCGGGCGTTCGATCAGTATGGCACGGCCGTCTGGGCATTTCACAGGCTGTCTGACTAGCATCGGGGGGGCCGCTTACCCGGGCGGTCCGCCGGGTCGAACCGGTTCTCCGCAGTCTTAGAGGTTCCATGTCCAACGACGACGATCAGCACGTTCCGGCCTCCGATCAGGGCGCCGAGGGCGACCCGAACGTCCCCGCCGACGAGATCGAGACGGCCGGTGCGAGCGAGCCGGCGGTGGCCGGCGACGAGGCCGTGAAGGACCGTCGTGAGGCCGTCCGTGAGAAGGCGCTGCAGGTGCAGGCCAAGCACGCCCGGTTGCGTGCGCTCCGCCTGGCCGGGCTCGGGGTGCTCGCCATCGCCCTGGTCGCCGCGATCGTGGTCGGCGTGGTGCTCGCGGTGAATTCCGCCGCATCCTCCCCCGTCGCCTCGCCCCGGAACGTCACCGCCGACGGCGGCATCGAGATCGCCTCGGTCAAGGGCGTCTCCGTCCCGGCCCCGACCCAGGCGGCCACGGACGCCCCGGCGAGCGAGCCCACCCCGACGGCCACGTCGTCCTCGACCGTCGACATCCGTGTCTACGTGGACTATCTCGCGCCCGGCGCGAAGGAGTTCGAGGCGGCGAACGCGGCGCAGCTGTCCAAGTGGTTCACCGCCGGCTCGGCGACCCTGACCTACCACCCGGTCGCCATGCTCACCGCCAAGTCCAACGGCACGAAGTACTCGCTGCGCGCCGCGTCGGCCGCCGCGTGCGTCGCCACCTACTCGCCGGACTCGGTCTTCGCGTTCAACCACGAGCTGCTGCTGAAGCAGCCGAAGATGGACACTGCCGGCCTGCACGACTCCGAGCTCGCCGACCTCGCGATCGCGACCGGTGCGACCTCGCCGAAGGAGGTCCGCACCTGCATCGAGGAGGAGCGGTTCATCTCCTGGGCCCGTGGCGCCACCGACGCCGCGCTCGACGGCATCCCCGGCACCGATGACGACCTCACCCTCACCGGCACGCCGCTCGTGCTCGTGAACGGCGAGGAGTACCAGGGGTCGCTCGACGATCCGAAGGAGTTCGCGCAGTTCGTGCTCACCACGGCCAGCGCCTCGTACTACAAGTCGACCCCGAGCCCCACGCCGACGCCCACCGCCGAACCCGCGGAGTGAGCCGGGCCCTGGCTAGACTGGGGACCCTGCCGGCTTGGCGCAATTGGTAGCGCACCGTACTTGTAATACGGGGGT
>Ga0182737_1002568_pt1 | contig 14661 bp, 12 predicted proteins | sample eDN5th30CBELigOP_FD_128878 | JGI IMG/M metagenome (GOLD analysis project Ga0182737, IMG submission 128878) | Enriched Organic Plus compost microbial communities from Emeryville, California, USA - eDNA 5th pass 30_C BE-Lig OP (version 2) (version 2) ... | reverse complement strand
GGCCGAGGGCAGCCCCAGCCGCGCCACCAGTTCCTGGATTTCGCCCAGGCTCAAAGCCGCCCGCAACGAGTCGTCGAACATCTTCCGCTGATGTTCCGTGGCGTCACCGGCATACGCGTCGACCAGCTTGGTTACGGTTTCGCTGTCGGCCGGGCGTAACAGGTCGCGAAAGAACAGCAGTCCGCCAGGGGCCAATACCCGCCAGGCCTCGCGCAGCACCGCCTCGGGTTCGGGGATGTGGTGCACAATGCTATTGGACATCACCACCGCGAACGAGCCGTCCTCGTAGGGCAGTCGCTTGCTGTCCACCTTATCCAGTTGGATGCGGTCCCTCAGGCCGGCGATCTCGATATTATTCCGGGCAACATCCAGCATGTGGACCGACAGGTCCACGCCCATCACCCGGGCTTCGTCCGTTCGTCCACACAGCTCGATGGGGATCAGGGCGGTGCCAGTGCCCAGGTCCAGAAAGTCGCCCTCTGGCTGGCGGCCGGAATCGGCAAATGCCATCAGCAGGTCGTCCACAAAAATGCGGTTCACCTCCGTGTGGTCCATAGCGTCGTAGGCCAGGGCTTCTTCCGGGGTGTCCATCACTTCGGGTTCGAGTTGCCGTTCCATTTCGATGCCGCCAAGTGCAAGGAGGGAAGGGGAGCGTACCGATCGACCGCAGGCAGCGTGAGCCTGGCAAGTTATTGTACCGCGCCGCTGGAATCGCCCAGCCAGTACCACAGCATCAGGCCGATTAACGCCAGATGCAGCACTACGATCGCCCACAATCTTACGCGAAATGACAGCTTCTGCGTCTTGTGGCGAAAGACTCTTTGCCCCAGCAGCGCGCCCGGCCAGCCACCGCCCAGTGCGAACAGGTGCAGCGTACGTTCGGAGATCCGCCGCTGGCCACGCACGGCGTAGCGTTTATCCAGCCCAAACGCGGCAAAACAGAGGGTACTGGCCAGCAGGACGACCACCAGATACGCTTGCAACAGGATCGCCATGCGTGGGCACTCGCTCCATGAAAAAAGCCTGATTGATCGGCCGCCCCCAATGTTGGGGCGCGCGGCATCGAATCCCAGCGGCAAGTTTATGGAAGGGCCCGCTACCGCGCGAAGATCACCGCGCGGCGATTTCACCCCGGCAGCCCCCGTTTTGCCGGCCCCCTCATCCTCCGCGATTGCAACCCTCGCAGCCAATCATGACCGTCGCCGAAGTAATCTCGATTGGGGACGAACTGACCAGCGGCCAGCGACTCGATACCAACAGCCAATGGTTCAGCCAGCAGCTTAGCGACCTGGGCATCCAGGTGATGTATCACACCACCGTGGCCGACGACCTGGCCGCCAACCAGGCCGTGTTCCGCGCGGCGGTCGATCGGGCCGATGTGGTCGTCACCAGCGGCGGCTTGGGCCCCACAGCCGATGATCTGACCCGCGACGTGATGGCCAGCCTGCTCGGCACGGAGCTGGTACTGCACGAGGAATCGCTGGAGCACATTCGCGGCCTGTTCCGGCATCGCGGCCGTGAGATGCCCGAGCGCAACGTCATCCAGGCGATGTTTCCGGCGGGCAGCCAGCCGATCTTCAACCCGCACGGCACCGCGCCGGGCATCGCAGCCCAGGTTGCCCGGGCCGATGGCCGCACTTGCCTGGTGTACTGCCTGCCGGGTGTGCCGGCCGAACTCAAAGAGATGTGGGCGGCGGTGGTGGCTTCGCTCCGCGAGGCCGGCCTGGTTGGCAAGGCGATCTGCCATCGTGAGATCCGCTGCTTTGGCGTCGGCGAGAGCGATCTGGAGCAGATGCTGCCCGACCTTATCCGGCGCGGCCGCCGGCCGACCGTAGGCATCACGGCTAGCCATGCTACGCTCACGCTGCGCGTGATGGCCGCGTGCGAGAACAGCGGAGATTGCGACTGCGTGATCGGGCCAACCGTCAACACCATCTACCAATGCCTGGGCGACCTGGTGTTTGGCGAAGGCGAGGAGGAACTGCAGCACGCCGTCCTACGGCTACTGCGGCAATCCGGCAAGACCCTGGCCACGGCCGAATGGGGAACCGGAGGGCAAATTGCTCACTGGCTGCGGCAGGTGCCCGAGAGCGAGCAGCAGTTCTTAGGAGGGCTGGTGATTCCTGGGCCCGATGCCGCCGACAAACTGCTTGGCATCCCCGCCGACGTGTTCACCAACGAACCGCCCGGGGAAGCCATGGCCAAACTGGCTGCCGGTCTGCGCGACAAGCTCGGCTCCGACTACGCGCTGGCGGTGAGCCCAGTGCCCAGTGTCGATCCGGCCGGCGACGAACCGCCCCTGATTCACTTCGCTCTGGCCGGCTCCAGCGGCACGCGCACGCAAGCCGCCAAGTACACGGGCCATCCCGACATTCTGCAAACCAGAGCCTCCAAGCAGGCGCTCAACCTGCTGCGACTGGAACTGCTCCGCAGCCAATAGGGCGTCGCGCAGCTACGACGGGTAAATTGGCAGGCATCCCGCCGCGAAACGGGGTATCTTAAAGATCCGCCGACGGTGTAGCGCGCACTCCCAGGGGCAGGACTCGTTGGAGGGCCAATCGATGCTGAAGTCGTTCGTCGTCGACGACACGGCCCTTACGCGCTCCCTCTCTTTGGCACGTCTGAAGCCGTGGACCGCCGGTATGACCTGGCGGCGATCGCCGGCCAACCCGTCTGGCCTTTTTCATCGCCACCCGTCTAGGGATTGGTTCTGCCCGCGCACTTCAATCGTGCGGTGTCTCGACGGGCCAGGCGTATCACGAGTCTCCGCGCGGCACTCACGCCGGAAACGAAACGCGACATCCGAACGCGTCAATTAGCGAAGTAAAGCATACGAGTCTCTAGTGAGGGCAGGCGTCGATGAACTTCTTGAAGAAACTCTGGGATATCGTCAGCTCGGACCGCTACTGGGTGATCGCTTGCATGCTATTTGTCATGGGGTTGTTGATCATCATCCGGGTGAACAGCCCTTTGCCCATCGGGGCTCCGGCCTGGTGGCCATACTACCTTGCGTTCGCAGCAGCGTTCGCCAGCGCCGTGGGCCTGCTGTTACGCAAGGAGTGGAGCCGGTATACGAGCGTGCTGATCGGTGCGATGTTCGCATTCGTGATCGCACGCAAATGCTACTACCAGGGCTTCACACCCATGAACGTGACCAATGCCATCATTAGCGTGGCTACGGTTTACTATTTTTGGAGGGTGCCGATCACGCACCTGCAAGAGTTATTGGCGGACCCCGGTTTTGTCGAAGCGTGGCGGCAAAAGATCGAGGAGCTACAACAAGAATTCAAAAACCACCCGAGTCCGCGCATCGTCCTGCTGCTCAGTGAACCGCTGCCTCTGGATGCAAGCCAATTGGCCGTCGCAGCCCAACGGGCGTACGGTCACGCATTCGAAATCATTCCTGGCTGCCCTTCACCCACGGCTGCTGGCTTCCTGCCCAACGAGCATCCCGAACCCTTTGTGACCGGGGAACCACCCACGCTGCTGTGTTTCAGCTCGCCGTGGTACTTCTTAGTATCTGTGGCTCCTGAATCCTACCCTTTCGCCTATGTGCCGCGGGACCACATGCACGGCCAATCATCCGAGCCGAGCAGCGGCTCACTCCCGGACGACCAGTCGGATGACGATGCCTGGGTGCCTGCCTTCGGTCACAGAGCAGCCATCGAGATCGAGCTACTCCCCACATTCCAGCAACAAGCCAAGGATTCCAACTACGCCCATACTAGCAAACTGGTCACCGAGCTGCTGGACGACCGATGCCTGGGGCTGTACTTCGTCAACGCCGACAAGTTGCTGCCGAACTCGCCCCCCCTGATAGCGGCCCTGCGCAGCGATAACCCGGCCGAAGCACTGCAGCTCGTTGACGAGACCGCGGCGTAGGATGCCGCCTGAAAGGATCATGCGGCCATGAACATCTGGCAAAAGCTGTACAGCTTCCGCGAGGTGGATCGGCAATGGGCGATCACGACCATGTGGATTCTGATCGCCATGATCGCCTTCTACTACTGGAATTATCCCTCGCAGATCTTCGACCTATCCGACTGGCGATTTAATGGGATCCTGTTCCTGGCGATCGTCACGCTCGCCGGTCTCATTTATCGCCAGGAATGGAGCCGCTACACCGGGCTGCTACTCGCGGCTGTGCTGGCGATCGCTGTCATCCCCATCGTGCTGCGCCGTGGCAACGTGGTGCTGGATACCCTCGCCCTCATTGGGGTCGTTTACCTGTTCCATGGGATGGTCACGGTGCCGATCACGCCCCAGCAGGAACGACGGCGACAAGCCCGCGAGGAAGGCCGCAGGGTCGAGGCCTCGCTCGAACAATTTGTGCTGCTGCTCCAGGAGCCGATTCCGGAGCCGACTTTGCAGCGCCTGCTGCACCGTCACCAACTGGCGATCAGCGACATCCCGGCGGACTCCACTCCCGAAGCCGGCGGCGACCAGGAATCGACCGATCCCAACGGCGGCCGAGTGACAGGCGATGCGCCGGTGCTGTTCTGCTTCGGCCGCCACTGCACGATGCTGCTCTACCGGAATTACACTCCCTACCCCGGGGCGGTCTTGCAGGACAGCAGGGGTGGGCTCCAGCCGGCGTTTGGGCATCGGGCGTCGATCCGCCTTCAATACTTGCCCAGCGGCGCCGAGGTACTACCCGAAGCAACGATCGACGGCGAAATCGCCGAACTGGCCCTCAGCCTGATGGACGGACGGTGTGTCGGCCTGTACTTCCCCGAACCGGGGCTGCTGGCCCCAACCTCCCCGCAGGTGGTAAAAACGCTCCGCAGCGCAAAACCTGCCAGGGTTCTGAAACTGGCAACGCCCGTACCATCGATTCCCGTTCTCGGCCTGACCGATAACGGCCCCGCGCACGAGTGAATCAACCGTCAGGAACAGCGTTGCTCAGCCGCGGGAGTGTTCGATAACACGAAAGGCGGCGGACAGCAGGGGGCACATTGCCCCAAAACGTCGCCGCAGCGCCCTCTGTATAAAGCCCCGTTGCAGGCTACAATCGGAGTTTCGCCATGGCCGCCGTGAGTTGCGGCGGCGTGCGTGTGGCCCTGATTTCCGCCAAGGCGACGGTACGAGCTTCTCGAACGTGATCGAACGCCCCGCACGAAGCAAGAATCTCCCGCCCTTGCCGGATGACTTTGCCAACCGGGGGTGGTTTGCTCGTCTGACGGCCTCGGTCCTGGCCGGCACAGCCAAGCTGATCAGCGGGGCCAGTGCACGGTGGGTCGACTGCCAGCCCGATACCTGCCAGCGGGTCTACTTCGCCAACCACACCAGCCACCTGGATGCGCTTGTGATCTGGGCCGCCTTGCCGCCGGAGGTGCGTTCGCTGGCCCGCCCCGTGGCCGCGGCCGATTACTGGGAAAAGAACGCGGTCCGGCGCTACCTGGCCCACCAGGTCTTCAACGCCCTGTTGATCGACCGCCTGAAGGTTAAAGTGCACCAGAGCCCGGTCGACCTCATGCTCCGGGCCATCGGCGACCGCTACAGTTTGATCGTGTTCCCCGAAGGCGGCCGCAGCAGCGGCGAAGAGTTAGGCGAGTTCAAAAGCGGCCTGTATTACCTGTCGAAGAAGCGGCCGGAACTGGAGCTGGTGCCGGTGCACATCGACAACGTGAACCGCGTCCTCCCCCGCGGGGAGGTGTTGCCGGTGCCGCTGCTGAGCTGCATTACCTTCGGACCGCCGATTTACCTGGAACACCGGGAACCCAAGGTCGAATTCCTCCGCCGTGCCCGCGAGGCCGTGCGGCGGCTGAAAGAAATATGACCGCTCTCGCGGCGATTTACCCATTAAGAGAACACTCCCCAGCAGGAAAGCACTCCCCCAGTAGTTTCCGTCACCAGCCAGCAGCCGCAGTCGCACCACGACGGCCCCGTTTCCCTCGATGCCGCCCAGCCCTTTAGCCATCGCCATGATCATTCCCGACACGAGAACATACTTGCTGGTAGGCAGCGTGCTGGCGGTGCTGGCGGCTGCCACCGCGGTAGGGCAAGTGCTCAAGCGGCGGCTGGATGCCGGTTTGAACCCGGCCATCGTGGAGCAGTTCCACCTCCGCGTCCGCACCTGGTGGCTGATGTGCACGGTACTGGCCGCCGCGTTCATCCTGGGCCGCGAGATCACGGTGATCCTCTTTGGATTGATCTCGTTCTGGAGCCTCCGCGAGTTCATCACGCTGACTCCCACCCGGCCCGGGGACCACCGCGCGCTGTTCTGGGTGTTTTTCGTGATTACACCCCTTCAGTACGTGCTGGTAGGGCTGGAGGAATACTCGCTTTACAGCATCCTGATCCCGGTATTTGGGTTTTTGTTTATCACTGCCCGGGTGTCGTTCTCCGGTGACCCCAAGCGGTTCCTGGAACGCACGGCCAAGATCATGGCCGGGCTGATGATCTGTGTGTACTGCCTGAGCTTCGCGCCAGCCCTGCTGAGCCTGCCGCCCAAGGGCAAACCGATCGACGAGAACGCCCGGCTGCTGTTCTTTTTCGTGCTGGTGGTGCAGTTTGCGGATATTGCCCATTACCTGTGGGGCAAACTGCTGGGCAAGCGTCTGATCGCGCCGGAGGTAAGTGCCGGCCGCACCTGGGAAGGCTTCTTGGGGGGGATCGCCAGCGCCACGCTGTTTGGCACCGTGCTGTGGTGGTCGGTACCGCTGACGGCCTGGCAAGCAGCCTGCCTCTCAGCCCTCACGGCCACCGCGGGCATGGCCGGCGGCATGACGATGTCGGCCATCAAACGCGACCGGGGCGTGAAAGATTACGGCACGCTGGTCGTGGGCCACGGCGGCGTGCTCGACCGCATCGACTCGATCTGCTTTGCCGCCCCGGTGTTCTACTACGCGGTCCGCGTGATGCTCGACCAGTGGCCGACCGGTTAGCAGCCCCCGGGAACTTGCGAGCAAACAGGCCCAACAGGGCAGGGGAAGGGACCGACGGTTGTGGCCGGTTCTAGCGGCGGCCCCGCATTGCCCGCTGGATATCGCGCTGGGCCTCGGCCTTCTTTTTGACTTCGCGCTTGTCGTAGATCTTGCGGCCGCGAGCGAGCCCCAGCAGCACCTTGGCCCGGCCTTCGGCATTGAAGTACAGCTTGAGCGGGACGAGCGTCAGCCCCTGCTCGTAGGCCCGATTCGCCAAGCGGTGAATCTCGGACCGGTGGAGGAGCAGTTTGCGGGAGCGGCGGGGTTGGTGGTTGAACTGGTTGGCCTGGACGTACTCGGGGATGTCGCAGCCGACCAGATACACCTCGCCATCCTTGATGCGGCCGTACGCTTCGTCCAGCGACGCCTTGCCGGCGCGCAGGCTTTTCACCTCGCTCCCGCATAGCACGATGCCGCACTCGAGCGTGTCGAGGATGTCGTATTCGTGCTTGGCGCTGCGATTGAGGGCGACCACCTTTTCCTGAGATTGGTCACCTTTCTTGCCGGATTTGGACGATTTGGCCGTGGCAGTCACTCCTGAACGTGTGGTGGGAAGTTGCGGCGCATACCGAAACCGCGGCAACCTCTCATGCCAATATCTTATGTACCCGATAGATGTCCACGAGCCTGCCGGCAGTGGCAGCGAACTGCCCCACCGCCGCGACGCGACTTCCTGAACTATACGCGGGACGCTCGCCGTTTTTGGGTGCCCCCCACCTGGCGGCAGTTTGCCCTGCGGCTGATCAGGTGGTAACCTGCTCAGCAAGTGGGGATCGGCCGCGCGGCCGTCCGAACCTTAGCGCGGCTTGTCGCGGCGGCTGTCCGCTGGACGCAAACTGCGGGCATCTAAGGGGTTGCAGACGGCTGCGGCGGCTGGTAAAGTCGCTTGCCAGCAGTCTCGCGGCTATGCTATAGTAGCGAGTTTGCCGGGGAATTGTAGCCGGCAATTTGCATGCGTTAGAACGATCATTTGCATTGGCCTGACACAGGAGGAACATGTGGTCAAACTGACCCTGCGTGATCGCGAATCCATTCACGAAGCGGTCCGCCGCTTCCGCAAGCTGGTCGAGCGAAGCGGTATCAAGAAGGAAATGCGGCGGAAAGAGTACTACGAGAAGCCCAGCGAATCCAAGCGGCGGGCACGCCTGCGGGCTGAACGCCGGGCGCGTCGCAACCGCTCCTTCCGTTAAAGACCGGGCTTGCCGGCCCTGCGCCCGCTGTTGGGCGCGGCCGAGCTGCAGCTCTGCTTCGATCCATGGGCGCGGCGTCCCGCAGTCATGCGCGGGCCTGAAGGGTAGGGCGTTCTGCTGCGCGCCCAGCCTGTCGTTCACGCGCGTTCTTGCCCCAGTTGACCACCCATCCACCGCCGCCGCTGCCAGAAACGGCTGAATCCGCGGTTTTCGGCAGCGGCTGCGATGCTGCGCGGGGAAGGGAATCTGCCCGACTTTCTCGGCCGCCTGGCGGCTGGTATCCTCTGTGGCATTCGTTCCCCTGCACGCTCCCGGAGGATCCGCAATGTCTCGCGCACTGCTACTGATTGCCGCCCTGGCCGTATTTGCCCGTCCTGCCTTGGCCGAGTTGCCGCCGCTCTCGCAGGCGGCCCTGGAACAACAGTCGAGCCTGATTGTGACCGGCAAGGTGGTGCAAGTATTCACTGCCACGCAGCAGAAGCAGTCGGCCGAATTCGTAGACACGCTGTACGCCATCGAGCTGGACGTGACCGACGTGGCCAAGGGCGAAGGCGTGAAGCCGGGTCAGCACCTATTTGTCCGCACCTGGAAATCCAGCCGCCGGCCGTTTGGCTGGGCGGGCCCGGGCGGACAAAGCGTGATTCCCAAGCCCGGCCAGACCGTGACCGTGTACGCCGCCGATAAGGACGGCGTCAGCGAGATTCTCATCCCCAATGGGCTGAAAGTGCAGCAAGCCGCCGGTAAGGCCGGCAGTAGCCAGTAAGCGGCCCAATCGCAATCGCGAGGCTCTCAGGTCGCGGCAACCACGCGGACTAGCTTGGCGCCGCTTTCGTACCAGCCGTCGCGGATGAACCGGCACCACCGCAGCGCGATCTCAAAGGTAGCCATCCCGCCGCCAGGCAGCTCCAGTTGGGCTAGCATGTGCCGGTCCAGCAAGGGCTGCGTGTGAAAGAAGCCCAGCCCATCTTCCGACAGGTGCTTGCCCACCACCGTGGTCGGCGTGCGGCTCGTGGGCTGGTCGTCGGTCGCCAGCGGCAGCAGCCGGATCAGTCGCGGGTAAGGAAAGCGGGCTCCATCGCGGCGTTCGGGTTCGAGCGGGTAAATGCCTGCCAGAATTCGCCAGACCTGCGCGCGCAGGTCGTTTTCGTGGCTGGTGGTAGAGGGGATCTGGAACGCAGGATGGGCCACTTCGGCCGCGAAAATCGCCGCCATAGCTTGAGCCTCGCAGAGATGAACGCTGTGGATGATTGGGCTCGACGGTCCCCGCTCCGACACGAGATGCCTACGCATCTCGGCTCCCGTAGGCAGCCTTCGGTCGAGAGGCAGCGCAGGACACACCGGGAAACGCCTTGGACGCCAGCCGCAGCCCTCGTGTTGCCACGGATGCGGTTGCCCCGGCAGATGGCCCCAAGGGGTACCACGGTATGGACAAGCTGCCGTGCGATTGGGTTCGGAATCGAACCGCCGGCGAACTTCCGAGAGATGCCGGATCGTCGATAGGACGAGTTGAAATGAAAACTAGGTTGCGTTTGGCAGACCGTCAAACTGTCGGCCCGTAGCTGCGCAGCTATTGTCCACACCGGCAGTCAAAATGGCCGCCGCGGGGCATTTTAGCGCTTGAGATGTGGCGGAACTCGGTCTGCGCGCGTCCGTAAAGCCCTCGGCGTCTTAACCTTCCAGCGGCTCCAGAATGACGTCGATCGGCCCCTTGGGGTGTAGGGCCACATCGGTGCCGAGCTTCGGCGGCACGTGATCCTCAGGCAGCTTCATCCGGCACCGCTGCAGGATCGACGCCAGCGAGAGAATCGATTCTAGCATGGCCAGCCGGCCGCCCACGCACACCCGACGGCCGCCGCCGAACGGGAAGTACGCGAACTTGGGCAGATTCTGCAAGCCGCCTGCGAACCGCTCGGGGCGGAACGCCTCGGGATCGTCGAACCAGCGCGGGTCGCGGTGGATGTGGTAGGTCAAAATGAGCACGAAGTTGCCGCGGCGAATCCGGTACGGTCCCACGTGCGTGTTGCGGATGACCTGCCGGCACATCATGTAGGCCGGCGGGTACAATCGCATGGCTTCCTTGCAGACCAGATCCAGGTAGGGCAGGCGATTCACATCTGCGGCGGTCGGCTCGCGGCCGCCCAGCACCTCGCGGACCTCGGCAATGGCTTTCTCCTGCACCTCCGGATACAGGGCGAGCAGGTAAGCCGTCCACACCAGCGAAAAGCCGGCGGTTTCCTTGCCCCCGAAGATCATCGTCACCGCCTCGTCGCGGATCTCGTGATCGGTGAGGGCCACACCCTGGTCGTCGCGGGCGGTCAGCAGTTCGCCCACCAGGTCTGATTGCCCTGGCGGTTCAGGTCCGCGCCACCGGGCTAGTGCTTCGCGGACGGCATCATCGAACGGCTGCGTGGCTGCCGCAATGCGGCGATTGCCGGGCGAGGGAATGAAGTACGGCAACTGCAAGAAGCTGCTCATCTTGGCGACGCCCGCGAACTGCAGAATTTCCGACTGGTCGAATAGCCAGTCGCATTGGTCCTCCACCGCCCGGCCGAATACGGCCTCGGTGACGACGGCGAATGCCACCCGCTGCAGCGCGCCGCTGATATCCATCCGCTGGCCGAGCCGGCTGAGGACCAGCCGCCGGACGTGGCGGTTGGTGATATCGGCCTCAACCTCCGGCGGGATGCGTTGCAATGCCGCCTGCACCATGCGGCGGCGGCGTGCCCACACGGCGCCTTCGCTGGTGGCGATCCCGTCGCCAATCCAGCGTCCGAACACGCGGCGGAAGAACGCCGGCTTGCGGTAATCGTCCACCCGGTTCACTAGCACGTCCTGCACGTACTGCGGGTGGGCGAACTGGTAGATGCCTACGCCGCCGATCCGCACCAGGGCCGCGTCGCCATAATCGCGCACCAAGCCCAGGCCAAACTCCAACAGGTCGCGCCGCATGGGGCGGACATGCTCGAAGCCCAGCCAGCGGTTCCGCGGCCCAGGCGGGCGAGAGGGCGTTTGGGTCGCTTCCACGGGCACTTGCGATTCGCCGCCAAGCTGCGACGGCGATTGCCCTTGGTCCGCAGGAGCGTGCACCGGTTCTGCACCGGCCGACCTGGCCGCCAGGCGGGCATGCGCGGTTTGGTCGGCGAAGGCCACCGAGGTGTCACGCGGGGAAAAGTCCTGATCGCGAGTGGCTTTGCGCTCTCCAGAATGCATCGAACAACTCTCTCGCAACGGGTGGAGAAGGAGCTCAGTCGACCGCAGACATGGCGTGGCCCGGTCTGGACGGGGGGCACGTTTTGCCCCCACTAAGCGGTGACCAGGGCCGTTTGCTACAGGCTAAATGCCCAATCGTCGCTCGAAGGCCGCAGGTCCGCCGCCCACAGCCCTACTATCGAGGGAGGCCACGTCGGAGTATTCTGGCAAGCCCGGTGCCGAAAATCAAAAGCTTTATCCCAATCCCCCCAAGCTTCCTAGTAATAGGAAACGGCAGTGGTAGAGCGCGCAAAAAAACGGGCGTCCCGGGGAACTCATGGCTTCCCCAGGACGCCCGCAGTCAAGTCAGTTTGTAGCGGCGTTTGCTGCCCAGCTTGGGTGGCAATCCGCCAGATTGGTCAGACGTGGGCCGTGTTTACGGCCGGGCCAGTTCGATCCGAGCGTCGAGCACTTTCTCGATCCGGCTGGAAACCTCTTCCAGGTGTACCTTGCTGTAGGTATCCAGCTTGACCTTGTTGCGCTTGAGCAGGCTCTTCACGCGGTTGTCGATCTCCTTGAGCTGCGCGGCAGCCACGGCCTGGCAGTCACGCGGAGCTTGCGTGTTGCCGAGCGCCAGGTTCGACAACTGCTCCAGGTAATTCCGTTGCAGATTGCGACGCAGGCTGTGGATCGCCGGCTTGCGATTGGTGAACTCGCCTTCCTTGATGTCGGTCAGCTCGGAGAAGACGGCGCCGGAGAGCCCGTCGAGCAGCTCGGCCACCGTGAAGGCGTCCTCATCGGCGGGCACCTTCAACTCCGAGTCGTGCAGCCGCGTCAACGTCAGGGTGTTGAGCATCTGCCGGAGAATCCGGTCCTGCCACATGCCGATCACTTCGTGCACCGGCACGTCCAGCCGGTCCCGCTGGAGCGTACCCCAGTGGTTCCAGCGCGAGGCCGCCAGGTGGTTGTACAGCTCGGGCGGGAAGTCGAACGGCTCGACGCTGAACACCTGCTTTTCGAGGAACTCGAGCGCCTTGCGCTGCTTCTCGGCTTCGACCACCTTGAACGGTGGACGGCCCTTTTCATCGCCGCGATGGTCGCGGTGGACATACACGCCGCCAATGAACCGCGAGACAAACCAGGCGGCCTGGCCATGGTTGGAGAGCAGCACGCCAAACGCACGGCGAGCACGCTGGTAGCCGTCGCCTTCCTCGGTGACACGTTCCACCAGGCCCGGCCACAATTCCTTGATCAGTTCAGCCCGCTGGTTGGCGTAAGCGATCGGATCGGCGCTCAGGTCGAAACGGTTGCTGAGCGGATCGGAGTCGATGCCGCGGGTGTCTTCGTCGGTAGCGAAATCCAGGCCAGGTTCGCCAGCCCGCGAGGCGATCTTGCGGAGCTCGGCGACTTCGCCCTGGGTGCCGCCCGAGAGCGGCTTGTAACCGTACTCAATGGCCCACAGGTCGTAGGGACCGATGGTGGTGGAGTAGTAGTCGCCCTGCTTCACGCCCTTGGGCGTGATGTACGAGGGCGCGTAATCCATCACCGAGGCGGTGAGGCCAGTCTTGGAGGTCACTTCGGGATTGTTGAGGTCTTCCAGCTTGTGGAAGGTGCTGGCCTTGAAGTTGTGCCGCAAGCCGAGCGTGTGGCCCACCTCGTGCATCACCACTTCCTTGAGGCCCTGCATCAGCATCCGTTCGCGTTCGGCGGCGAGCTGCGCGGCGTCGGCCGCCCGGGCAAACAGCGCCGTCGAACCGAAGGCCAATTCACGACCCAAGCCGCTGTGGTAGTTGCAGGCACAGCCGGCGTGATGCCGATGGCCAGCGGGGTTGGTCAGCATCTGCTCGCGGTATTCTTCCAGCGTCAGCGGGCCGCCGGTCATGGCAGCCACCTTTTCCGGCGAGAAGATCTCGTACTCTTCCTTCCAGAAGGTGAGGAAGTCGGCATCGAAGATGATGTCGGCGTCGAGAATCTGGCCGGTGATCGGGTTCACGCGGCTGGGGCCCATCGCAAACCCGGCACTGGAGGTGATCCAGCGGAAGGTGTTGTAGTTGATGTCCTCGGGATCCCAGTCGGCGTCGTCGGGCTGCTGCCGCACCTCGATGGCGTTGGCAAAGCCGGCCTTCTCAAACGCCTTGTTCCATTCCAGGATGCCTTCGCGGATGGTCTTGCGGTACTTGAACGGCACCGTCTTTTCCAGCCAGAAGATGATCGGCTGCTTGGGCGGCGACAGCTCCGCGGTGGGATCGGCCTTCTGCAAATCCCAGCGGTTGATGTAGCGGACAAAGCGGTCTTCTTCGCCTTGCTTGGAGTAGTCCTTGATCACCGTGAGGAAGTAGCCCACGCGGTCGTCGGCCAGCCGCGGTTGATAGCCCGTATTGGGCAGCGCGCTGATCGAGTAATGCACGTTGACGGTCACGCCGCGGCTATCGGGCACGGTATCCAGGGTCATGGCGCCGCTGGAGGCGTACGTGGCGGCGACCTCCAGCTCCACGTTATCGCGGAGGGCCTTCACCATCGACCACGTGCTGCGCGAGCTGGTGAAGCTGAAGCCCCGCAGCACCTGGCCAATCTGGGGCAGGTCGCCCATGAAGATCGCATCCAGGTCGATCACCAGGCCGCCGGCGGGCGACTTGGCCACGATCGGCAGAGCGAACAGCACGCTGTCGGTATAAGCCAGTTCGACGGCCTTGGCTTCGGGCGTGCCCTTCTTGGCCGTGAAGCGAATATTGCGGCGGACCACGTGGATCTTGTCGTCCACCTTGCGGAACTGCCACAACCAGTCATCGCCAAAGCCCCACGACATGCCGCCCAGCAGGCTGCCTTGGCCGATGCCGCGGGCAATCGAGGTGACGATGATGTAATCCTTATTGAGGTTCGCCGGGCTCAGTTCGGCGTACAGCCGGCCTTCCTTCTGGATCAGCTTGAGCAGGCCGGATTGAACCTTGGCGTCCTTGATCAGGTTGGTGTATTTGGCGTTGTCATCGTTCTGGGCCTGAGCCCCGGTGGCCGTAAGCGCTACGAGAGCGACCGCGGCCATCCACATCCGACGCGAAAACGGATTGCGCATAGGGAAGTACCTGGAAAAACCTGGCGAGAGAAAGTTGCAGATGGGCCGAGCCTAAAATCGATTCACAGGTCCGGAGCGTAGTCCTCCCAGGACGGCACTCCATTCTTCGTTGCCCTGGGGCGTTAGCAACAAAGTTGACCTAAATTGCCGCGCCGATACACGCGATGGTGAGGGTGGGGTAAGACTGGCCGACTTTGCGGGATGTGCCGCTATTTTAGGACGTGCCGAATCCCCAGGCAACAAGAGCCAACCTCTGAATGGGCAAAACAACCAAAGTGTCAACCGC
>Ga0182737_1002563_pt1 | contig 14688 bp, 14 predicted proteins | sample eDN5th30CBELigOP_FD_128878 | JGI IMG/M metagenome (GOLD analysis project Ga0182737, IMG submission 128878) | Enriched Organic Plus compost microbial communities from Emeryville, California, USA - eDNA 5th pass 30_C BE-Lig OP (version 2) (version 2) ... | reverse complement strand
TGAAGACTGCAGCGCTTGCAGCACCGCTTCGTATACGGGACGGGCGCGGGTGACTTCGAGCAGCGGGCGACCGACCGGCTCCGCCGTCGTGAAGTCGAGCATCTGCCGGCCGGCGTCGTTGGCTAGCAAGATCGTGCGGTCGGTGCCGACGGCCAGCACCCCTTCGACCATGCTTCCCAGCACGGTTTGAAGTTGCTGGCTGTTTTCCTGCACTTGGTCCAACCGGCGCGCCAGGCGGCGCTGCATCTGATGGAAGGCAGCCGAGAGGACCCCCATCTCGTCGATGCCTTCGCTCGTGACCGGCCGCTCGTCGTCGCCGGCTGCGATGGCTCGGACATTGCGGGTGAGCTGGGCGAGCGGCTCGACAATCTGCCGCACGCCCCACCAAATCACTGCGACGCCGGCGGCGATCATTGCCAGCGCCATCAGCCAAAGCGTCGCGTAGGGGCTCGTATCGCTTGGGCCGGCTGACGAGTGCCAATAGGAGACCACCGCGGCGACGGCGAGCGTGTAGACGATCACCAAGGTCGATAGCAGCAGAAACAACCGCCAAAACCCGCCGGAAAGTCGCATCGCCATGCCGTCTCCGCGCCTCGCGCCTCGTGGAGGCCGTCCGGCTTGCTCGTGGTCTTACGACTGTTGGGCTTTGAACAGGTTGAACGTGATATGCGCCTGCCCCTGATGATGCCCTTCGTGCCAGGTGATGATGTGTAGGATGTCGAGCAGCGCGAGGTTGCGCGCCTTGAACTCCGCCGGAATCCAGCCGAGGTCCTTGTCGGTGAATTGGGTGACCGTGTCGATCAGGTGGGCCCGTGATTGTTCGAGCAGCTCGCGAATGAACGAAGCCGACGGAACATCGTCGTCGGGCGTGCTTCCGCCGCGAAAACGCGGGAACAACTCGCGATACGAGGATTCCTTGACCCGCTCCAACCGCTCGCAGGCCAGCATTTCTTCGGTGATGGCGATGTGCGTTAGCTGCCAACCGATGTGGGCCCGACCACGGCCCGGACGCCAGGCGAGGACCTTCTGCGGGTCGGCTTCCTGCTCGATGCTGTCGAGCAGCGCCAGGGTGCGCGTGCGGTTGAATTGCCAGGCGGCGATCAGGCTGTGAATCGTGCTCATACGTGTGCGACGTTAACGGAAAAGGTTAAGAACCCGTGAAGCAAACTGGCGGGTGAAACGGTCAATGATAGCTGGTCGCGCCAAGGCGGCAATTGGCCGCTGCGGTTGCGGTTTCTACTGGCGGAACGCTATTCGGCAAGCGGTCGGCTAGCGTCGCTCGCGGATGGCAAATGGGCTGCGGTGAAGCTCGCGGCTTCCCGTCGCGCTATAATTAGGGGCAATAGCGTTCCACGCGCCGCTTCACCCCTCATCGGAACACGGCCCCTTCATGTCTGATTCCAAACCCAGCAATCTTCGTCAGCTCCGCGAGAGTGGTTGGACGTCGAAATCGGTCAAGCAAGAGATACACGACAATTTTCTAGAGGCCCTGGCCCGCGGCGACGAATTGTTTCCCGGCATGGTCGGCTATGAGGACACGGTCATTCCGGAAGTCAACCTGGCGCTGCTCGCCGGGCACGACATGCTCTTTCTGGGCGAAAAAGGGCAGGGGAAGAGCCGGCTGATGCGGTCGCTGGTGCGCTTTCTCGATCCCGAAATTCCGTTTCTCGACGTTCCCGGCATTCCGCTGCACGACGATCCGTTCAACCCAATTACGTCGGTCGGCCGGCGGTTTGTCGAAGAACATTCGGAGGACCACATTCCGATCGGCTGGTGGCGGCGCGAAGACCGCTACGCCGAGCGGCTGGCGCCTGGGACAAAGTTTGCCGACGTCATTGGCGAGATCGACCCCTCGCGGCTGGCTTCGGGGGTCAGCATGTCGACCGAAGAGGCTTTGCACTTCGGTCTGATCCCGCGCATGCACCGCGGCATCTTTGCGATGAACGAGCTGCCGGAGCTCGACGAACTGGTGCAGGTCGGCCTGTTCAACATTCTCGAAGAGCGCGACGTGCAGATTCGCGGCTATCCGGTCCGCTTTGATATCGACGTGCTGATCCTGTTCTCCGCCAATCCGTCGACCTACAACCGGAGCGGCAAGGTCATTCCGCAGCTGAAGGATCGCATCGGTTCGGTGATTCACACCCACTATCCGCGCGAGCGCGATTTGGGCATCCGAATCATGGAGCAGGAGGCGGACATCGACCTCGGGGGAAGGTATCCAGTCGTCGTGCCCTACTTCATGAAGCAGTTGGTCGAGCAAATCTCGATTCAGGCCCGCAAGTCGAAGTATATCGACCAGCAATCGGGCGTGAGCGCGCGGTTCAGCATCGCCAACTACCGAACGATGATCGCCTCGGCCCGGCATCGTGCCGTTTTGCTCCGCGAACCGATGGCTGTGCCGCGCATCAGCGATTTAGGGCACCTCTACTCGTCGTCGCTCGGCAAGCTCGAACTCGATTTGATGGGAAGCCATCAAATGAGCGAGCGGCAAGTGCTCGACGCGATTATCGCCGAGGCGCTGCGCGTGGTGTTCAACGAATACGTCGAGCAGCACGGCCTGGCGGAGATTGCCGAGGTGTTTGGCCGCGGCGTGAAGATCGAAGTCGGCGACATGCTACCGTCGGCAGCCTACGCGGAGCGGCTCAAACGCGTGCCGGCGGTGTGGGACAAGGCGTTCGAGGTGAACGCGTCGGGCGATCCGGCGGTCCGGGCTTCGTGCGTGGAATTCGTGCTCGCCGGCTTGTACGCGACCGATCGAATCTCCCGCTCGCAGCAGCACGGGAAGGTGTCGTACGAGATTCAATAATGCGTTTGCGCTCGGGATCGCGGCGTTCAAACCGTAGCGGAACGGCGCAAGCCGTCCGGCGATTTCCGGTGAAGGCCCGAATGGCGTAGTTGGATTGGAATATTGGTGCGCTCGCTTGACCGGGCGGCTTGCGCCGCTCCGCTACCTTGGCGCATTTCAACTCGCCCGCGGGTTGGGTGTTGACAAAGTTGTCAAAAAATTATACATTGACAGCGTCTACCCCTCGCCGGTGTTTTCTGGCGTGGAGCGTTTGATGCTGCGCGCGTTGCGGGCGGCGATCTTTGGCAATTGGGTGGGTGATGGAGGTCGCAACGCGGCGCCGTGCGCCTGTTCGGCGCCCGTTGTGAGGGCGTTGAAAAGGTGTTGTATAACCGATTGGTTATGTACACCCTTGCGTTGCCCTTAACGCAATCCCGGAGCGTGAAAATACCCCTGTTCAGTCGTCGCTCCAGAGGCGTGAAAAGGGGTTGTAAAGTTTTTGTGGTGAAAAACTGTTAAGGTGTTGTCGCGTCGTCACTAGCCGCTTTTTTGCGACCGCGCGCAGGGGTTGTAAAGGTTGTGGCGCGGGGGACTGTTCACTTGCGACAGGCCGCCAGTGGTTTAGGTGGGGGAAGACGCCCTTGCTTGCTGAGAGCGAGATGCGCGCAGGGGTTGTATTTTCACGCGTCGGGAGACCGCTGAAATGTATTCTCCAGAAAGCGTCTCTACGTTCGGGCTTTTAGCTTTTCCAGGTCAAGCTCGGCGGCGTTGCGCGTGTCGGCTTTGAGGACCTTGGCCATTTCCTCGAGGGCCGCGCGGTTTTCCTGCTCGGTGTTGGAAGCGATGCAGTCGGCCGGCACGACCAGGTGGTAGTCGCGCAGGTAGGCGTCGTTGGCGGTGAACAGAACGCAGATGTTGCCAGCCACGCCGGTCAGGATGACCGTTTGCACGGAGAGGTACTTGAGCAGCACGTCGAGCGCGGTCGAGTAGAAGCCGGAATGCTTGGGCTTGAGGACGAAGTAGTCGTCGGCGTCGGGCGCGAGCAGTTCGGCGATCGGCTGACCGCGGACGCCGTCGTTCAAACAGTGCTCCACCTGGCTGTTGAAGTTCGACTGCCAGCGGCCGAAGTTGTCGTTCACGTAGATCACTGGCACGCCGGTCCGTTTGGCCCGCTCCTTGAGCGCGCGGATTTCCCTGGCCATCGGCAGGGCGTGACGCAGGAGCTGCTCCCCTTCGGGAAATTCCAGGTCGTTGATGCAATCGATGATGAGCAGCGCCACAGCCGACTTGTCGGGGGCGTTGCCGTGCAGATCGGAATTCTTGGCCGGCATGGCGGAAGTTGCTGCGACTGGGGTTGCGTTTTACGTCGCCACTCCAGGAGCAAACCCCGCGCCGCGAGGCGTCTATTCGGCCGGCTTAAAGAGGGGCTGGCCGAAGCGATCGACGCCAAATTGCGAGATCCTTTCGCGCGTCGCGGGCGAGCGGAGAAACTCGGCAAACGCGCGGGCCGCTGCGACCTTCGCTTGCGGATGCTTTTCCGGATTGATGACCGTCACCGAGTAGCGGTTCTCGAGAATCGGATCCCCTTCGAACAACACCTTGAGCTGCAGCTCGTCGCACAGCGCGAGATACGTGCCCCGGTCGCTGAGCGTGTAGGCGTGTTTTTCGTTCGCCATGCGGAGGGCCTGGGCCATGCCGACGCCCCCTTTCAGGTACCAATCGCCCGTAAGGTCAACGTCGGCCTGTTTCCAGATCCGCAGTTCCTTCACATGGGTCCCCGAGTCGTCGCCGCGCGAGAGGAACGTTTGTCGGGCGTCGGCCAAGCGGCGGAATGCGTCGACAGCCGACCCTGCGCTGGCCACTTTCGCCGGATCGTCCGCCGGGCCGACGAGGATGAAGTCGTTGAACATGATCTCGCGCCTCTCGATGCCGTAGCCCTCGTCGACAAACTGCTGCTCGGCAGCCGGCGAGTGGGTGATCAGCACGTCGGCGTCGCCACGGCGGCCGAGTTCCATCGCCTGGCCACTGCCGACGGCAATCACTTGGACTCCGATTCCCGTCTGCTCCTTGAATGCTGGCAAAAGAAGGTCGAGCATGCCGCTGTCCTGCATGCTGGTCGTGGTTGCCAGCGTGATTCGCTCGGTCGGCTGTTGCTCCGCGCGTACGCAGCCGAAGGCGCAAACCGCGGCGAGCGCAAGGCAAATTAGCCGGCCGCGCGAAACGGGCGTCAACATATCAGTTCTCCGCGGACAAACGCACGGGAGCGGGCGTCGCTGGGGTTTTCGAAAAACTGAGCGGTCGGGCAGACTTCGATCAGCTCGCCGTCGAGCAGGAAAATCGTCCGCTGGCTGACGCGTTTGGCCTGGAACAGATTGTGCGTCGACCAAACGACGGTGGTTTGCGTGGCGTGAAGTTGAGCCACGGTGCGCTCGATGTTGGCCACATAGGCAGGATCGAGATTGGCGGTCGGCTCGTCGAGGAGCAAGACGCGCGGCTCGACGATGATCGCCCGCGCCAGGGCGATGAGCTGCGTTTGTCCGCCGGAAAGCGACCGGGCGTCGCGCGGGAGCAGGTCGGCGATGCCGAGCTTCTCGGCGACCGCTTCGGCGCGGTGGCCAGGCTTTTGGCCGCGGGCGCGCAGGCCGTATTCGAGGTTCCATTTGACCGAGCCGCGGAGCAGCAGCGGATTTTGCGGCACCAGCGCGATTTGCTGCCGCATGGCGAGTTCGGCCGCAGAGGCGAGCGGCTGGCCGGCGTACGAGACTTGCCCTTCGTTGGGATTTACAAGACCTGTCAGCAGCCGCAGGAGGGTCGTCTTGCCCGATCCGGTCGGGCCGACGAGCGCCGTGACCTCGCCGCGCGGCAAGCAGAGGTCGTCGATCCTCAGCCGAAAATTGGCGCCCCGGCGGCAAACCACGCGCTCGAGGCGATAGGCGAAATCACTCATGGGGCGACGCTATCGTGAAATCGCACGATTAGAAGGTTCAGCGCGCAGGCCATCGCGAGCAAGATCGCTCCCATGAGCAGGGCGAGCGCGAACTGGCCGCGTCCCGTTTCCAGAACGATTGCGGTGGTGAGCACGCGCGTATGCCCCTCGATGTTGCCGCCGACCATCATCACGGCCCCCACTTCGGAAAGGCTGCGGCCCATCGCCGTGGCGATGGCCAGAATCAGTCCGCCGCGCACCTCGCGCAGGAGGGTCCAGCGGGCGAAACGCTCGCTCGCGCCGAGCGCGCGAAGCTGGAAGTAGAGTTCGTCGCTCAGGCCGCTCACGGTGGTCATCGTGATGCCAACGACGAACGGCGTGTCGAGCAAAATCTGGGCAAGCACCATCGCCGACGGCGTGTACAACCAGCCCAAAAAGCCGAGCGGCCCGCTGCGCGACAGGAGCAAATAGACGAGCAGCCCGACGACGACCGGCGGCATCGCCAGCCCCGTGTAGACGAACGCCCACGCCGCCTTCTTGGCCACGCCGCGCAGCCGCGCCAGCCAAACGCCGAGCGGCAGGCCGATGAGGAGCGAGAACAGCACCGCGAGGGCGCTGACTCGCAGCGACAGCCAGACAATCGGCCAAATGGGCGAATCGAACGACATGAAAGAAGCGGGACGAAGAACCGGCGGGCGGAGCGGACACACCTAGCGACGCAGCGTCCGATTGTAATCGGTCGGCCGCCGCCGTGCGTTGCCGTCCACAGCTCCAGGGGGTCAGCCGCCGGCGGCGAGGGCCCGCTTCAGCGGACAGTCGTCGGGAATCGGCTCGCCGCGGCGATAACGCTCCAGCAACTGCTTCGACCGCTCGGCGAGCATCCGGCGAACCTCACGGCGTTTTCCCTTGACGCGTGGAATTTTCATCTGGTCGTAGCCGGTCGTCTGATGCCGCATCCAGGCGATCACGGCTGCCTCGGCTCGCTTTTCAATGGGAATGCGGCGCGTGCGCGCGACGGTTCCGCTCCCTACGGGCGTTGCGTGATCGGCGATGCGTTGGGCCATCCGCTTTGCGAGAGGCTCGTAACCCGCGTGGAACGCCAGAAAGCGGAACACCGCGTCGACGAAGTTTTCGACGTACTCCGCTTGGACCTTCTCGCGCCGGCGAGCGCCCGCGGCCAGCTTGCGGGCGTAGGCTTCGGTCGAGCGTTCGGCTTGCAGTTCCAAGCGAATCCGCTCGATTGCGACCGCCGAAGCCCAAAGGCCGCGGACAAACGTCTTGCGGCCCTTCTTTTCCTGCACGATCCAGTGATCGGCCACCGCCTTCACTCGCCGCGTATGCGCGGCGTCCCCCGCTTTCAGCCAGATCCAGCCGGCGGGGACTGTGAGCACGTTTCCATCCTGGTCTCGCACCGTGGCGCCGCCAATGCCAGGGGCGAAAGTGCGGCTAACGACGTTCGTCCGCTTCTGCATTCTCGATACTGTTGATTCGCAAGTCCGGCAGTGGTTATCGATCGATTTCGCCCATCACGATGTCGAGCGAGCCGACAATGGCGGGGACGTCGGCGATGAGGCAGCCGCGGCAAAGTTCGTGCGTTACCGACAGATTGCAGAAGCAACTGCTGCGGGCCCGCACGCGCCACGGAATGGCTGAGCCGTCGCTCACCAGATAGAAGCCCATCTGGCCGCGCGGGGCTTCGGTTTCGAGATAGACCTCGCCCTTGGGCAGTTTGGTCGAGAGCTTGATCGGCTCGCCCCAATTTCCCTTGGCGGTGCTATAGCGGGCGATGCCTTGGCGGACCAAGTCGACCGACTGCACCACTTCGAGCATGCGCACGTAGAAGCGATGCCAGCAGTCTCCCAGCACGGCTTCGCTGGGGACCGGCGGATAGTCGTGGTCCTTGGGATAGTGACCGTTCCGCTGGCAGATGACTTCGAACGCGTAGCCGTCGTACATCTCGGTATAGCGCTCTTCGCCGTCGCGTCGCAGGTCGTAATCGACGCCGCTGCCGCGCAGCACCGGCCCCGTGCAACCGTAGTCGATCGCCATTTCGGGCGACAGGACGCCGATGCCGGCGGTGCGCTTGATGAAGATCGCGTTCGAAGTGAGCAGCGTGTGGTAATCGTTGATGATCGGCTCGAACTGATCGAGGAACGCCTCGCACTTCTGCAGCCAGCCGCGCGGCAGGTCGGCGGTTGCGCCGCCGGGCGTAATGTAGCTGTAGGTCAGCCGCGCGCCGCAGGCTTCTTCGAACAGATTGAGAATCTTCTCCCGCTCACGGAACGCATACAGGAACGGGCTGAACGTTCCCAGGTCGAGCCCATAGGCGCCCATGCCGACCAGATGGCTGGCGATACGCTGCAACTCGCAGATGATGACGCGCAAGTGCCGCGCCTTCTCCGGCAGCTCGTAGCCGAGCAGCTTCTCGACGCACAGGCTCCAGCCGAGATTCATGTTCATCGCGGCCAGATAGTCCATCCGGTCGGTGTACGGAATCCACTGCCGCGGCGTGAGATTTTCGCCGATCTTTTCGGCGCAGCGATGGAGGTAGCCGATGTGCGGTTCGACCTGCGAGACAATCTCGCCGTCGGTGCGCAGCACCAACCGCAACACGCCGTGAGTGCTCGGGTGCTGGGGACCCATGTTGACGAGCATCTCGTCGGTGCGAACGTCGAATTCAACGATGCGCGGGTCGTTCAGGCTGGTGGACATGGCTGGTTCCGAGTTTTCGCTTTCTCGTTCCCACGCTCTACGTGAGAACGCAAGGTTCGACGCTCCGCGTCGTGTGTATGCTTTCTGCTGGGGGTGCGATTTTCTGGTGGAACGGAGGACGCGGCGCGTCCGCTGGGGGGCGTTACGACGCAGAGCGTCATAACGAGGAACTTAGGCAAACGGAACTAGGAGCGCCGTTTGTAAAAGCTCCGCTTACCGCCCCCGGATGCCGTGGTATTCCAGCGGCATCTCGTAATCCTTCCGCAGCGGATGTCCTTCCCAGTCTTCGGGGCAGAGGATCCGCCGCAGGTTCGGATGGCCGACGAATTTTACTCCCGACAGGTCGTACACTTCGCGTTCGTGCCAGTCGGCGGTGCGCCACACGCGCGCGACCGACGGAACCTCGGGCAATTCTCCCGATACGTCGTTCTTCCAACGGGGCAGAAGCACCTTGAGCACCAGCGAATGCTTTTTGCTGATGCTCGACAGGTGATAGACCACCTCGAAGTGTGGCTCAAAGCCAGCTTTAGCTGCCTTCTTGGGATCGGGTTCAAAGTAGTCGACCCCGGTGATGCAGTTGAGCATGTCGAACTGCAGATCGGGCTCGCTTTTGAGGTACTGGCAGACTTCGACGAGGCCAGCCGGCTGCACTTCGATCCAGGGATCGATGGCCTGCAGGTTGGCGCCACTGATTTTGTCGCCGAATTTCTGTTTGAGGCGGTCGAGAAGGCTTGGTCCGCTCATAAACTTCGGTTTTCGTTGCTGAAATGCCTGGGACTGCGGCGACCGACGTCGCTGGCGCGCAATTTCGTGCGGGCGGCGGCTGCGGACGCTAGACGGACAATGCGTGCTCTTCTTCCAGCAGGTCGTCGACGTGCTCGCGCGAGTCGATATCGGCCCGCTCCTTGCTGACCGCGCGAACCCAATCGAGGTCGCCCCGTTTCCAGACGTAGGCGAATCCGATGAGCAGGACCGTGAAGAACGCGGCGATGTCAATAATTGTGATCCAAGCGAACTGCCGCGCTCCTTCGTGCACAATCTGGTTGGCTCGGGCGACCTCACTGGCGCGCGGGTCGACTTCGGCGGCGAGGCTTGCGGGAATTTGCGTCGGCACGGTCGGCTGACGAACGCCCAGTTCGCGATACATGCCCACGGCTTGGGGCGTTAGCTGCAGTTGTCCGGTTTCGGCGGAGCGTTCGACGGCGACGAAGTCGCGGTCCATCAGGTTGGTCGATTTGCCGAACACGGTCGCCCAAGGAAAGAAGAACGCCACTTCGACGTCAAAGATGATGAAGAGCAGGGCGACCACGTAAAAACGCAGGTCGAACTGCACGAAGCTCGAGCCGATCGTCGGCTCGCCGCACTCGTAGATCTCCAGCTTCTCAGGGTGTGGATCGTGCGGACGCAAAAATCGCCCGACGGCGAGATTGACGAACAAGAAAGCGATGCCCACGCCGGCAAAGAGCGCCAGATAGGCGACGATTCCCACGGACGATGCGACAGCCGGCGACATGCGATAGTTCCACAACGAGCAGGCAGCGTTAACCCGTTACGTGAGCAGAGCAAACGGTGATTGTAGAGGCCCCCTGCGCGATTGCAATACGAGCAGGCCATCGAGGGGGAGGAGAGAGGCGGGCGGCTGCGCGAGGGACGGGCGCAGGTCGCTGTGCTTATCAGCGAATTCAGTAACGAGGGCGCGAGTCTACGGTGGAGTGGTCGTCGAGCCTAGAACGACTCGTCCGGCTGATCGTCCGCAACGCTGCCGGCGACGAGCGATTGCCGGCCGGCGAAGCCCGCTTCGAGTTCGTGCCAATGGGTGACTTCCGGCTCGCCCAGCTTCCAGCAGAGGAAGACGATGCGGCCGTCCATGAGCGACGGGAAGTCGACCAGTCCATCGACAGCGCCTTTGGGTTCGACGCCCAGTTCGCGCAGTTCTTCCACGTACTCCTGCAGCCGCTGAGCGTCGCGCTCCAGCCTGGCTTCGATTTCAGCCAATTCGTCCGAGTAGGGATCGCCCGGCTTCCACTCGCGGCCTGCGGTCAGCACGGCCAATCGGTGGCGCCGCTCGACGACTTCGCGCGCCAACGTGGCCAGGTCCGACGTAATTGCGCGGACCAGCGGCAGCATTGCGTTGGCCTGCTCAATCGTGAACAGTTTGGCTGGTTTATATGCGGCTGAAGACATGATGGCTGCTTCCTCTCGTCGCTAGGCGGCTGAGCAAATTGGGACTGCAATCCTCGAGCCGTCTACAACCATTATACGCACGGCGCCGTCGGAAGATCGCTACGGATTCGCGGGCGCTACTGATTCGGTCCGCCATGCACCGGATCGACGATCACCTTCGACTCGGCGACGGCTGTCGGATTGAGCGTCGCCTTGCCCCAAGCGACTTCCACCGGCAGGCGAGAAAAATCGACGATACAGCCGTCGCGGCTATAGCAGCTCAGGTCGAGCGTCGAGCCCATGAAGATGCAGTCGACCGGGCAAGGTTCGACGCAAAGTGCACAGAACATGCACTTTGAGTAGTCGATCGCATACCCAGTGACCTTAAAGCCTTTGCTTCCTTCGACGCGCTCCTTGCCGATGTAGATGCAGTCGACCGGGCACGCTTTGGCGCACTGGTCGCAGGCGATGCAGGTCGTCAGGTCGAACCGGTGGAAACCTCGATAACGGGCTGCGACCGGCGCGGGCTTCTCGGGATATTCGTAGACCTCGGTGAATGTCCCGCGGTCTCCTCGATAGGTGCTCAACCAATACCGGAGCGTGACGATCAGCCCTTGAGCGACCGTCGCCACGGCTAGGTAGATGTTACGAAGCCAATCCCACATTTGCTGACTTCTTCTTGGTTGGCGGAGAGGAGCAGGCCAACGACACCATCGCGGCGACGAAGGAAGGGCTGCGACGGTCATGGATTATAGGAACGGTGCGAGTGGCCGCAAGCTAGGACGCCTCGCCGAAGCGGCTTTCGTGCGGGCAATTTGCGGGGGAGTGCAACGCGGTAAATGCTAGCTGTCGCATGATGTTTGGCTTGTTGCGGCAAATACGCGTCTGGCGGTGGGGTGGAATGGGACGCTCAGGCAAACTCTGCGGGCCGCAAACGTTTTCTAGGAAAAGATTTTCGGAAAAACAGCCTCCCCGGACCGGGGAATTCTTGACTGCCCTAAGTCGCGATTCACAATGAAACGAGGCCCTATCGCACGCCGCATCCATAATCTTTCTAGGAAGTTATAGCGGCCGCTGTTGGCCGCCCACACCTGCGCATGGTGGCAGGAGTTCCGAAGGGAAGGAATCGGCATATGTTGGTGCTGTCGCGCAAGAAGAACGAAAGTATCGTCATCAACAACGACATCACGATTGTGGTGGTTGAGATCCGCGGCGATAAGGTGCGCCTGGGCGTCGAAGCGCCCAAGGAAGTGCCGGTGCATCGCCGTGAGGTCTACGATGCGATCAAACGCACCGAAGCGCAGAACGGCGAAGCAAGCGAAGCGGCCCGCGGCGAAGGCTAAGGCAAGCAAACCGCGAAGCTGTCGTCTGGCGAAATCGGTCTGAAGTCCGCTACGTCGCTTTGCCGAAGATTGGATGCGTTTCCCGCCTTGCACGCTCGTCGAAGTGCAGTAGCATCCAGGCGAAGCGCGGTTCGCATGCGAACCTTGCGTCGAAGGGGCGTGTCCCCCACTTGACGTCCTCGGCGGATGCCGATTATTTATTATCTTTCTGTCGCAACGTGGTTTGCGCGTCAGCGCACCAGGTTAATCGCGGCCCCATCGTCTAGAGGCCTAGGACACCGCCCTTTCACGGCGGCGACAGGGGTTCGAATCCCCTTGGGGTCACTCTCTTGCCACGCAGCCATCGCGACGCCTTGGCGCGGCCCAATGCGGCCGGCCCTGGCGCAGTGAGTTGTCTTTCGCGCGGGTTGGGATAAAGTGCCCATTGCGGCGCCCTTTGGCGGCGTCCGGTTGACCCGCCTCAACTCTCCCCTCTGTTGCGCTCTTCCCCAACCCTTTGGTGACTGCCCGTGGCCCAGGCTTACGACGCGTTCTTGCTAGTTTCTTTCGGCGGTCCGGAAGGGCCCGACGAAGTGATGCCGTTTTTGGAGAACGTGCTACGCGGTCGCAACGTGCCGCGCGAGCGGATGCTGGAAGTGGCTGAGCATTATCAGCACTTCGGCGGCGTGAGCCCGATCAACGCCCAGAATCGGGCCTTGCTTGCGGCGATCGACGCGGAGCTGAAGGCAAGCGGCTTGACGCTGCCGGTCTATTGGGGAAATCGCAACTGGCATCCGCTGCTGCCAGACACGCTCTCGCAGATGAAACGCGACGGCGTGAAGCGGGCCATCGCCCTGTTCACGTCGGCGTTCAGCTCCTATAGCGGCTGCCGGCAGTATCGCGAGAACATCGCAGCCGCCCAGCAGGTGGTGGGGGAAGGCGCGCCGCAGGTCGACAAACTGCGCGTGTTCTACAACCATCCGGGCTTTATCGAACCGATTGTCGAGCGCACGCGCGCCGCGCTCGACCAATTGCCGGCCGAGCGTCGCGCGAGCGCCACGCTGCTATTCACCGCCCACAGCATTCCGCTGGGCATGGCGCGCACGTGCGCTTATGAGAAGCAACTGAACGAAGCCTCGCGGTTGGTCGCGGAGCGGATTGGCAGCAATCCGTGGCGGCTTGTCTATCAAAGCCGCAGCGGCCCGCCGTCGCAGCCGTGGTTGGAGCCCGACGTCTGCGACGCGATCGAAGAATTGGCGGGGCAGGGAGTGACCGACCTTGTCGTCGTGCCGATCGGTTTCATTTCCGATCACATGGAAGTGCTTTTTGATCTCGATTCCGAAGCCCGCGACAAGGCTGCGGAGCTGGGCGTGAACTTTGTCCGCGCCGGCGCCGTGGGCGTTCATCCGCGCTTCGTGCAAATGGTGCGCGAGCTGATCGTCGAGCGGATGAGCGATGAGCCAGAGCGCCTCGCGCTCGGCCAGTTCGGACCGAGCCACGACGTTTGTCCCGTCGATTGCTGCAAGTACGAACCGCAGCGGCCGGCGCCGCAGCGCTAGTCCGAGTTACGGCTCCCGCTCCACAATCATCGCCACGGCGTTTCCGCCGCCGAGGCAGAGCGACGCGAGGCCCCTTTTCAGATTCCGCTGCTCAAGCGCGTGCAACAGCGTGACGAGCACGCGCGCCCCACTTGCGCCAATCGGATGCCCCAGCGCAATTGCGCCACCGTTCACGTTCAGCCGCTCGTGCGGGATTTTTAGCGCCCGCATGCAGGCGAGACACTGCGACGCGAACGCTTCGTTAAGTTCGAAGAGGTCGATGTCGTCGATTGTAAGGCTCGCTTTGTGCAGCACTTTTTCGATGGCGGAAATCGGGGCGAGGAACAGGTGCTTGGGATCGAGGCCGCTTGTGGCCGAAGCCACGATTCGCGCTCGGAGCGACGACGCGACTTCGCTCGCTGTGGTCTGGTCAACCACCAGCACCGCGGCGGCTCCATCGCTGATCTGCGAAGCGTTCCCAGCCGTCGCTGTGCCTTCGGGGCCGAAGGAAGTCCGCAGGCGGGCCAGATCGGCGAGCGACGTGCCCGGCCGCGGACCTTCGTCGTGCTCGATCGTGGCTTCGGTCTTTCCGGCTTTCACGTGCAGCGGCACGATTTCGCGGGTGAATCGCCCCGCTTCGCGGGCTTCGACGGCCCGGCGGTGACTTTCGACCGCGTAAGCGTCTTGATCTTCGCGCGAGACTTGTTTTTCGGCCGCCGTCTGATCGGCCAGGCAGCCCATGGAGACGTTTTCGATCGCGCACGTGAGACCGTCGATCTGAAGCGCGTCGACCACCTGCTGCGGACCAAATTTCCAACCGGTGCGCGTCCCCACGAGCAGGTGCGGAGCCTGGCTCATGCTCTCCATGCCGCCTGCCACGACGATGCGCGCGTCGCCGGCGCGGATCGCCTGGTCGGCCAGCATCACAGCCTTCAGGCCCGAGCCGCAAACTTTGTTCACGGTGAGTGCCGGCACGCTGCTAGGGATTCCGGCTGCGAGCGCCGCTTGTCGAGCCGGCGCCTGGCCGACGCCAGCCGACACCACATTACCCAGAATCACTTCGTCCACGCGATCCGCCGCGACGTGCGCGTCGGCCAGCGCCTTTCGAATGGCTTCGGTTGCCAGTTGCGGCGCGGGAACGCTCGCGAGTCCGCCGAGAAACTTGCCGATCGGCGTACGACGGGCCGCGACAATGTAGGAATGTGTCATGTTGTTCGCCCGAGAAGAGGTTGCCTCCGGCAC
>Ga0182737_1002562_pt1 | contig 14692 bp, 8 predicted proteins | sample eDN5th30CBELigOP_FD_128878 | JGI IMG/M metagenome (GOLD analysis project Ga0182737, IMG submission 128878) | Enriched Organic Plus compost microbial communities from Emeryville, California, USA - eDNA 5th pass 30_C BE-Lig OP (version 2) (version 2) ... | reverse complement strand
GTCGCGACCACCACGACCTACCGCTACGACGTGCATGACCGGCTCGTCGGCTCGGTGGTGGTCGACGGGGCCTTCGACACGCTGCCCGCCGAGGCATCCGTCATCTCGCGCACCGAGTACGAGACGACCGTCGGCGGTGATCTGGCCCAGGAACGCACCGAGACCCGGCCGGGCACCCCCGAGGCCGCCGAGCTCGTGCGTTGGTACGACTATTCACCGACCGGCGAGCTCGAGCGGGTCTCGACGCGAACCGCGGCCGGTCCCGCCGTCGCTGAGCAGCGGTACGACGACGCCGGCAACCTCACGATCGGAGGCGACGGGACGCGCTACACCTACAACGCCCTGAATCGACAGATCACCGAGGCCACCACAGACGGGCGGGTGCTGACGACGGCCTACTGGGCCGACGGGCGGCGCGCCTCACTCACGGATGCCGACGCGCACACGAGCACGACCTTCTACTGGGACGGTGCGACGCTCGTGAACGACGTGCACCGCGGCCTCGACGGCGGCCCCTCGGCGGTGAGCTACCTGCTCGGCATCGCCCGGCACGCGAGGACCGTCGCGGGAGACGCCGACACCACGACGTATGCGCTGCACGACCGGCACGGGAACGTGGCAGCGCTCACCACCGCCGCGGGCCGGGTCACGGAACGGTATGCGTACGACGACTACGGCGGGACTTCGGTCATGGGCTCGGGGGCAGGCGACGACGCGGTGCCGTTCGGCTGGCGGGTCGGTGACCCCACGGTCAACGCGTTCACGTACGCCGGCGAGTACACCGACCCGAGCGGAACCCAGTACCTGCAGGCGCGCAGCTACCACCCCGGCACTAGACAGTTCACGACGGCCGATACCAAGCCGCTGCACAACCGCTACGCGTATGCCGACCTCAATCCGATCATGCGGATCGACCCGACGGGGCACGACTCCCAGATCGACTGGAGTCGGGTGATGCTCGAACCCTGGTTCAAGATCCTGATGACCAGCCTCTCGATCGCACTCACGGTGCTCGGATTCGCCGGAATGAACGTGCCGGGCGTGAACGCCACACTCATGTACTGGGCGGGGTACCTCGGCGGCGTCGGGACCGCCACGGTTCAGGCCGTCGGCACGGCCCTGCTCGCGGTCGACACCATCAACGCGGTGGTGCCTGAGCCATTCTGGGAGCCGCAGTTCGCGGGACAGGTGCAGTTCGCCGGCGGCCTCTTGAACACGGTCGGCTCGATCGGTTCGGTGGCGTTCAAGTTCGTCAGGAAGCACGCGTTCAAGGCCGTCGAAGAGAGCGAGGCGCTCCTCATGGCCGACAACGCCGCGAAGACGAAGCAGCTCGCGGCGCTGACGGCCGAACGCGACGCCATCCGCGCCGCGCTGCGCGAGGTCGCGCCGGATCATCCGATGCTCACCGCGGGCCCGAACGCGACCGTCCCGCTGCCCGTGACACCGAGGACGCTCTCGGGCGCGAGTGGGACGCCGCCGGCCGCCGGAGCCGCTGCCTCCGCCGATCTGCCCGGAGCGGTCGCGCCGCTGCGCCCCGGAGTGTCTCCTCCCCCCGGGACAGTGCGCGACGCGGCGTCACTCTCGGCCAACGCAACGCAGACCGGATCGAATGCCGCGATCACGAGCGGCACCGGGCCCGGCATCTCTGGTCACGGCGTGCCCGTCGACCGCTACTGAGGCGCCACCTCCCCAACCGCTGAAAGCGCGATCCTGGCGGGAAGAGAGGCGGATCGACCGCCAAGATCGCGCTTTCAGCAGCTGAGTCCGCAGGGCGGAGGCCTGAGCCCGCAGGGCGGAGGCCTGAGCCCGCGGGGGCTCAGTTGGCGTGGGCGTACAGCCAGTCGAGCGGGTTGACCTTGGTCCCGTTGATACCGCCGATGCGAATCTCGAAGTGCAGGTGCGGGCCGGTCGACATGCCCGTGGAGCCGGTCGTGCCGATCACGTCACCGACCTTGACCGTGTCGCCCTTCTCGAAGCGACGCGACCCGAACTGCATGTGCGCGTACACGCTGGTGACGGTCTCGCCGTGGATGACGTGGTCGATCATCATGACCACGCCGAGCGAGCCCCCCGCGTCGGTGGAGTTCGAGACGACGCCGTCGGCGATCGCCTGGATCTCGGCGCCGAGGCCGGGGTTGAAGTCCTGGCCGCCGTGGTCGCTCGAGCAGCCCTCGCAGTTGCGCGGGCCGAACTCGTCGCCGATGTGCACACCGACCGCGAACGGCCACTGGATCGTGCCTGACGGATTGTTCGTGAACGTCGGCTCCGCGCGGATCCCGGCTGCGCGGGCGTACTCCTCGATGGTCTGATGCTGATAGCCCTCGCGCTCGACCGTGGGTGAGGCGATGACGTCGCCGTCGACCTCGACCCGCTGACCGGGGGCCCCGGGCGCCGCCGTCTCGGTCGCGAGAGTGAGCGCCTGCACGTCGGACGGCGTGAGCAGCGACAAGGCCGGCACGGACGTCGCGAGCGCAAGGGTTGCCGCGAACCCCATGGCGACGACCGCGCGCAGGGCGCGGCGTCCGCCGCGCCGCGGCGCGACCACGGGCTCGATGCGCGAGGAGTCGTCGCTCGTCGCGGCGCGGCGGCCGGATGCCTCGCCGCGCGGCGCCGTGGTGTCACGGGCGCGCCGCCCTGGCGCCTCGCTCGCGCGACGTTCACGGCGAGAAGTGGGAACGCCGGTGTCGACCACGACGACCTGCTGCGGCACCGGCGCGAACGCCGGAGCGGCGGCGGGCTCAGCCGAGCCGGCCCGCGACTCGACCACGGCGATGACGGCCGTGGTCGGCGCGACGGGTTCGACCGGGGCTTCAGGGGCCGACGGCTCGGCGCTCCGTTCGGATCGCGCCGTCTCCGCTGCCGCCGCGGCCGCCGCGGCGGCTTCGCGCTCACGGCGCTCCCGACGGGTCAGGGGTTGCTCGGACGACGCAGGGAACTGCGTGCCTGGCGTTGAACCGTCGGGCACGAGGGGGGACTCGGGCACGTAGGGGAGCCTTCGCGTTGGGGGCGGATCGGTCGAGAGGTGATCATCCAAGTGAGCCGTGTTGCCACGTCACGCCCAGATAACGGATTGGTAAAGCGTACCTTGAGGCCTCCATTCTCGCCATCGCGGCTGTGGATATGCTCCGCCACCTGGTGATGTTCCGACGGATTCCGTCGTTCACACCGGTTCGCCCGCCGATCGCAGGGTGTCGACGAGGTCGCCGTGCACGCTCGGCGCGGCCGCGATGAGGAGCTCGGCGTTCTCACGCCCACCGCGCGGTCCCGTGATCACGGCCCCGGCCTCACGCGCGATGAGCGCGCCCGCCGCGTGATCCCACGGATGGAGCCCGCGTTCGTAGAATGCGTCGAGCTGACCCGACGCGACCGCGCAGAGATCGAGTGAGGCCGCGCCGATCCGGCGGATGTCGCGCACCCGCGGGAGCAGGTGGGTCAGGACGTGCGCCTGCTCGAGTCGGCGTTCCGCGGCGTACCCGAACCCGGTCCCGACCAGCGCACTGCCGAGCTCGACATCCGCGTTCACGCGGAGTTCACGACCGTCGACGCGCGCGCCGCCACCAGCCGTGGCCTCGAAGACCTCGCCGGTCACCGGGTTCACGACGACACCTGCGAGCGCCGTCCACGACTCGGGGTCGGGCGGGCCGGCGACGACCGCGACGCTGACCGCCCAGGCGGGGATGCCGTACAGAAAGTTCACGGTTCCGTCGATCGGGTCGACCACCCAGTCGAGGCCGCTCGTACCCACGTGCGTCGCGGCCTCCTCACCCAGGACCCCGTCGTGCGGCCGAGCCTCGTGGATGAGCCGACGGATGAGCGTCTCGGTCTCGCGGTCGACCGCCGTCACGATGTCCGTCGGCGTGGACTTGGTCGCTGCGACCTCGACGCCCGCTCGCCGCGCGGCGAGCGCGCTCTCGCCGGCGCGGATGGCGATGCCGCGGGCGAGCTCCAGCAGCTCGGACGGATCAGGGGTGGGGGCAGAGGGCGTCGTCATGCGGTCAACGCTACGCGCCCCGCGCACGTCCCCTGTATTGGGGGCGGGTCATTCCCGGCAGACAGGAGCAGAGTGTGCTGCACGGCCCGAACCCGAATCGGGCCGCCGGGGCCGGGTCCGAAGGACTGGGGGCGTCCGAGGACGCCACGGCCCTGAGTGGCGTGCGGAATCACCCCAGCGCATGCCCGACGCCCCGCCTCGGTTCCCCGACCGGGGGCGGGGCGTCCCTTCACCGGCGCGACGGCCGGCTCAGCGGCCGCCCGTCCGCGCGGCCACAAGCACGTCGATCGTGCTGAGGACGACGTCCTCCTTCGCCGGGAGGAACGCGTCGTTGAATGTTTTCCATTCGGATGTCTCCTTCCACGTCTCGGCGATCTCACGCTCGGCGGCGGTCTGAATGTTCGTGATCTCCGTGTCGAGCGATCCGACGAGGTCGCCGTGCGCGATGAGGAACTCCATCGTCTGCTCGTGTGTCGGCGACGCACCGTGCCAGCTGCTCTTCGCGGTGAACAGGTACGAGCGCTCAATGTGCTCCAGCCTGAGCGCGGCCTGCTTGAAGGCGGTGACGGTGGTCGAGACGGACTGGCGCTCGAGGGCCTGGAACGTGACCGAGTCGAAGATCCGCTGCAGTCTGGCCCCCTCCTGCCGGAAGTACGTTGCGGCCACGTTGCCGTCGGCGAGCAGCGCCTGCTCATGCGCGATCTCGATACCCAGTCTGCGGGACGACTCGACCCGGGCGGCGATGAGACCGCCGGCGGCGCCGGCGGCGCCCGCGCCGAGCAGCACGTACTCCGCGACCTCGAGTCGATGATCGGTCTCTGCGTCGAGGAACGCGACGCCGTGGTCGTGGATGAATCGGACGGTCGCGATCGCCGATCCGCCGACATCGGCGAGCACGCCGATCCCGGCGACGATCACCGAAGGCGCGTTGGCGCCGATCGCACCCATCAGGCTCGCGAGAGTCATCGGGACGGCGGGTGCGCTCGCGCCGAGCGTTGCGGCGCCGATGAGGCTGAACAGCACGCCGAGCCCGATGACGAGGCCGTTGAGGAGATCGCCCGTCGCGAAGTGCCCGGACGGGTCGACCCTCATGATCGGGTTGGCGTCGGCGTAGGCGTACCGGTTGTGCAGCGGCGTCGGGTCGGCCGACGTGAAACTGAGCTGCTCGGGCGCGTAGGTCCGCGCGGCGAGATGCTGCGTGCCCGAGGGATTGGTGTACTCGCCGGCGAACAGGAACGGGTACCGCGCAGCCTCGTGAGGCGACCGGCCGGCGGGCCCGGCCGCGCGGGTCAGAGGCGCGCCGTAGTCGCGGTATGCGTACTGCGCGACGCCGGCACCGCTGCGATCGGTGAGCTCGGTCGTGCTGCCGTGTCGATCGTGCGTCGCATAGGTCACCGTGGTCTCCGCGGCGCCGTCGAGCACGCGGGCCTCGCGGCTCGCTCCCAGGAGATAGCTCGCGGTCTGCTCGGTGCCGGGGCGCTCGTGCACCTCGCTGTGCAGCGTGCCGTCGTCCCAGTAGAACGTCGTCGCGTGAGCGACGGCACTCGGGTCGCCGCTCGTGGCCAGCGTGGACCGGTCGCCCGATGCCCAGTAGCTCGTGTGCACGACCTCGCCCGCCGGCGTCCGCTCCCGCACGGGCTGATTTCGCGCGTTGTATGCGTAGCGGGTGCCGTCCGCCGCACGGACCGGGGTGCCGGCCGCGACGGTCTCGGCCACGCTGACCGTGCCCGCGGCCGGATCGGTCCGCCGCTCGCGCTCCGTCGTCAGCGGGACGCCCTCGCCGCCCTGAGGATACTCACGCTGGGCGACGACGAACCCGTCGGCGCCGACGTCGAACTCGTGTCGGCCGGTGCGTGTGAGCGGGGTGCCGGCCACGGCCTCGAACGTCTCCGAGGCGACGACCGCGGTCCGCGCGGCGTTCAGGGTATGGCGGGTCTCGGTGACCGACCCGTCGGGCGCCTCGGTGCGTTCCAGCACCGGCAGGCCGATCGGCACCAGCCGCTCGACGGGCACCCCGTCGACGGGCGGGATCACCTCGTCGTACGCGGTTCTGGTCACCGTGCCGTCTGCGGCCGTCCGGACCGTGATCCGCCCCAGTCCGTCGAAGGCGTACTCCTCGGACAGGGTCCTGGAGGCACCCTTCTCGTCAAGGTAGGTCAGCGCCATCCCGGTCGGTCGAGCCGGCCCGGTTCCGTGGGCGCCGGCCTCGACGTCGAAGACCTCTGACTTCACTGTCCGGTCCCCGGACGGCGAGCTCACGATGGTGTCTCGGGTGATCAGCGCCTGGCCGGAGGAGTACGTGGAATCCAGCCTCGTGAGCCCGTCGGTGGCCAGGGTCGCGAACGGCGGCCCGCCCGGCGAGCCGGCGGCCGCCCCGGTCGGCCATCCGGAGGCGAGCGCGGAGCGCGGCTCCCAGCGCCGTTCGGTCACCCGCTCCCCCGTGCGCGCATCGACGACCAGGACCTCGCCGGCCGCGGGCGAGCCGTCGTCGAGGAGCCGCCACGTCACCTGCGTGCGCGCTCCGCTCGCCGTTGCGATCTGCGACACCAACCCGCCCGGCGTGTAGCCCACGGACGTGCGCGCACCCGTGGCATCCGTCACGCGTGTCACGCGGCCGCCGGACAGTTCGATGACGCCCGCCGGGCGCGCCGGGCCAGCGCCGACGCGCACGCCGATCTGGACGCGGCTCGAGTCGGCCCAGTCCAGCTCGGTGACCACTCCTGACCCGCTCACGGTCCGGCGCAGTCGATGCCCGCCGCTCCAGATCCAGTCCATCCGCGCGCCGTGCGCGTCCACCCGGGCGACCGGATCGCCCGCCGCATCGAAGTACGCGACCAGGCCGCCGACCTCGCGCAGGACGAACGCATACGACCGCTCACCGACGAGGCCATCGGGCCGGCCCGGCAGTATGCCCGGTGACTCCGAGAAGCGCACGTCGTCGGCCGGGTACCCGGCGAGTCCCGAGGGCACGGAGTCATCGGCGACGAACGCGCCGGGCACGCTCCTCGCCGGGAACACCCGGACGCCGCCTCGCGTGTCGATGAAGCCCACGTCAGCGAGACGCCAGCCGTTGCCGAGGCCGAACCGGTTCACTCCCGAGCCGCGTGACTCCCAGCCCAGCCCGATGATGCTGAGCGGCGTCGTGATCTCGAGCGCGCCGGACCGCGCGTCGACGGATGCCTCCGCACCACCGCCCAAGGGGAACGCACCGTCGACCGTGGAGCCCCCGCCGGCGGTCTCGGCCGGGGCCGCCCACGACGGCGAGACGGCGCCGGCGAGGACGCCCGCGCAGATCGCCGCGGCGAACACCACGCGCCACGAGTGCGTTCTCGGGCCGGACCGAACCCCACCGACCTTCGATGATCTCGGCCTTCGAGTGTTCCCCATCGCACGCACGGCGGCGAACATATCACTCCACATTTCGCGCGTCAGCTCGTTCGCCGAATCGCCATACCACTACGCCGGCATACCAGTCCCATCCCGCTGGAGGGCACTCCCGATCTGGTGCGGGCCCGCCCTCACCTGCCAGCATGGGGCTGCCCGCGCAACGGCCGTGGATCGTCGAGGGAGTGCATCGTGGCAGACGACGGAACCGCCGACGTGCTGGTGATCTTCGGGATCACCGGCAACCTGGCGAAAATGATGACGTTCAGATCGCTCTACCGGCTGGAGGCGCGCGGCGTGCTCAACTGCCCGATCGTCGGCGTGGCCTTCGAGGACTGGACGATCGAGCAGCTCATCGAGCGCGCCCGGGCCTCGATCACGGCCGCCGGCGAAGCGCTCGACGACGACGTGTTCCGCCGACTCAGCGCACGCTTCAGCTACGTGCACGGCGACTTCGCCGACGCGCAGACCTACGCCCGCGTCGCCGAGGCGATCGACTCGGCGCGCACACCTCTCTTCTACCTGGAGGTGCCGCCGAGTCTGTTCTCGACCGTGGTGTCCGGGCTCGCGGACGCGGGCGTCACCGAGCATGCGCGGTTCGTGATCGAGAAGCCGTTCGGCCACGATCTGGCGTCAGCGCGAGCGCTCGCCGCCGACCTGCACGAGCACATCGACGAATCGCAGATCTTCCGCATCGACCACTACCTCGGGAAGATGGGCCTCGAGGAGATCCTCTACCTGCGGTTCGCGAACACGATGCTCGAGCCGATCTGGAACCGGAACTACATCGAGTGCGTGCAGATCACCATGGCCGAGGACTTCGGCGTTTCGGACCGCGGCCATTTCTACGATCCGGTCGGCGCGCTTCGCGATGTGGTCGTCAATCACCTGATGCAGGTGTTCGCGGCGGTCGCCATGGAGGCACCCTCGCACGGCGATCCCGAGACGATCAAGGACATGGTGACCGCGCTGTTCCGCTCGACGGCCGACGCCGACCCGAGTCAGTACGTCCGCGGCCAGTTCGAGGGCTACCGCGACATCGACGGGGTGGCGGCGGATTCCACGACCGAGACCTACTGCGCACTGCGACTCCAGGTGGACAACTGGCGCTGGTCGGGCGTGCCGTTCTTCATCCGCACCGGCAAGCTGCTGCCGATCCGAGCGACCGAGGTCCGGCTCGTCTTCACGCGGCCGCCGAACCTCGGCTTCGGCCAGTTCGACGCGACGAGCGAACCCGATCAGCTCATCATGCGGCTCGACCCCGGGACGGGCGTCCGGCTGCAACTGAACATGCACCGCGCGGATGCTCCGAAGCCGGGCCCCGTGACCCTCGACCTGCGCTTCGCCGAGGAGGGAGGAGAAGGACCGACCCCCTATGAGGTGTTGCTGCGGGCGGCCATCGCGGGTCAGCGCGTGCGGTTCGCGCGGCAGGACTCGGTGGAGGAGGCGTGGCGCGTGATGCAGCCCCTCCTCGATCAGCCGTCGCCGGTGCTGCCGTACGCGCCGAAGACGTGGGGGCCGGAGGAAGCGGACGCGCTCGTGGCCGATTCCGGCGGATGGCGTGCGCCCTGGCAATGATCGCTTGCGTCGGTCAGGCCCTGTCACGCCGGGCGGATGGTGGCGAGTGAGGGATTCGAACCCCCGAATGCAATGCAGTCTGATTTACAGTCAGATCCCTTTGGCCGCTTGGGTAACTCGCCGTGTGCACCCGACCACGTTCTGCACATAACCGGGGGCAGCACAAGGATAGCGGCAGGCCCACGATCGACGAAATCCGTGTGCGGGCCTCCCCCGCCGCAGCATGACCGGCGAAGAATGGGGCCATGACCGAGCATGAGGCATCCGTCGTCGCCACCGACCCGACCTGGTGGCGCCAGGCCGCCGTCTACCAGATCTACCCGCGCAGCTTCGCGGACTCCGACGGCGACGGCGTCGGCGATCTGCGCGGCATCACGGGCCGTGTGCCGTACCTGCGCGACCTCGGGGTGGACGCCGTCTGGCTGTCGCCCTTCTACCCGTCGGCGCTCGCCGACGGCGGCTACGACGTCGACGACTACCGCGACGTCGACCCGCGGCTCGGCACCCTCGACGACTTCGACGAGATGGTCGCCGCACTGCACGCGGCCGGCATCCGGATCATCGTCGACATCGTGCCGAACCACTCGTCGAACCGGCACGCGTGGTTCCGTGAGGCGCTGGCGGCCGGCCCGGGCAGCCCCGAACGCGATCGCTACATCTTCCGCGACGGGCACGGCCCGCACCTCGACCAGCCCCCGAGCGACTGGCAGAGCATGTTCGGCGGCTCGGCGTGGGAGCCCACGGGCGACGGGCAGTTCTACCTGCACCTGTTCGCGCCCGAGCAGGCCGACTTCAACTGGCACCACCCTGAGGTGCGCGCCGACTTCCTCACGACACTGCGCTTCTGGAGCGACCGCGGCGTCGACGGGTTCCGGGTCGACGTGGCGCACGCGCTCGCGAAGGACCTGAGCCATCCGCTGCCCTCGCATGCCGAGCTCGAGGCGACGCGGCTCGTGACCGACGGGTCGCACCCGCTCTGGGACCGCGAGGAGCTCGACGAGATCTACGCCGAGTGGCGGGATGTGATGAACGAGTACGACCCGCCGCGCATCGCGGTCGCCGAAGCGTGGGTCGCGCCCAGCCGTCGGCACCGGTACGCCGCTGAGACCAGTCTCGGGCAGGCGTTCAACTTCGACCTGCTGCGCGACGACTTCGATGCGGGCGATTTCCGCCGCACGATCTCCGACAACCTCGCCTTCGCCCGCGAGAGCGGGTCGTCGAACACCTGGGTGCTGTCGAATCACGATGTCGTGCGGCACGCGACGCGATACGGGCTGCCCGACGACCAGGGTCAGGATGGCGCGGTCGGGCGCGCCTGGGTGCGCTCGGGCGGGGTGTCGCCGATGCTCGACCGCGAGCGCGGGCTGCGGCGAGCGCGGGCCGCGACGCTGCTCGTGCTCGCCCTGCCGGGCAGTGCGTACCTCTACCAGGGCGAGGAGCTCGGGTTGCACGAGGTCGCCGAGATCCCCGACGATGCACGGCAGGATCCCACCTTCTTCCGTAGCTCCGGCGTGGACCGCGGGCGCGACGGATGCCGCGTGCCGCTGCCGTGGGTCGCCGACGCGCCGGCCTTCGGTTTCGGACCGACGGATGCCTCGCACCTCCCGCAGCCCGCGTGGTTCCGCGAGTTCGCGGTCGACGTGGAATCCATCGACCCGGACTCGACGCTGTCGCTGTCCCGACGCGCGCTCGCGCTGCGCCGCGAGCTGCAGGGCGCCGAGACGCTCACCTGGGCCGAGCACGGCGACGACCCCGAGGTGCTCGCCTTCGACCGGCCGGGCGGATGGCGCGTGGTGACGAACTTCCGCCCCGAACCGGTCCCCATGCCCTCCGGTGAGGTGCTCGTCGCGAGCGGGCCGCTCAACGGGGCATCCGCTCGACCGGCCCAGGGCCGCGCCGCCCACCTGCCCGGCGAGACCACCGTGTGGCTGCGGCTCTGACGAGTCGCCGCCGGTCACGGCGTCGGTAGACTGGCGCGCATGGCAGATTCGACGTTCGACATCGTTTCCAAGGTCGACAAGATGGAGGCCGACAACGCGGTCAACCAGGCCCGCAAGGAGATCGAGCAGCGCTACGACTTCAAGGGCGTCGGCGCGTCGGTCGAGTGGAGCGGCGAGAAGATCTTGCTCAAGGCGAGCACCGAGGAGCGCGTGAACGCCGTGCTCGACGTGGTGCAGTCGAAGTTCATCAAGCGCGGGATCTCGCTGAAGAGCCTCGACTCGGGCGAGCCGTACGCATCGGGCAAGGAGTTCCGCATCGAGGTCGGGCTGAAGAACGGCATCGACCAGGAGCATGCGAAGAAGATCGGCAAGCTCATCCGTGATGAGGCGCCGAAGAGCGTGAAGAGCCAGATCCAGGGCGACGAGCTCCGCGTCTCCTCGAAGAGCCGCGACGATCTGCAGGCGACCATCCAGCTGCTCAAGGGCGCCGACCTCGACGTCGACCTGCAGTTCGTCAACTTCCGCTGAGTGACCGCGCGGCGCGTCCCGTGCCGATGCGGCGAGCTGCGGTAACGTTATCTCCCATGAGTGACGTGCGGAAGCCTCCCACGTTGCACGACGTCGCCCGACTGGCCGGGTTCTCGACCTCGACCACCGCCCGGGCGCTCGGCGACTACGGCCGGATCGCAGCCTCCACTCGCGAGAAGGTGCGCGCGGCGGCGGAGGAGCTGGGCTACCGACCGAACCCGCTCGCGCGCAGCATGATCACCGGCAAGACGAAGACGATCGGCGTCGTCTGCGCGGACCTCAGCAGCCCGTTCTTCGCCGAGGCGCTGCGCGGGATCAGCGACGTGGCCAAGCGCCGCGGATACGACATCCTCATCGTCAACACTGACGAAGACCTCGAATCGGAGCGCGACGCGGTCGCACTCCTGCGCGACCGGCATGTCGACGGGGTGATCGTCTCCCCCGCCGACGTCCGTCAGGTCGAGCACTTGGCCGCCCTGCAGACCCCCGAGCGAGCCGTCGTCCTGCTCGACCGTTCGAGCGCCGAGCTCGACGTCGACTCGGTGACGGTCGACGACGTGCACGCGATGGAGGACGCCGTGAGCCGGCTCCTGCACGCCGGCCATCGCCGCATCGGCATCGTGGCCGAGCTGCGAATCGAGCGGGAAGCCGACTGGCAGGCGACCCTCGCCGATCTGGACCACTCCGACCGGCGAGCGCTCAACCCGAGCTCACGACGGCTGCTCGGCTATCTCCGCGCACATCGGCGGGCCGGCGTTGAGATCGATCCGATGCTCGTCGCCCGCACGGGCGCCAACTCCGTCGAGTCCGCCCGAGAGGCGACCGCGCGATTGCTCGACCGGACCGACGTCACCGCGGTCGTCTCCGTGGACAACACGACCTCGGTGGGCGCCTTCGGAACCATCCGCGACCGCGGCCTGCGGGTGCCCGAGGACCTGTCATTCATCGCGTTCGACAACCTCGACTGGACGACGCTCGTTCAGCCGGCGCTGACCGTCATCGAACAGCCCGTCTCCACCATCGGGACGCGCGCGGCCGAAGTCCTGCTCGACCGGCTCGACGGTACCAGGAACACCCCGGGTCAGGAGATCCTGCTCGAGACGCGCTTCATCGAGCGCGACTCGATCCTCCCGCTCGGGTGAGTGGCGCTATCGGTCCGCCCAGGCATCGAACTCGGCACGATTGCGGGTCAGCCCGAGCTCGATGCGGCCGGCCGCGGGGTGCACGAGGTACCGGTACCGCACCGAGCCATCCGCCTCGTGGCCGCTGGCCTCGACGACCCAGCCCGCGCGCTGCAGCTGCGTCGTCACGGGCCCGATCTGCTCCACCCAGTAGCTGAGGTGATGCACCGCGGTGCCGGAGCCCGCCGCGAACACGCTCCCCGCCGCTGCCGACAGCAGTTTGAGGCGCGGCTCGCCGCCCGCCGCGGCGACGTAGGCGACCTCGTACTCACGCACGGTGCCGTCAGGCAGGGTGAGCCTGGCCACGGGGTGCGTCACGGTGCTCCACCGGACGCCGATCGCCGTGAAGGCCCGGTACGCCGCGTCGAAGTCGTCCGCGACCAGGCCGATGTGGGCGAGCGGGCCGAGGTCGACGCCTGTAGGAATGCCGGGCTCGGGCCCGCCGGCGGCCCGGCCGACGAAGTCGTCGACCGGGCCCTGACCGGCCGGCCCGAGTGGCGAGGTCACCCCGCGGCCTCCTCGACCGGCGCCGCGGCGTCGAGAGTGCCCGCGAGTTCCGCGGCCCGATCGGCGTCGAAGCCGTACTGGGCGACCGCGGCGGCCGGCGACACGAGGCCCGCGCGGAGGTCCGCCTCGATCGCCGCCACCGGACGCTCCGACGCCGGACCGAATCCGCCGCCACCACCCGCGCGCAGGCTCACGATCTCGCCCGGCTGCGCCACGCCCTTGCCCTTCGACGGGCGCTGGTGCTCAACGCCGTCGGCATCGATCAGGTACAGCGACGCGACCGCCCCCGAGTCGCCGCCGTCCAGGCCGCTCGGCGGGAAGGCCGGGTTGGTCTGCTCGGCCTCCGACAGGAAGTGCAGCGGCTTCGTCGAGACATTGCGATAGTCGGCCCGGATACCGAGACCGCCGCGGCGAGCGCCGGACCCACCGGAGTCCGTGATCAGCGCGTACTGCTCGACGCGAAGCTCATAGCTCGACTCGATGATCTCGGCAGGGATGAGCGCGCAGTTGCCCATGTGCACATCCATCGCGTTCGATCCGTCGCGGAAGCGGTTGCCGCCCGCTCCGCCGGCGACATTGGCCAGCAGTACCGCGCCATCACCCGACTTCGGGGAGCGCGACTCGCACACCAGCACCGGCCAGCCGACGAACCACTCGGCGCTCGCCCGATCAGGCGCCGCGAACGCGAGCGCCTTGGTGACGATCGACGACAGCCGCTGCGACGCGAGGTGACGGTCGCCGACGGCGGCAGGGAACACCGGGTTCACGGCCGTGCCCTCGGGCGCCACGATCGACACGGGTGCCAGCGAGCCCTCGTTGAACGACACGTCGGGCGGCATGAGGCACTTGACCGCGTAGTGTACGACCGACCGCAGCGTGGAGTTGGGGATGTTCATCCCACCGGCCATCTGTTGCGCGCTGCCGGTGAAGTCGAACGCGATCGTCTCGCCCGTCACGATCACCGCGACCCGCATGAGCACGGGTGCGTCGAGGTTCACACCGTCGTTGTCGAGCCATCCCTCGGCCTCATACCGTCCGTCGGGAAGCTTGCCGATCTCGCGCGACGTACGGAACGCCGTGCTGTCGATGAGATCGGCGATGGCGTCGGCAAGCACGGACGATGTGTACTTCGCCGCAAGCTCGGCGAAACGGCGCGCACCCGAGCGGCCCGCGGCGATCTGCGCCCGGAGGTCGCCGAGGTTCTGCGCCGGGTGCCGGACGTTAGCCGTGATGATGTCGTGCAGGTTCCGCTCACGCACACCGCGCACCTCGTACTTCAGCGCCGGGAGCAGCACGCCCTCCTCGTAGGCGGACTCCGATTGTGCGGCGGCGGTGCCCGCGATGCGTCCGCCCCAGTCCGCGTGGTGCGCGATGACGCCCGTAAAGCCGATGAGCTGTTCCTCGGCGTCGAAGACCGGGATGAACAGGTTCATGTCGTTCGTCTGGCATGCCCCCATGTACGGGTGGTTGTTGACGAAGACGTCACCCGGGTGGATGTCATCACCCCACTTGTCGATGCACGCGCGCAAAGCGGGCGCCATCGACGCGAGCAGCGACGGGATGTCGAGCGCCGCGGCGATCAT
>Ga0182737_1002556_pt1 | contig 14705 bp, 11 predicted proteins | sample eDN5th30CBELigOP_FD_128878 | JGI IMG/M metagenome (GOLD analysis project Ga0182737, IMG submission 128878) | Enriched Organic Plus compost microbial communities from Emeryville, California, USA - eDNA 5th pass 30_C BE-Lig OP (version 2) (version 2) ... | reverse complement strand
CCGGTGTCAGCCAGCGGTCCGGACCGGGACCCAGTCCGACGACGACGAGTTCCGCAGCGGCTGACGGATCGGGTGCCGCGGCCACCGGTCGTTCACGTGGATCGTCGCCGGGCACGACGACGAGGGAGAAATAGGGAACCGAGGCGGGGTCGACGTCGGCGACCGGGAGCACCCGCTGTTCGACCATAGACGCCCGCTCGACGTACAGCGCGCCGTCGAGGCGGCCAGCCTGCCGCAGGGCCTCGACGACACCAGGGAACGTGCGCCCGAGCTTCATGATCACGGCCGCATCGGTATCGGCCAGGCGGCGGGCCAGCTCTGGGACGGGCAGGGTCCCGGGCAGCACGGTCAGCACACCGGTCTGCTTGACCAACGCGGTCGCGGCGGTCGCGGTCGCGGCGGCGAACGCGGGGATGCCGGGCACCACGGCCGTCTCGTATCGCCCCGAGAGCAGCTCGTGCACATACATGTACGAGCCGTAGAACAGCGGATCGCCCTCGGCGAGCACCACCACGTCCCGACCGGCGTCCAGATGGGCGGACAGCCGCGATGCGCACTCGGCGTAGAAGTCCGCCATCGCGCCCGCGTAGCCTCCCGGATGCTTCGTGGGGCCGGTCGTGACCGGATACTCCAGCACCTCCTCGATCGTGTCGGCGCCGATCAGGTCGGCCGCGATGCGCCGGGCGTTGGACCGCTTCCCCGGACCCTGGTGGAACGCGATCACATCGGCGCCCCGGATCAGCCGCGCCGCCTTCAACGTGATCAGCTCGGGATCGCCGGGGCCGACCCCGACCCCGAACAGCCGTCCGGTCACTCGCGCTCCTGTGCCAGGGCGTTGAGGGCGGAGGCGGCCATGGCCGATCCGCCACGCCGTCCGTGCACCGTCACGTACGGAAGGTCGATGCCGTGCGCATCCGCGAACGCGGCCAGCGCCTGCTTGGATTCGGCCGCACCGATGAAGCCGACCGGGACCCCGACGATCGCCGCGGGTCGAGGCCCTCCGGCCAGCAGCAGCTCCAGCAGGTGGAACAGGGCCGTCGGAGCATTTCCGATCGCGACCACGGCACCGTCGAGATGATCGGCCCACAGCGAGACCGCGGCCGCCGACCGGGTCGTGCCCCACGCGCGAGCCAGATCGGGCACCCGCGCATCGCGCAGGAAGCACAGCACCTCGTTGTCGCGCGGCAGGCGGGCCCGGGTCACGCCTGCCGCGACCATGTGCGCGTCGGTCAGGATCGGAGCGCCCGCCTCTAGCGCGCCGCGGGCTGCCGCGACCAGGCCGGGATGGATCACCAGATCGCGGGCGAGATCGGTCTGGCCCGTGCCGTGGATCATCCGCACCGCGACCTTCTCGGCATCGGCCGGGATCGACGACAGATCCGATTCGGCACGGATCGTCGCGAACGAGTCGAGGTAGATGGCGGGGCCGTCGTCGACGTAGTCGTACGCCTTGGGTGGTCGGTTCACAACAGGTCCGTCCCGGTCGGATCGAGGTCGGGGAGCAACAGGCTGCGCCACGGTGTCACGACGATCTCGCGGCCCGCTCGATCGAGCAGGGGCTCGGCGATCGTGCGCGTGAGCAGCCCGTCCGGCACCCGGACATGTTCGCAGGTGCGGCCGTCGTCCTGGACCAGCGGCCCGTGATGCGGTGGATCCTCGGACCCGACCAGGGTCGACGGGTCGCGGGTGTGCGGCGTGTCGGTCAGTTCGGCCCCGCGACCAGGTAGTTCGTCGACGTGCCAGGCCGCGGTCGGTCCGCCTTCGCCCCGAGCAGCCAGGAAGCGCCGGGCCAAGTCGAGCAGGGCCTCCGCGGCGTGGTTCAAGGCGACCGTCACGCCCCAGTGTCGGGTGCCGACGCGCAGCTGTGCCGTGGTCGCCGACAGCGCCACCAGTCCCAGGTCGAGATCGCGCTCGATCAGATCGCCGCGGCCGTCATCGAGCACGAACAGGAACCGGCCGGCCAGGCCCGCCAGTCGGGGATCGGCGCAGAGGCGCGCGTCGAGGTCGGCCACCACCGGTCGCAGGTCGGCGCGTCCGCCGATCCGGCCCGTCAGAGGCGAGGCCATCAGATTGCGGACCAGCTCATGGCTCCGGCTCGGCAGTAGCCCCGCCTCCGCCACCGCCTCGACGAGCTCGGCGGGGACGCAGCCGTCGTGATGCGCGATGCCGCGGACCTGCAGATTGGTCCGCTTCGTGAGCAGGACCGTGCCGTCGCCCCACTCGGCCGCGATGTCCAGCAGGCGCCGCAGTGCGGCGGTGGTGACCACGCCGCCGGCGAGCCGGAGCCGGACGATCGCGCCGTCGTCCGCGATCCACGGACGCAGCACCCCGGGGCAGCGGTCGGCGTGATCGCGGTTCACGCGCGTCATGCTCGCACGACGATGCCGCCGATCGTCTCGGCGTGCCGGCCCGCGACGATGGTGAAGTGGTCGGCGTCCAACTCGTCGAGGGTCACCGGCCAGCCGGAGTCGTGCCACTGTTCGTGGGTTCGACGGACCTCGTCGGTCGGGGTGAGCTCGTCGCGCAGGCCATGCACGAAGGCCACCGTGGTGGTGCGCTGCACCGGTGGAGTCGCGGGCCCGAGCATCGCCCCACTGATCGGGTCGATGCGTGGGAACGGAGCGGCCGCGACACAGACGGTCCGGGCGATCACGAGGCCGAGCCGCCGTTGGTTCAGGGTCAGGCTAGCCGCGGCGATGCCGCCCAACGACCAGCCGACCAGCGTCAGCAGGCCCGGGTCGTGATCGGCCGTCTCCCGAGCGAAACGCAGTGAGGTCAGCAGGTCGGCGCGCCCGGCGTCGTCGGCGGTCGAGTCCCAGTCGGGCACGACGGTCCGGCGTCCGTGCGCCGCGATCGCCTCGGCCAGCGGACGCAGCGCGTCGCGCTCGTCAGGACCGCGTCCGTGCCACAGCAGCACCGTCGGTCCGTCGCCGGTCACATCGGCTCTTCGCCCCGGCGCGTACTCCATCACGCTCACGGATCCGAGCCTACGAGGCGCGGCGTACTCGTGTGATCGCCCTCACGATCCGCGAGCGCGTCCGGGGCGACCTGCTACGGTGCGAACGCCAGTCAAGCTCGCAAGAGCCAGGGAACCCGGTGAGACTCCGGGACTGACGCGCAGCGGTGTGGGTGACGGGCGGAGCACGATGTCACTGGATCTCGATGATCCGGGAAGGCGCTCCGACCGGTGGATCCCGAGTCCGAAGACCTGCTGGCCGTGGCCCGCCGGGTCACGACAACCGACACGAGGTTCCGCGTAAGAGCCTCCGGACACGAGAGTGATCCCCCGTATGTTGCGATCTCGCCGCGCCACCATTCAGCCAGTCCTGCTCAAGACCAGCTTGTCCATCGCGGCCCTAGCCGTGCTCGTCGGCGGGTGCGCTGGTGCCCCCGAACAGGACAAGAAGGACGTCGATGCCGGCGGCCACTACCCGGCCAGCGTCACCAGTTGCGAGTTCACCACGACCGTCGACGCCGCACCGGAACACGCCGTGAGCATGGGACAGGGGGCGACCGAGGTCATGCTCGCGCTCGGTCTCGAGGACCGGATGCTCGGCACCTACGGGCTGGACGACGCCGTGGCGCCGCAGTACCAGAAGGCCTACGACTCGATCCCGGTCATCGAGGGCGACAACGCACCGTCGCGTGAGTATCTGCTGGGCAAGAAGGTCGACTTCGTCTACGGCGCCTACATCAGCTACTTCGACGAGAAGGCCGCGGGCCCGCGCGACGAGCTGAAGACGTTCGGCATCGATGCCTACGTCTCGCCGTTCAGCTGCGGCACACCGGAGAAGAGCAAGCGCGCCAGCTTCGAGAACGTCTGGGCCGAGGTCGAGGACATCGCGACGATCTTCGATGTCGAGGACCGCGCGAAGCAGGTCGTCGCCGACCAGAAGAAGCAGCTGGCCACGATCCAGGAGGCCAAGGCCGGCGACGGACTGGTGGTCTTCTGGTACGACTCCGGCGACAAGACCCCGTACGTCGGAGTGGGCACCGGCGCGCCGCAGGTCATCATCGACACCGTCGGCGCGACCAACGCCTTCGCCGACGTCAAGGGCAACTGGTCCGACATCAGCTGGGAGAAGGTCATCAAGGCCGACCCGGACGTCATCGTGTTCGCCGATGCCGACTGGTCGACCGCCGAGGAGAAGATCAAGTACCTCGAGAACGATCCCGCGCTGAGCAAGCTGCGTGCGGTCAAGGCCAAGCGCTACGTCACGATCCCCTTCTCGGAGACGACCCCCGGCGTCCGCGTCCTCGACGGCGCGCAGCACGTCTCGGACCAACTGCGCAAGCTCGAGCAGGCCGGCTGATGGCGGTGGCGCTCGACGCCACCACCACCGCGCGACGCCCCCGCCCGAGCCTCACGATCACCGGATCGTCGATCGTGCTGGTCGTCTCGATGGTCGCGGCGCTCGGTCTCGGGGCCGTCGCCGTCTCGCCGGCGGACGTCGTCGAGGTGGTGGCGCGCCGTATCGGGCTGGGCGACTTCGACGTGTCGCTGCTCCAGGACCAGATCGTGTGGCAGCTGCGGTTGCCTCGGGTCCTGGCTGCTGCGGCCACGGGCGCGGGCCTGGCGCTGGTGGGTGCGGTGCTGCAGTCGCTGACCCGTAACGATCTGGCCGATCCCTATCTGCTGGGAATCTCCAGCGGCGCCTCGGTCGGCGCTGTCCTCGTGATCGTGCTCGGTGTCTCCGTCGCGGGGCTGACGGGTTCGGCGATGCTGACGGCCGGCGCGTTCGTCGGCGCGATGCTGGCGTTGTTGCTCGTCCTGGTTCTCGCGACGGACCGCACCGGTTCGCTGCCACCCGCCCGCACGATCCTCGCGGGCGTCGCGGTCGGTCAGATCTGTGCCGCCTACACCGCGTTCGTGGTCATGATCAACGGAGACGCGGACTCGGCCCGGCGTGTGCTGAGCTGGACGCTCGGCTCGCTCGCCGGCATCCGGTGGAACGCGGCGGTGCTCTTGGTCATTGCGGCCCTGATCTCCGTGGTTGTCGTGATGGCGTTCGCGTCGGCCCTCGACGCCTTCGCGTTCGGCGAGTCGGCCGCCGGCTCCCTGGGCGTCGACGTCACCCGGACCCGATGGCTGCTGATGGTCGTGACCGCGCTCCTGACCGCGTTGCTGGTGGCGTACACCGGCGCGATCGGCTTCGTCGGATTGGTGGTGCCTCACGTCGCTCGCATGTTCGTGGGCGTCCGGCACCACCGGCTCCTCCCGGTCAGCGCGCTGGTCGGTGCCTCGCTGATGGTCTGGGCCGACACGGTCGCCCGTTCGGTGATGTCGGGCCAGGAGATCCCGGTCGGCGTGGTGACGGCCGCCGTGGGCGCGCCGGTCTTCGCGTACCTGCTCAATCGCATGCGGCGCCGATCATGAGGGGCCGATCATGAGACTCGTCGCGGAGGGCGTCTGCTGGGGCGTCGGCGGGCGGCGCATCGTCGACCGCGTCGACCTGACGTGTGAGCCGGGCACCGTCACGGGCCTGCTCGGACCGAACGGATCGGGCAAGACATCGCTCCTGCAGGTGCTGGCCGGGCTCCGTCGTCCCACCCAGGGAACGGTCCGGGTCGACCACGACGATTCGGGGGCCGAGCACGACCTCCACGCGTGGCGGCCCCGCGAGCGTGCCCGCCGTATCGGTGTGCTGGAGCAGCACGCCACGACGGGGCTCGACCTCACCGTGCGTGAGGTCGTCGAGCTCGGCCGCATCCCGCATCGCGGCCCCTGGCCGGGGCAGACCGGGGAGGGTGCCGGCGCGATCGACCGGGCGATGCGGATCGGCCGGGTCGAGGAGTTGGCCGATCGTCAGTGGCAGACGCTGTCCGGGGGCGAGCGTCAGCGGACCCAGCTGGCTCGTGCGCTAGCCCAGGAGCCCGATTTGCTGGTACTCGACGAGCCGACCAATCATCTGGACCTGGGACATCAGCTGGACTTCCTGCGGACCGTGCGCGGCCTCGGCATGACGACGATCGCCGCTCTTCACGATCTCGATCTGGCTGCCGCCTACTGCGACCGCCTGGTCGTCATGGCCGAGGGGCGGGTCGTCGCCCACGGTGGGGTGGACGAGGTTCTGAACGCGGAGCTCGTCGAGCGGGTCTACGGCGTCGTCGCCCAGGTGGACCGGCACCGCGACACCGGCCGGCTCCAGGTGGTGTGGCATCGATGACGCACCGTGTCCTGGTCGGGATGTCGATCCACGAGGCGCGTGAGCGCGACGAACTGCAGCGCCGAGCCAACGAACAGGGCGCGACGCTGGCGTTCCTGCAGCACGGCGAGCCGTCGCTGGTCGCCGAGCTCGACCGGCTGGCCGCCGCCCGGGTCGAGCACGTGACGCTCGAGCGGATCGCGCTGGGCGGTACGGCTCCGGCGCGCTCCTGGCTGCGGCGGGTCGCCGGGCACTGGATGCGGGCGGGCCGGGATCGACCTGTCGTCGTGATCGAGGACAGGCCGGTCACGGGGCGGGAGGCTCCGCTGGTGTCGCCGGCCTGGGATCGCGTGCCCGATCATCGCCAGCACGTCCTGGTCTGCCGTGGCCCGCGGTGCTGGGCCCGAGGCGCCGACGACGTCGCCGCATCGCTGGCAGACCGGCTCCGAGACGCCGGGCTCGACGACGATGATCTGCTGGTGACCCAGACCGGTTGCCTCTTTCCCTGCAATCACGCACCGGTCGTGGTCGTCCATCCCGACGATGCCTGGTTCGGGGCGGTCGATGCCGACGACCTCGCCGCCATCGTCGAGGCGCACGTCGGTGCGGATGAGCTTCCGTCTCGTCACCGACTGCCGCGCCGACCGGGGGCGAACGCCGGTGGTTAGGCTGGCGCCGACATCGCTGCAGCGACGACAGGAACCCGGTGAGAGTCCGGGGCGGTTCCGCCACTGTGACCTCGGTCTGACGACCGAGCAGCCAGACACTGTCCGCAGCGAACCTCTCCTTCACCCTTCGGCCGCAACGGGGCGAGAACCCCGAGGAGGAACATGACGACCACGTCGACGTCCAGTCCGGCAGCACCGAGGATCGCTCTGCTGTCCACGTCCGACACCGATCTGCTGTCGGCTCGGGCCAGCGGTGCCGCTTTCGTCTACGGCAACCCGGTGCGCAGCGTGCCCGATCTCAGCGGGACCGATCTGGTCGTCGTGCGCGTCCTGGGCAGTGCCGACGACGTCAGGACACTCGTGCAGCCGCACCTGCCGGACGTCCCGCTCGTCGTGCTCGGCGGCGAGCAGGCGCCGAGCGCCGAGCTGATGGAGCTGTCGACCGTGCCGGTGGGCATCGCGGCCGACGCCCACCGCTACCTCGCCGAGGGCGGCCCGGAGAATCTGCGGCAGCTGCATGCCTTCCTGTCCGACACGGTCCTGCTGGCCGGTGAGGGCTTCGAGCCGCCGATCGTGCTGCCCGCCTGGGGCATCGCGGACCGCCGGTCACCAGGAGAGAGAGCAGCGCGCATCGGGGTCTTGTACTACCGGGCGCACGAGGCCAGCGGGAATACCGCGTTCGCCCATGCGCTGGCCGATGCGATCGACGCGACGGGCGACGCAGTCGGTGTCCCGATCTACGCCTCGTCGCTGCGCGCCGCCCCCGACGACCTGTTCGCCGAGCTCGCGAAGCTCGATGCGCTCGTCGTGACCGTGCTCGCCGCGGGTGGCACCAAGCCCGGCACCGTCAGCGCCGGTGGCGACGACGAGTCGTGGGACGTCGCCCGGCTCGAGGCGCTCGACATCCCGATCCTGCAGGGCCTGAGCCTGACGTCGAGCCGCGCCGAGTGGGAGGCCTCCGACGACGGCGTCACCCCCCTGGACTCGGCCAACCAGATCGCGATCCCGGAGTTCGACGGCCGCATCATCACGGTCCCGTTCAGCTTCAAGGAGGTCGACGAGGACGGCCTGCCCCGCTATGTGGCCGATCCCGAGCGTTGCGCGCGCGTCGCCGGCATCGCCGCCGCTCACGCGCGACTGCGCCACACGCCGCCGGCTGAGCGGAAGATCGTGCTGATGTTGTCGGCCTATCCGACCAAGCACAGCCGGGTGGGCAATGCGGTCGGGCTCGACACGCCCGTGTCGGCCATCCGCCTGCTCCGCGCCATGCGTGACGCGGGCTACGACCTCGGCGAGCCGGGTCGGATCCCGGGTCTCGAACTCGATGACGATACCGAGGCCGGCGACGCGTTGATCCACGCGCTGATCGACGCCGGCGGCCAGGACGAGGAGTGGCTCACCCAGGTCCAGCTGACCGAGAGCCACGTGCGCATCCCGGCCGACCGCTATGCGGGATGGTTCGAGGCGTTCCACCCCGATCTGCGCGAGGCGATGCTCGAGGCCTGGGGCCCGGCTCCCGGCAAGCTGTTCGTGAACGAGGAGCAGGAGATCGTGCTGGCCACGATCCGCGCCGGCAACGTCGTGCTGATGATCCAGCCGCCGCGCGGCTACGGCGAGAACCCGGTCGCGATCTACCACGATCCCGACATGGCGCCGTCGCATCACTACCTGGCGGCCTACCGGTGGGTCGAGAGCAGCCCCGAGGCGGGCGGCTTCGGCGCGCACGCGATCGTGCATCTGGGCAAGCACGGCTCCATGGAGTGGCTGCCGGGCAAGAACGCCGCCCTGTCCGCGGCCTGCGGCACCGACGCGGCCATCGGCCATCTGCCCCTGATCTACCCCTTCCTGGTCAACGATCCCGGCGAGGGCGCCCAGGCCAAGCGCCGGGCGCATGCCACGATCGTCGACCATCTGATCCCGCCGATGGCGCGGGCCGAGTCGTACGGCGACATCGCGAAGCTGGAGCAGTTGCTCGACGAGTACGCCAATATCGCGGCGATGGATCCGGCGAAGCTGCCGGCGATCCGCGCGCAGATCTGGACGCACCTGCGGGCCGCGGAGATGCACCGCGATCTCGGCCTGGACGATCAGCCCGACGACGAGGGCTTCGACGACTTCATCTTCCACGTCGACGGCTGGCTGTGCGAGATCAAGGACGCCCAGATCCGCGACGGCCTGCACGTGCTCGGCCAGGCACCGTCCGGCGAGGCACGGGTGAACCTGGTGCTGTCGATCCTGCGCGCCAGCCAGATCTGGGGAGGCGAGACCGGGGCGGTTCCCGGTTTGAGGGCGGCGCTGGGTCTCGCCGAGGGCGATGACGATCTTCGGGCGATCGACCGCGTCGAGCAGCAGGCGCGTGGCCTGATCGAAGCGATGGAAGAGGCGCACTGGGATCCCGCGGCGGCGCGCACCCTCCACGCGGACCCACAGGTGCAGGCGGTCCTCGAGTTCGCGGCGGAGCAGGTCGTGCCGCGACTGGCTCGCACCACCGATGAGATCGCTCACGTCCTGCGTGCCCTCGACGGCGGCTTCGTCCCGGCGGGCCCGTCCGGCTCGCCGCTGCGAGGGCTGGTCAACGTGCTGCCGACCGGTCGCAACTTCTACACCGTCGATCCGAAGGCCGTGCCGTCACGCCTGGCCTGGGAGACAGGTCGCGCGATGGCCGAATCGCTGATCGAACGACACCTGGCCGACACCGGCGGCTATCCACGATCGGTGGGCCTGTCGGTGTGGGGCACGTCGGCGATGCGCACGTCCGGCGATGACATCGCCGAGGTGCTCGCGCTGATCGGCGTCGAACCGGAATGGGATCAGGCATCCCGGAGGGTCAAGGGGCTGCGCGTGATCGGCCTGGAAGAGCTCGGCCGGCCGCGCATCGATGTCACGGTCCGCATCTCGGGGTTCTTCCGCGATGCGTTCCCGCATGTCATCGGCATCCTCGACGACGCGATCCGTCAGGTCGCCGAACTGGACGAGCCGCTGGAGCAGAACTTCGTCCGGGCTCACGCACAGACCGACCTCGCCGAGCACGGCGACGCACGGCGTGCGACCACCCGTATCTACGGGTCCAAGCCCGGTTCGTACGGAGCGGGCATCCTGCAGGTCATCGAGGCGGGCAACTGGAAGACCGACGACGACCTGGCCGAGGTCTACACGGCCTGGGGTGGCTTCGCGTACGGTCGCGATCTCGACGGCGCCCCGGCGGCCGACGACATGCGGGCCAACTACCGGCGCATCGCGGTCGCCGCCAAGAACATCGACACGCGCGAACACGACATCGCCGACTCCGACGACTACTTCCAGTTCCATGGCGGCATGGTCGCGACGGTCCGTGCGCTCACGGGCAGCGAGCCCCAGGCGTACGTCGGCGACTCGACGACGCCCGACGCGGTGCGCACCCGCACGCTGGCCGAGGAGACCACCCGGGTCTTCCGGGCGCGTGTGGTCAACCCGCGCTGGATCGGCGCGATGCGGCGGCACGGCTACAAGGGAGCGTTCGAGCTGGCCGCGACGGTCGACTACCTGTTCGGGTTCGACGCCACGGCCGGGGTCGTCCAGGACTGGATGTACGAGTCCCTGGCTAACGAGTACGTGCTGGATGCCGGCAACCAGGCGTTCATGAAGAAGTCGAATCCCTGGGCTCTGCGCGGCATCATCGAGCGGCTCGCCGAGGCCGTGCAGCGCGGCTTGTGGGAGGAGCCGGACGCCGACGTGATCGCCCGGATGCAGCAGGTCTACCTCGACCTCGAGGGTGATCTGGAGGATCGGAACCCGACGCCATGACGCATCGTGTGCGCATCGTCGGCATCGGATGCGGTGATCCTGATCAGCTCACGGTCGAGGCGGTGGCGGCTCTGCGCTCGGCCGCGTTCGCGGTGATCGCGCGCAAGCGGGCCGACGATCCATTGGTGGCGGCGCGTCATGCGATCGTCGAGCGGCATGCCCCCGGGCTCGAGGTGGTCGAGGTCGACGATCCGGAGCGCGACCGGACCGCGACCGCGACCGCCACGACGGCCGGCTATGAGGGAGTGGTCTCCGACTGGCACGAAGCCCGCGCGGCCGCCTACGAGCAGGTGCTCGCCGAGCGGGAGGGCGACGCGGTCTTCCTGACGTGGGGGGATCCTGCGTTCTACGACTCCACGATCCGCGTCGTCGAGCGGGTGCTCGACCGCGGGCGGCTCGACTTCGCCTGGGACGTGCTGCCCGGCATCTCGGCGCTGCAACTGCTCGCGGCGCGCCACCGCATCGTGCTCCACGAGGTGGGCCGGCCGGTCCATGTCACGACCGAACGCCGCCTGCACGAGGCGGTCGACGCCGGTCAGGACAACGTCGTCGTGATGCTGACGTCGGGCACTGGCCTGTCCGGCCTCGACGACTGGCAGATCTGGTGGGGTGCGAATCTGGGCACGCCGGGCCAGCGTCTGGTCGCCGGCCGGGTCGACGAGGTGCGGGGCGAGATCGTTCGCGCCCGTGCCGAGGCCAAGCGGGCCGCCGGCTGGGTCATGGACGTCTTCCTGCTCCGGCGAACCGCAGGCGAACAGTCGCCAGTGGGGTGACGGAGCTGGTGGGCAGACCTCTGCTGTGGGGGTTCAGGTGTGCCAGCGTGGGTTGTGTTGCCAGTCAGGTGTCGTTCGGGGTGGCGTCATTCGATGATGCCGTCGGGGTTGAGTCTGGGGTGCCAGCCTTCTTCGTGGGCGCGTCGATGAGGCGCCAGAGCGTCTGGCCAGCCCGGACTCGTCCAGCACGCGCGTGCCCGCAGCCTGATGCGCTGCGATGCGTGCCTGGACCCGCATGAGCTTCTCGACCAGGACCTTGACCTGTGTCTCGTCCAGACCGTCCCAGGAATCGACCGCCATACCCGACAGTGCAGCCTCGATCGCCTGAACACCCACCGTCAACGGATGCGGCAACGCCACCGGCTGTGCTGTCACGCTGGTTCCCCCGAACCCGACTGGCTACTGATCGAACACATGTTCGAGTCTCAGTGTTCGGGCGGCGATCCGCAAGGGGTGTCGGAGGCTTCTTGAACGCCTGGCCCCGGCCGCGCCCTCTCGACCCGGAATTGCAGTGGAGAGGGGCTCGGGGTAGGTTCCGGACTGTGCCAGTAGGCATCTTCTAACTCCAGAGCAGCCACGTGCCAGGGGAAGCCGGTCGAAATCCGGCGCTGACCCGCAACCGTAGGCCGTCTTCCCCCGAAGGCGGCGAGCCGGAGCACCTGCCGTGGCGCTGACCGAACCACGCTGTCGAGGAACTGCACGGGTCCGGGCCCCAGGGTCCACTCCCGAGCCGCAGCGGGAAGGACCCCCATGAAGAAGCTCTCCCACCTGCTGGTCGCGGCCTCGTCCGCGCTGGCTCTCACGGTGGCAGGCGTCGCGATCGCCCCCTCTGCGGGCGCCGCCACGAACGAGCCGCAGGACCATGCCGCGGCGTGGCTCGCCGATCAGATTCCCGGCACGCACTTGTTCGAGTCCCGCTACGGCCCGGGCGATGGCGACACGTTCGTCGACTACGGGCTCAACCTCGACGTGCAACACGCACTGCGTGAGCTCGGTCAGGGCGGGACGGCCGATCAGATCTATGCCGCGGTCATCGCCCACGCCGGCGACTACACCGACAGCTGGGGAACCCGGTACTCCGGTTCGATCGGCAAGCTGGCGACGTACGTCGAGCTCAAGGGCGGTGACGCGACATCGGTCTCCGGGCGCGACCTGATCGCCGACCTGAAGGCGCTGATGCAGAGCGACGGACGGTTCCTCAACGAACCCACCGACGGCTACGAGAACAACATCGGTCAGAGCTGGGGCGTGCGCGCCCTGGCGCTGGCCGACGACGCCGCGGTCGATGACGCGACCGACTTCCTGCTGACCCAGCAGTGCTCCGACGGCGGCTTCCGCGAGTCCCCGGGCGCCTCGCCGTGCTCGTCGAGTGTCGACGCGACCGCATTCGCCACCGTCGCGCTCGACGACGTGTCGGGGCACGACGCCGCCGTGGCCGCCGCGGTGGCGTGGCTGAAGTCCAAGCAGGTCGCCGACGGCTCGCTGAGCGATGCCGGAGATCCCAACACCAACAGCACCGGCCTGTCGGCGCAGATCTTCGCCGACCACGGCGAGAGCGCGGCCGCGCTGAAGGCGGCCACCTGGATCAAGCAGCAGCAGCTCACCGGCGGAGCCGATGCCGGCGCGATCGCCTCGACCGCGGCCGACCGTGCCGCCCAGGGCTCGAGCGCGATCGATCCGCTCGATCAGGACAAGTACGTCCGCGCCACCTTCCAGGCCGCTCTCGGCCTGGCGTCGTGGGAGCCCGGACCGATCGCCAAGCTCTCGCTCAAGGTCTCGGCCGCCAAGCCCAAGCAGGGCGACACCATCACCGTCACGGCGACCGGTCAGGACGCGAACGGCGAGTCGCTGGGCGATGTCTCCGACGAGATCGAGGTGACGTCGTCGGTCGCGTCCGACACGATCGATGGCCAGCAGGTGACGTTCAACCACGCTTCGCCGCACACCCTGACGGTCACGCATGTCCCGTCCGGCACGACCGCTCGCATCACGGTGCAGGTCACGCCCGTCTCCGCCACCGGCGGTTCGGTCGGCTCGGGGGGCGCCGGGTCGAACGGCTCCGGAACTCCGGCCGGGGGCGACACGCTGCCCGATGCCGGCTCGTCGGCTCGGCCGTGGGAGCCGGGCCTGGCGGCGCTGATGGTGCTGCTGGGGGTGGCCCTCGTGGCGGTGGCGCGTGAGCGGCGGTTCATCGGCGCTCATCGTTCGGACGCCTGATGCGGGCTCAGCGCGCGCGGATCCTGCTCGCCGCCGTCGTCGGTGCGGCTGCCTCGATCATCGGCATCACGATGCCCGCGCAGGCCGCGGCCTGTCCGCGTGGCACAGGGGTCACGGTCGTGGTCAATAGTTCGGTGAGATGCGACGCGAATGGTGGGGGTCGAGCATCCTCGAACTTCACGGACACCGGTCATTCGCTCAAGTACGTCGGGAACGGCTTCGTTTGCCAGGTCGACAACTATCCTGCCGAGTGCAAGCCGCCGAGCGACGACTATTGGTCATTGTGGTGGTCCGATGGCCGCTCGGGGAGCTGGGTCTACTCGGGAGCTGGCGTGGGAAGCCTGAAGGTGCCGTCTGGTGGCTGGGTGGCCTTCCGATTCCAGAACAATGGGTCGAAGATCCAGCCCGGTGTCCGGCCGATCGGTCCGGCTCCGGCTCCTGCGCCCAAGCCGAAGCCCGCGCCGGCGAAGACGGCCACGGCCAACCCCATGCCGGCGAAGCCGAGCCCGACCGCGAGTGGCGGCCAGAAGGCAAGCGCGAAGCCCAGCAGTACGGCGAGCACACCGACGTCCGGCTCCGGGGCGACCGCATCGACCCCGGACGACTCGTCGGGCGAGGGCGGTCAGGCGACGGACGACGCGGATGACTCGTCGAAGGCGATGCTGTGGATGGCAGGGCTGCTCGGCGCCGCGCTGCTGGTCGCCGTCGTCGTGATCGCACGAGCGAGGTCGCAGAGGCCATGACGTCGTGACGCCGCGGGACCTGCATCCTGCCGCGTGGTGGATGTGGGCCCTCGGCCTCGCCGCCGCGGCGTCGTCGACGATCAATCCCTTCCTGTTGGTGCTGATCGTGCTGGCCGCCTGCCTGATGGTCGTCGCGCGGCGTACCGAGGCGCCGTGGGCACTGTCGTTCCGCTTGTACCTGTACCTGGCCGGACTGATCGTCGTGATCCGGGTCCTGTTCCGGGTCGTGTTCGGGGGGTTCGACGACACCGTGGTGCTGGTCCACCTGCCGCGGATCCCGCTGCCTGACGTGGCCGCCGGCATCCAGCTGCTCGGTCCCGTGACCCGCTATGACGTGCTGAGCGGACTGTACGACGGGCTGCGGCTGGCGGCCAT
>Ga0182737_1002555_pt1 | contig 14707 bp, 13 predicted proteins | sample eDN5th30CBELigOP_FD_128878 | JGI IMG/M metagenome (GOLD analysis project Ga0182737, IMG submission 128878) | Enriched Organic Plus compost microbial communities from Emeryville, California, USA - eDNA 5th pass 30_C BE-Lig OP (version 2) (version 2) ... | reverse complement strand
TTCATGACTTGAAGATGATGCCCGACGAATAGAAAAAGTTATTGGTTGTTTAACCCTTGACTGGTCCATCCATATCAGGCTGGGTGCTCGCACCCGGCAATTCTGCCCCTTCCATTTACGTGGCGTTTCTAACCCGAAAGTGAAGGAATGGACGCTCGACTATCGTCGATGCGGCTACCGCCAATAACCGTCCGCACGTTAATGCGGATCTCCCTCGCTGACGCTTCGGGTTAGGATTGGCAGCCGGTTGTATCTGTATCACGATCCGCACAGCGGACCCTACGGGCTAGATTTCGTAGGGCGATTGCTGCCGGGCCACCATTTGCGCAGCTGGATGGCACAGGCGATTGGAGCTGGCAATTGCTCCCAAGAAATGACGTAAGCCAATCGTGCCATGCCGCCGCGACCGGAGCGGCGGCGTTTGACGGACAGGCCCGCCAAACGCCGCCGGCAGCGGTCACGCAGTAACGTTCAAGCAGCCGCGTGAAGCGCGGGCTCGCTTACATCTCGATCGCGTATTCCTTGCGGCTTTCGCGGCCGAGGAACGAGTTGGCCTGGGCGTCGCCGACGATCTCGCGCTTGACGGGATCCCAGGTGAGTTCGCGGCCCAGCCGCATGGCGATGTTCGAGAGGTGGCACAGCTCGAGCATCTGGTTGTGCGACCAAACATCGGAGATCGGCTGCTTGCGCGAGTTCATGCACTCGATGAAGTTCACGCTGTGGTTCTTGGGGATCGGGCCGCCGTACACCTTTTCCACAGCGCCCTCGGGCAGCGGGTTGTCGGCCAGCTCTTCCACGGGCTTGCCCACCAGCTTGCCGCGGTTCACAAAGAAGCGGCCCTTGGTGCCTTCAAACAGGATGCCGTTGTCGCCCTTGCTGGTGATGATCATTTCCACGCCGCCGGGCAGATCCACCCGCAGCGTGAACTGGGTGGCGACGTTGTAGCGATCGTCCTCGACCGGGTAACCGTCCTTGTATTCGCAGCCCAGACTGTACTCCAGCGGAGTCACCTTGATGGGGCCGCCGGTGATGTCGCCTAGCGCCCAGACGGCGATGTCCACGTGGTGGGCACCCCAGTCGGTGAGCTTGCCGCCGGAGTATTCGTGCCAGTCGCGGAACGAATAGTGGCAGTTGCTGTACAGCGGCACGCCGCCGCCGTAGCCGGTGCGGATCTCAGGCAGCGCGCGGTAGGGAACCTTGGGCGCGGGACCGAGCCAGAAGTCCCAGTCGAGCCCTTCGGGCACCGGGGCCACGGGGATCTTGGGCGAGGCCGTCATGCCGTTGATGCCGCAGGTGATCTTCTTGACGGTGCCGATCCGACCATCCCGCACCAAGGCGATGGCCTTCAAGAACCGCTGATCGCTTTCAGACCGCTGCATGGTGCCGACCTGCAGGATGCGGCCGGTTTCCTTGACCACCTTCTCGAGCAGCTTGCCTTCGTCGATGGTGAGCGTGAGCGGCTTTTCGCAGTACACGTCCTTGCCGGCCAGCATCGCCTCGACGCTGATCTTGGTGTGCCAGTGATCGGGCGTGGCGATCATCACGGCATCGATGTCTTTGCGCTCGAGGATCTTGCGGTAGTCCTTGTAGGCGTCGGGCTTCTTGCGCTGCCGCGATTCGGTCTTGGAGACGTTCTCGTCGAGGATCTTGGCATCGACGTCGGCCAGGGCCGCGAAATCGGCATAGGGGAAGGTCTTGGACGTGATCGCCCAGCCTTGGTTGCGGAGGCCGATCGTGGCAAACACGGGCCGGTCGTTGGCCGAGGTGTAGCCAAAGGCCCGGTTCATCGACGGCAGCATGATGCTGGCCGCACCGGCGGCGGCAACCCCCTGCAGAAACTGACGGCGGCTGGTTCGGGTATGCGACATAGCGGTAAAACCTCGTGGGGAATCTGTGCCCGGCCCGGTTCGCTGGTGGCGGGCCCGTTACATGGTGCGTCTGCCGCTGGCCCGAAGCCAGGGCACGGGCGCCCTCAGGGGCGCGGGGCGGCCGACGAACTGGATAACTTGAATTATCCTCAATGCTAACACAAAACGCAGCATTTCGGCATTAGCTTTAGCCGCCACAACCCCCAATGGCCCGTAGGCACGGCGAGCTGGAATTCAGGCCGGAGTGGAGCTGTAATCGGCGGGCAGCCCGACTATCGGGCGGCAGGCGACCCGCAGACGGCGCAATTGGGATTGCGGGCGAGTGCCACGGTTTGCGTGGTCATGTCGCGCAGGTCCAGCCGCAGCATGCGGTTAAAGAGCGGTTGGCCAAAGCCGGCAATCAGCTTGATGGCTTCCATCGCGGCCAGGCAGCCTACCGTGCCTGACACGGCGCCAAACACCGGGAATTGCCGCTTCCACGTGGGGGGCACGTTGGGGCACCAGCACGCCAGGCAGGGTGTGGAGCCTGGCTGCACGGTGGTGATAGTGGCCTCCAGGTCGAACATGGCACACTCGATCAGCGGCTTGCTTTGCAGCACCGCCTGGCGGTTCATGGCCAGCCGTTCCTCGAACATCGGGGCACAGTCCACGATTACGTCGGCCTGTTCAACCAGCCGGGCCGCGTTGTCCTCGTTGACGTTTTCGCCCACGGCCACGATTTCCAGCCGCGGGTTAAGATCCAGCAGCCGCCTGGTCATGGTGTCGATGCGCGGCTTGCCCAGCGATTCGTAGGTGACGAGCAACTGGCGATTCAAATCGCTGGGCCGGGCGCTGCCGCCGTGGGCCAGCACGAGCTTGCCGACGCCTGCCGCGGCCAGTTCATAGGCCACCACGCCGCCGAGCCCGCCGCAGCGCGAAATCATCACCGAGGCGTTCTTGAGCCGCTGCTGGCCTTCCTCGCCAAAGTCACGCACCCAGATCTGCCATTCGTAGATGGCGCGCTCTTCGTCGGTCAGCGTGGGAAGCGGTCGGTTCATGGCGAGCGTGCGGCAGGGCAGGGGAGTGTGACGGAAAAAGAGAACGGCCGGCGCGTCAGCCGCCACTGATCGGCTGCAGGAGCATCACCTCGTCGCCGTCGGCCAATGCCTGGCGCGTGCCGGCGGGCACCTGCCGGTTATTGACCACCAGCATCAACGTGGGCTGGGGGGCGCCGGCCTCGTCGACAAAGAACCGCCGCGCGCCGTTATCGTGCCGCTCGGCCAACGCGCGCACCAGTTCTTCGAGCGTGGCGCCCTCGGGCAGTTCAAGCCGCTCATCGGCGAGGCCCACGGCCAGCTTGAGTTGCCCACTGTATTGGATCGTCACTTGCATGATGGAATCTCGTTCGAATCGAGGCTGCACGGGCTGCCGGGTTTGAGTGGATACTCCAGCACCTGGCCGTTCTCCAGCCTCAGCAGGCGGTCGGCAAGGTGGTCGGCATCCTCGCGATTGTGCGAAATGTGCAGCACCGTGACGTGCTCGTGCCGCTGGGCCAGCTTCAGCAGATCGTACATCTGAAAGCGTGTTTCATCATCCAAGGCACTGAGCGGTTCGTCCAGGCATAGCACCCTCGGCCGGAACGAGAGCGCGCGGCCCAGGGCAACCCGCTGCCGCTCGCCGCCGCTGAGCCCATGCGGCCGCCGCTTCAGCAGGTGCGTAACCTTGAGCAGCTCGGCCATTTCTTCCACGCGAGAGCGAACCTCGGTTCGCGGCCTGTTGCGCACGCGGAGGGCAAAGCCCAGTTGCTCTTCGACCGTCATGGTGGTGAAGAGCGCGGCATCCTGCGGCACCAGGCCCAGGTTGCGTTTGCCCGGCACCAGGTTGGTCACCTCGGTATCCATCAGATAGATGCGGCCGGAAGCGATGGGCCGCAGCCCACAGATGGCTTCCAGGATCGTGGTCTTGCCGCAACCGGTCCGGCCCATCAGCACCGCGTATTCGCCGGTGGGAACGCAGAAGTTCACACCTTCCAGGGCGAAGCCGTTCAGGCGGATGCTGACGTTTTCAAGCCGGATCATGCCAATCACCGTACAGGGCAGCCGAATTGGGCTGCTGGGGGCGGTTTGCGGTGCGCCAGGTTTTGTTCCAAGTTTGCAAGTTCAGGGTGCTTATGCCGCGGCGGAACTAGAGCATTTTGGCGCCGTGCCCGGCCCAACGCATCAGGATCAGCACCGCCAAAGCCAGTGCCACCATCACGATGGCGATGCCGGCGGCCATGCCCAGGTTGCCAACCTGAAGTTCCAGGAAGATGCTCGTAGGCATCACTTCCGTGCGCATGGGCGTCGTGCCGGCAAACACCAGCACCGGGCCAAACTCACCCATGGCGCGAGCCCAGGCAATGGTGGCCGCGGGCACCATGCCCCGCCGGGCCTCGGGCAGCACTACCCACCAGAACGCCTGCGCGCGGGTGCAGCCGAGCGTGACGGCGACCTGCTCCTGCCGCGGGTTGATCTCCGCGAAGGCGGCCATCATGGTGCGAATGGCAAACGCGCTCGACACCATGAACTGCGCCAGGATCACACCGGGAATTGCATACGTGAACCGCACGTAACCCTGCAAAAAGCGGCCCGGCGGCGTCTGGAACAGCATCAGCAGCGCCAAACCGATCACCAGTGGCGGCAGCACAATCGGGATATCGAGGATGGCGTCGGCCAGCCGTTTGCCAGGGAAGTTCACCCGCGTCATCAGGTACGCGGTAGGCACCGCAACCCAGACCGACAGGATCGTCGTGATCGAGCACGAGATCAAGGTCAGCAGCACCGCGTAGCGATAGCGTGGATTGGTGAACACTTCGCCCACGACCGGCCACTGCACGTAAAACATCGTCGAGCTGATCATGCCCAAGATCAGGATCACGTACACGCTGGCGATCAGGCCCAGTGCCAGGATGAACGGCAGATCGGGGCCGCGCACCGGCAAGACCGTGCTGGGGGCCAAGGTTTCACCCTTGGGCGAACGCGGCGGAGATGCCTCCGTGGCGGGGCCTGAAGTGGTTACGTCCGGCGAGTCGGCGGCCATCAATTCTGGCTCCCCGACGGCTGGCGAACGCCCTCGGGCGTGAAAACCTCGAACTCCTCCAGCGGCCGGCCAACCACCCAGTCGAAGCCCAGCTTCTCGTAGCTCTCGCGGTGTTTGCTGATGAAGTCGTACAGCCGCCGCATCAGTTGGCGATGCTTCGACGTGGTAGCAATCGCAAACGGCTGCACCGCCTTGGCGTACTTCGTATCGATCTCTACCACGCTGATCTTGTCGCGCTCCGCCAGCGTATCGGGATAGTAGGCCAGCGAAGCATCGGCCGCGCCGCTCACCACCGGCGGCACCATGAAGCCCGACGACGGTTGCATCTCGATCACGTTTTTCATCACGTCGTCGTAGATGCCTTCCACCTTCAGCAGCCGCTCGGAGAGACCGCCCAGCGTGCAGTGCGTGGGATGGCCAAGCACGAGCCGCAGGCCAGGCTTAGCCAGGTCGGCAAGGGTCTTGATGCTATGCGGGTTGCCCTTGGCGGTGACGATTACGATCCGCGTGCTGGATAGGGCGGACTTGTTATCGAACCACTCGCCGACCGGTTCCAGGTAGTACACGTCGCAGGCGATGTAAGCATCGGGGAATCCGAAGTCGGTGTTCTGCCCTTCAATGGTGCTCATCTGGGCGTTGAGGGCACCGCAGCCTTGGAACACCGCGTTCACTCGCACGCCTTCACGCTTCTGGAAGGCGTCGATGACCGGCTCCATCGCCTTGCGGTTCAGGCCGCCGCCAAAGAAGGTGACCTCGGGCACGTCGACCCAGCGATCGCCGTCCACGGTCGTGAAGTGATGCTTCTGGAAGTTCGCCAGGCCGTGCTCGGGCGAAGCCAAGAACCGAGCAAAATGCAGAGCCGCCGATGGCTGCTTGGTCGAGCTGAGCACGCCGATCGAAACGTTGGCCGCTTGCGCATCGAGCGCCGGGTGCGTGATGTATTTGAGATCATGCTGCCGGGCGGTGATGTCCCAGATGATGGCGGCATCGACCGCGCCTAGCTGCACGTCGCTGGCCAGGTCGTTGACGGTGGGCTTGGTCACTTCCACCTTCTGCTGGAACGCGTCCCAAACCTTGGCACTTTCCAACGCCTTGCGGGTCACTTCGCCAATGGCTGTGCCATCGACCACGCCCATCGCTACGCGGTAGTTGCCGCCCAGCAGATCGTCGAGCGAGCGGATCTCTTCGGCGCGGTTCTGCGCCACGGCGATCACCGGCTTCATGCTGGCCAGCTTGAGTTCTTCGTCGATCAGCCCTTGCTCGCGGCCTAGCTGGATATAAGAGTCGTCGCCGGCCAGGAACAGGTCGCCGCGCTCGGCTACCTTCAACTTGCTGAGCAACGTGCCTGAGCCGCCGTACTCCACTTCGATGCGGATCGGCCGGCCGTGTTTTTCCTGCCAGTACTTTTCATAGGCCGCGACGGTATCTTCCAGCGGAGCCCGAATGCCGGCGGCGCAGTACACCACCAGCTGATCGGTCGCCTGGTTGGTCGCAGACGACTGTTGCAGCATCCACAGGGCCCCGCCCAACAGGGCGAGCGCCACGATTGAAACCACGACCAGCACGCGGGCCTGCATCAGTCCAGCTCTCCGACAAAATCAAAATCGAATGCGTCTTCCTCCCGCGGCGGTTCGCCAAGCTGGAACCGTGCCAGCACATTCTGGCCCACGGAACCCGCCAGGAAGCGGGCGAACTCTTTTGCCTCTTCAGGACGGCTGGCATCACGCAGCACGCCGATCAACAGCTCGGCGTGCACGTTGTCATCCGCGGGAATGGCAATCGGCGTGGTGGTGGCCGGGAACCTGACGCCATCGTGCCGCCACACGATGGCCGCATCGACCGCCCGCCGATGCACGGCTTCTGCCGCCTGCCGCGAGCCTTCCTCGGTGTTCACGTTGCCCAGCTCGGCCAGGTTAAGCTTATTCTTGGCAAGCAGCTCCGCGGTCACACGGCCCAGCTCGGTATCATCGGCTGCCACAGCCAGGCGAATCTTGTCGTTGGACAAGTCAGCCACGTTCTGGATGTTCTGTGGATTGTCGCGCTGTACCAGAATGACTGGCACGAGCCGGGTCACGGCGATGGTTTCTGTCACCAGCCCTTGCTGCTGTGCCTTGCGGATCAACTGCGGATCGCTGGGCAATAACAAATCAGCCTGTGCGGCTGCGAGCTTTTCCAGCAGGTTGGCGTGTTCGCCGTAGGTGACGTCGAACGCGACCCCGCTGCGACGCTGGAACAGGTCGATCACGCCGCCGCCATGTTCCAGGGGCGCGCCCGCGATCGGTTCACGGAGACTGCGATCGCACAGCAGACGCACGTTGCTCGATTCGGCTCGCGGCGCGACGTGATCGCCGGTCATGTACAGACGCACCGCCACGGCAACCGCGGCGATTCCCAGCAGCGGGACGACGTACATCGAGATTCGCGAAAGAAGCATCGGGGCGTAGTGCTGCTTGCCGGTTCACGCTTGCTGGTCGCAGGCGAAAAGCGGCCTTTGAATAGCGGTGAATCACGAGGCCGTGGGGCTCTCCACGGACGAAAGTTCCTGCAGGGCACCGTGGACGAGTTCGTACCGCTCGCCGGCGTCAATGCGGTTGTCGTGCGTGGCCAACAGCACCGCGCCGCCGCGCTCGGTGAACTCGCGCAGATGCCGGATCACGATCGCCGCATTGGCGGAGTCGAGGTTGCCGGTGGGTTCGTCGGCCAGCACCAGCGCCGGCTGGTTCAGCATGGCACGGGCCAACGCCACACGCTGCCGCTCGCCGGTGCTCAAGTCGGCCGGCGGGTGCTTCAATCGGTGCGACAGGCCAAGCATCTCGATCAGTTCGGTCGCCCGCTTGCGCGCGCCGGCATCGGCCACGGCCAACGTGGGCGCGAGCACGTTTTCCAGCACGTTCAAGTACGGGATCAAATGGAACTGCTGAAACACAAAGCCGATGTGTTCGCCGCGGAAGCGGCTGCGGGCTTCGGGCGATAACGCGTATAAGTCTTGGCCGGAGACGCGGACCGTGCCGGAGTCGGGCTGAAGCAGCCCACCGGCGGCTAACAGCAGGGTGCTCTTGCCGCTGCCGCTGGCGCCATGCACCACTTTGAACTCGCCCTGCCGCACGGAAAGCGTGACGTGTTTGAGCACGGGCACGTCGCTGCCGTCGCGGGCAACGTACGTTTTCGCGACTTGTTCCAGGGCTAGGACTTCGCTCACGGTGGCCTCTTGCGGTGGCAGCACAGGGGAGGGCGGTTGGCCTGGTTGCGGCAGGCGGTTGGCTTAGGGCGGGAACTATTCTTCACGCAGCACGGAGGCCGGGTCCTGCTGCGCGGCACGCATGGCAGGCACCCAGCCCGCCACGGCACACAGCCCCACGGCGATGGCCACCGCGCCCAGGAACAGCGTCAGCCCGAACAGGTGCACAAAGTCCGTGGACAACAGCGGCACGCCGCCCCACACGGCTCCGACCACCACGCCCAGCAGGTAGCCAACGATCGAGCCGAACAGGCCGATGGCGGCCGCTTTCACCAGGAAGATGCCGGCGATGGTGCGCTGCTTGACGCCGATGGCACGCAGGATGCCGATCTCGTTACGGCGTTCGCGGACGTTGCCCAGCACCAGGAAGAACACCCACAGGCCCGACGCGCCCAGCACGGTGGGAACCAGCACCTGGGCCAAAGCCCGGCGTTCCTTGCTCATCGCCTCGCGGTGCGCCAGTTCGGCGGCGACGGCCGTTTCGTGCAGCTCGGCGGCCCGGTTCCGCGTCTTGGCCCGGGCCACAATCATCGAGCTGAACTCGTACACCTGGGTATCGGGGAGGATACCTTTGACTTCCTTGGTGATGCGGCCCAGTTCCTCGGGGATGCACACGCACTCCAAGGCGAAGATGGCGTTGATCTGGTTCGGCAAGTTCAACTTGGCCTGGGCCACATCGAGATTGCACCACACCATCAGGTCGTCCATGTTGCCTTGAGGCGGGTTCACGCGGTGCACCACGAACTCATCGCCCAACAGCGTCACGCGTTCGCCTTCACGCAGGTTCAGCTCCTTGGCCACGCCGTGCCCCACGGTGATCGCGCCCTGCGGCACGGTTTGCATGATCGGCTTCTTGTACGCCTTGCCGTCGGCGGTGAGGAACTCTTTTTTGTGCTTGAGCGGCACTTGGCCCGGCGTGCCCGAGAGAATGATCTCCAACTTGCGCTCAGGCCACTCGATCTTCTTCTGGAGCACCGGCAGCAGGTGATTGAGCGTTTCGATGCGGGCGTCCACCAGGTCGTGGACATATTGTTCGGGAATGGTCTTTTCCGGGTAACCGGCTGCCCGCATGGCGGCAATGCTTTGGTCCTGGTGCAGGACCATCACGTTGTAGCCCATGTCCCGCATGATGTTGCGGTAGTCGTTCTCCAGTTGCTTCATTTCTTCGCGGGTGGCGCGTTCGCGCTCGGCCAGGATCTGCTCGGTGCGCATTTCATACGCCCGCAGCAGCGTGACCGACCCAACCAGGCTGGCGATTGCCACGGCAATGGACACCATGCCGATGGCAAAGCCCACCTTGCGGAAGCGGATTTCCTTGTTGACCAGTTGCCACAAGTTCATGGGAAGCTCACTTGTCCAATGCTTTGTCGAGCTGGTCCAGACGCTTGAGGAAGTCTTGCGCTCCGGCACCACCCGGCACGGCCAGCCGGGTCCGCCGTTTGACCTTGGCGTGCCAATCGACGGGCAGCAGCAGATCGACGCCCGGGTTATCTTCCTTGATCTGGCACGAACAGGGGCCAACCAGGAACTCGCCGGCCGCGGCGATCGTGCGCGGGTTGATGCCTTCGCCCACCATCGCATACATCACCCGGCCACGCCCGTAGACGGGGAACACCAGCGGCTTGTCCTTGAAGTCTTTCAGGTCGGGTTCGACCCCCAGCAGCATCCGGACGAAGACATTCTCCTTGGGATCGTCGCGCCGCACGCGAACGATGGCAAAGGTGATCTCAGTCTGGATATCGCCGAGCTCCAGGCCGACTTCCTCGGCAACCTGGGGTACCTCGAGCGTGGTTTGCAGCCGGGGCAGTTCGCGCTCCAGGGTCTGGATCGCCTTGGCATCGGCCTCGGCATTGCCAGATTCCAGCACCACCCACACCGCCGCTTTGCGAGCCAGCAGATGCTTGGCAACCTCTTGCCGGGCAGGCGAGTCGAGCACGGCTTGCAACTCAGCCCGATCGAGCTTGCAACCCCACAGACGCGACCGAATGCCGGAGCTTGCCGGGTAACGGATTTCCACCTGCGGGAAGCGATCGCGCGCGGCCCCGGATTTCAGCTCGGTATGGTCTTGGAGCAGCACGGTGATGTTGGCGATGCGCGATTTCTCGCCGTGCTCGTACTCCTTGAGCATATCCACCACGGCTTGCTGCTCCTCCGTCAGCGGGCCGAGGTGATGCACCACCACGATGTACGGATCGGTCGTCCAATGTTCCAGGGCGTATTGAAAGACCGGGATCGGGCAGGCGACCGCCGGCATGGCCCAGGCAACCAGCAGGATCAAGCTCGCAACGATGGGCTTTGGGCTACGCATGGGCGTTGGCTCCAGCTAGGGCGTCCCAAAACTTCAGAGGACGCGGGCCGTATGGTATGCGATGGGATTAGGACGCGATCAACCTATAGCTGCGACGGGCGCTGGCGGCGAACCATTGCAAGCGATGCGCCCGCCGCGGGCCTGGTGCGAAACGTTTGAAACAGTCGGGCACGCGAAGGCTCACGTGGTGGGGGATGCCAGACATCGTGGGCACTCCACTTGCGATGCTGCCGCAACAGATCGCCTGGAGAATTCTGGGGAGGGCGGCATGGCATTGGTCGGAACGCGAGGAACCCCGCCGGGGGGAGGGCGCGCGATCCAAGCTCACCTTAGCACCCGCCGTTAACGGTCGCAAGAAGATCGCCCCCGCGTTCGCTCCGCATGGGGGATTCGCTTCAGGATAACCGCTAGAAAGCACCATCGCTGCCCCGCTTTTGCCGCCGGCTAGACGCAATCTTTGTCGCGGCCGCCTCGCAGGGGAAAACCACCTTGCACCGCCAAGTAGAACACATCGCTGTTAAGAAAGCGTGTAGATAAAGGGAGCAGCCCCGGTGCTCGCCAGCACAGCCAACACGGCCACGGCCAGCAGTACCACGATAATCGGCAGCAGCCACCACTTCTTGTTGTGCTTGAGAAACAGCAGAAACTCTTGCGGCAGCGAAAGCCGCTCTTCTTGTTCCGCAGCTTCTTCAAACGGGGTTTTCGGTTCCGCCACGGTCGGTCCTCTGGGGGCGCGTCGTGATTCAAAACTGCCGGAAGTAGCTGCCGGCATCGGGCGGCTGGGCCTTAGGCTGCCAGTAGCTTTTGGCCTCGCGATCGAAACGGCGCTCCAGCGGATCGCCGCCCAGCCATCGCCGCAGTACGCCAATCGGCCAGAACACCACCAGAAAGATGGCCAACAGCAGCAGCTCGCTGACCACCCAGCCAATCGGTAAAACGGCCAGGCTCAAGCCCACAAACAGCGGTGCCAGCCAACGAGGCCGAAACCAGCCGACAGCCGCAACCGCGATGCCGATTGCTGCCGCCGTGCCAATGGTCGCCCAGCCGCTGCCAAGCCACAGCCAGCAAAGCACCGGCAGAACCACCGCCAGGCAGACGCCAAACTGCCGCAATTGGCGGTCGCTGGGATGCCAGGGAACATTGACCAGGGCCATGTGGAACGGTGTCTCCATGCGACGTTAGTCGGGCTGGAACTGGGCCAGGTATTGATGACGCTGCTCGCTGCCTGCCTGTTGCCGCTGGGCGGATTTGAGGAGGACGTGACGGCCCATCACCAAAACATCCATCTCGGTCATCTGAAAACAACGGTACGCTTCCAGCGGCGTACAGACCAGCGGTTCGCCCCGCACGTTGAAGCTGGTATTGATCAACATCGGGCAGCCGGTCAGCTCGTGAAACCGCGTTAATAGTTGGTGCAGCAGCGGGTGCCGCTGGCGGTCGACCGTTTGAATGCGGGCAGAGCCATCCACATGCGTCACCGCCGGAATGGTCGAACGCTTGAGCTTTAACTTTTCAAACCCGGTAGCCGTATCATACGCCGCGTCGGTCTGGCAGCGGTGCTCGCGGCGTACCGGCGCCACCAGCAGCATGTAAGGGCTGTCTTCGCCGGGCCGCACGTCAAAGTACTGATCGACATGTTCCCGCAGCACGCACGGCGCGAACGGCCGGAACGATTCGCGGAACTTGATCTTCTGATTCATCACCGATTGCATGGAGTCACTGCGAGGATCGCCCAAGATACTCCGCGCGCCCAGTGCCCTCGGTCCAAACTCCATGCGCCCCTGAAACCAGCCCACAACCTGCTGCTGGGCAATCAGCCGCGCCACGGTATCCACCAGTTCTTCCTCATCGCCGCAGGTCTGGTAGATGGCGCCTTCGCGATCGAGTACCTGGGCGATTTTCTCGTCGGAGAACTCGGGCCCCAGGAATGCCCCCTGCTGCAAGTCGCAGCCACCAGGCTCACGCGGTTTTTCCAGCAGTTGGAACCAGATGAGTAGAGCCACGCCTAGCGCCCCGCCTGCGTCGCCGGCCGCCGGCTGCACCCACAGGTTTTCAAAACCGCTTTCGCGAAGGATCCGCCCATTGGCCACGCAGTTGAGGGCCACGCCGCCAGCCATCACCAGATTGGGCAGGCCGGTTTGCCGATGCAGGTGCCGAGCCATCCGCAGCAGGACCTCTTCAGTCACCGCCTGGATGCTGGCCGCCAGGTCCATGTGCCGCTGGGTAATGGTCGACTCGGGTGTGCGCGGCAGTCCACCCAGCAGGCGGTGGAACTTCCGCGACGTCATCGTGAGCCCTTGGCAGTAGTTGAAGTAGCTCATGTCCAGGCGGAATGAGCCGTCGGGCTTGAGGTCGATCACCTTCTCCAGCAGCAGGTCGCGATAGATCGGCTGCCCATACGGTGCCAGGCCCATCACCTTGTACTCGCCGCTGTTGACGCGGAAGCCCAGGTAATAGGTCATGGCCGAATACAGCAGGCCCAGCGAGTGCGGGAAACGCAGTTCGTTTGTGAGCTGGAGCTGGTTGCCGCGACCAGTGCCAAGGCAGGTCGCGGACCACTCGCCCACGCCATCGACGGTGAGAATGGCAGCTTCGTCAAAGGGCGAAGGAAAGAACGCGCTGGCGGCGTGCGACTGGTGATGGTCGGCAAAGACGAACCGGCCGGTGTACTGGTTGCCTAGGCCATGCCGCAGTTCGCGCCGCAGGTACAGCTTCTGCTTCAGCCACAGTGGCATCGCGTGGCGAAACGAGCGGTAGCCACGTGGCGCGTATGCCAGGTACGTTTCCAGCAGGCGTTCAAACCGCGAGAGCGGCTTTTCGTAAAAGCCGACGTAATCGAGATCGGCCGGTGTCAGGTCTGCCTGCTTCAAGCAGTATTCGACGGCCTGCTGCGGAAAGCGTTCATCGTGCTTCTTGCGCGAAAAGCGTTCTTCCTGGGCGGCCGCGACGATCTGCCCATCAATCACCAGTGCCGCGGCAGCATCGTGATAATAGGCCGAGATGCCGAGGATGGCGGTCATGGCTCCAGTTCCGCCAGCAACTCTCTGGCAGCCATGTCTTGTGGATTGAGCGTGATCGCCTGACGCAGGTGCTTTAGGGCTTCGTCGCGCCGCTGGAGCTTGGCCAAGGCAAAGCCCAGGTTGTAGTGCAGGTTGGCATCGTCGGCGGTCAGTGCCAATGCGCGGCGATAATACTCCAGCGCCGCTTCGTACTGCTGTTGTTCGGCCAGGATCGCGCCGACCATCTGCCAGGCCGCGGCATCCTCCGGCTGCAAACGCGTGAGGGCCAGGAACTGCTCGCGGGCTTCATCCAGCCGGCCGGCTTCCACCAGCATGGCTCCCAGTAACTGCCGGGAGTTGCCGTAGTCGGGCAGTTGCTTGATCGACCGCCGCAAGTACTCAATGGCCGTATCGAGCTTGCCCTGCGTTCGCAGATACGCGCCGGCAATCACCAGGCACTCAGGCTCGTCAGGCAACGTTTCCAGGGCTTTAAGCGCGAGGCGGCCGGCTTCCTCATGCTTGCCGGCCCAGTTGAACACCTTGGCCACGTTGCGCTCGGCGATGGCGTGTTCCTTGCGATCGATGCGAGCGTGGATGTTCTTGGTTGCCTGCTCGAGGGCATCGTTGTTCAGCGTACCTACGCCCAGCAGTTGCCGCTGGTTGAGGCAATCGATGATGGCAGCGGCCGCCATGCGATAGCCATCGATCGTCAGGTGGACGTGATCCAGAAAGTATTCTTCGCCAGGGCTGTTGTGGCCGTAGCGCACCAGGCAGTCGTTCTTCACCGCCAGGTCGAAGTCCACCAGCGGGATATTCTGCTGCGCGGCGATCTGCCGCATGGATTCGCGAAAGGCGGATGGTGCCCGGAGGGGGCAAACGTCTTCATCCACAGCCCGTTCAAAGGCGGCCGCGGCTTCACCGGCGCGACCAAGCGCCATCAGCAGCCGTGCCATGCGATACTGATTTTCCGCGTGCCGCGGGTCGATGTGCGCGGCCAGATTGCAGGCGGAGAGCGCTGCTTCGAGCTGGCCTTGCTGCTGGAGCTTGCTGGCTTGCTGCTCTAGAGCTTGAAAGGCTGTAAGCTTATCGGCCGCCAGCCTCGGCGAGATCTCACTCTTGAATGGCGCGCAATCCTTGAGATTGACCGCCGGCACCACCAGTACCAGTTCGGCTCCACAGCCGCGGGCGATCTGGGCCATACGGACCAGGTTCAACTCGAAGTGGGCCAGCACTTGTT
>Ga0182737_1002554_pt1 | contig 14716 bp, 14 predicted proteins | sample eDN5th30CBELigOP_FD_128878 | JGI IMG/M metagenome (GOLD analysis project Ga0182737, IMG submission 128878) | Enriched Organic Plus compost microbial communities from Emeryville, California, USA - eDNA 5th pass 30_C BE-Lig OP (version 2) (version 2) ... | reverse complement strand
TGCTTCACCGCCAGGCTGATCGAGCAGGCCGGCTTTCCGGTGGTGTACGTGACCGGCGGCGGCACGGCCAACACCTACCTGGGCTCGCCCGACATCGGGCTGGTGACGCTGAACGAACTGGCCGGCCAGGTCGAGCGCATCGCCGACGCGGTATCGATCCCGGTGATCGCCGATTGCGACACCGGGTTCGGCGGCGTGGCGAACGTGCGCCGCACCATCCGTGCCTACGAGCGCGCCGGCGCGGCCGGCCTGCACATCGAAGACCAGGTCTTCCCCAAGCGCTGCGGGCATTTCGAGGGCAAGGCCGTGGTGCCCGCCCGGGACATGTGCTACCGGCTGCAGGCGGCGCTGGACGTGCGCACGGACCCCGACTTCCTGATCATTGCCCGCACCGACGCGCGGGCCGTGGAAGGCTTCGACGCGGCGCTGGAACGCGCCCGCCTGTATCGCGACATGGGCGCCGATGCGATTTTCTTCGAGCAGCCCCAAAGCGTGGACGAGCTGCGGCGCGTCGGGCAGGCGTTCGCCGGCGAAGTGCTGGTGGCCAACATGGTCGAGCGCAGCAAGACGCCGCTGCTGCCCACCGCCGAACTGGCCGAGATGGGGTTCCGCATCATCCTGTATGCCAATGCGGCGCTGTACCTGGGCGCCTACGCCATCCGGGAAGGCCTGGCGGTACTGCGCTCGGCCGGCACGACGCAAAGCCTGCTGGACCGCATGATGACGTTCGGCGAACGCCAGCAACTGATCGGCCTGGACCAGGCCGATGCCTACGAGCGCGACCTGGTGGCGCGGGTGGACCCGCGCACCCCCGCGCCCACCGGGCGGTGAGCGCATCCCGCGCCCCGCGTTTTCCAGACATCGAGGAGACAACATGGCCATCAATCGAGCGCGCCTGCGCCAACTGGTCGAGGCGCCCGGCCTGCTGGCCCTGCCGGGCGTATTCGACGGCTTTTCCACGCGGCTGGTGGAGCACGCCGGCTTCGAGGCCGCCTTCATCACGGGCAGCGGGGTCTCGGAAAGCCGGCTGGGGCAACCCGACGTCGGCATCATGGGGCTGGAAGAAAACGTCGCGGCCGTGCGCGCCATGGCGGCCTGCAGCCGCCTGCTGCTGCTGGCCGACGGCGACACGGGCTACGGCAACGCCGTCAACGTGTACCACGCCACGCGCGCCTTCGAGCGCGCCGGCGCGGCCGGCGTGATGTTCGAGGACCAGGCCTGGCCCAAGCGCTGCGGCCACATGCGCGGCAAAGAGGTGATCGACGCGCAGGAAATGGCCCAGAAACTGCGGGCCGCCGTCGAGGCGCGCGAAGACCCGGACTTCATCATCAAGTCGCGCACCGACGTGCTGGCCACCCACGGCCTGGACGAGGCCGTCAAGCGCCTGAACCTGTACGCCGAGGCCGGCGCCGACCTGCTGTTCGCCGACGCGGTCATGACCGTGGACCAGATCAAGGTGCTGACGGCCAACCTGGGCAAGCCGCTGTGCGTGAACATGGGCTTCGGCATCCGCCAGCGCTCGACCACGCCGCTGCTTTCGCCCGCCGAGCTGCAAGACCTGGGCGTGCGCGTGGCGATCTACCCGCGCCTGCTGACCGGCTGCGCCTTGCAGGGCATGATCGGCGGGCTGGATCTGTTCCGGCAGTCGCTGGACAGCGGCGCGCGCGTCGACCGGCCGGACGCCTGCGTGTCGTTCGAGGTCTTGCACGACATCATCGGCATCCACGAGGCCGACGACCTGGAAAAGCGTTTCCTGACCGACGCGCAATACCGCGCGAAGTACGGCAACGAGCCGGCGCGGGGGGCCATACGATGAGCCCGCGGCCCGTCACGGGCATCGATGCGCACGCCCATGTGATGCGCCTGTCGGACAAGCTGGCCAGCGAACGCCATTCCGCGCCCCGGCGCGATGTCACGGCCCGGGAATACGTCGGCCTGCTCGACGCCCATGGCCTGTCGCACGGGGTGCTGACCGCGCCGAGCTTCCTGGGCACCGACAATTCGCTGCTGCTGCAGGCGCTGGACGCCTTTCCCGGCCGGCTGGCCGGCACCGCCATCGTCGACCCCGCCGTCGACGAGGCCGCCCTGCGCGACATGCGTCGGCGGGGCGTGGCCGGCATCCGCCTGAACTGGACCCGCCGCGCCAGCCTGCCGGACGTGGCCGGGGCCGCATACGCCCGCCTGTTCGACAAGCTGGGCCGGGTGGGCATGCATGTGGAGCTGTTCGTCGAGGACGCGCACGCCGCCCGCATCGTGCCGCGCCTGCTGGACACCGGCCTGCCCGTGGTGATCGACCATTTCGGGGCGCCCGACCCGGCCTTGGGCACCGGCGGCCCGGGCTTCGCGCAGGTGCTGCGCGCGGTGGCCACGGGCCGCGCCTGGGTGAAGCTGTCCGCGCCGTACCGCCTGGGCGGCGCCGACCCGCGCCGCTATGTCGATGCCTTGCTGCAGGCCGGCGGGCCGGGCCAGTTGATGTGGGGCAGCGACTTCCCGTGGGTCAGCCACGAAGACTACCTGGGCGGCCCCACTTTCGCCGGCTGCCTGCGGTGGCTGGCGGACTGGGTGCCCGACGAGGCGGCGCGCCAGGTCATTCTGTGCGACGCGCCGGCGCGGGTGTTCGGATTCGCGCCCGCCGCGCCCGGCTGACACGGCAGGCGGGCCGCCTGCATAATCCGGTTACAACCGGTATGATGCAGGCCACCAGAACCCCGCCGAGCCTCGGTAGCGGGGCCGGCGCGGCCATGGCGGCGCCGGCTTCGGGCTGCCGACAGATTCCTGCATCATGCGCCGACTGCTTGCCGCGACCCTTGTCCTGCTGACGCTATGCCTGCCGTTTCAAACCCAGGCCCAGACCCCGGCCGCAAAAGGCCCGGCCGCGAAAACCCAGGCGGAACGCTACGCCATCGCCAGGGAACTGGTCAGCCGGCAGGACGGGTTCCTGGCTCCGACGCAGGTCTTCAAGCTGATGGCCGATCCGTTCGGGCGCGCTTTTTTCATGGATATCCGGCTGGGCCCGAACTGGGGGCCGGACCATCCCCAATGGGCACCCCACTATCCCGCATTCCGCGCGCAGGTGCTGGAACTGCTGCTGCCGCTGGGCTCCTCGCTGGAAGACTACCTGGCCAGCACGCTGGCCCAGTCGCTGCTGTCTTTCGAACTGGAGCGGCTGCGCGACCGCTTCGCCGACCCCGGCATCGAGCGCGCCATGCAGCGCCTGCAAGAGGAAGGCCTGCCATGGCAGAACATCTTGCTGTTCATGCTGATGCAGCAGTTGCCGGCGTACTACTCCGCCACCGAGAAAGAGCAGGTCGCCCAACTGTTGCAGAAAGGGTTCCGGCACGCGCGCAATTCGTCGCAAGACCGGGCGCTGGACCGGGACATCGCGCCCTTGGCCGAGTTCATCGAATCGCCGCAGTACCAGCAGTATTTCCGGGCCATGAGCGATGCATTCAAGGATCGCGCCCAGCAGGTGGGCAAGAACTATCCCCAGGCGTTTCCGAAGCTGGTGCAAGGCTGGCGCGTCCGCCTCGGGCGCGAGGGGCAGCCCCGGCCAGGCCCGTGATGCCACCGGCCGATTCCACAGGAGCACTTCCCATGTCCGACCACCAATCGCCCGGGCCCTGGCATGGCGCGCGCCGCGCCGCGGCCTGGATACTCGGCGCGTCCTGCCTGTTGGGGGGCGCCGCGCAGGCGCAGGTCAACACGCCCCGGGGCCCGCTCGCCATCCACGACAACACGCTGACGCTGGGCGGGCAGCCGTTGCCCTCCCTGGCCGGCACCGTCGCCCGTATTTCGGTGGCGCGCAGCTACGCCTATGCGAAGCAGACCGACGTGTTGCTGAAATTCGCGTCCGGCGCCGCTTGCCCGGCGCGCTATCGCTGGCTGGCGGTCAGGGCCGAAGCCGTGACGCTGTCGCCGCAGTTCGGCACGTGCAGCGAACTGACCAGGTTGCAGAAGGCCAAGACCCATATCGGCGTGTACACCCCCGCGTTCCGGTCGGGCCGCGCGACGCGCTACGACTACGATGGCGCCACGCTGGTCACCATCGAATACGACCAGGCCGGCAAGCCCTGGCGCCGCTTCGAAACCCATGTGGCGTTTGCCGAGGGCGACGGCGGGCCCGAGCAGATCGCGATTCCCGTCGCCACGGCCGGCACGCCCCCCGCCACGCCGCTGCGCGAGATCCCGCTGGTCAGCGAGGCTGAGTTCACCCTGCGTGCGCCGACGGCGGCCGACCAGTCCATCTTGAAGGGGGATGTGGTGTACGAGGCGCGGGCGCGCGGCTGCAAGGCCGAGAGCAAGAAGCCCTACATTCTCGGCACCCGGGGGGCCGGCAACGTCAAGGTGCGGGAAACCGTGTTTCCGGACGGCTGCTTCGCCGAGCGCGCCACCGGCCCGATCTACGGCCTGGGCGTGATCACCGCCTACAACTACGAATACGGCGTCGACAAGATATTCGAGTACACCGCGTACGGCCGCCGCAAACTGTTCGGCTACATCAAGAGCCACTAGGCGGCGCGGCCTTCTTCAAGACCAGCACTTCGCTGCTGCCGTCCTGCACCGTTTCGCCATGCTGGTTCACCAGCCTCAGGCGCCGGTCCACCGCGCCCACGCGCGCGCTGGTGCCGGGCCTGACCGCCAGGATATCCAGCACCAGGTGCAGGGTATCGCCCACGAAAATCGGCTTGGCGAATTTCCATTCGCGCAACGACAGCATGGCCACCACCGAGCGGTGGAAGATGCCCAGCTCGTGCATCATGCCGGTGGCGATGGCGATGCCCAGCGCGCCGTGCACCAGGCGCTGCCCGTACTTGGTGCCGGCCGCGTACGCGGCGTCGGCATGGATGGGGTTCCAGTCGCCCGACAGCATCGAGAACATGGTCAGGTCGGCCTCGGTGATGGTGCGGCCGCCGCTTTCGAAGGCCTGGCCGGGCTGGAAATCTTCGAAGTACAGGGAATGGGAGCTCATGGCGCAAGGGTTGCTGGCGATACGGGCCGGGCGTCAGGCCGGCGTTTCCTGCCGCAGGCGCTCGTCGGCCATCTGGCGCAACTTGGCCCGCTGGATCTTGAAGCCGTTGGCGCTGGCGGCGGTGGGGAACTCGTCCACCAGCCACAGCCGCGCCGGTACCTTGAAGGGCGCCAGGCTGGCGCGCAGGGGCGCCAGCAGCGCGTCGGCCGCGATGCCCGGATCGGCGATCACGAACGCGGCCGCGCGGGGCTGGCCGTCGATGGCGATGCCCACCACCTGCGCGTTGCGCACGCCGGGCAGCGCGGCCAGGGCGTGTTCGATCTCGGCGGGGTCGACCAGGTAGCCGCCCAGCCGCAGGGTGTCGCCCATGCGGGCCAGGTACACGAAGCTGCCGTCCGGGCGCAGGTAGCCCAGGTCGCCGGTGCGAAAGAAGCCGTCGGGCGTCAGGGCCTGCGCGGTGGCCTCGGGGTTGTCCAGATAGCCGATGAAGTTGCCGGGCGCGCGGATCTCCAGCTCGCCGGGCTGGCCGGGCGCGCACAGCGCGCCGGTGGCCGGATCGCGCGCGCGCACCTGCGCGGCCGGGCCGCCGGCCGGCTGGCCCCCGCCCAGGGCGCGCTCGGCCACGGGCAGGTCCGGCGCCTGCAAGGAAAACAGGGCCTGCACCTCGCTGGATCCGTACAGGCCGCGCAGCGGGAAGCCGCGCTGTTGCAGCGTGCCGGCCAGTTCGACGGCGCCCGGGCTGAAGCTGGCGAAGCCGAAGACGCGCGCGTGCGGAAACGGCCGCGGGCCGGCCGCCGCGTCGGCGATGCGGCGCAGCATCTCGTCGCTGCCGAACAAGTGCGTGATGCGTTCGTCGTGCAGCAGCCGTGCTGCCCGCGGGGCGTCGAACAGGTCCATCATCACGATGGGCGCGCCGGCGTGCAGGGCGGCCAGCACGCCGTTCAGGCCGAAGACGCCGCACAGGGGCAGGGCGGCCAGCAGCCGCGCGTTGGCATCGCCGAAGCCGTAGGCCGCCGCCACGTGGCGGCTGTGGACGACCAGCGTGGCGGCGCTGTGCATCACCAGCTTCGGGCCGCGGGTGGTGCCCGAGGTGGTGAACAGGATGACGGCGCGCGCCGGGTCGGCCGCGCCGGCGGCGGGCGCCCAGTCGGCATCCGGGCCGGCATCGGGGGCGAACGCCACGGTGCGGCGGCCGAATACCGGGGCCGGCCGGTCGTTGTCGGCGTCGATCAGCGCAATGCATTCCAGGTCGGGCAGGGCGGCGGGGGCGATGCCGGCCAGCACGGCCGGGAAGTCGATCTTGCGGAACGAGGGCTGCATCAGCAGCATGCGCGCGCGCGAGCGCGCCAGGATGTATTCCAGCTCGGCGCTGCGGTAGCGGGTGTTGATGGCCACCAGCGTGGCGCCCAGGCTGGCCAGGCCGAACAGCAGCGCCAGCCATTCGCGGCGGTTGGCCAGCCATACGGCCACCTTGTCGCCCGGGCCGATGCCCTGGGCGGCCAGCCAGCGCGCGCTGCGCCGGCACAGCAGGTCGAACTCGCGCCAGCTCAGCGGGCCGTCTTCGTCGACCAGCACCGCATCGTCGGGCCGGGCGCGCAAGTGCGCGGTATACAGGTCCGCCAGGCGCACGGGCGCCGGCGCGGCGGCGGCGGGCATCAGTACAGCTCCATCAAGTCGGTGTTGTCGGCGAAGTCGGCGGGCACGCCGGCGCGGATCAGCGCGCCGGATTTCATGACGATGACGCGGTCGGCGATCTTCAGCGCCTCGCGCACGTTCTGCTCGACGATCAGGATGGACATGCCGCGCTGCTGCTGCAGCGCGCGGATCGGGCCCATCAGGTCCTGGAACAGCTTGGGCGCCAGGCCGATGGAAGGCTCGTCCAGCAACAGGCAGCGCGGCTGGCTGAGCAGGGCCCGGCCCAGCGACACCATCTGCTGCTGGCCGCCCGACAGCGTGCCGGCGCGCTGGCGATAGAACTTGCGCAGCGCCGGCAGCACCTGCATCACCCAGTCCAGCCGCGCGGCGTACTCGGACTTGGGCACGCCGGCCGACCACAGGCCCAGCCGCATGGTCTCGTCGACCGTCAGGCCGGGGAAAATGCCACGGCCCTCGGGCACCATCGAGATGCCGGCCTCGGCCAGGCGGCGCGGGTCGGCCCGGCCCAGCGGCCGGCCGTCCAGCAGCACGTCGCCGCCCTCGGGCGCCAGCAGGCCGAACAGCGCTTTCAGCAGGGTGGACTTGCCGGCGCCGTTGTGGCCGATCAGGCACAGCACTTCGTTCGCGTCCAGGCGCATGTCCAGGCCGTCCAGCACCGGGCGGCCGCCGTAGCCGGCGCGCAGGCCGCGCGCCTGCAGGACAGGGGGCGGGGCGGCGCTCATGCGCGTTCTCCGAAGTAGATGGCGGCCAGCTGCGGGTCTTTCAGGATGACGGCCGGGTCGCCGCAGGCCAGCAGCTTGCCCTGGTCCAGGAAGGCCAGGCGGTCCGACAGCTGCGTGACCAGGTCCAGGTTGTGCTCGATGATGCAGATGGTGACGCCGCGCGCGGCGTAGTCGCGCAGCAGGGCCACGAAACGCTCGAACGAGCGCGGGTCCAGGCCCGAGGCGGGCTCGTCCAGCAACCATAGCGTGGCGTCGCGCACCATGATGCGCGCCAGGCTCAGGAACTTGCGCTCGGCGTAGGCCAGGTCGGCGGCCCGTTCGTCGCGCTTGTCCCACAGGCCGGTTTCCCGCAGCACGGCCTCGATGCGGCCGCGGTCGATGGGGCGCTGCCACAGCCAGCTGCCGCGCTCCAGCACGGTGGTGACGTTCTGCAGCACGCTCATGTGGGTGAACAGGCGCAGGTCCTGGAAGCTGCGGGCCACGCCGCGGCGGGCGATTCGCCAGGGCGCCAGCCCGGCCAGCGGCTTGCCGAGCCAGTACACCGTGCCGGCGGTCGGCGCCAGGTGGCCGGTGATCATGTTGAACAGGGTGGTCTTGCCGGCGCCGTTGGGGCCCACCAGGGTGGTGATCAGCCCGGCCGGCAGGTCCAGCGATACGTCGCTGATGGCCTGCAGGCCGCCGAAGCGCTTGGACAGCCCGGACAGCCGCAGCAGCACGGCGGGGTCGGCGGCGCTCATGCCTGGCCCGCCTTGCGGCGGCCGCCCACCAGGCCGCCCGGGCGGTACATCATCAGCAGCACCATGATGGCGCCGTAGACGATCTGCTGTACCGTGCCCAGTTCGGCCGGCGGCAGGAACGGCAGGTAGGTCAGCGCGGCCGGCAGCAGCATCAGCAGCGCCGCGCCGATGATGGGCCCGAACACCGTGCCGGTGCCGCCGATGATCACCATGGCCATCAGCAGGATGGAGGTCTCCAGCATGAAGCCTTCGACGTTGACGAAGCTCATGTAGAACGCGTAGATGGCGCCGGCCACCGCGGCCAGCCCGGCCGACACGGCCACCGACAGCGTCTTGATCGCCGCCACCCACTTGCCGGCCGCCTGCGCGGCCGATTCGCTGTCGCGGATGGCCATCAGGCTGCGGCCGAAGCTGCCGCGCAGCAGCGCGGTGGTGACCAGCAGCACGGCCGCCAGGCCCGCCACCGCCAGGGCCAGGAACTCGCCGGGCGTGGTCAGCGCGTGGCCGAACAGGGTGGGCGGCGGAATGCCCACCAGCCCGCCCAGGCCGCCGGTGACGCCTTTCCATTCGGAAAATACGGTGACGCCGATCACCTGCAGGCCCAGCGAGGCGGCCACGAAGTATTCGCCGCGCACGCGCAGCGCCGGCAGGGCCAGCGCCATCGACAGCACGGCCGCCGCCAGCATGGCGCCGGCCACGCACCAGAACAGCGAATCGCTGAAATGCATGGCGATGTTGGCGGCGGTGTAGGCGCCCACCCCGAAGAAAATGGCGTGGGCCAGCGAGAAGATGCCCGCGTAGCCCATGATGAAGTTCAGCGTCACGGCCAGCATGGCGTTCACGCAGAACAGCACGGCGATATTTTGCAGGTAGGCCAGCATGCGTTGCCTCGGCAAAGAAAATCTAGGACGCCACGGCGCGGCCGAATACGCCGCCGGGCCGGAACAGGATGAACAGGAACAGCACCACGAAGGTCACCGCCTCGCTCCATTGCGGGTCGATCCAGGCCAGCGACAGGTTTTCCGCCATGCCCAGCAGCAGGCCGGCCACGGCCGCGCCGCGCAGGCTGCCGACCCCGCCCACGATGGTGGCGGCGATGCTGATCAGCATGACGTGGTGGCCCATGGCCGGGTTCAGGCCCGAGGTGGCCGCCGTCAGGATGGCGGCCGGCACGGCCAGCAGCGACCCGATCAGGAACACGTACTGCGACAGCCGGCGCGGCGTCAGGCCGTACACGCGCACCAGCGCCAGGTTCTCGCCCAGCGCGCGCAGCGCCAGGCCCAGGCTGGTGCGCGTCAGCAGCCACTGCAGCACGCCGAAGGCCAGCGCCGCGCACAGCACCGCCACGGCGGCCATGGGCGCCACGTATAGCCCGGGCAGCAGTTCGACGCTCTTGCTCAGCGGCGTGGGCACCGTCACCAGCCCGCGGCCGAAGCCGATGGTGATCAGGTTCTGTACCACGATGGCAATGCCGAACGAGGCCACGAACACCGTGAAGAAGGCGGCCTCGTGGCGCTGGATGGCCGCGTACACGTAGCGGTCCACCAGCATGCCGAACAGCGCCGCCGCGGCCCCGGCCGCCAGCGCGGCCAGGGGCCAGGCCCACGCCAGCACCGTGTACAGCTCGTAGAACACGAAGCCGGCCAGGGTGAAGGTGGCGCCATGCGCCACGTGAAAGACCCGGGTGGTGCCGAAGATCAGCGAGAAGCCCGCCGCGATCAGGGCATACAGGGCACCGGTCTGTATCCCGTTGACGAAAAGCTGGATGAACAGCATGGCTGGCGCGACGCTGGCGGCGGGCGGTCAGGGCGCGGCGTCGGCGATGGGCTTGGCGCCGCCCGCGCCGATTTCGTTGATCTGGATCGGGGCCTTGATGGTGCCGTCGTCGGCGAACGACACCGTGGCGCCCACGAAATCGAAGGTGGGCGTGGCCTTGCGCTGCGCCAGCAGGTTCTCGCCGGTGATGGGCTTGCCGGCTTTTTCCAGCGCGGCGGCCAGCACGCCGAAGGTGCGCACGGCGTTGTAGTAGTTCAGCACGTACATATTGGGCGCCTTGCCGTACTGCTTCTTGTAGTCTTCCAGCATGCGGCGGGTGATCTCGTCGGATTTCTCCCAGTCGACCTTCTGGCTGGTGAACAGCGCACCCTTGGCTTCCGGCAGCGCCAGGGTCGACGGGATGGCGAAGGCCGAATAGCTGGCGATCTGTTGCGATACGCCGTTGTCGCGCAGCTGCTTGACGATCTGCCCCTGCTGGCTGCCGTACGAGGCGATATAGACGGCATCGGGCTTGACGTCGCGCACGCGCGCCGCGACGCCCGAGAATTGCTGCGTGGTGGCCGGCACCGAGAAGCTGCCGGCCAGCTCGCCGCCGGCCTTGCCCAGTTCGGCCTGCAGTTCTTTCACGACGGCCTGGCCCAGCGGGTCGTCCACGTACACCAGCGCGATGCGCTTGAGCCCGCGCTGCTTGACCAGGTAGGGCACCATGGCGCGCACTTCGAAGTTGGCCAGGGGGATGGTGTTCCAGAAATAGTCGCCCAGCTCGGCCAGGTCGGGGCCCACGCCGCCGCCGTTGACCATCACGGTCTTGCTGCGCGTGCCGATGGGCGCGATGGCCTTGGACACGCCGGTGAAGGCGCTGAGCACGAACGGCACCTTGGCCACGTTGACCAGCTTGTTCATGCCGATCACGCCCTGCATCGGCAGGGCCTGGCTGTCTTCATACACAATGGACAGCTTGCCCGACAGCATCTTGGACGCATTGATGTGCTCGACGGCCAGGTTGGCGCCCGAACTGAAGATCTGGCCGTATTCGGCATTGCTGCCGCTCATGGGCAGCAGGCCGCCGATGGTCAGGTCGGCCGCGGCGGCCAGCGACGTCAGGGTCAGGCCTTGGCACAGCGCCAGGCCGGCAAGCAGCTTCTTCATGAATGTCTCCGCACGGGTGTCGTGGTTGTTGTGCGCCGCAGCGTCATGACGGCCGGCTGGCGGCTGTGAAAATGCTAGCCAGTCTGCATGATGCTACCTATTCGGATTTGCTTAAGTGCGGGTTTTCCCCGGTGGATTGCCGGCCGGCGCCGGACGCGCCGATGCGCGGCGGGAGTTTTGTTGGTCAAATAAGCCCCGGCGGCCGCCGGGACGATGGCCGGAGAAGGAAGAAGAAGCATGCGGGTGGTATGGAGTCTGGTGTTGGCCGCAGTCGTGGTTGCCGCGTTGCCGGCGCTGACGGCGCTGATCCTGTCGGTGCTGGCGCGCAACCTGCGGCGCTGGTGCCGGTCGGCGATCGCGTTCGCGTACCGCCAGCTTCGCCCCCTGTCGGCGCGGCGCCTGTGGGCCACGGCGCTGCTGCAAGTCGCCGCATTGGGGCTGTTCGGGTCGATCATTATCGGCCCATCGGAACCGCTGCTGCTGGCGGCGGCATTGCTGATCTATCCCTTGTTTGCCGGCGCCCTGTCGATCTCGCTGCTGGCGCGGTTTCCGCTCGTCCGTGCGATATGGCACGACGTGTTTTTCAAGATTTTCCTGGTCGGCCTGCAGTTGTTTTTTCTTTATTTCGCCAAGGGATACGCCGAATACTGGATCGCCGATCTCTGGAAAATCAGCGCGGCGAACGTGCCGGTGGCCCATGCAGCGGCGACCGGGTTCTCGATGCTGCTATGCAGTGCCGCGCTTTTGCTGGCCGTCGTCTTCGTTTTCGAGCTGTTGTTCCTGCTCAGTTATTTCCGCCTGTGCAAGGGCCCGAAGAAGCCGCCCGGCAAGGCACCGGATGCCGCGCGGCTTGCTGTGGCGCGCCAGCCGGGCGGGTCGCCTGGCCGCAAGCGCGCCTTCCGTCGAAAAGCCGCGCAGGCTCTGGCTACTTTCATGACGTTCATGGCCTGCCTGGTGGCCGTCAAGGCCTGTTTCGTGATGGCCGAGCCTCGCGCGGCCAGTTCGCTGCTGTCGGCGATCGTATTCGATTTCGACGCCGTGCCGGCCGACCACTGCCAGCTCGGCGAACCGGACCGGCAGGGCGCCATCGCCAAGCCGTTTCGCGTCAAAGTCCTGTTCCTGTCGACCACGCAGGAAAAGGCCCTGGTCGTGCACCGCGGCAAGGACCTGTACCAGCCGATCGTCTTGCGCCGGCTCAAGACCGAGCGCGGCACCCAGCGGGACCTGCGCATCGGCGCGACCGTGGATTGCTATCGCACCGGGGCCGGCCGCTAGCGGCCGGCCACCGCCGGCCAGGCGTCAGCGTGGCAGCGCCGCGGCGATTTCCGCGTCGGTCTTGCCCAGCACGTCGCGCAGGATGTCGCGCGTGTGCTGCCCCAGCAGGGGCGGCGCACGGCGATACACGACGGGCGACGCCGAGAACCGCAGCGGGCTGGCCGTGACGGGCGCCGTGCCGCCCAGCGGGTGCGGCAGGTCGCGCCGCAGTTGGCGGGCCTGGGCCTGCGGGTGGGCAAAGGCCTGGGCAATGTTGTTGATCGGCCCGCACGGCACGCCGGCCGCCTCCAGCCGGGCGATCCAGTCGTCGCGCCGCCCCTGCTTCATGATGTCGGCCAGCAGCGGGATGAGCGTGTCGCGATGGGTGACGCGCAGCCGGTTGGTGGCGAAGCGCGGATCGTCGCCCAGTTCGGGCGCGCCGATGGCCGTGCAGTAGGCCCGGTATTGCGATTCGTTGCCGGTGGCCACGATCAGGTGGCCGTCGCTGGCGGCGAACACCTGGTAGGGCACCACGTTCTGGTGCGCGTTGCCCGCCCGGGTGGGCGCCACCCCCGAGGTGAAGTAGTTGGAATTCTGGTTGGCCAGCATCGCCACGTGGCAGTCCAGCAGCGCGATGTCCAGGTGCTGGCCCAGGCCGCTGCGGTGCCGTTCCTGCAGCGCCGCCAGCACGGCCACCGTGGCGTACATGCCGGTGATGATGTCGGTGACCGCCACGCCGGCCTTCTGCGGGCCGCCGCCCGGCAGGTCGTCGCGCTCGCCGGTGATGCTCATCAGGCCGCCCAGGCCCTGGATCATGAAGTCGTAGCCGGGCAGCTGCGCGCAGGGGCCGTCCTGCCCGAAACCGGTGACCGAACAATAGATCAGCCGCGGGTTCGCCTGCCGCAGGCTGTCGTAGTCCAGCCCGTACTTGCGCAGGCCGCCGACCTTGAAGTTCTCGACCAGGATGTCGCTGTGGGCGGCCAGTTCGCGGATCAGCGCCGCGCCCTCGGGGGTGGCCATGTCGGCTTCCAGCGAACGCTTGTTGCGATTGGCGCTGAGGTAGTAGGCGGCCTCGGTGGTGTCCTGGCCCTGGCCGTCTTTCAGGTAGGGCGGACCCCAGTGGCGGGTGTCGTCGCCGGTGCCGGGGCGCTCGACCTTGATGACGTCGGCGCCCAGGTCGGCCAGGTTCTGGGTGCACCAGGGGCCGGCCAGGATGCGGCTCAGGTCGAGCACGCGGATGCCTTCCAGGGGCGGGGGGCGTGATGGCATGGGCGGGGTCTTGTCGCGGCGGTCGGGGGGTCAGGGCTGGATCGTGGCGGTGCCGTGGCTCATGACCACGATGTCACGCGCTTCGGCGCGCACGACGAACTGCAGGGCGTCGCCGTCGCCGCGCCACATGTCGACGCGCAGCGTCTCGCCCGGGTACACGGGCGCCGAGAAGCGGGCGCTCAGGCCGGTCAGGCGGGCGGCATCGTAGTCGCACCAGGTCTTGACGATGGCGTGCGCGGCCATGCCGTAAGTGCACATGCCGTGCAGGATGGGCTGGGGGTAGCCGGCGCGCCGCGCGACGTCGGGGTCGGCGTGCAGGGGGTTGGGGTCGGCGTTCAGCCGGTACAGCAAGGCGGCGTTGGGCGCCACCGCCAGGATGCATTGCCGGTCCGGCGCGCGCGACGGCGCCGCGGGCAGGGGCGCGGGGGGCTCGTCGCCCTGGCCGAAGCCGCCGTCGCCGCGGCAGAAGGTGGTGTGCTGCAGGGTGGCCAGGCAGGCGCCGGTTTCGTCGTGCAGCGTGCGTTCGGTGACGACCAGCGCGCCCTTGTCGGCGCCCTTGTCGATGACGTGGGTGATCCGGTTCTTGCCCACCACGGTGCCGCGGGTGGGCAGCGGGGCATGGATGGCCAGGCGCTGTTCGCCGTGCACCAGCCGCACCCAGTCGATGCCGGCGCGCGGGTCGCGCATCCAGAAACCGGGATAGCCCAGCACGGTGGCCAGGGTCGGGAAGGCCTGCAGGCCCGGTTCGTACACGTAGCGCAATTGGCCCGGGTCGAGCGGGTCGTGGCCCAGGCCGATGCCCAGCGCGTACAGGATCGTGTCTTTTTCCTCGTACTGGTGGGGAATGTCGTCGAAATGCCAGTTCTTGATGGTGGTGTAGTCCATGGCTGTCCTAGATGGGGTCCCAGTCGATGACGTCGGGCGAGCGTTCCAGCGCATAGAACTGCTTGCGCATGGCCGGCATGGCGATCTCGCCGATCAGCTCCGGCGTCCAGCCCTCACTGTAATGCACACTGCGCACCGGGCGCGGCTGGCTCATCAGCATGATCTCGTTGGCGCGTACCGCGAAGATCTGCGCGGTGACTTCGCTGGCCGCGTCGCTGGCCAGGTACACCGCCAGCGGGGCCACCTTGCCCGCTTCCATCTTCTTCAGTTTTTCCACCCGCGCCTTCTCGGCCTCGGTC
>Ga0182737_1002551_pt1 | contig 14725 bp, 15 predicted proteins | sample eDN5th30CBELigOP_FD_128878 | JGI IMG/M metagenome (GOLD analysis project Ga0182737, IMG submission 128878) | Enriched Organic Plus compost microbial communities from Emeryville, California, USA - eDNA 5th pass 30_C BE-Lig OP (version 2) (version 2) ... | reverse complement strand
TGTTCGTGCCGTCGGGCTCGACGGCGAGCAGTTGCACCTCCGCCCCGAGCCGCTCGAAGATCTCGCCGGCCACCGCGTAGGTGGCGCCGTTGGCGCAGTCGAGTGCCACCTTCAGCCCCGTGAGGTCGAGCCGGAAGTGGCTCTCCAGCGCCCGGAGGTAGTCGCGGTCGGCCGACTCCAGCCGGCGGATCCGGCCCGGTCGGGCCGCCGGGGCGGGCGGCTCGTGGATGAGGCTCTCGATGCCTGCCTCGGTGCGGTCGTCGAGCTTGCCGCCGTCGCCCCCGAACAGCTTTATCCCGTTGTCGTGGAACGGGTTGTGAGAGGCGGACACGACGGCCGCCATGTCGAACCCGTGGTGGCGCGAGATCAGCGCAGCGGCCGGGGTCGGAAGGACGCCGGCCAGGTACGCCTCCCCGCCGGCCTCGGCGATGCCGGCCGCGAGGGCCGCCTCGAGCATCGGCCCCGATTCGCGGGTGTCCCGGAGGATCAGCACCCGCGGACGGTCGATGCCCTCGGCCCGGCGCAGGGACTCGGTGCCGGCCCGGCCGACGGCCAGGGCCAGCTCCGCGGTCAGTATCTCGCCGACGCGTCCGCGTACTCCGTCGGTGCCGAAAAGAGTGCGGGTCGGGGTCGACACGCCTGCTTTTCCGGACCTAACGCTTCGAGAACTGCGGCCGCTTGCGGGCCTTCTTGAGTCCGGCCTTGCGGCGTTCCTTGGCGCGCGCGTCCCGGGTCAGGAAACCGCGCTTCTTCAGCTCGGAACGGAGCTCGGGGTCCACCTCGGTGAGGGCTCGGGCGATGCCGTGGCGGACCGCCCCGGCCTGGCCGGAGATGCCGCCGCCGTGCACGCGGATCCTCACGTCGACGTTCGTCTCGTAGCCGGTGGCGACCAGCGGCGAGTTGACGATGGTGCGATGGCGGGCACGCGGGAAGTAATCCTCGATCTCGCGGCCGTTGATGGTGATCTTGCCATCGCCGGGAAGGATGATCACGCGGGCGACGGAACGCTTGCGCTTGCCGGTGGCGATGTAACGGGCGTCCTTGGCGAGGGCGATCGGGGCGGGCTTGGCCACGGGGGCGTCCTCGTCCTGATCGGCCTGCGCGGCCTCGCGGGCGGCGCGCTCCTCTTCCTCGGCCTCGCGGGCGGCACGCTCCTCGGCGCTGAGCTCGACCTCGGGCTCCGGCTCGGTGAGCGGCTCCAGGTCGGCGCCGGGCGGCAGGTCCGACTTCTTCTCGGCACCCTGCTCCTGCTCGGCGACAATCTCCTCGGCGGCCTCGGTGGCGGCCTCCTCGACCTCTACCTCGCCGGCGCCTTCGGCACCTTCGACTTCACCCTCGACGACCCCTTCGGCCGTGGCGGTCTCCTCGACCGTCTCCTCGGCGGCCACCTCTTCGGCGCCGGTCTCTTCGGGGGTCACGTCTTCGGTGTTCTCTTCTTGGCTCAAGTTCGTCTAGCTCAGTTCTGGATTTCCAAGGGCTTCGGCTGCTGGGCCTGGTGGGGATGCTCCGGGCCGGCGCAGACCTTCAGCTTGAGGAGCTGTTGCCGGGAGAGCTTGTTGCGGGGCATCATTCCCTTGACCGCCTTGCGGATCACCTCTTCGGGCTGCTTCTCGAGCATCTCGGCGAGGGTGCGGGACTTGATGCCACCGGGGTAGCCGCTATGGCGCCAGTAAATCTTCTGGTTGAGCTTGTCGCCCGTGACCTTGATCTTCTCGGCGTTGATCACCACGACGAAGTCGCCGGTATCGATGTGCGGCGTGTAGTCGGGCTTGCGCTTGCCGCGCAGCGTGTCGGCGAGCTGGGTCGCGAGACGACCGAGGGTCTGTCCTTCGGCGTCGACGATGTACCAGTCTCTCTGGCGATTGGTGGGAGTGGCTACGTGAGTCTTCATGGCAAAAAGGCGCGGCCTTCCGGGCGGAAGCGACCACGCGGCTTGCGAATAATAGGGAACGGGCAAAAGATCTGCAGTCGGGCGAGGCTTCGCTCGCGCTCCGTTCAGGCCGATGGCCGTCCCTGTCACACAACTGCAAGTCGGTGGCACCCGGGTCGATGCGGTCCCGCCACGCCCGTCAGGATCCCCAAGTGGGTTCCGGGGGTGACCGATACGTGTCTTTCCCACCTCCTATACTGCCGCCAGTCAATAGCCGAGCCCCTCCCGGCCACGGGCAGGGGGCGGAGGAACCACCGGGGGCCATCCCCCAGGGGCGAATCGGGGCGAACTCCGTTCCGTAGCGCAACTCTTTCAGCGCGAGCCCGCCAGCTAACTCCGCAGGCGCCAGGAAGAGATTGAAGCCGAGGAAATCAAAGCCCCTCTCGTTGGCCGCATTCGCGGCGGTCCTCGCGTGTCTGGTGCCGGCCGCGTTCGGCCCGACCGCCACGGGCGCGGTCAGCACGGGCGGCGGCCTGCTCATCCCCGAGCTGCCCGAGATCGGCGATGTGATCTGCCTCACCGGTTGCGCGAAGATGCGCGAGGCGACGGTCGGCGGCACCGTCCAGATCACCGGCAAGAACATGAGCGGGGTCGAGTCCGTCGCGTTCCGCGGGGAGAAGAAGAACATCCGGGTCGAGGTCGACGAGTCGACCAAGACGCGGGTCGTCGCGACCGTTCCGGACGGCGCCGCGACGGGGCGCGTCCGGGTCGTCACGACGGGCGGCAACGTCTCCGATCCGTCCAAGCAGGTCCTGACCGTCGGAGCTCGCAAGCTCGCCCGCGCGGGCAAGCTCACGATCACCGACGCCTCCACCTCTCCGACCAAGGCCTTCCAGTACGGGCTGCGCCGCCCCGTCCTCAAGTTCGTCGTCAACGGATCGGGCGCGACGGTCGATCTCAGGGTGGACATCGTCAACTCGAGCGGGGACGTGGTCCGCAGCCGCTTCATGAACGGTGTCGCCACCGGCTCGACGCAGAAGGTCGCCTGGGGCGGCATCACCAATGGCGGCAAGTCCGCCCCCAACGGCGCCTACCGCTTCGTGGTCCGCGGGAACGACGGGGCCGCGGCGAAGATCTCCAACCGGCTGCGGCGGACGATGCGCAAGGCCAAGGTCTCCCGGACCACGTCCGACCCGTTCGGCTTCCGCATGTTCGCCTACGCCTTCCCGCTCCGCGCGCCCCACCGCTACGGCGACGGGGTCGGGTCGGGGCGCGGCCACCAGGGGCAGGACATCCTCGCCTCCTGCGGCAAGCCGCTGGTCGCCGCCCGGGCCGGAACCGTCTATTACAACGACTACCAGGCGGGCGGAGCCGGGAATTACCTCGTGATCAACGTCAAGGGGGGCGGCGGCCGGAGCCACGTGTACATGCACATGCCGGTCCGCTCGCCGCTGAAGGTCGGTGCCCAGGTCAAGACCGGGCAACGCATCGGTTCCGTCGGCACCACCGGTCGCAGCTCCGCCTGCCACCTCCACTTCGAGATCTGGTCGGCTCCGGGCTGGTACCAGGGCGGCACGTTCTTGAATCCCACTCCCTCCCTGAGGGCCTGGGACCGCTACAGCTGAGCCAAGGCCCGGCCCCGCGCCAACGCGGTCCCCGCCTCAGACCGCCACGACCGGGGCGAGCCCCGGCCGAAGCCCGACCGCCATCGGTGCCCATAATGAGAACGATTCTCATTCTCTGGTATCTTCGCCGGGCATGTTCGACGCGTTCGCCCTGCCCTTCTTCCAGCGAGGATTGATCGAGATCCTCCTGTTGGCCGTTCCCGCCGGCCTGATCGGGAGCTGGATCGTGCTGCGCGGACTCGCCTTCTTCTCGCACGCGATCGGGACCGCGGCCTTCCCCGGGCTCGTGCTGGCCGACGGGCTCGGCTTCTCCCCCGCCCTGGGGGCGTTCGGAGCGGCCGGAGCGTTCGCCTTCCTCACCGCCCTGCTCGCGAGGGCCCGGCGCTCCTCGACGGACAGCGTCACCGCGATCGTCCTGGTCGGATGCCTCGCCTCCGGCGTGCTCCTCGCCAGCGACGTGTTCGGCTCCTCCAGCTCGGTCGACAACCTGCTCTTCGGCTCCCTGCTCGCGATCGGCGGCCGGGACATCCTGCTCGCCGCGGTCGCCGCGGCCCTGGCGCTCGCTTCCACCCTCCTGCTCGGTCCGCGCTGGCTCGCCCGCGGATTCGACGACGCGGCGGGGGCACGGGCCGGCGAACGGCGCCTGCTCGACGGCCTCCTGCTGCTGGTCGTCGCCCTGACGGTCACCGCGAGCCTCAACGCGGTCGGCGCCCTTTTGATCTCCGCGCTGATCGTGATCCCGGCCGCGACCGTTCGCCTCGTTGCCAACCGGGTGCCGACCCAACTCCTCTTCTCCGTCATCCTGGTCGCCCTGGAGGGGGTGTTCGGACTCTGGCTCTCGGTCCAGACCGATGCCCCTCCCGGCGCGACCATCGCGGTCACGAGCGGGGTCTTCTTCGCCGTGGTCCTCGCCGCCGCGAGGCTCGGTCGGGGCCGGCTGCGGCTGGCGGCGGTCGCCGCGCTCGTCCTCGGCGGGATGGTGTCGGGATGCGGCTCGGACGGCAACGAGGGAACCGACGGCCCGCGGGTGGTCGCGACGACCACCCAGGTCGGCGACATCGTGCACGCGATCGGCGGCGACGAGGTGCGTCTCGCGACGATCCTGAGGCCGAACACCGACCCCCACGACTACGAACCCCGGCCGTCGGACGTGACGGCGATGGCGAAGGCCGACGTCCTGTTCCGGAGCGGGGGCCATCTGGACGCCTGGACCGACCAGCTGGCGCGGGACAGCGGCAGCGAGGCCGAGATCGTCGACCTGAGCGAGGGCCTGCCGGTCCTCCTCCACGGCGCCGACGAGCATGAGGCGGACCACCACCGGCACGAGGGAGAGGACGAGGACGAGGACGACGAGATCGACCCCCACTGGTGGCATGACCCGGAGGACGTCGCGGCCGCCGCCGCGCGGGTCGAGTCCGCGCTCGCCGCGGCGGACCCCGCCCGCTCCGGCTTCTACGAGAAGCGGCTCGCGCGATTCGAGCGACGGGTCCGGGCGCTGGACCGCGCGATCGCCACCTGTCTGCGGAAGGTGCCGCCGCAGAGACGCAAGATCGTGACCGACCACGACGCGTTCGCGTACCTGACCGAGCGCTACGGCATCGACACCGTGGGGACCGTGGTGCCGGCGCTGACGACGCAGGCCCAGCCCTCGGCCGGCGACCTGGCCGAGCTGGAGGAGACGATCCGGCGCGAGAACGTGGCCGCGGTCTTCCCGGAGGAGTCGGTGCCGCCCGCCCTGGCCGACGCCGTCGCCCGGGACACCGGGGCGAGCACCGACTACACGCTCTACGGCGACACGCTCGGCCCGGCGGGCTCGCCGGGCGCGACCTGGCTGGGGATGATGCGCTCCAACGTCGACAACCTGCTCCTCGGAATGACCGGGGGCAGGACGAACTGCTTCGGGACGGACCGGTGAGCCTGCCTCCGAACGACGTGGCGATCACCGCCCGGCACACGGCGCTCGGGTACGAGGGAGCAGTCGTGCTGGCCGGCCTCGAGTTCCAGATCCCGTCGGGCTCCAGGGTCGGCGTGCTCGGCCCCAACGGCGGTGGCAAGACGACGCTGTTCCGCGCCCTCCAGGGCGAGCTCGCCCCGGTCACCGGCGAGCTCTCGGTCGGGGCGGCCGTCGCCACCGTCTCCCAGACCGACCGTTCGCGTCTCGACTACCCCGTGACGGCGCTCGACGTCGCGGTGATGGGCACGCTCTCCTCGCTGCCCTGGTGGCGCCGCCCCGGGCGCAGGGAGCGGCGGGCGGCGAAGGAGGCGCTCGCCATGGTCGACATGGAGCACCTCGCCCGGCACCACTTCGGGAGCCTGTCCGGCGGCCAGCGCCAGCGGGTTCTCATCGCCCGGGCGCTAACCGCCCGGGCCGACATCCTCCTGATGGACGAACCCTTCACCGGCCTGGACGCGCCATCCGAGGCGATGCTAGAAGGCCTGATCGACCGTCTGGCCTCGGAGGGGAAGACGGTCATGATCGCGACGCACGAGGTCGAGCAGGCCGCCCGGTGGGACCTGGTGCTCTGCCTCAACCGGACCCAAATATCGTTCGGACCGCCCGACCGGGCGATCAGCCGCCCCGTCCTCGAGGCCACCTACGGCGGGCACATCGTCGAGATCCCGGGCCAGCCCGACCTGGGGGTGCTGCCCGCCCACCATCACGAGCACGAGGAGGACCGGGGTTGATCGACTGGCTGCTCGAACCGCTCCGCTTCGGCGCCTCCCTGCGCGCCCTGATCGAGATCTCGCTGATCGGGGCGGTCGGCGGCGCGGTCGGCTGCTGGGTGGTCCTCTATCGGGTCTCGTACAGCGCCGAGTCGCTCGCCCACGGGCTCCTCCCGGGACTGGTCGCCGCCACCCTCCTCGGCCTGCCGGTCCTGCTCGGCGGGGCCGCCGGGATCCTTGCCGCCGCCGTGCTGATCGCGCTCGTGAGCAGGTTGGCGGGCGAGGGTGCTGACACGGCGATCGCCGTGGTCGTCACGACCCTATTCGGGATCGGGGTCCTGATGGCCCTCTCCCCCGACGCCCCGCCCGGCACCTCCGAGCTCCTGTTCGGCGACCTGCTCGGGGTGACCGCGGCCGAGCTGGCGTTCACCGCCCCGGTAGCGGTGGCCGTCGTGGCCGTGCTCTGGCTGCTCCACGACCGCCTCCTCGCGGCCGGATTCGACCCGGTCGCCGGCCGCGCCCTCGGGATCGCTCCGGGCCTCATGTCCGGGGTCGTGTTGACCCTGGTCGCCCTCACCGTGCTGGTCGGGGTCCAGGGCCTCGGCAACCTGCTCGTCGCCGCGGTGCTGGTCGCCCCCGCCGCCGCGGCCCGCCTCCTGACCGAGCGCTTCGCGCCGATGATGGCCCTCAGCGTCGTCTTCGCGCTCGTCGCCGGGGTCGCCGGGATCTACCTCTCCTTCCACGCCCGGATCGCCGCGGGTGCCGCCGTGGTGGCCTGCCTGGTCCTCCTCTACCTGTTCGCCACCGCCGTCTCCGCGACGGGCCTCGGATTCGGCCGAGCGACTAGCCTGAGGCCATGACCCCGGCCGCGATCAAGCGGGAGAAGGACTGGGCCGCGTTCGCCAACGAACGCATCGCCCAGGCGGGGCTCCGCCGGAGCCTTCCGCGCCAGCGCGTGATCGACCTCCTGGCCGGCCAGGACTGCGCGATCACCGCGCTCGAGATCGACGCGCGGCTGGACGGCGTCGGCCGGGCCACCGTCTACCGCGCGATCGAGCAGCTCGAGGCGCTCGGGCTGGTGCAGAGGGTCGATCTCGGGTCGTCCGCCTTCGGCTACGAGAAGCTCGACCCCTCGGGCCACCACCATCACCACATCGTCTGCGACCACTGCGGCAGGATCGAGCCCTTCGAGGACGAGGCCCTGGAGGAAGCAATCCACGACATCAGGAGGCAGGGCTTCAGGCTCGAGACCCACGAGGTCACCCTCCACGGCCACTGCCAGGACTGCACGTAGGCGCCGAAACGGGGGAAACCCGTGACTATCGCGGGTTTCCGCCTCCTCGACCTATTCCCACTCGATGGTGCCGGGCGGCTTGCTGGTGATGTCGTAGGCGACTCGGTTCACCCCGGACACCTCGTTGATGATGCGGTTCGAGACCTTCTCGAGCACGTCGTAGGGGATCCGTGCCCAATCGGCGGTCATCGCGTCCTTCGAGGTGACCGCGCGGATGACGACGGGGTAGGCGTAGGTCCGACCGTCGCCCTGGACGCCGACCGAACGGATCACCGGCAGCACGCAGAAGAACTGCCAGAGGTCGCGGTACATGTTCGCGCCGCCGACCTCCTCGTGGAGGATGTGGTCGGCCTGGCGCAAGATGTCCAGGCGTTCCTTGTTGACCTCGCCGCCGACGATGCGGATGCCGAGGCCGGGGCCCGGGAACGGCTGGCGCCACACCATGCGGTCCGGCAGCTCGAGCTCGGTGCCGACCGCCCGCACCTCGTCCTTGAAGAGCATGCGCAGCGGCTCGACCAGCTCGAACTGGAGGTCCTCGGGCAGACCGCCGACGTTGTGATGCGACTTGATGGTCGCCGCGTGATCGGAGCCCCCGGACTCGATCACGTCCGAGTAGAGGGTCCCCTGCACCAGGAAGTCGGCGCCCTCGATCTTGGCGGCCTCCTCCTCGAACACCCGGATGAACTCCTCGCCGATGATCTTGCGCTTCGTCTCCGGGTCGGTCACCCCCGCCAGCTTGGAGAGGAACCGTTCCTCGGCGTCGACGTGCACCAGCGGGATCCCGAAGTGCTGGAAGTCCTCGACCACCTGCTCGGCCTCGTTCATCCGCATCAGGCCGTGATCCACGAAGACGCAGGTCAGCCGGTCCCCGATCGCCTCGTGGACGAGCTTGGCCGCCACGCTGGAGTCGACCCCACCGGAGAGGCCACAGATCGCCCTGCCGTCGCCCACCTGCTCGCGGATCGCCGCGACCTGCTCGGTGACGATGGACGCGGCGCTCCACTGCTCCTCGCATCCCGCCACTTCCCGCAGGAAGCGCTTGAGCACCTCGGTGCCGTATGGCGTGTGGACGACCTCGGGATGGAACTGGATGCCGTAGAGGCCCTTCTCCGGGGACTCGAGCGCGGCGACCGGCGACCCCGGCGTGGAGGCGATCGGCGTGAACCCCTCGGGCGCCTCGAACACCGAGTCCCGGTGGCTCATCCAGCAGGTCTGTTCGTTCGGCAACCCGCCGAGCAGGGTCCCGCCGTCACCGGTGACGGTCAGCTCGGTGCGGCCGAACTCCCCGGCCTCCGCGCCCTCGACCTTGCCGCCCAGCGAGTGCGCCATCGCCTGCATCCCGTAACAGATGCCGAGCACCGGCATGCCGAGCCCGATCAGCTTCTCGGGGAAGGCCGGCGCTCCCGCGTCGTAGACCGAGGCGGGTCCGCCCGAGAGCACGAGGGCCTTCGGACTCCTCGCCTCGATCTGCTCGATCGTGGTCGTGGCCGGGAGCAGTTCGGCGAAGACGCCGCATTCCCGGATGCGGCGCGCGATGAGCTGGGAGTACTGGCCCCCGAAGTCGAGGACCAGCACTTCCTCCGTTGTAGCGGCGGTCATCAGGTGGCTGACTCAGTCGTCAGCGACTCCGACTCCGGCCGACACGGCGGCCCGTCCGTTCGAGCCCATGCCGACGGCCTGCTCCGTCTGGAGCTTCTTGCCCTCGGTCATGAGGGCCGGGGCGATCATCATCTCCGCGCGCTGGAACGAGCGGATGTCCTCGTAGCCCGTGGTGGCCATCGAGGTCCGCAGGGCGCCCATCAGGTTGAAGGTGCCGTCGTTCTCGTGCGCGGGACCGAGGAGGATCTCCTCCATCGTCCCGTCCTGGACGGTGGCCACGCGGGTGCCGCGCGGCAGCGACGAGTGGAAGGTCGCCATCCCCCAGTGGTAGCCGCGGCCGGGCGCCTCCTTGGCGCGGGCGAGCGGCGAGCCGATCATCACGGCGTCGGCGCCGCAGGCGATCGCCTTGGAGATGTCGCCTCCGGTGCGCATGCCGCCGTCGCCGATCACGTTGACGTACTCGCCGGTCTCCAGCATGTGCTGGGAGCGCGCGGCGGCGACGTCGGCGATCGCGGTGGCCTGGGGAACCCCGATGCCGAGGACGCCGCGGGTGGTGCAGGCGGCGCCGGGGCCGACGCCGACCAGGACGCCGACCGCGCCGGTCCGCATCAGGTGCAGGCCGGTCGAGTACGAGGCGCAGCCGCCGACCACGGTCGGGACCGGGACCTCGGCGATGAACTCCTTCAGGTTGAGCGGCTCGACGGTGGTCGAGACGTGCTCGGCGGAGATGACGGTGCCCTGGATCACGAGGATGTCGAGCCCCGCCTCGAGGGCCGCCTCGTAGTTCTCCTGGACCGACTGCGGGGTGAACGAGCCGCAGACGACGGCGCCCTCGGCCTTGATCTCGGCCACGCGCTGGGCGATCAGCTCCTTCTTCACGGGCGTCTGGTAGATCTCCTGCATCAGGGCGGTCGCCTTGTCCTTAGGGACGCGGGCGATCTCCTCGAGCTTCTCCTCCGCGTTCTCGAACCGGGTCCAGATGCCTTCGAGATTGAGCACGCCGAGTCCGCCGAGCTTGTGGACGAGCACCGCGGTCTCGGGGCTGACCACGCCGTCCATCGCCGAGGCGACCAGGGGCAGGTCGAACCGGTAGGGGCCTAGGGTCCAGCTGATGTCGATGTCGTCGGGGTCCCGGGTCCTCCGAGAAGGAACGATGGCGACGTCGTCGAATCCGTAAGCGCGTCGGCCTTTCTTGCCTCGGCCGATCTCAATTTCCAATTAGGTCCTCCAGGGCTTCAAGGGGAAGAGGGACACACTACGCGCCCCTGCGGACGTTTGAGTAGAGACTACGCCTCTCCACCCTCCGGCCGCGATGCGCCCCGCGGGCACCTACGCAAGAAGCCCTCGCTCGTCAGGGAGCGAGGGCTTCTCGGGAGGGAGCGAGCCCGGGCGTCATGCCCGGGACCCACCATTACTGCCACATGACCGGGGAGGAGAAACCCCGTATCGCACGGTGAAATCTAGGTCGGTGACGCCGCCGCCCGGATCGACCGGCGTACAGGAAACCAGGGCGCTGGCTGTCCCCCGGTCCGAGGCTCAGACGCCGGCGGGGAGTTCGAGGCGCCGCACCTCGACGTTCCCCAGCAGGCTCTCGGCCCGGCCCCGGTCGACGACGCCTGCCCCGAGATGCTGGGTCGACTCGGCGCCGCACGCGACGCCGTAGGCAAGGCATTCCTCGGGCGAGCCGCCGTCGTAGCGAGCCGCGATGTAGCCGGCCACGAAGGCGTCGCCCGAGCCGACCGTGGAGATCGGGTCGAGGGGCTCGATGACCGCCTCGAGGATCCGCTGCTCGGGGCCCTCGCCGACCATCGCGACGCAGCCCTCGGGCAACGTGATCGCGGCCTCGGAAGGCCCCATCTCGACCAGCTCGGACAGCACCGCGACCATCTCCTCGCGCGAGTCGTCGAACTCGTGACCGACCAGTTCCTCGGCCTCCAGCTTGTTCGGCGTGATCATGTCGGGGCCGGCCCTCATCCCCGCGGACATCGCCTCGCCCTCCGAGTCGAGCAACACCGGCAGGCCGGCCTGCCTCAGGGCCTCGACCAGCCTCGCGTAGAACTCGACGTCCACGTTCTGGGGCAGGCTGCCGGCCAGCACGCAGAGCTTCGCGCCCCCGGCCAGGTAGTGGAGGCGCTCGACGAACGTGTCGAGCTCCTCCGGGGTCACCTTGGGCCCGCGCTCGTTCACCTCGGTCTGCTCGCCCGAGGTCGGGTCGACCAGGGCCAGGTTGAACCTGGTCTCCTCGGCGATCCGGATGAAGTCCGTGAGCAGACCCTCCTCCCCCAGCTGCTTCAGCACGCGGTCCCCGTTTCCGCCCCCGACGAGGCCGGTCGCGATGACGGGCCTTCCGAGCAGGCCCAGCGCGCGGGCGACGTTGATGCCCTTGCCGCCCGGCACGGTCCGGGTCTCGACGGACCGGTGACGGTGGCCGAGGTGGAAGTTAGGTACGGCGACGGTGCGGTCGATTGCCGCGTTCATGGTCACTGAGATGATCACTACTTCGTCCTGAGCACTCTTCGAAGCCTCTTCCTCGCGTCCGCTTCCCGGCGCCTGCGTGCCAGGAGGACTAGGAAGAGTATTGCGAAGAGAAGGACGGCGAGCAGGGCCGCGACGAGGAGCGGGCTTCCGAGGACGCGATCGACGATGCCGGGCGCGTCGATGGCGCGACCCGCGAAGAGCGGCACGACCGCCAGCTTCTCGCCGTCGATCCGGACCGTGGCGGTCCCGAGCCTCTCCCCCGGGCGGATCGGGCCCTCCACCTCGTCCGGGAGGGCGGTGTCGACGGTCACGCGCTCGCCCTCCCGGACCCCGATGCGGACGCGGCGCTTGGCCACGGCCGGCAGGTCCTCGTCCTCGAACCGCACCGGGACCTGCGCCACCGGGCGCCCGACCCGGATCGGCACCCGCTTGTCGTAGAGGTCGAATCCCCAGTCCAGCAGCCGCACCGTCTCGGCGTTCCGCGCCGCTTCGGTGGGGGCCCCGATCAGGGCGCCGATCAGCTCCGTGGCCTTCTTCCGGCCGTCGGAGGCGAGCGTGTAGCCGGAGTCCAGCGTGTGGCCGGTCTTGATCCCGCGCGCCCACGCGTTGCCGCGGAGGAAGCTGTCCGTGGTCTCGATCGTCACGGGGGGCGAGTAGCTGGTCAGCCTCGCCCGTCGCGCGCCGGCGATCTCCCGCAGGCGGGGAATGCCCATCACGATCCTCCCGAGGGCGGCCAGGTCGTCCGCGGACGTGTAGTGACGGGGGCCGTCGAGGCCGATCGGGTTCTGGTAGTTCGTGTCGTCGAGGCCCAGGTTCCGAGCGGTCCGGTTCATGAGCCTGACGAACGCCTTCTCGCTCCCCGACACGGCCTTGGCGAGGGTCACCGCCGCGTCGTTGCCGCTCAGCATCATCAGCCCGTAGAGCAGGTCGCGGACCGAGACCTTCTGCCCGGGCTTCAGGCCCATGAGCGACTCGGCCGGGTCGGGTTCGTAGTCGGCCGCCCGGACCCGCTTGCGGAACGGCAGGTTCTTGATCGCCAGGTAGGCGGTCATCATCTTCGTGGTCGACGCCATCGGCAGGCGGCGGTCGACGGACCTCCCGGCCAGCGTCTCGCCGGTGCGGGCATCGATGACGATCCAGGCCTTCGCGTCCAGCTTCGGGCCCCGGTCGGGAGCGTCGGCTGCGGTGGCGAAGCCACCGGCCGTTCCCCAGATCGCGAGGATCAGGACCGCGATCGCCGGCCAGGACGGTCGGTTCAACGCAGCTTGAGCTTCTGCCCGAGTTGGAGGGCCTGCGGATCCAGGTCCGGGTTGAGCTTCTCGATCCGCTCGACCGGGATGCCGGTCTTCTGCGAGATGATCGTGAGGTTGTCACCCTCCTGCACCTCATAGACCTTGGCCTTGGTCTTCGGCTTGGAGACCTGACGGGTGGGGTTCGCCTTGCCCTTCTTCTCGTCGTCCCCGCCCCCCGTGTTCGCGCCGATCACGGCCACCACGATCACCGCCGCGGCGACGAGCGCGGCGACGGCGAGGATCCGCGTGACGTACGAGTTCTTATTCGGCGTTTCTTCCATGGGGAGTTGCAGGGCGGAAACTTACAGCCACCGGGCGGGCCGGAGCCCGGCGCCGACCGGTCCGGGCGGGATCACCCGGACACGGCCCAGACGGCCGCCCGGAGTTCCTCGGCGGCCGCGGCCGGGTCCTCGGCCCCCGCGATCGAGCGCGATGCGGAGACCACCGCGCCGGCGCGGCCGCAGGCGAAGGCAGCCCCGAGATCCTCGGGCCTGCCGCCCTGCGCCCCGACGCCCGGGACGAGGAAGACCGCCCTGGGCATCAGCTCGCGCAGCCGGGCGATGTGCTCGGGCGCGGTGGCACCGACGACCGCCCCCATGCCGGAGAGCTCGGACCGCTCTCCCGCGAGCCGCCCGCCGAAGCGCTCGACCATGCGGGCGAGGTGCTCGTGCACGGGGCCCTCGGAGGTTCGGAGGTCCTCGACGTCGGCGGCGCCCGGGTTGCTGGTCCTGACCAGGGCGAACACCCCGGACCCCGCCTGCCGGGCGGCCTCGACCATCGGTTCGAGAGCGTCGTCGCCGAGCAGCGGGTTCGCCGTGAAGGCGTCGGCGCCCAGTCCGGGCACCGGGCCGAAGGGAGATCCGGTCTCGCCGACCATCGCCTGGCCATAGGCGCGGGCCGAGACCGGGACGTCGCCGCGCTTGCCGTCGGCGATCACCAGGAGGCCGGCGTCGCGGGCGGCCTCGCAGACCTCCTCGAGCGCCTTCCATCCGGGCCAGCCGAGCCTCTCGAAGCAGGCGAGCTGCGGCTTGACCGCGATGCATGAGGGTCCGGCCAGCTCGATCAGCCGCCGGCAGTGGGCGGAGACCGCCGCGCCGGCCCTTTCGGCAGGGGTCCCTCCGCCGGGATCGGCGATCGGGTCGCCGAGCCCGGCCGGATCGGGATCCAGGCCGAGACAGATCTGGCTGCGACGCTCTTCGACGAGCGCCGCAGCCCGATCAATGAAGAGGCTCAGCCCTTGACCTGCTTCTTCAGAGCGGATCCGGCCGAGAAGCGCGGAACCTTGCCGCCGGCGATGGTGATCCGCTCGCCCGTGCGGGGGTTCACGCCCTGGCGGGCGCTGCGCTCAGCGACGTGGAACTTGCCGAAGCCGGTGAAGTTGACCTCGCCACCCGCGGTCAGGGTGTCCGTGATCGCGTCCAGGACGGCATCGACGGCGTCGGCCGCGGCCTTCTTGCTTCCGATGCGCTCGTCACCGGCGACCTTCTCGAGAAACTCTGCTTTGGTCACGTCAGTAATCCTCCTCGGTTTAGGGAATGGCAGAACCGTAACACCGCATTCGGATGCCATTTCTGACGCCTCGAGCGGCGGTACCGCGCTGCACGGATCAGCCGAATTCGATAAGGCGGCGGGCCGCGTCCGCGATCCGGTCGGCCTCGGGCCCCCCGAGCGGCAGGTCGGCCTCTGCACCAGTCCTGAAGCGGATTCGGACGAATTCGCGCCGGTGGTGGCGCCGCCGTCGCATGAACGCGGCCGCCTCGTCGGTGTACGAGCTGACCTTGTCGAGCACGACCCGGTGCGGCTTAAGCACTTGCCGGCTCCCCGTTTTCGGCGCTGGGACTGGATTCTGCGCGCGCGGCGTCGCGCAGCGCCATCCGCATGTCGTAGCCCGTGAGCGATGCGA
>Ga0182737_1002550_pt1 | contig 14733 bp, 9 predicted proteins | sample eDN5th30CBELigOP_FD_128878 | JGI IMG/M metagenome (GOLD analysis project Ga0182737, IMG submission 128878) | Enriched Organic Plus compost microbial communities from Emeryville, California, USA - eDNA 5th pass 30_C BE-Lig OP (version 2) (version 2) ... | reverse complement strand
CAGGGGATCGGGAATCTGAATCAGGATGCCCGCGCCGTCGCCCACCAGGGGGTCGGCCCCCACCGCGCCGCGATGGTCCAGGTTGATCAGGAGCTGCAGCCCCAGGCCAATGATATCATGGCTTTTGGCGCCCTTGATATTGGCGACAAAACCGACGCCGCAGGCATCGTGCTCGTTGCGGGGATCGTAAAGACCCTGCTTTTCCGGCAAACCCATGTCTAACCCCAACAGTCGTCCGGGCACACGATTTGCCCGCCCTCGCGAGAGGACGGGGTAAGGCCCAGTGTTCTTAGAATTGCCCGACATGTGAACATGTGAGGCGTTGCGGCGCAACATGTCAGAATTGCATAGGACGGATGCGTTCCCATGCTTTTTGCGAATGACTCCTAAAAAGTCCGGCTGGCGGAGCCCTTCAGGGGTTGAGTTGGGACTGCCGCAGGATGGGCGTGGCGCCGGGCAAGGGCGGCGTGGCGGCGGATGGCGCCTGTATCATAGGTTGCGGCGTTACCGGTTCCGGCGCCGCCGCTTGCGAAACCACGGAGGAAGCCGGCGGGGTTTCGGGCTGCGGGGTGGACAAGGCGGGCGCGGGCAACGGGGTCGCCGGATCGGCGCGGGCCACCAGAATCTGCGGGTCTTTCAGATAGCCCTGCTTGAGTACCGCGCGCAGGTCATTCTCGAAGCGGACCAAGCTCAGCCCCCCGGCAGGCACGGCCCCCACCAGCGGCAGGTGCACCGTCCGGTCCGGGTCCACCATAAAGGTGCCGGTCAGCTCGTCCTCGCCCAGCACCATGATGCGAAGGGCATCGCCCGGCCGCAGGACATCGGGCGCGACCGACGCCTGCCGCGCGCCGCCCAGCAGGCCGCAGCCGCCCAGCGCCAGCAGGGCAAACAGCAGGCCTATCCGCCGCATCCGCATTCCTCCGCCCCTCCCCGCGCGCGATCCCATTAGCCGCGCGCCTGCACGGTTCCGGTGCGCTCCAGCTTGCCCCAGCCCACGAACGGCCCCTTCAGCGCCGTCCAGAGCGAGCGCAGCACCACATAATACATGATCTGGCGATAGCCGAAGCGCTGCGGCACCAGCCACCAGAGCAGGCTCCAGTCCTCGTCCCTTTCCAGGAGAAAGCCGATCGCCGCCGCCGCCAAATCCACCACCACGAACGCCAGATAGTAGATGCCGATGATCCAGAGGCTGGAACTGTTGAACTCGGTGCCGTGCTGGGTATAGGCGATCCACTGGCCCAGCAGCTGCCACAGCAGCAGCAGGTCGGCCATCGGCGCCAGCACAGTCAGCAATATCTGGAACAGCCAGACCTGGGGCAGCGCCACCAGACCCAGTTCGCCATAGCGGCGGTTGAAGGTGATGCGGCGATACTTCCAGAGGCATTGCAGCGTGCCATAAGCCCAGCGGAAGCGCTGCTTGGCCAGGCCCTTCACATCGGCCGGGGCCTCGGTCCAGGCGATGGCGGTGGAATCGAAATGCACCCGCCAGCCGGCCGTCTGGATGGCGATGGTGAGGTCCTGATCCTCGGCCAGGGTATCCGGCGGAAAGCCGCCCTGCGCATCCAGCACATCCTTGCGCCAGGCGCCCACCGCGCCGGGCACCACCGTCAGCGTGTCCAGCACCGACAAGGCGCGGCGTTCCAGATTTTGCGCCACGATATATTCCAGCGCCTGCCAGCGCGTGATCATGTTGACGCGGTTGCCCACCTTGGCGTTGCCCGCCACCGCGCCGATGGAAGGGTCGGAGAACCAGCGCACCAGCCGTGAGATGGTCGCGGCCTCGAACTGGGTATCGGCATCCATCGCCACGATGATGCTGCCCCGCGCCTGCGCCAGGCCGGTGTTCAGCGCATGGGCCTTGCCGCCATTGGGGATGGACAGCACCGAAACGCGGGCATCGCGCATGAAATGGCTGCGGGCGATGTAGGCGGTATGGTCGCTGGAGCCGTCATCGATCACCAGCACATCCATGTCGGGATAGTCGCTGGACAGGATGCGCTCGATGGTCTGGACGATCACTTTTTCTTCGTTGAAGGCCGGGATCAGAACCGTTACCGCCAGCGGCGCGCCGTCGCGCGGCAGCGGCGCATCGCCATCGCCATGCCGGTGTTTCCACAGCGCCAGCCCCGCCAGGACCAGCAGGCGGCCCACGCCCAGCACGATGGCACCCAGGAAACAGTAATACAGGAACAGCGAGATGGTGCTGATGGTCAGGAACACCACCCGGTCGGCATAGAGCGACACGGTCAGCGGCAGGCGCGGCATCACCTGGTCGCGGGTGAAACCGCCCAGTTCCGACACCGGCACGAAGCGATAGCCTTCCGCCCGCAGCCGGTCTATCAGCACCGGCAGCAGCGCGATGGTCTGGCTGCGGTCGCCGCCGGAATCATGCATCAGGATGATGTTGCCGCGCAGGCCGGGATTGGGATTGTTCACCCCCTTCTCCACGCTCCGCATCATCGTTTCGACCGGCGGCATGGTCCAGTCCAGCGTGTCCACATGGGTGCCGATGGTGGTGTAGCCCAGTCCCTGCGCGATCTGGACCGGCACGATCTCCTCGGCGTCGCTGGGTTCGGCGTCCGCCAGATAGGGCGGGCGCAGCATCCGCATCGAACGCCCGGTCAGCGCCTCGAACAGGCGCTGGGTGGCGTTCAATTCCAGCCGCACCGCGGCGGGCGAGGTTTCCGACAGGTTGGGATGGGTAAAGGTGTGGCTGCCGATCTCATGGCCGTCGGCCAGCACCCGCTGCACCAGGCCGGGATGGGCCTGCATGTTGGAGCCGATCATGAAGAAAGTGGCGGGCACCTTTTTCTGTTTCAGGATGTCCAGAATGGCGGGCGTCCAGTCGGGGTCGGGGCCGTCATCGAAGGTCAACGCCAGCTTGCCGGGCACCGCGCCGGCCCGGCGGATGACATAGCTGGTGGGCAGGCTGTCATAACGCTCGTCCACGATATCGCCGGTCTTTGGCTCGATGGTCAGGCTGCGCCGCCCCGGCGAGGGATCGCCTTCCACGCGCAGGATTTCGCCTTCGCCGTCGAAATCCACATTCTCCAGATTGATGGCGATGGTCCGCAGATTGTCCGGCACCGCCGCGCCATAGGGGCGGCCCATCACGCCTTCGCCCTTTTGCGGCAGGATGGAGGGATCCTCGGTGCCCAGCCGCCACAGCGCATAGCCGGCGGGGCGATAGGGATCGGCGGCATGGATCTGGTTGAAGGCGGTGACGCCATCCAGGAACCAGACGTCATGGCGCGCACCACCCGCTTCCTTGTAGGAAAAGCGGGGATTGTTGCTGTCGGGATCGAACTGCACAGCTGCGCCGCTGTCGCGCGCCGTGGCCATCGCATCCTCGAAACTCAGCAGCGAGGCCGGTCCCTTGCCGCTCCAGTCATAGGCCCAGGACCCGATCGCCACGATGGTGCCGTCGGCGGGAATCTCGCGCAGGCGCGCGTCCAGCTTGTCCTCGAACCAGCCCTGTCCGGCGATGGAGCCCGCCGGGCTGTTGGGATCGGCCTGGTCGTAGGCCATCAGGATCGTGTAATCGACGATCCCCGCATAGGTCTTGTAGGGCCAGCCATCATCGTCGAACGGCGCGGCCTGGGCGATGACCCAGCCATGCGGGGCGAAGTCCGCCGACAGGCGGGTGAGGAAATCCTCCAGGACCGGATGGGCGGCGGGCGGGACTTCCTCGAAGTCGATGGTCACGCCCTGCAGCTTATGGGCGGCGATGAAGGCGACGATCTGGCCCCGCAGGGCATCGGCCCGCGTCCGGTCGGCCAGCAGCGCCTGCAATCCCGGCCCGTCCCAGTTGCCGACCGTCACATTCTGGATCATGGGCAGAATGGCGACGCCGGGCTTGTGGCGGCGGATATAGGTCAGCGCCTTGCTGTCCAGCGTCACCGTGAAATCCAGCTTCGGCCCGGTGAGCGACAGCCAGCTGGGAATGACCCAGTCCAGATGCTTCAGCGAACGGCGCAGGGCGGGCCAGCTCGCATCGTCCCGCCCCGACCAGTTGGTATAAAAGGCGATGGCCAGCGAGCGCCCGGCCTGCGGCTTGAGGATGGCAGGCAGGTCGCGCCCCGCCTTTTCGCGCGCCTGACGGCGGGCGCGGGCACGCGCCTGACGGTGGCGGCGGGCCTCCTCACCCAGACGTTCGGCATGGGCGAGCAATCCCGGCGCGGCGGCGCGATGTTCCAGACTTGGGTCCACGCCCACCGAGCGGCCCGGCAGGTTCAGGCTGGCGACCGGCGGCGACAGCACCAGGCTGGCGGCAAAGCCGGTGAGCATGACAAAGACGACAAGGCCGACAGCCCAGGCCAGAACGCGGAGACGGGCGGCGCGGCGGCCCGTGGCGTCAAAGAAGATCGGCTTGTTGGCCATGCGTGTCCGACAGTGCGCGGCGCACCGGCAAGGGCAAGCCGCGCACACACTATAGCCGCCGCGTCATGGCGTCGCCACCCGCGCAGGATCGCCTGTCAGCACCAGGCGTTCATGCTATCAGGAAGCCTCTCTGATTCAGGCGGCAGGACGTGACTTCTTATAACTGCGCGAAATGTCCCGGCTATTGCTGCTCCTATCCGCTGATCCAGCTCAACAAGCGGGATGTCGAGCGGCTGGCCCGGCATTTCGGCCTGGACTTCGACCAGGCCCGGGCCAAGTTCACCAAGACCGATCCCGAAGCCAAGTATGCCATGCGGCGCAAGGCCGACCCGCATTACGGCAAGATCTGCCAGTTCTTCGATACCGAGCAGCGCCGCTGCACCATCTATACGGCGCGGCCCACCATCTGCCGCGAATATCCGGGCGGCGGCTGCGGCTATTACGGCTTCCTGATGTCCGAGCGCCGCAGCCAGGACGACCCGGACCACGTCGCCTCGACCTGGAACGGCTAGCCCGGCCCCGCCGTCCGCGCGCCCTGGACCGGCCGGGAAATCCGGTCTGGAAATGGTGCGCTGCACCGTGGCAAATGCCTTGGCCGAAACGGTTTTTTTTGCTCTAACGGTCTCCAGGACAGCGGGGATCTGAGGGAGCAGGCGGGGCATCCGGTACCGGAAATCACCAGAGTGATCCGGCCTTCCATCCCACGCACCGATATCCCGACATTTCCGAACCGGCGGCAGGCCCCCTGAGGCCCGTGACCGGCGGAATACGCATAACAACAGCCGTGCCGGGAGCACGGCCGGTTCATTTGAGGAAACGGGCGCGGGTCCGCGCCGCATACGGAGAGGCAAGATGTTCCACCAGCTACTCACGCCCATCGGCAACAGCATGCCGCTGTCCTTCCTGGTCGCGTCCATCCCGATCATCGTGGTGCTGGTGATGCTGGGCGTGCTGCAGCGCCCGGCCTGGCAATCCTCGCTGGCCGGCCTGGCGAGCGGCATCCTGGTCGCCATTATCGGCTGGCAGATGCCGGTGGGCATGGCGCTGAACGCCACCGCCGCGGGCGTGGCCTTCGCCCTCTGGCCGATCATGTGGATCGTGCTGGCGGCACTGACGCTCTACAATGTCGCCCTGCAGTCGGGGCGTTTCGACGCCTTCCGCCGCTGGGTGCTGGAACACCTGCCCAACGACAAGCGCATCGTGCTGGTCGTGATCGGCTATGGCTTCGGCTCGCTGCTGGAAGGCGTGTCGGGCTTCGGCGCGCCGGTGGCGATCACCGCCTCGCTGCTGATCATGCTGGGCTTCAAGTCGCTGGACGCGGTGGTCTATGCCCTGATCTTCAACACCGCCCCGGTGGCCTTCGGCTCGCTGGGCATCCCGATCACCACCCTGGCCGGCGTCACCGAATATTCGCCGCATGTGCTGGGCGCGATGGTCGGCCGCCAGCTTCCCTTCTTCGCCCTGCTGCTGCCCTTCTATGTCATGGCCATGTATGGCGGCATGAAGTCGGTGCGCGAATTGTGGCCGGTTCTGCTGGTGGCGGGCGGCGCCTTCGCGCTGGGCCAGTTCGTCTCCTCCAACTACATCACCTACGAACTGACCGACGTGATCTCGGCCGGTTCGGCCCTGATCGCCACAGTGCTGTTCCTGCGCGTATGGCAGCCCGCGCCCAATCCCGAATATGCCCTGGTGCGCCCGGTGGAGGATCCCAATTCGCCGCACCGCCATGTCGCGCCCTGGCAGGGCTGGCTTCCCTGGATCATCATGTGCGTCCTGGTCATGTTCTGGACCGAACTGAAGGTCGCCACCTATTTCCAGCAGGCGATCCAGTGGCCGGGCCTGCACAACCAGGTCTTCATCACCCTGTATGACCGTCCCTATGCGGCGGTGTGGAACTGGCAGCCTTTCGCCACCGGCACCGCCATCCTGGTGACGGCCATCATCACCGCCTTTGCGGTGGGGCAGAATCTGGGCGGCCTGTTCAAGGCCTTCGGCATCGCCTTCCGGCAAATCCTGCTGCCGACCCTGACCGTCTGCGCCATCGTGGGCCTGGCCTATCTGATGAACTATTCGGGCCTGACCTACACGCTGGGCATGGGCCTGGCCGCGTCGGGCGCGCTGTTCCCGCTGCTGTCGGCCTTCCTGGGCTGGCTGGCGGTGTTCCTGTCGGGCAGCGACTCCTCCGGCAACGCCCTGTTCGGCAACCTGCAGGTCGTCGCCGCCAAGCAGCTCAACTTCGATCCGGTGCTGATGGCGGCCACCAACTCGTCGGGCGGCGTTTTCGCCAAGATGATCTCGCCGCAGAACATCGCAACCGGCGTGGCGGTGTCGGACCTGAAGGGGCACGAAGCGTCCATCTTCCGCCGCACCTTCATCCATTCGATCATCTTCACCGTGCTGCTGGGCATCCTGGTGTTCCTGCAGCAGCATCTGTGGACCTGGATGATCCCGTCCTACTGACGCCTGAAAAACGGCCGGACAAACGGCAAGACATGCGAAAGGCCGGGCGAAAGCCCGGCCTTTTCATTTTGCCGCTTTGACCCTTGCGGGTGACGCGCCTGGAGCATGATCGCGCGCCTTTGCTCGCGATCATGCTCCAGTCTTTTGTTTTGGCGCGCAATTTTACCGAAAATCGCTTCGCGCTTTTCGGATTGCGCTCTAGGCTGCGGCGTTACCCAGCAAAAGAAGCCCGCCATGACGAACAGAATCCCCGTTCACGGCCTTTCGGTCGCCCAGCCCCTGTATGATTTCATTGCCAAGGAAGCCCTGCCGGGCACCGGGCTGGACCCCGACACCTTCTGGAAGGGCTTTTCCGCGCTGGCGCAGAAACTGATGCCGCAGAACCGCTCCCTGCTGGCCGAGCGCGACCGGCTGCAGGCGGCGATCGACGCCTGGCACAAGGCCCATCCGGCCCGCCCGATGGACGCCGCCGCCTATACGGCCTTCCTGAAGGAGATCGGCTATCTGGTGCCGGAAGGCGCGGACTTCCAAATCGGCACCCAGAATGTGGACCCGGAAATCGCCGAGATCGCCGGGCCCCAGCTGGTGGTGCCGCTGACCAATGCGCGCTTCGCCCTCAACGCCGCCAATGCGCGCTGGGGCAGCCTGTATGACGCGCTCTATGGCACCGACGCGCTGCCGCAGGAGGGCGACATGGCCCCCGGCAAGACGTTCAATGAAAAGCGCGGCGCCGCCGTCATCGCCTTTGCCCGCAAGGTGCTGGACGAGGCCGCGCCGCTGGCGTCGGGTTCCTGGGCGGATGTGACGGCGGTTTCGGTGACGGGCGGCGCGTTGTCGCCCGCGCTGAAAGACCCGGCACAGTTCCGTGGATTCTCCGGGGCGGCCGACGCGCCCTCGCTGGTCCTGCTGGTCCATAACGGACTGCACATCGAAATCCATTTCGACCGCGCCCATCCCATTGGCAAGACCGACAAGGCGGGGATCAGCGACGTGGTGCTGGAAAGCGCCATCACCACCATCATGGACTGCGAGGATTCCATCGCCGCGGTGGATGCCGGGGACAAGGCGGCGGCCTATCGCAACTGGCTGGGCCTGATGACCGGAAGCCTGACCGCCAGCTTTGAAAAGGGCGGGCGGACGCTGGAACGCAAGGCCAATCCCGACCGTACCTATACGGCGGCGGACGACGGCACGCTGACCCTGCCCGGCCGCAGCCTGCTGTTCATCCGCAATGTCGGCCATCTGATGACCTCCGACGCCATCCTGCTTCCCGATGGAAGCGAAATCGGCGAAGGGCTGATGGATGCGGTGGTGACCTCGCTGGTGTCGCTGCACGACATCCAGGCCCGCCGCGCCAACAGCCGCAAAGGCAGCATCTATATCGTCAAGCCCAAGATGCACGGTCCCGCCGAGGTGGCTTTCACCAACGCGCTGTTCGACGGCGTGGAAGACCTGCTGGGGCTGGCACGCAACACCATCAAGATGGGCGTGATGGACGAGGAGCGCCGTACCTCCGCCAACCTCAAGGAATGCATCCGGGCGGCGAAGGATCGCATCGTCTTCATCAATACCGGATTCCTGGACCGTACCGGCGATGAGATGCACACCAGCCTGTATGCCGGGCCAATGGTCCGCAAGGGCGACATGAAGTCGGCCAGATGGCTGGCCGCCTATGAAGACCAGAATGTGGATATCGGCCTGGCCTGCGGTTTCCAGGGCAAGGCGCAGATCGGCAAGGGCATGTGGGCGATGCCGGACCGCATGGCCGACATGCTGAAGGCCAAGATCGGCCATCCGATGGCGGGCGCAAGCTGTGCCTGGGTGCCCTCGCCCACCGCCGCGACACTGCACGCCCTGCATTATCACCAAGTCAGCGTGAAGGCGCGGCAGGACGAACTGAAGTCGCGCGCGCGCGCCAGGCTGTCCGACATCCTCACCATCCCGCTGGCCGACCGGCCCAACTGGTCGCCCGAAGAGGTGCAGCAGGAACTGGACAACAACGCCCAGGGCATCCTGGGCTATGTGGTGCGCTGGGTGGACCAGGGCGTGGGCTGTTCCAAGGTGCCCGACATCCACAATGTCGGCCTGATGGAGGACCGCGCCACCCTGCGGATTTCCAGCCAGCACATCGCCAACTGGCTGCTGCACGGCATCGCCGGCGAGGCACAAGTAATAGACACGCTGAAGCGCATGGCGGTGGTGGTGGACAGGCAGAATGCGGGCGATCCGCTCTATACGCCGATGGCGCCCGGCTATGACGGCATCGCCTTCCGGGCGGCCTGCGACCTGGTGTTCAAGGGCAAGGAACAGCCCAGCGGCTATACCGAGCCGCTGCTGCACCAGGCGCGGCGGGCGCTGAAAGGCGATTGATCTTCTCTGTCATGGCCGGCCTCCGAGCCGGCCATCCAACTTTTTAAATGGCGCTTCGCGCACTGGGTGGCCGGGTCAAGCCCGGCCATGACATCCGTTAGTTCGACTTATCCAACGCCTTCAGGATCGCGTCGGTCATCGCCGTGGTGCCCACCTTGGTCATGCCCGGCTGCATGATGTCGCCGGTGCGGAAGCCGTCGGCCAGCACCGTATCCACCGCCTTTTCCAGCCGCGCCGCCTCGTCCTTCAGGCCGAAGGAATAACGCAGGCACATGGCGAAGGAGAGGATGGAAGCGATGGGGTTGGCCAGGCCCTGGCCCGCGATATCGGGGGCCGAGCCGTGGATCGGCTCATACAGCGCTGAAGGCAGGCCGTTGGCCTTCTTGTCGCCCAGCGAGGCGCTGGGCAGCATGCCGATGGAACCGGTGAGCTGGGCCGCCTCGTCCGACAGAACGTCGCCGAACAGATTGTCGGTCACCAGAACGTCGAACTGCTTGGGATTGCGGACAAGCTGCATGGCGGCGTTGTCGGCCAGGATATGGTGCAGTTCCACATCGGCATATTCGCGCTTGTGCAGGTCGGTGACGACCTCTTTCCACAAGACGCCCGTGACCATCACATTGGATTTTTCGGCGCTATGCACCTTGTTGCCGCGCAGGCGGGCCATGTCGAAAGCGACGCGGCAGACCCGCTCGATCTCGCTGGTGGTATAGGTGCCGGTATCCACGGCGCGCTTCTGGCCGTCGGCCAGGGTGGTGGTTTCCTTGGGCTCGCCGAAATAGACGCCGCCCATAAGCTCGCGCACGATCAGGATGTCCAGGCCCGACACGATTTCGGGCTTCAGCGTCGAGGCGTCCTTGAGGGCATCGAAGCACAAAGCCGGGCGCAGGTTGGCATAGACGCCCATATCCTTGCGGACGCGCAGCAGCCCGCGCTCGGCACGCTTTTCGAACGGCAGGCCGTCCCATTTGGGGCCGCCCACCGAACCCATCAGCACGGCATCGGCGGCGACGGCCTTCACGAAGGTCTCGTCCGGGTCGGGACGGCCGGTGGCGTCGATCGCCGCGCCGCCCAGCAGCGCCTCCTCGGTCTGGTAGGGCAGGCCCTTCTGGCCGTACCAGCCGACCACGCGCATGGTGGCATCCAGCACTTCGGGACCGATACCGTCACCCGGCAGCAGGAGCAGCTTGTATTCGTTCATGGTTTTAAACTTTCTCAGATCCAGGGCTGCTGGGTGGACTGCGTCTTTTCATAGGACGCGATCTTGTCCTCGCCCCGCATGGTCAGGCCGATATCGTCCCAGCCGTTCAGCAGGCACTGCTTGCGGAAGGGGTCCACCTCGAAGGTCACGGTACCGCCATCGGGGCCCGTGATTTCCTGCTTTTCCAGGTCAATGGAGATGATGGCATTGGCGCCGCGCTCGGCATCGTCCATCAGCTTGTCCACGATCTCCTGCGGCAGCTTGATCGGCAGGATGCCGTTCTTGAAGCAGTTGCCATAGAAGATGTCAGCGAAACTGGGCGCGATGACGCAGCGGATGCCGAAATCCAGAAGCGCCCAGGGGGCGTGCTCGCGGCTGGAGCCGCAGCCGAAATTGTCGCCCGCCACCAGGATCTTGGCCTGGCGATAGGCCGGCTTGTTCAGCACGAAATCGGGCTTTTCGCTGCCATCGGGATTGAAGCGCATCTCGTCGAACAGCGCCTTGCCCAGGCCGGTGCGCTGGATGGTCTTCAGATACTGTTTGGGGATGATCATGTCGGTATCGACATTGATCATGTTCAGGGGGGCGGCGACGCCCGAAAGGGTCTTGAACGGTTCCATGGGGCCGGGACCATAGTGATTTTTTCGGAAAAGTGAACTGCCCGTTTCCCCAACAAAAAACCCCGCCGGAGCGGGGTTTTTCGCGTCATTTCGCGGCCGGTCAACCGGCCGGGGCGGCGGGCGGCTCCTTGTGGATCTGCCGGCTCGCATCCACGAACAGGAACAGGATCGCACCTAGCAGCGACAGGGCGGCCACCACATAGAAGGCCGGGTTCCAGCCGAAGTCCCGGACGATGTAGCCCGTGGCAACGGCCATGATGAAGCTGCCCATATTGCCCAGCGTGTTCATCACCGAGGAAACGGTGCCGGCATAGTTGCCGCCGACGTCCAGCGACACCGCCCAGGCATTGCCCACCACCAGCTCAAGCCCGAAGACCGAGGCGCAGAACAGCGCCGTGCTGATATAGGGATCCGACTCCAGGGTGGCGAAGGGACAGCAGACCGCCGCGATCAGGAAGCCCGCCACGGCGACCACCTTGCGGGCGAACTTGACCCGGCCGGTGCGCTTGATGATCTCGTCGGAGAACCAGCCGCCGGCGATGTCGCCGATCACGCCCGCCGCCAGCGGCAGACTGGCGAAAATGCCCATCTGGGTCAGGCTCATGCCGCGCGAGGCATCCAGGTATTTCGGAAACCAGGTCAGGAACATGTTCAGCGCATAGCCGTAGCAGAAATAGGTCGCCGACAGCGTCCACATCTGCGGGCTGCGCAGGATCGAGCCCCAGGGGATGATCTTGCGCTTGGGCGGCTCGCCCAGCGCCTCATGGATCATCTTGCGCTCGGCTTCGTTGACGCTGGTGTGCTCGCCGGGATTGTCGCGATAGTACCAGTACCAGACGCCCGCCCAGACGATGCCCACCATCGCGAAGATGATGAACGGGGCGTGCCAGGTGAAGTGCAGGATCAGGAAGGCCACCATCACCGGCGTGACCGCCCCGCCCAACCGCGCGCCCGCATGGGTGACGCCCTGGGCCCAGCCGCGTTCGGACGGCAGCATCCAGCGCGACAGCGAGCGGGTGGCGTTGGGGAAGGCGCTGGCCTCGCCCATGCCGAACAGGAAGCGGCAGATGATCATCGAGCTGGCCGACCACATCATGGCGGTCATGGCGGTGAAGGCCGACCACCACAGCACGATATAGGTCAGCATCTTGCGCGGGCCGATGCGGTCGCCCAGCCAGCCGCCGGGAATCTGGAACAGGAAGTAGCTGAGCTGAAAGGCGCCCAGGATCCAGCCCACCGTCACATCGTCGAAGGCGAACTCCTTCTGCATGGACGGCATGGCGGTGGAGATCATCACCCGGTCGAAATAGGTGACCATGTAGAGCAGCACCGTCAGCCACAGAACGATATGGCGAACGCGCGTCGGACGGGCGGCGATGGCGGACATGGGATTCCCCTGAAACTGTGGCGCGGGCGGAAAACCCGCCCGCGCCGATACGCAACGTCTTGGCTTAGTACGGCGTCACGCCGCGATCCTTCCAGCCGCCGGTACAGGCGTTGGAGGCACGGCCGCGGCAGGTCTGCCAGATGGTCGGCACCGAATTGCCCGCGACATAGACCGCCGAGATGGACTTGGTGTTGCGGATGTCGGCCAGAGGATCGTCATCCAGAACCACCAGGTCGGCCCACTTGCCCTTTTCCAGGCTGCCGATGGTGGCGTCGCCCAGCCAGGCGGCATTGTCGGCGGTGGCGGACTTGATGGCTTCCAGCGGGGTGCGGCCCGCCATCACTTCCATCTGCAGTTCCTCATGGGCGTTGAAGCCGGGGAAGCGGCCGTTGGGACCGCTGTCGGTGCCCATGCCGGTCTTCACGCCGGCCTTGATCATCGCCGTGTAATTGTCCATCGCCTGCACCACGGTGCGGCTCATATCCTCGAACAGGCGCTTCTCATAGGGCAGGCCGGGCACGCGGATCGGGCCCAGCATCACCGCCTTTTCCCGTTCGGGGCTGCGCAGCGCGTCCAGGGTGCCCGGCGTCACGCCACGGGTGAAGAAGGGATCGTGGATCCAGGGCATCACCGCCATGCTGTAGACGATCTCGCGGCTGAGGGTCGAGGCGATCTGCCAGGTACCCTTGGCCTTCATCATGTCCAGCAATTCCTTGTCCACCGGCTTGTCGCGCACGATATGGGCGAAACCGTCCACGCCCTGGCGGACCAGTTCCTTGGCGTCGTCCAGGTAATAGACGTGCGCCCAGACCTTCAGCTTGTGCTTGTGGGCCTGCTCGATGATGGCCTTGGTGAGGGCGTAGGGCATCTTGGTCGGGAGCATCTCGCGCTCATCGTCGATCCAGAGCTTGATCAGGTCCACGCCCTTGGCGGCCTGTTCGTCCACCGATTTGCGCGCCTCTTCCGGAGTCGCGACCGGCACGTTCAGGCCCAGCAGGCCGCCATAGCCGCCCTTATAGACAAGGCCCTGGCCGGAGGTGAAGACGCGCGCCATATGGGGGCGGCTGTTGCGGAGTTCCTTGCGGATGTCGAAGATGACGTCCTTGTCGGTGCCCGCCACCTGCACGGTGGTCACGCCATAGGCGGCATAGGTCTTGAGATCGGCCTCGGCATTGGCGCGGTCGTAGAATTTCACGTCCTGGGTGACGTCTTTCATCATGCCGATATGGACATGGCTGTCGATCAGGCCGGGCATCACGAACTTACCCGACAGGTTCTCGACCTTGGCGCCGGCGGGCGCCTTGAGCTGGGACATGGGACCGACAAAAGCGATCTTGCCGTCGGTCATCACGATGGCGGAGTTGGGCTGGGCGGCCTTGCCGGTGCCGTCGATCACCGTCACGTTGCTGAGCACGGTGGTTTCGGCCTGGGCCGGCGCGCCCATCAGGACCGCGGCGCATATCGCACCAATGGCCGAGCCCAGTTTCAGATGACGCATGACATACTCCCGTTGTGCCGTCCCCTCGCCCCATCTTCAGGATGCGGCACAGGCCGGCGTGATTATCGTTGTCCCGTGGATTTTGCGACCCCGGCGGTTCTGGCGCCGCCTTGCCCTGGAGAACATTCCACCCGGAATGCTGCAAAATTTCCCGGACCTTAGGGCAGCGCCCGCCGAAAAAAAAGGCGTCAAAAAATTCACGCTGCACTGCGACATGCAGACGGCGCACACACCGATCCGGCTCATGAAAAAAATGCCGCCTTCCGGATGGAAGGCGGCACCAATGTCACGGGTTGTTTCCCGCTTTATTCTTTATGTCCCCACATGCATGACAGCCCGCTGGCTGCCCGCATTCCGGCTTGCGCCGATAACTCATTGATTTCCGGTATTTTTCCCCTCGACCTGCATTCCCCCGCAGGGACGGTCTTTGCCGCCTTCCCGCTTGCACGACTCTTCTGACGGAGCCGTCTGGGAGAAAGACTATGACAATGACAGGGAGATGCAAGCAGCGAATGCGCGCCGTGCCCGCAAAATTCGTACACGGAATGCTGCACTGCGGCCCTTTGCCCCAAACCGCAAACCCTCTAGCGTGCGGCAAAAATCTGGGCATGGAGAGACATATGGATCGCCGCACATTGATGACGGGCATGCTGGGCACGGCGGCCGCGTCGCTGTGGACGCCACCCAGCGCCTTCGCGCTGGGCCTGCCCAAGGACCGTATCAAGCGCGTCCGCTACTACAAGACGCCCACCGATGCGGCGGGCCGTCCCAACGTGCACCAGCCGACCTTCAACCAGTCCACCAATGTCGTCACCAT
>Ga0182737_1002548_pt1 | contig 14759 bp, 5 predicted proteins | sample eDN5th30CBELigOP_FD_128878 | JGI IMG/M metagenome (GOLD analysis project Ga0182737, IMG submission 128878) | Enriched Organic Plus compost microbial communities from Emeryville, California, USA - eDNA 5th pass 30_C BE-Lig OP (version 2) (version 2) ... | reverse complement strand
TTAATAAGAATTGAGAAAATAAAAAAATAAGAATTTAAAATACGAAACAGAGTGGAGTATTTTATAATTCACCATAGCGGTAGCGTAATAATTATTTTTGCTTCGTAAAAATAATTATAGTAGAATGTATATTTAAATTAATTATATCAAACTAATTTCTCTTGGATTTTTTATATCCTATTATAAGAAAATATCTTTTAATACAGCTTAATAGTTTAACAGAAAAATTTTGGTCTTCGAAACCAACGTTGTAGGTGCAAATCCTACTTAAGCTAGTTTTGGTATTTAATTTTTATTAGGGTGTCCCCTATTTTTCTAATCGGTATAAAATATTGGTAGTTTAGTAATACTTTTTAAGAAAAATAACTTAAAAATCATGAATTCAAATTTTGAAAATCAAATGAATTGAAATTCTTATGGTGTTGTTGTTAAGTTAGCTGACGGTATCGCAACAATTGAAGGGTTAAACGATGTAGTAGCTGGTGAGCGTGTAATTATTGGGAATAGTAACATTGAAGCTCTTGTGTTAAACATTGAGCACCGCTATAGCAAAGCTGTAATTTTTGGTAATGAGCGTGAAATTGGGCAGGGAGATTTGGTACAACGGACAAATAGTATTATGAGCGTCCCTACAGGATTGAATTTGTTAGGACGTGTTGTTGACGCCCTAGGTTACCCTATCGACGGTTTAGGTGATATTGAGATTAATGAGGAAGACTTTGCTGAAGTTGAAGTAAAAGCTCCTGGTATTATCACTCGTAAATCGGTACACGAACCTTTGCAAACTGGAATTACAGCTATTGATGCAATGATCCCAGTTGGTCGTGGTCAACGTGAACTGATTATTGGAGACCGACAAACAGGTAAAACTACGATCGCTGTTGACGCCATTTTAAACCATGCGGGTATCGATGAGGAAGAAACTAATAAACTTTATTGTATCTACGTTGCGGTAGGACAAAAATGCTCGACAATTGCACGTATTGCTGAAACATTACGTTCACATAATGCATTTTCATATTCAACTATTGTAGCAGCGACAGCATCAGATGCTGCATCTTTACAATTTTTAGCACCTTATACTGGATGCGCTATGGGAGAGTTTTTTCGGGACAACCAAGCACATGCATTGATTGTATACGATGATTTAAGTAAACACGCTGTAGCGTATCGACAAATGTCACTACTTTTACGTCGTCCTCCTGGTCGTGAAGCTTATCCTGGAGATGTTTTTTACCTTCATAGCCGGTTACTGGAACGTGCAGCAAAATTAAATGAAGAGTTTGGTTCTGGTTCATTAACAGCACTTCCGATCATTGAAACGCAAGCAGGAGATGTTTCAGCGTATATTCCTACGAATGTAATCTCTATCACAGATGGGCAAATCTTTTTAGAAGGTGAGCTGTTTCACAAAGGTGTACGTCCAGCGATTAACGTTGGATTGTCTGTAAGCCGTGTTGGTTCAGCCGCTCAACCACGTTCGATGCGTTCTGTTGCTGGATCATTAAAACTAGAATTAGCACAATATCGTGAAGTTGAAGCGTTTGCTTCGTTTGGTAGTGAGCTTGATGAGACAACGCAACACATCCTAGTACGCGGTGCTCGTATTATTGAAATCTTGAATCAAGCTCCAAATGATCCATTAGATGCATTAGTTCAAATCGTTTGTGTATTTGCAGCGACGAAAGGTTACTTGGATCGAGTTTCAGTTGATAAAATTGCGGACTTTAAAAAATATGTTCGTTTAAACTTATACGATAGCTTGGTTCTTATAATCGACCAGACTGGTGTAACTGCAAATAGTACATTCGAAAATGGTGCAAATTTTGATCTAGCATTTTCTACACTTCAGAACTTGTTAGATAGTCCGGAGGTAGACACAGATTTTTTTGATTTGATCATCACTATATCTTTACTAGACTAATTATAAGTTTTTTTACTTAACTTGAGTGTATAGTTCAGTCGGTTAGAACACCCGCTTGATAAGCGGGAGGTCGTCAGTTCGATTCTGTCTGCACTCATGGTTTAGCTCTGATAGTCTAACCTGGCAAGATCCTGGTTTTCCAAACCGGTGTTGTGGGTTCAAATCCCACTTGGAGCAATCAATTTAAGATTGTTAATTGATTTTTTCTAATGACAACTTTTAATTTTAATGAATGGGCAACGAAATGATTACTAACGACAAATCATAAACGTATTGCGATTTTATATTTTATTTTTGGGATGTTTTCTGGTGTTGTTGGTACGGCAATATCGGTTCTAATTCGTTTAGAGCTGGCGCAGCCAGGAAATAAAATTTTTTTAGGCAACCATCAGTTATATAACTCTTTTGTAACTGCACATGCTTTTATTATAATCTTTTTTATAGTTATACCGGTACTTGTAGGCGGTTTTGGTAACTGATTCGTTCCATTACTTATTGGGGCACCTGACATAGCATTTCCGCGGTTAAATGCCCTTTCGTTTTGACTTCTACCCGCAGCGTTATTGTTACTTCTTATTTCATCGGTTGTTGGTGAAGGTGCAGGTACTGGATGAACTGTGTATCCACCACTATCTTCGATTAGCTATCATCCGGGACCATCAGTTGATCTGGGTATTTTTTCTTTACACATTGCTGGGATTAGTTCAATTGCCGGTGCTATCAACTTTATTGTAACAATTTTTAACATGCGAACTCGAGGTATATATATATATCGTATGCCGCTATTCCCGTGGTCAATTTTAATTACAGCCTTTTTGCTACTCATTTCACTACCAGTTCTGGCAGGTGGTATTACTATACTTTTGACGGATCGTCACTTTAACACGAACTTCTATGTTCCAGCGGGAGGCGGTGATCCTGTGTTATACCAGCACTTGTTTTGATTTTTTGGCCATCCAGAAGTTTATATTTTGATTTTACCGGCTTTTGGTATTGTTAGTCATGTTATTTCGGAACATTCTGGTAAACGTGTTTTTGGTTATGAAGCAATAGTTTATGCTATGGTAGGTATTGGTATTTTGGGTTTCTTGGTTTGAGCACATCATATGTATACTGTTGGTATAGATGTTGATACTCGAATTTATTTTACAGCGGCTACGATAGTTATCGCTGTTCCAACAGGTGTTAAAATCTTTAGCTGACTAGCAACTATGTGAGGTGGCGTTTTGGAATACTTTCGTCCATCGATGATCTTTGCTTTAGGTTTTATTATTTTATTTACAATTGGAGGTTTGACTGGTGTTGTTTTAGCTAACGCTGGTCTAGATATTGCTCTTCATGATACTTATTATGTTGTTGGACATTTTCATTATGTTCTTTCGATAGGGGCAGTTTTTGGTATATTTGCTGGATGGTATTACTGAGTAACAAAAATTACTGGTTTAGCAATACCACATGCAGCGTCGTCAAATCCTGTTAGATATACGCAAAAAGGTATTCAAGTTGATGACTACCGTGGGTTATACCACTTCTGAGCTACTTTCGTTGGTGTAAACTTGACGTTCTTTCCTATGCATTTTATGGGTACAGGTGGTATGCCGCGCCGTGTTCCGGATTACCCAGTTGCTTATTTCTACTGAAACGCAGTGTCTTCGATTGGAAGTTTAATTTCAGCTGCAGCTGCGCTTTATTTCTTCTATCTTGTTTATAGTAATCTAACTGATGGTGTTTGTATTAAGTATAACTATAACCAGTGATCAAAACTTACAAAAGTAAGTTTAATTAGTACGATATTACATAATGCAGAGCCTGGTAAACTAAAACTCGGTATTTATAAACTGAGTACATTTTTCAAACCAGCCCATACGGTTTATGTAGCTAAAAAAGGAGAGAGTTTATCTCAACTGCTATACAAAAAAGTTTTTTCATCTAAAAAAGTTGCTGCGATACTTACAATAGCTGCTGTGTCAGATGTTACTGCTATACTTCCTGGTGAAGGCAGCGCGAAAAATTGACAAATAAACTTCCAAAAACCGGCAACATTGGTAATGGATTCTATTATTGATTTGCATCATGATATTGCTACTTTTCTGGTAATCGTTAGTATCTTTGTATTTTATATGTTTTCCTATATTTTTTATTACTATCGTTGAAGTATTGATCGTAACACTCGCATTAAACTATTTCCACGACAACACATTAATCATAACGCTCCTCTAGAGATTGTCTGAACACTTATTCCGGCTTTTATCTTAGTTGCAATTGCAGTACCGTCGTTTACTTTACTGTACGCTAGCGATGACATTGGTGAACCTGCCCTTACTGTTAAAGTTATCGGACATCAATGATACTGAAGTTATGAGTACAAAACAAAATACGCAGGTATTAACTACAATTTTAGCTATGATAGTTATCTGAAATTGGCAGAAGATTTTCAACCTGGAGACATTCGGTTACTCTCGACCGATAACCGTATGTACATCCCATCGTGAACACCTATTCGATTGATTATTACTAGCGAAGACGTTCTACACGCGTGAGCAGTTCCTTCTTTTGGCGTTAAAGTCGATGCGTGCCCGGGTCGTTTAAATCAAGTTGGTTTAAATGTTTATAAAGAAGGAAATTTCTATGGTCAATGTAGTGAGTTATGCGGAGTTAACCATGGGTTTATGCCGATTTCGGTTAAAGTGGTTGATGAGCTATTGTTCGAAAATTGATTACGAGAAATAGAAAGCCGTGCTTAATTTTTAGTTCGATAAAACAAAGAGGGGTGGAGTAATAGTAAGCTCATCGGACTCATGCTCCGAAAGTATTGGTGCAAGTCCAATCCCCTCAGAAAAGTTGGGTTGTTAGTTTAGTGTTAAAATATCCGTTTTGCACGCGGAAGATAGGGGTTAGATTCCCTTACAGTCCAAAATTATCTTAGGTTCGCTCCTATAGTTCAGTGGCAGAACGTTCGGCTGTTAACCGAAAGATAAAGGTTCAATTCCTTTTGGGGGCTTTAGAGCTGAGTAGTAAAACGGTATTACATTAAATTGCAAATTTAAAATAATGGGTTCGATTCCCATCTCAGCTTTCGGTTGGTCTTGTATAGTGGCAGTACACTACCCTTTCAAGGTAGTAGCAGGCGTTCGATTCGCCTGACCAATGAATATGTTTAAATAGTGTACATGGCTGGCACGTAGGGCTGAAAACTCTAAGGTAATGGTTCGATTCCATTTTTAAACAGTTTTGGTTGGGAATTAAATCTGGTGGTTAGTTATAGCATTCTTGACATTATTGTGTTTTGGGAGCTGAAAGCTATATGAGTTCGGAAATTTGTTATTGATGAGCTCGTGCCCATTACAGGAAACTGTATTTGTTGAAACGCTGCGAATTGAAACATCTAAGTAGCAGCTTAGAAAATCAATAGAGAAACTAAAAGTAGTGGTGAGCGAAATTGGTTTTTGAGGATATTAATATAAAATCAAACTTGCTACTTATTATAGCGTAGTTGGAGACAACTTTAAGTAAGTTTAATTTATATTGTGTAAGTGAGTACTGTGGATTGGTAATCTACACGAATATTGGAGAACCGCCTTCAAATCCTTTACAAACAATAATGTCGATAGCGTATAAGTACTGTGAAGGAACGTATGAAATAGAACCGTTAACGGAGTGAAAAGATTGAAAATAACTAAGCATTGATCAACTAAACGTGTATTGCACGATTGTGTACCTTTTGTATAATGGCACAGCAACTTATTCTATGCAGCAAGCTTAAGTTAGTTAACATAGGCAAAATTAATCTGAATTTAAAGTTGTATGGAGTACACCCGAAACTGAGTGATCTAACCTTGAGCAGAGTGCAGGTGATAACAAGCTGAAGGCTCGAACCGGTGAATGTTGCAAAATTCTCGGAAGACTTGGGGTTAGGGGCGAAAGACTAATCAAACTCAGTGATATCTGGTTTTCTACGAAATATATTTTAGTATAGCGGCACATTGTGGAGGTAGTGTAAGGCTCTTTCTAAACGTAATATTATCTTATGATAGTATGATTTTGGAAAAACTTTGAATCTATCTATTCGTGAATGTAGCTAGACAGACTGTAGGCGCGAAGGTCTGCGGTCGAAAGGGAAACAGCCCAGATTGTTATTTAAGGTTTCCAAATACTCAAAAGTCTATCACAGTAAAACTAAATACACATTTATACTAAATTGGTTGGCTTGGAAGCAGCCGCTTAAGTTGAAATCGTTTTAGATCAAAAAGTAAGTAAGTGCTAATTTGGGCTAGTGGAGAATTTTACGAAAATTAGAGTATACCGAAAATACAAATCTTATTTGCTTATACTAAGTTTTAATTAACTTATGTTAAGTTTGAAATCAAAATAGAGATGGTAGTAGAACTTTATACTTATGGAGTAAGATTTTATAAAATACTTTACCATAGTATTATTGAATATGCTGCGATGAGTAACGCTAAATAATGATTGTAACATTATCATCTGAAACTCGAGGTTTTCAACATAAAGTTAAACTTTGTTGAGTTAAAATACGACCCCTAAGCTTTCGTACGAGTGTACGCTGCGACGGGTATTCTTCTATCCTTTTTGGTATGTTTATTTCTTACAGCGTATTTCAAAATGCTTTAATAGATAATATCAAAACTGGAAAATGCTAGATGGAATTATATCGTACTTAAATTAGACACTTGTGAGTTTGGAGAGAATCCAAAGATGATCGAATTAATAGTACTGAAGGAACTCGGCAAATTGGCCCTGTAACTTTGGGAGAAGGGGCGCTGGTTAAAAATTTTTGATCAGTAGCATTGACAAGAGAGGGACGACTGTTTAACAAAAACACAGGACTACGCAAATTTGTAAAAATACGTATGTGGTCTGAAGTCTGCCCAGTGCCGTGATATAAGATTTAGAAATTAAAGTTTCGAATATAACCAACGGTAAATGGCTGCGATAACCCTGATCGTACTAAGGTAGCGAAGTTCCTTGACGTGTAAGTTACGTCGCGCATGAATGACGCCACGATTCCTCTGCTGTCTCCAGTACTACTTCGGTGAAATTGACTTGTTCGTGAAGATGCGAACGCATGCTATAGGTAGGCGGGAAGACCCCGTGCACCTTAACTCAAATTCTGTATGGTAAGAAAGGCTAAATTGTGTAGTAATAAGTGGGAGTACAGTTGATTTCAATTTTTGTTGAAAGATTATACGTCAGTGAAAGGACCACTCGGTTTATGTTTTATTACTAAGATACGCTAGAGTATTAACAGTGCAGGATGGAGAGTTTGACTGGGGCGGTCTCCTTCCAAAAAGTAACGAGGGAATCCATAAGATTAGTTCAGAATAACTTTACGTTATTTGTAGAGCACAACAGTAAATGCTAATTTGATAGACTAATAAACTAACTAGTATGTTTAGACGATGAAAGTCTGGTGTAGTGACCCGGTAATTTTATGCGGAAAAGTTATCGATCAATGGATAAAAGGTACGCCGGGGATAACAGGCTGCTATTCGCTGAGAGTCCATATCGACGCGATTGTTGGGCACCTCGATGTTGGCTCATCACATCCTGGGGCAGAAAAAGGTCCCAAGGGTCGGGCTGTTCGCCCGTTAAAGTGGTACGTGCGCTGAGTTCAGAACGTTGTGAAACAGTTCGGTTCCTACCTTCTATAGCTATTAAACAAAATTAGTAATAACCACAACAGTACGAGAGGATCTAATAGTTGTAACCTCTGGTCAACGGCTATTATTGAATAGTATGCCGTATCGCTAAGTTACTTAAGGAGAATTGCTGAGTGCATATGAAGCAAGAAGCCGGATTACGATTTTTGTTAAGCTTTAATGTTAGACTACGTTTGTCGTGGATTGTAGAGATTTTTTTGTGAAAATATTTTTTTACAAATCCAAAAAAGCTTAGTTAATTCCTTAACCTTATTTTTTTTCATGGACACATAGTTAAATGGTATAACTTCGGTCTTTTAAATCGATATTCTTGGTTCGATTCCAAGTGTGTTCATTGCCTTTTCATGCCCAGGATAACCGTTTTATATAATAGCTAATAAAAAATCTTGAATGCTATTATTTTTATGTAATTTTTTATTGGCGTTAATTGTAATAGAGCGGCATTTTTTAGTTGTTAGTTACATATTTCTATATAAGAGAAATATTAAAGTTTTTTCCGTCACTGTAGGTAAACAAGTATCACCGCCGGGCTCAAAATCTGGAGTTGTGGGTGCAAGTCCCGCCAGTGATAATCGCTTCACAATTTATAAATTATGCTTATTAGTCCATTTTTTAATTATATGAGGATACTGCTTGATCGCCGGTGTTCTATATATAATAAATTGGGATATTTTAGTGATATTTCTTTACGTTTTGGTAATTTAATTTTTTATGGTTTTCCTATAGTTGAAATTGCAGGAGAGTCCGCAAGTCAGTTTGAGGTTCTTTCGCACTTTCCCGAAATTCTCCTGGTTTCGGTAGCTTTATTTGCTTGAGCTTGTTCTCCGATTGGTATTTATTATGGAAGTGCTAGGTCTTGGCACCGTTATATAATAGGCCTGATGTTATTGAGTGTTGTGTCTGGAATTGCTTTATTAGTAACTGCTATATATTTTTATAATACGGAACAAGGTACGCTGTATGTGTGATACGATTCTTTGATTTCTGATTATTTTGTAATGTTTTTTAAAATAGTTTTGTTAGTTATCGGCGCAGCAATTTTATTATTTATAATACTAAGTTTTAATGGTAACAATTCTCAATATTGAGTTTTTATTTTGGTTTTTACTGCGCTGCCGGGATTTACACTTCTTGTATCAGTGAATGATTTTTTATCACTTTTTGTTGTAGTTGAATTCGTTTCGTTAGTAGCTTATATTCTACCAGTTCTTGGGAATGAGAACAAAAAAAGTGGCACTTTAGCATCAGCAAAATATTATGTATTAGGCGCTATTGCATCGGCACTACTACTAACGGGAGTTATTGTGTTATCAACCGAGAACGCGAGTTTTAACTTTGATGAAATTCAGTTAAATTGAACATTAGGTCTTTTCTCTTCTTTGCAATTTTGTGGTCTTATAATAATTTTGTGCGCCTTTTCTATAAAGATTGCAGTCTTCCCTGCTTATGCATGAGTTTTTGATGTTTATTCTGGTGCCTCATACAGCATTTTGTTAGTTTTTGGTATTTTATCGAAACTAGGTATTGTGGGACTTTTTATCCGCCTTTATCTTATGCTATGACCTTGGTTATATCAACATTATTCTGTACCGTTATGTTATCTATCAATCGCTACTATAATTGGTGGAATACTTGGTGCTTTTTATTCTTTTGTAAAAAATAAAGTTAAGGCGTTTATTGGATACACAGGTATTAATCAGATAGGATATATTTTCATAGGTTTGTGTTTAGTTGACAGTTTTGATGTTGTAAATGCCTCTATCTATTATTTAGTTCTGTATTCAATAGCTAATTTAGTATTTATTGGTTCGCTTGCTTACTTGTCGTCTAAAGGCTATGAGGTTACTCGATTTGATCAAATTTCTTTAGCATACTTCAAAAACCGTGATATTGGCCATAAATATTTTATTGTTCTTATTGGTTTATCCGTATGGTCAATAGCTGGACTGCCGCCATTTGGAAATTTCTTTGCAAAAATTTCACTTTGATCTTCTATGTTATATCTACTAGGAGATTGTTTTTACTTAAATGACACTAATCAGTACCTGTTATTTAATCCTCAATTCTTCATTGACTTATATAGCGTACAGCCTTCTATACATAATGTAGTAATAGGGCTTATTATCACAAGTTTATCAACCTCAATTATTAGTTTATACTATTATTTTGGGATTGTCGGTTTTATTATTTCACCACACTCTATAGAAGTAGAGGGTGGTTCACCAAATCTAGAAAATAACTCTTGGTATGGTACAGTGTGACTTTTTGTGGTTATAATTTTTATACTAGTACTTTGCGTATGAGGGTTTGCCGTTGGTGATCCGCTTCTAGTACCGGAGTTTTTTGTACGCGTAATTTAATTTTATTTTTATATATTTTTTATATCACTTTATTTCCAATTTGTTTATATAGAATGTCTTCGTTGCGATCAAAATTACATCCATTCCACGTCGTTAACCCTACTTATACTCCACTTCTGGCATCTTTTGCGCTATGAGGTCTGCTTTTCTTTTCAGTAATACTAATAAATCCCGAAGTAAACATTATTACTATCTCTCCAAATTCGAAAATTATTGGGCTATTTGTTTTTGTTACTATATTAGCTCTTTCTTTCTTTTTTTGAGGAAGTGAAATTTCGGTGGAATCAGTTGAAGGACACCACACATTTGATGTGCGTCGTGGATTGCGCTATGGATTTATTCTGTTTATTGCATCAGAAGTTATGTTTTTCTTTTCAGTTTTTTGAGCTTTTTTACATTTGGCTTCAATGCCGTCGATTCATATGGGAGGTGTTTGACCGCCACTTGGGATTCATACGTTAGATCCTCGTGGAATTCCTTTGTTGAATACAGTTGTACTATTGTCGTCGGGTATGTTTACAGTTTGAGCTCACAGAGCATTATTAGCTGGTTACAAAAAAGATGCGATAGTTTCAATTCTTGGTGCTTGTTTGTTAGGTTTATACTTTAGTTGGTTACAGTTTCTAGAGTATTCTCTAACGGACTTTTCAATTAATGATAGTGCTTACGGCTCAGTATTTTTTTTTGCAACAGGATTTCACGGTATTCATGTAATTGTTGGTACTATTTTACTTTGAATTTCGTACTGTAGGTTGGCGAATGATTTAGTTTCGCGTGAACGCCATCTTGGCTTTGAGTTTGCTGCATGATATTGACACTTTGTCGATGTTGTTTGAATTTTCTTATATGTATTATTGTACTGATGAGGTTCAACACGGTTATCTTAATAAAATTTAAAATTTCGGAATATAAGAGCAATTGGTAAACTACTCGTTTTGGGAACGAGAATTGAAGGTTCGAATCCTTCTATTCCGATACGCGACGGTAGGGGAGGTAAGACCCAAACCCATAAGAACTTGATTAAGTTTATACTTTCCCATATGTACATACTTTAAGGGGAGCCACAAACCGTCGTTTTATTTACTATACTCGTTCATTAAATAAAAAATGTTACAATTATTTAAAAATATTGAAAATCATATTCGTCATTATCCAACACCAATTAATTTAAACTACTTTTGAAGTGTTGGAAGCGCTTTAGGTATTTTTCTTGCTTTGCAGCTTGTAACTGGCCTTTTTTTAGCAATACATTATATTCCGCATGCTGACTACGCTTTTTATAGTGTTGAAACACATATTATACGCGAAGTTAATGGCGGTTGGTTAGTACGATATATGCACTCTAACGGTGCTTCTATAATTTTTATCCTACTTTATACGCATATAGCTCGAGGTCTCTATTTTCAGTCTTACAAGACTCCTAGGGAGGCTGTATGGATGTCTGGTGTAACGTCATTTATTTTAATAGCCGGGGCGGCTTTTCTTGGCTATGTTTTGCCATGAGGTCAGATAAGCTATTGAGGTGCGACTGTTATTACTAATATTATCACTTCTATCCCAGTAATCGGAGAGGCGTTAGTTATTTGAATTTGAGGCGGGTTTTCAGTGGCCTCAGCAACTTTAACACGATTCTTTGCTCTACATTTTATTTTACCCTTTGCTATTGCCGGTCTTGCTCTTATTCATTTATTGTTGTTGCATAGAGTTGGATCTTCTAACCCGACAGGGTTGCAAATCGGATCTAGCGATACGACACGATTTTATCCGTATTTTGCTTTAAAAGATCTTTTTGCTTTTTTAGTTGTTTTGATTTTTTTTATCTGAGTAGTTGGTTACCGACCTAACATATTTTCGCACCCTGACAACTACGTTGCTGCAAATCCTATAGTAACACCAGCTCATATCGTACCTGAATGGTATTTTTTACCGTTCTACGCAATCTTAAGGGCGATTCCTAATAAGCTAGGTGGAGCCTTAGCTATAGCTGGGGCTATAGTTTTGTTATACTTAGTTCCTTTTTTTGATCGAAGTCGAATTGCTGGCCCAGAATTTAAGTTCGGGTGGATACTTTTGACGTTAATTTTTATCTTAGATGTTCTAGTCTTGGGTTGAATTGGTGGTAAAGCTCCTACACCATTCTTGGTATTCGTAGACCAAGTGGCTACGATTTATTATTTTGCTCATTTTGTCGTTTTACTACCAGCGTATAGTTGGTTTGAGCGTCGATTGTTATAGAAAAATAAGCCGCGATAGTGTAACGGTAACATTATAGATTACGAATCTATCGTTGTCAGTTCGAGTCTGACTTGCGGTATCAAGTTTAGTTATGGTTTTGATAGTTTAGTGGTAAAATGTGCGCCTGTCACGCGCAAGTCTAGAGTTCGATTCTCTATCAGAACGAGTAATTTATTATCAACAGCATTTCAAATATTAATTTGAAACGATAACATCCCAAATGACTTGTTAAGTTAAATGCTCTTTAATCAAAATTGGGTGTAGATTGGTTTGTTTTGTGTTGTTTTGCACGCGTATACTGATAGTATAGTGGTAGAATCCCTGATTGCCATTTAGGGGGCCGGAGTTCGATTCTCCGTCAGTATAAAAAGTGGTAATATATATATATATACGATTCAGTCGTCTAATTGATAAGATAAATTTTTCCTAAAAATTTGATGTTGGTTTAAGTCCAATCTGAATCTCACGATTGTATAAATTTATAAATAGATTTCAATTAAAAATATAAAATTTTTAATTTATTTGAAAATGGGTTATGATCCTGGCTCGAGGAGAATGCATGAAATGGACTTGACACATTGCGAGTTAATTTTTGGATTTTTTCTGAAAATAGCGTACGGGTGCGTAAAATACTACTTTTATTTTTAAGTTTGGGATAAACCTTTGTGATAAAGAAAAACCAAATACTAAAAAGATTTATCGCTTGAAAGTATAGTAGTACGGTATTCAGATCGGTAGTTGGTGGGGTAGTGGCTTACCAAGCCTAAGATGCCTAGCTAAAGCGATTTTTAATTAGCCACAGGGGCAATGAGATAAGGGCCTCACCTCGTGATGGGGGCAGCAGTGCGGAATACTGGGCAATGCAGAGAAGCTGTGACCCGGTCCGTTTCGTAAAGGAACTGAAGGCAACCATGCTGTAAACTTTACAGATAAACTGTTAGAAACTGACAACAGTTTATTCGAAGATCTGGCCAACTCTGTGCCAGCAGCCGCGGGAAAACAGAGGGATCAAGCATTTCCTCTCATAACTAGGTTTTAAGGGTACGTAGATTGTTAACTGGTAATATTTTTAAAACCCAGAGTAGTAGTATGGTATAAAATATTAAATTTGTTAGCTAGAGATTTGTGCAAGATGCTTTTATTTTTAGTTTAGGGATAGAATCCGGCGAGACTAGAAGGACGGCCAAACGGCGAAAGCAGGTGTCTGGCATATTTCTGACATTGAGGTACGAAAGCATGGGTATCAAACAGGAGTCCGTAGCCTGGTAGTCCATGCTGTAAACGATATGTGCTGAATGTCGATTTTTCGGTGTTTAATGCAATTGTTAAGCACATCACCTGGGGAGTACGATCGCAAGGTTGAAACTTAAATGGAATTGGCGGGGATTTTGGCAGGCAGTGGGACATGTGGCTTAATTCGACAAAGCGCGAATAATCTTACCAGTCTGTTAATGAGTACTGTATTTTTATAATTTAGTATTCTTGGTGTTGCATGGCTATCGAAAGTCCGTGTTGCGAAATGTATTATTATTTAATTTGTAATAGACGGACACAACCTAAATTTTTTAATTCTATATTTAAATGATTTAGTCTACGTTAAGTCATCATGGCCTTTTAGGCTGGGCTGCACACGTGTCACAATGGGTGAAAGATAAAAATTTAATAAAATAAAATTTATAAATTGTTTTAATATCATCCCTAAGTTCGGATTATTTTCTGAAATTCGAAAATATGAAGTAGGAATTGCAGGTAATCGTAGATCATCGCGCTACGGTGAATATGCTGCAAAATCCTGCACACACCGCCCGTCACATGCTGGGAGTTAGTAGGTGCAAGGTGGTCTTGAAGTTACAGTATTGGGTATCCGTGCTGTAAATGGGTCATTGGAACTTGCTAGCAACTGGGATGAAGTCGTAACAAGGTAGGGGTATGGGAACATGTCCCTGGAAAAAATGAAAATATGAAAAGATATTAATTTTAAATTGGTGGGTTAGGTCAATTGGTTAGACCGTGGAGTTTATGATTCTGAGATATCAGTTCAAGTCTGATACCCGCCACGATAATTTTTTTTGTTACAATGGGTAGATAGCTCAATCGGTAGAGCAATCGTCTTACACACGATAGGTTGTGAGTTCAAGTCTGACTCTACCCTGTATTTTTATTGGCTTGTAGGATATAGTTGAGAGGTTCAACGTTGGACTTTGAATCCAAAAACGCTGGTTCGATTCCAGCTATCCTAACAAATTTTTTTGAGAGTGAAACGCCGGTGGTAAGGCAACCCGTCTGTAAAACGGCTGCGTGAGCTACGTGGGTTCGAATCCCTCTTCACTCATATTAGGTTTTAAAATTTTAGATATTTCAAAAGTCACTGTAGGTAAACAAGTATCACCGCCAGACTTAAAATTTGGAGTTGTGGGTGCAAGTCCCGCCAGAGACAAAAAATATTCTTAAATAATGGGATGAAGTTAAAAATTGTAGTTTATACCTTCACAATTAAAAAACCTCTACTCATATTTTCGTAAGTTTGTGAGCTTACCTCTTTTGTAAATCCAGTGGTGG
>Ga0182737_1002545_pt1 | contig 14763 bp, 13 predicted proteins | sample eDN5th30CBELigOP_FD_128878 | JGI IMG/M metagenome (GOLD analysis project Ga0182737, IMG submission 128878) | Enriched Organic Plus compost microbial communities from Emeryville, California, USA - eDNA 5th pass 30_C BE-Lig OP (version 2) (version 2) ... | reverse complement strand
GCGCTGTCCTCGATGCTGATCTACCTGGCCATGACCCTGATCCTCGTGATTCGTCCCGAGGGCCTGTTTCCAGTGAACGCCCGATGACGACGGCACGATTGACCCTTCGCAATCTGCTGGTCGGGGCGCTGCTGGTGGCATTGGCGCTGGTACCGGTCTACTCGCACCTGACCGGCGACGTGTTCATGACGACCCTGTGCACGCGCATCGTGATCTTTGCGATCGCGGCCGTGAGTCTGAACCTGATCATGGGATTCGGAGGCATGGTGAGCTTCGGCCATGCCGTCTATCTGGGGATCGGCGGCTACGCCGTCGGCATTCTTTCGCATGAGGGAGTGGTGTCCGGCTTCGTTCAATGGCCGGTGGCTGTTCTGGTGTCCGGTCTCATGGCGCTCATTATCGGGGTTCTGAGCCTTCGCACACGTGGCGTTTACTTCATCATGATCACGCTGGCCTTCGCGCAGATGGTCTATTACGTGGCGGTGAGCCTCGATCGCTATGGCGGCGACGATGGGCTGACGATCTACGACCGCAGCGATTTCGGCGGTCTCATCGATATGTCGAACCGCACTGTGTTCTATTACGTCTGCTTCGTCGTGCTTCTGGCCACCTGCTACCTGGTCTGGCGTATCGTCCGTTCCCGCTTCGGCATGGTGATCCAGGGCGCGCGGTCCAATGACCGGCGCATGAAGGCCATCGGCTTTCCGACCTTCCGCTATCGGCTGACCTGCTTCGTCATCGCCGGCATGATCTGCGGGCTCGCCGGCGCGTTGTCCGCGAGCCACACGGATTTCATCAGCCCGGCCGTGATGCACTGGATGGTGTCGGGAGAGCTGATCGTCATGGCCGTTCTGGGCGGTATGGGATCGGTCCTCGGGCCGGTCGTCGGCACCGTGACGTTCCTGGCGATGGAGGAGTTGCTGCCATGGCTGATCGATTTCATCAGCCGCCTCCTCACCGGCGAGGCGGTTGCGGGCGCGCGCGAATATTGGCGTATGATCCTCGGGCCGATGCTGATCGTGGTGGTGCTTTATGCGCGCGGCGGCATCGACGGGATATTGACGGGGCGTGGCCGTGGCTGATGTGCTGTTGACGATAGAGCGCCTGACCAAGCGTTTCGGCGGCGTTCTGGCCACGGACGATCTCTCGCTCGAGGTGGCGGCCGGGGAGCTTCTGGCCATCATCGGCCCCAACGGCGCCGGCAAGACCACGCTGATCGGTCAGCTTGCCGGCGAGATCAGATCCGACGGCGGTCGTGTTCTTTTCGACGGGCAAGACATCACGGGGTTGCCCGTGCATGAGCGCAGTGCGCTGGGGCTGGCGCGTTCGTTTCAAATCACGTCGCTGTTCCTCGATTTCACCGCTCTCGACAATGTGGCCTTGGCCGTGCAGGCCCATGCTGGGCATTCGTTCCGGTTCTGGCGGCCGGCGGGCGAGGAGGCCGCATTGCGCGAACCGGCGTTGGCGGCGCTGAAGCGCGTCGGCCTCGAGGCCCGCGCCGATGTCGAGGTGGCGAGCCTGAGCCATGGCGAGCGTCGTCAGCTCGAGCTGGCGATGGCGCTGGCGACCCGGCCGCGGCTGCTGTTGCTCGACGAGCCGATGGCCGGTCTTGGCCCCGAGGAATCGGCCCGCATGGTGACGATGCTTCATGAGCTGAAGAAGGATTACACCATCGTTCTCATCGAACACGACATGGAGGCCGTGTTCGCACTGGCCGATCGCATCGCCGTTCTGGTTTATGGACGTGTGATCGCCGCTGGCTCGCCCGAGGACATCCGGGCCGATCCGGCCGTGCGCGAAGCCTATCTCGGCGAGCAGGAGGTCGCGACGGAGACGGGAGGTTCTCATGGCTGAGCCGCTCCTCGAACTCGACGGCGTTGAGACGAGCTACGGACTCAGCCAGGTCCTGTTCGGTGTTTCGCTCGCCATCGCGCCCGGCGAGATGGTGACCCTGATGGGCCGCAACGGCATGGGCAAGACCACGACGGTGCGATCCATCCTTGGTCTGACGCCGGTACGGAAGGGCACGATCCGCTTCGGCGGTCGCGAGATTGGACGGTCGCCATCGTTCAGGATCGCGCAACTGGGCGTCGGCCTGGTGCCCGAGGGGCGGCAGGTGTTCCCCAATCTCTCGGCGCGCGAGAACCTGATCGCGACGGCGGCCAACCGCACGGGCTCCGCCGATCCCTGGACACTGGAACGGGTGACCGCGCTGTTTCCGCGTCTGGCGGAGCGGCTGTCCAGCATGGGCAATCAGCTTTCGGGCGGAGAGCAGCAGATGCTGGCGATCGGTCGCGCGCTGATGACCAACCCACGTCTTCTGATCCTCGACGAGGCGACCGAGGGGCTTGCTCCGCTGATCCGCGCCGAGATCTGGGATTGTCTCACGCGGTTGCGGCAGGCCGGCCAGTCCATTCTGCTGATCGACAAGAACGTGGAGGCGCTGACCCGAATCGCGGACCGCCATTACATGATCGAGCGCGGGCGCGTGGTCTGGAGTGGAACCTCGCAGGAACTGGCGGCGGCACCTGAGGTGCAGCACCGCTATCTCGGGATTTGAGCCGGCGCCGGATGTCAATCGATGATTGATCTGTCAGACCAGGGTTTTCTCGAACTTGGCGATCAGCGCCTCGAATATCGTTTCATCGGCCCGCGCCCACAGGAGGCGTCAACGCTTGTGCTCCTTCATGAGGGGCTCGGCAGCGTTTCGATGTGGGGCGATTTCCCCGAGCGGCTCGCCGAAGCGACCGGCTGCGGAATTTTCGTTTACTCCCGACGGGGGTATGGCCGCTCAAGTCCCGCATCGTTGCCCCGTACGCTCGATTTCATGCACGAGGAGGCCCGCAAGACGCTGCCGCGCATCCTGGATGCCATCGGCTTCAAACGAGGACTCCTGGTCGGGCATTCCGATGGCGGTTCGATCGCTGCGATCTACGGCGGCAGCATTCAGGATCACAGGCTGGCCGGTCTTGTTCTGATCGCTCCCCATTTCATCGTGGAGGATGTGACGGAGGCGTCCATCCGCGCGTTCCGCGAGGCTTACGAGACCACGGACCTGCGCGAGCGCCTCGCGCGCCACCACGAGGACGTGGATGCGACCGCGCGCGGTTGGAGCGACGTTTGGCTGACCAACGATTTCCGGCAATGGGATTTGTCCGACGATCTCGCGCACATTCGCGTTCCGGTCTTGATCGTTCAGGGCACGGACGACCAATACGGCACCGTCCGGCAGATCGAGATCGCGCAGGAGGAGTGCCACTGCCCGGTCGAGGTGAAGCTTCTGCCCGGAGTCCGGCACGTCCCCCATCGCGAGGCGCCGGAGGCCACGCTGGCAGCGGTCGCCGATTTCGTCCGTCGCGCGCTTGAAGCCTAACGCGGCCTGACTTCCGTCTGACGGCACGGGTTACAGATTTTGGGCCCTTGGGTCGTGGGCTCACAGGTCGGGTGGAGCAGTGCTTGTCTGAACTATAATTCATGAATTATAGTTCGACGCCAGGAGGAGGCGCACCATGACCCACGCGAAGTCTCATCGCGGCGCGCAGGCGATTGCAGAACCCGGCCTCGCCACAGCAGCGACCATCGGCGAGCGCCGCGATGATGCCGCCTTCGGTGCCGAGATCGGACGGCTGATCCGCCGATGCCGCGCCCGGCGTGGTACGACCCGCCGGCAACTCGCGACGGAATCCGGAATTTCCGAACGCTATCTCGCACAGATCGAATCCGGCGCCGGCAATCCCTCCGTTATCGTGATGCGCGCCATTGCCGATGCGCTGGAGGTCCAGCTCACGGAGCTTCTGCCGCAGAGCGCCGGGCGCGACGCTGTTTATCTTCGCGCGCTCGACCTGCTGGGGCGTATCCCTCCGGGCGAGCTTGTGTCGGTGACCGAGGACCTGGCACGTCGGCTCGACCGTGGCGCTTCTGCCGATCGCGGACGTCGGGTCGCGCTGGTCGGCCTGCGTGGAGCTGGCAAGTCCACGCTCGGCTTGATGCTGGCGCAGGTCTTCGGCTGTCCTTTCATTGAACTGAACCGCATGATCGAGCAGGAGTACGGCGCCAGCATTCCCTTGCTGATCGAGATGTCCGGCATCGCCACGTTCCGTCGCTATGAGCGGGCCTGTCTTGAGCGGGCGTTGGATGACCATGATCGTGCCGTGATCGCGACCGCCGGCGGCATTGTCTCCAATCCGGAAACCTACGCGCTCTTGTTGCGGCGCTCTCGCACGGTCTGGGTCAGTGCGCGTCCCGACGAGCACATGAGCCGGGTGATGCAGCAGGGTGATTTCCGGCCAATGGCGCACAATCGAGAGGCCATGACCGATCTTCTGGCGATCCTGGAGGCGCGCCGCGCCGATTATGCCCGGGCTGAAATCATGCTCGATACGTCGGGCTCCAGCGTCGAGGACAGCTTCCACCGCTTGAAGGCAATGGTTTCGCCATGGCTTGACGGGAGTTGACGATGTCACAGTCCGGTCGAAAACTGGCCAGCGGTGGCGAGCGGATCTCTTTCGAGACCAATCCGTCGCGCTATCGCCATTGGCGACTCGCGGTCGAGGGCAAAGTCGCCACGCTCACGATGGACGTGGACGAGAACGCGCCGCTGTTCGACGGCTACCTGCTCAAGCTCAATTCTTATGATCTGGGCGTGGATATCGAACTGGCCGATGCGTTGGAGCGCCTGCGTTTTGAGCATCCGCAGGTGCGCGTCCTGCTTCTGCGTTCGGGCAAGCCGCGGGTGTTCTGCGCCGGCGCGAACATCCGCATGCTGGCGGGGGCAAGCCACGCCCACAAGGTCAATTTTTGCAAGTTCACCAACGAGACGCGCAACGCCATCGAGGACATGAGCGCGCATTCCGGCCTGCCGACCATATGTGTTGTCGGCGGTGCTTGCGCGGGCGGAGGCTACGAACTGGCGCTGGCGGCCGATCATATCATGCTGGTCGATGACGGGTCTTCGACTGTGTCATTGCCCGAGTTGCCGCTGCTCGCGGTTCTGCCCGGCACCGGCGGTCTGACCCGCGTGACCGACAAGCGCCGGGTGCGGCGCGACCATGCCGACGTTCTTTGCACGACCGAAGAGGGAATCAAGGGTCGTCGCGCGGTCGAGTGGCGCTTGGTGGACGAGGTCGTGGCGCCGTCGGCGCTCGAGGCTGCGGTGGCCGAGCGGACGAAGGCGTTTGCCGGGCAATCCGAGCGGTCCGGTGAAAAAGGGATCGCGCTTGCGCCGCTCCAGGTGACGGACGCCGGAGGCCGACGTGATTATGGATCGGTCTCGGTTGATGTGACGGACCGAATCGCGACCATAACGCTGCGCGGTCCCGAGGAAGCGCCGCCACGGGATGCGGCTGCGATGGTCGAGCAAGGCTCGGATTTCTGGCCGCTTCGGATGGCCCGTGAGCTTGACGACGCGATCCTGGATCTTCGCTTCAACGCACCGGAGGTGGCGGCCATCGTCTTCAAATCCGAGGGTGACCCACAGGCGGTTCTGGCTTACGACGATTGTCTCGAAGCGAACCGAGGCCACTGGCTGGCCCGCGAGGTTCGCTTGAAATGGCGGCGCGTGCTCAAGCGCGTGGATTTGACGTCGCGTTCGCTTGTGACATTGATCGAGCCAGGATCGTGCTTTGCCGGAACCCTGGCGGAGATCGCCCTCGCGTCGGACCGCGCCTATATGCTGATCGGCACATTCGACGGTGACAACGGGCCGCCGGCGCAGCTTGTTCTCCACGCGGCGAACTTTGGTGCCTATCCGATGTCGAATGGGCTGACACGTTTGGCCACGCGCTTTCTGGACGATGATCGAGCGCTTGAAGCGATCCGGTCCGCGATGGGGCGACCCTTGGATGCTGAAGGCGCTGACGCGCTCGGTGTCGTGACCTTTGCGCTCGATGACATCGACTGGGACGACGAGATCCGCGTCTTTCTCGAAGAGCGCAGGAGCTTCTCGCCCGATGCGCTCACCGGTCTTGAAGCGAACCTGCGCTTCGGTGGTCCCGAGACGATGGAAACCAAGATCTTCGCCCGTCTCACGGCCTGGCAGAACTGGATCTTTCAACGTCCCAACGCGGTTGGCGAGGAGGGCGCGCTCAAGCGCTATGGCACCGGCCAGAAGGCCGCACTCGATATGACGCGGGTGTAAACCCAGTCAAAAAGAACAGGGAGAAACGCCATGGATCTGATCAATGTCGATTATCGTGAGAAGATCCCGAACAACGTCAACCTGACCGAGGATCGACGCGTGCTGCGCGCCCTCGAAGGCTGGCATCCCGGCTATCTCGACTGGTGGAAGGACATGGGGCCGGACGGTTTTCAGGAGGCGCTGGTTTATTTGCGCACGGCGGTGTCCGTCGATCCGAAGGGCTGGGCCAAGTTCGATTATGTGCGCATGCCGGAATACCGATGGGGCATCCTGCTGGCACCGGCGGAGGAGCAGCGGACCATTCCATTCGGCAGCCATTTCGGTGAGCCGGTCTGGCAGGAGGTGCCGGGCGAATATCGGGCGATGTTGCGGCGGCTCGTCGTCATCCAGGGTGACACCGAACCGGCGTCGGTGGAGCAGCAGCGCCATCTGGGCAAGACCGCGCCTTCACTCTACGACATGCGCAACCTGTTCCAGGTCAATGTGGAGGAGGGGCGCCATCTGTGGGCGATGGTCTACATCCTGCACAAATATTTCGGCCGCGACGGTCGCGAGGAGGCCGACGAGCTTCTCCGCCGGCGCTCCGGATCGGATGACGCGCCACGGATGCTGGGTGCGTTCAACGAGGCGACGCCGGACTGGCTGTCGTTCTTCATGTTCACCTTCTTCACCGATCGCGACGGCAAGATGCAATTGGAGTCGCTTGCGCAATCGGGCTTCGATCCGTTGTCGCGAACCTGCCGGTTCATGCTGACGGAAGAGGCCCACCACATGTTCGTGGGTGAGACGGGCATCGGTCGCACGATTCAGCGCACCTGTGAGGCGATGCGCGCGGCGGGCGTCGAGGATGCCGGCGACATCGAGGCTGTGCGGGCGCTCGGCGTAATCGATCTTCCGACGATCCAGAAGAAGATGAACCTGCATTATTCCTTGTCCCTCGATCTGTTCGGATCGGAGGTTTCGACCAACGCGGCGAACGCCTTCAATGCTGGCCTGAAGGGTCGATACCGCGAAACCATCATTGATGACGATCATCGCCTGGATGGTTCAACCTATCCCGTTCTTAAATTTGTCGATGGGCACATCAAGCTGATCGATGAGCCGGCCTTGACGGCACTGAACATGAGGCTGCGCGACGATTATTCACGCGATTGTGCCAAGGGCATCGAGCGCTTCAACAAGGTCATCGAACGCCATGGCGTCACGTTCCGTCTGGCATTGCCGCATGTGGCCTTTCACCGCCAGATCGGCGAGTTCAAGGACATTCAGGCGTCGCCCGCCGGAGAACAGATCGAGGCTGCGGTCTGGGAGCGTGATCGAGACCGCTATCTGCCATCGACGGCTGACGGAGAGTTTATCGCCTCGCTGATGCGGCCGGTCACCGATCCGGGCCGTTTCGCATCATGGATCGCTCCACCCAAGGTCGGCATCGATAACCGGCCGGGCGAATTCGAATATGTGAAGATTGCGGCTTGAAGGTTGCCGCTTAAAGCACGGTCCTTGCGATCCGAGGGGCCGCGATGAGGATCGATCAGCGCTCGTCTTCGACCGCGTTCAGAAGCGTGCCGATCCCCGGTACGCTGATCTCGATTGTGTCGCCGGGCTTGAGCCAGGTGCGTTCGCCGTCCTTGAGGCCGGTCTTGGTCGGCGTGCCGGTGGCGATGATGTCGCCTGGCTTGAGGGTCATGAAGGTCGAGACATAGGCGATCAAGTCAGCGAACTTGTAGATCATGCTGTCGGTGGTGTCGTCTTGCGTCACTGTATCGTTGACCTTCACCGTGATGTGCAGCGGCTTGGTCAGGTCGAGGTCCGTCGTCATCCAGGGGCCGATGGAGCCGGTGGCATCCCAGCTCTTGCCCTGGGTGACGTTGAAGCGGCCGTGGCGGATCCAGTCGCGGATCGTCCCCTCGTTGCAGAGCGTGACGCCTGCAACATGGCTCAGCGCATCGTCTTTGGAGATGCGCCGCCCGGCGCGTCCGATCACCAGCGCGATCTCGCCTTCATATTCGAGCTGCTCGGATTCCGGCGGCCGAAGAATTGGCCGATTGTGTCCGACCAACGCGTTGGGCGGCTTGAAGAACATGCTGGGATATTGGGCCTCGGCGTTGCCGCCGGCATAGGCAACCTCGGCGTCACGATTCGAATAGTTCACGCCGATGCACAGAATTTTTTCTCCGCCAGGGACGGGATTGAGGAATTCCGCCTCGCTGGTCGAGAAATCGGCGCGCACGCCGTCGGCCGCCGCGGCCAACTCGTCGAGCGCACCCGCGCGAAGGATATCCAGCACCGATTGGAAGCGTGGGGCCAGCCGGGGGCGCATGTCCACGATCCCGTCGCCAACCACGATCCCGAAGCTTGACCGTCCGCGAATGTTGTAGCTGGCGATCTGCACCGCTGTTCTCCCTGCGAATCGGCGCCCCGGCAGGAGCGCAGTCTGGCCGACCCTCGTACAACAAGCCGAGCAAAACCGCCAAGTCCAGTTCAGGACCAGTTCAAGTCCAGTTCAGATGGGCCGACCCTGTCGGAATGAGGCGGCTGTGCGTTGAAACCTTTTCGGGTTTTGTTTGTTGAAAAGATTGCTCCACGGGGTTTTCCATGGCCGATTCAGCCACTTTGCCCGCCATCGTCGCGCATGGCGCGAGCGTCCTGCCGGCTGTCGAACTCGACAGCTATAACGCTGAACTCAAGGATGAAGACAGCTTTATCGGCGATCGCGCCAACCGCCGCGCATTTTGTCGGATCATCGAGAATTGGCGCAAACCGTTGCGCGAGCAAGGCGATGATCCGTTTGGAGATGAGCCCAGCGAAGAGATTTCAAAGAAGACCTTCGACCGGATGCTGACCAAGGGCGATGCCGAGGCCGCCGGCATCGTCCAGGGCGCGATCGAGGATTTTTCCCAGGAGCTGGCGCTTGTCATTCGGCGCTTTTTGCGGACGAAAGCCTGGAAGGACACCGAGCGCATCGTCATCGGTGGCGGTTTTGTGGCGAGCCGCGTGGGCGAGATCGTGGTCGGCCGCACGGCGGTGATTCTCAAGGCCGACGATGTCGATATCGATCTGGTGTCCATCCGCAACGATCCCGACGAGGCCGGATTGATCGGGGCGGTTCATTTGGCTCCGCGCTGGATGTTCAAGGCGCATGACGCGATTGTGGGCATCGACATTGGCGGGACCAACATTCGCGCCGGTATCGTGGAGTTGAACCAGAAGAAGGCGCGCGATCTGAAGAAGGCTTCCGTGGCTGACCTCGACCTGTGGCAGCATCGGGAGGAGGGCAAGGTCAGCCGGGAAGAGGCCGTCGAACGGCTCGTGCGGATGCTGGAAAAGTTGATCGCCCAAGCCAAGAAGAAGAGCATCAACCTGGCGCCCTTCATCGGCATCGGCTGCCCCGGCCATATCGACGAGGACGGGACCATCAAGAGCGGCGCGCAGAACCTACCGGGGAACTGGGAATCCAGCCGCTTTCACTTGCCGGCGCTGCTCCACGAGGCGATTCCTCGGATCAATGATGAGGAAACCGCCATCGTTATGCACAACGATGCCGTGGTGCAGGGTTTGAGCGAGGCGCCGTTCATGACGGATGTCAGCCGCTGGGGGGTGCTGACCATCGGCACCGGCCTGGGCAACGCGCGTTTCACCAACCGCGAATCCGATTGATTGCCGGTGTGGCGCTGACCAAAGAAGAACGCCCGGGCCCGGCCCGGGCGTTTGATTATTGAGTATCGAAACGCTGCAAAGACAAGATGATGTTATTCCGCCGCAGCCTTTTTCGTATTCGAATGCCAGGCCGCAATGAAGTCCATCGCCGCCTGCACGCCGCCCTTCTTGTGCGGGATGCCGGCGAGGCCCAGGGCCATTTCAGTGATGGCCAGCGCGCCGATCAGCGTGCCGTCATTGATGTCGCCGAGATGGCCGATGCGGAAGTACTTGCCCGCATAGGGGCCGAAGCTGGCGCCATAGGCGATGTTGAACGTCTCCAGCGCCAGTGCCCGGAAGGAGTCGGCGTTGTGACCCTCGGGCAGCAATACGGCGGTGATCGTCGGTGAGTAGCACTTGGGGTCCTTGCAGAGGATTTCGAGGCCCCAGGCCTGCACCGCGATCCGTGTCGCCTCGGCGAGGCGGGCGTGGCGGGCGAAGACGTTGTCGAGTCCTTCCTCGTGCAGCATGTCGATGCCGACGGCGAGGCCGTAGAGCATCTGCGTCGCCGGCGTGTAGGGCCAGAAGCCCGACTTGTTCATGGTCAGCATGTCGTCCCAGGAGAAGAACGACTTCGGCAGCTTGGATGTCTTCGCGGCGGCCAGGGCCTTGTCGCTGACGGCGTTGAACGACATGCCGGGCGGCAGCATCAGGCCCTTCTGGGCGCCGCCGACCGAAACGTCCACGCCCCATTCATCGTGGCGATAGTCGGTCGAGGCCAGCGACGAGATGGTGTCCACCATCAGCAAAGCCGGATGGCCGGCGGCGTCGATCGCCTTGCGGATGTCGGCGATGGAGGAGAGGGCGCCGGTCGCCGTCTCGTTGTGCAGGACGCAGACCGCTTTGATGTCCTTGCCGGCGTCCTTGCGCAGGTGGGCCTCGACGGCGGCCGGGTCGGCGCCCGAGCGCCAATCGCCGGGGATGAATTCGGGCTTGAGGCCGAGGTTCTCGGCCATCTTCTTCCAGAGCGTCGCAAATTGCCCGGTTTCGACCATCAGCACCCGGTCGCCCGGGCTCAGCGTGTTGGTCAGCGCCGCCTCCCAGGCACCGGTCCCGGTCGCCGTGTAGATGATGACCGGGTTGGTGGTCTTGAAGATCGACTTGATGCCGTCCAGGCAGCGCCGGCCAAGCTTGGCGAATTCGGGGCCGCGATGGTCGATCAGCGGCTGGTCGATGGCCCGCAGGACGCGATCCGGCACCGGCGAGGGTCCGGGAATTTGCAGGAATTGGCGCCCGGCCTGGCGCGAAATGTTCTGGGCCATCTTAAGAGGCTCCGGCTTTAGGGGAATTATGGCCGGGAGAAACACCGGATGAACCGGCCCGGTCAAGCGACATTCCGGAATGGGTCTATTGTCAGGGGCTATCGAGACGGCCTCGATGGGATGTCCGTCGTCGCCGGGGCTGTCGCCGGCAGATGCGAGACGTCGCGGCCGTAGGGCGGTTGCGCAAGTGTGGGCAAACAGTCTCCAATAGATCAAGGCCCGAAGCCACGGGCGCAATCGGGGAGGAATGCCGATGCCGCTACCCTTGCTGCCGACCTCGCTCGTCGGATCCTACGCGCAGCCGGACTGGCTGATCGACCGCAAGAACCTGGCCGGCCGCTTTCCACCCCGGGTGCGGGCGCGCGAATTGTGGAGGCCGGCTCCTGACGTTCTGGCCGAGGCGCAGGACGACGCCACCCTGATCGCGATCCGCGACCAGGAGCGCGCCGGCCTGGAGATCATCACCGACGGCGAGATGCGCCGCGAAAGCTATTCCAACCGGTTCGCCACGGCCCTTGAAGGCGTCGACCTCGACAATCCTGGCACGGCGCTCGACCGCTCGGGTCATCCCAACCCGGTGCCAAGAGTGGCAGGCAAGATCAGGCGAAAGCATCCGGTCGAGATCGAGGACGTGAAATTCCTGCGGGCCAATACCGATCGGACGATCAAGATCACAGTGCCGGGCCCGTTCACGATGTCGCAACAGGCTCAGAACGATTTCTATCAGGATGAGGCGGAGATGGCGCTTGACTACGCCGCCGCCGTCAACGCGGAGATCAAGGACCTGTTCGCGGCCGGCGCCGACATCGTTCAGATCGATGAGCCCTATATGCAGGCCCGGCCCGAGAAGGCGCGGCAATACGGTCTCGCGGCACTCAACGCGGCGCTCGACGGTGTGACGGGCGCAACGGCCGTCCATATCTGTTTCGGCTATGCTGCCATCATCCACGCGCGGCCGGAGGGCTATTCGTTCCTGCCGGAGCTGGCGAATTCCCCGGTCAAGCAAGTCTCGGTCGAGACCGCGCAATCGGGACTCGACTGCGCCGTCCTGGAAACCTTGCCGGATAAGACCATCATCCTTGGCGTGCTCGATCTGTCGGACATGGCCATCGAAACACCGGAAATCGTGGCCCAGCGCATTCGCCGCGCGCTGCCTCATGTGGCGGCCGAAAGGATCGTCGTGGCTCCTGATTGCGGGCTAAAATACCTGCCGCGCGACATTGCCTTTGGAAAGATCCGTGCAATGGTCGAAGGCACAAGAATTGTGCGTCGCGAACTGGGAGCGGATTAGGATTGTCTCGCGCGACCGCGGGAGAGAGGATCGATCAGAAAGCAAGCACGCATTTCACATTCGATGCAAATGCGGCTGGAGATCAACCGCTGCGTGTCATGGCCAGCGTCGGCGTTTGCGTTATAATTCCCATGGTGACCAGCGGGGTTGGAACGGCGATGGGGCGCAGCGCGAACGGGAGCGGTTTGATCCGGCTGCTTGGCTCTATCTTCGTTGCATATGGTGTTTTGTTCTCGGCCGGCGTGGCGCAACCGCTCGATCGGGTGACATTCGCCACCAATTGGGTGGCCCAGGCCGAGCACGGCGGTTTCTATCAAGCGGTGGTTGACGGCACCTACAAGGCTCATGGTCTCGATGTGACGATCCGGCCGGGCGGCCCGAACGTCAATCACCGGCTGCTTCTGGCCTCCGGACGCGTTGACTTCGCGATGACCGGCAATTCGCTGCAATCCTTTGCGGCCGTCGCCCAGGGGGTGCCAACCGTCGCTGTCGCCGCGATCTTCCAGAAGGATCCGCAGGTTCTGATCGCGCATCCCCGTCGCGACATCGATCGCTTCGAGGACCTCAAGGGGCTCACGCTCTACATTTCGAAGGAAGGTTTGGCATCGTTTTTCCAGTGGATGAAGCATGATTTCGGATTCAGCGAGCGGCAGGTGCGCCCCTACACTTTCAATCCACAGCCGTTTCTGGCCGACAAACGCTCTGCCATGCAGGGGTATGTGACGTCGGAGCCCTTCGCGATCGAAAGCCAGGCCGGCTTCAAGCCGAAACTGTTCCTTCTCGCGGATCAGGGTTTCGATGCCTATTCCACGCTCATCGAAACGCGCCACGATGTCATTGAGACGAGTCCGGACCTCGTTCAGCGATTTGTGGATGCCTCGATCATCGGCTGGATGAATTATCTCTATGGCGACAACAGCGAAGCCAATGCGCGCATCAGGCGCGATAATCCTGAAATGACGGATGCGGCCATCGCCTATTCCATCGCCCAGATGAAGGCGTTTGGCATCGTTGATTCCGGCGATACCGGAAAGCTTGGCATTGGCGCGATGACCGACGCCCGGATGCGGGCGTTTTTCGAAAGGATGAGCCGGGCTGGTGTGGTGCGGGCCGATCTCGATTATCGGCGCTCCTATACGACGCGTTTCGTGAATCGCGGTATCGGGAATGAGTTGCGGCCGTCGCGTTGACCCGCAAGCTCTGGAGACGAGGAATGGCCGGCATCATGATGTTCGGTCGCTAAAATAAGGGAGGAGAAAGAATGCGACGCATGGCATCTTTTCTGATCGTTGCGCTTCTGTCGGTTGTCACCTGGACCGTTGGGGCCAAGGCGGACGACACCTATCCGAACAAGCCGATCAAGCTGATCATTCCGTTCCCGCCGGCGGGTATCACCGATCTATCCGGCCGCCTCGTGGCCGAAGGACTGCGCGAGAAGCTGGGTCAGCCCATCATCGTGGACAACAAGCCCGGCGCCAATGGCGTCGTCGGCTTGCGTGAATTGCTTCGGCACGAGCCAGATGGTTACACGCTGATGGTTGGGAATATTGGCTCGCTGGTTCTCAATTACGCGATCGACAGCAAAGCGGATTTCGATCCCCGCAAGGATGTTGTGCCGATCGCCGGCACCTCCGAGTACGCCACCACGATGGTCGCCAATCCGAAGATGCCGGCGAATTCCGTCAAGGAGTTCATCGCTTATGCGAAGAAAAATCCGGGCAAGCTGAGCTACGGGTCCACGGGCGTCGGCTCGCTTGCTCATCTGTCCACGCAATTGTTCATGCGACAGGCCGGCGTCGAGATGGTGCATGTGCCCTATCGCGGCGGTCCGGCCGCGACCAACGATCTGATCGGCGGGCAGATCGACACGATCATTGAGGTGTCGCCGGTGGTTCAGGAGCATGTCCGCGCGGGCAAGCTCAAGGCGCTGGCTGTCACAAGCCCTTATCGTCAATCGGGGCTGCCGGATGTGCCGACCTTCGAGGAGGCGGGAGTCGATGGCATGGTGGTGACCGGCTGGCTTGGAATCTATGCGCCGGCGGGATTGCCGGAGGCAATCCGCGCCAAGCTGGGCAAGGCGATTGTCGAGATCGTCAAGGAGCCGGCGATGGCCAAGCGTTTTCGCGCGATCGCTTTCGAGCCGACCGGGCAGGACGTGAAGGAGTTCACCGCTCACCACAATGCCGAGATCGAGCGCTGGCTCGCGTTTTATAAGGAGACCGGCCTGCGCAAGTAGGCTCGCATGACCGCCTTGCAGGATAGCGGAGCGACACTTCTTTCACTGCGCGGCATTCGCAAGGCGTATGGCAACGGCACTGTCGCATTGGAGGGGTTCGACCTCGATTTGCGAGAGGGTGAGTTCCTTTCGCTGCTCGGGC